>Ga0209385_1000388_pt1 | contig 17622 bp, 14 predicted proteins | sample NGEPerB_FD_184506 | JGI IMG/M metagenome (GOLD analysis project Ga0209385, IMG submission 184506) | Arctic peat soil microbial communities from the Barrow Environmental Observatory site, Barrow, Alaska, USA - NGEE PermafrostAB12-B... | ecosystem: Environmental > Terrestrial > Soil > Wetlands >... | reverse complement strand
CCGCCCGGGTGCTGCGTCGCCACGCCGTACGCCGGTTCGGCGGCGTGACCGGTGACGTCCTGGGCGCCGGAATCGAGATCGCCGCGACTGTCGTACTGGTCGTGATGTCCTTCGACCGGCCCGACTTTCTCCGGGTCTGACAGCCGGCGGACGGCGCGGTGCGGCCAGGGACGACTCCGTGCTGGCGCCGGTACCGGGAAGTGCGGCGGCGGCGGCTGCCAGCCCTCCTCAGCTTCACCCGGCCACGGCACAGCTGCCCCGGCGTGTCGCGGACCCCGACGATGCCGACGGCGGGTGAAGGCGTTGGGTCGGCCCCGCTTCACCCGGCTGCGGCATCGAATCAGCGGTTCGTTGCCAGCTCTGCCGGCGATGCTTGGTCTGGCGGGCCGAGAAGCGCCAGCAAGCGCTTGGTTAGACCCAGACCCAGCTAGACCCAGACCTAGCTAGACCCGGGCGAGCGGTGCCCACGGCGGCCGCCTGCGCGCGGACCGCCTGGTTGCTGCTCGGCTCGGGGAGGGCGGCGCCGCCACAAAGGGGGCTGAGCCGCGGACGGCGGGGCACACCGGCCGCGCTGCTGCCGCCGCGGCCGCTATAGACCAGCAGGCCGTTGACCGGGTCGGGTACGGCGTCCAGCGCGGCGCACACCGCCGGCGTGGCGCGAAAATGGAGCCAGTCGGCCTCGTCCGCGAACGCCACCTCGAAGATGACGCCCCAGTCCCGGGCTCCCCAGCCCCATTCCTTGGCCCCGTGCGTCACGGCCGTCTCGGCCAGGCGCTCGCCGTACGCCGTCCGCCACATCGCGGCCGCGGCGTAGTCGGCGTCCAGTACCTCGATCGTCCAGTACTCCACACCGGCAAGGGTCCACCCGATGCGGCGGTTGGACAAGACCGACCGACCGCACTACCGGGTGGATGCGGGGACAAACGGGGGTCGCACCACCCGCAGGGTCGAGGGCCGACCCCGCACGTCGATGCGGACCTCGGCTCCCGGCTCCACGCCGCGGCGCAGCAGGGCCAACCCGATCCCCTTGCGCAGCGTCGGGGAGAAGGTGCCGCTGGTGACCTCCCCGACCGGCTCGCCGGCCTGCTCCCCCGCTGCCGCCGTCACCACCATGTGCGGGCGCGGGATCCCGCGGTCCAACGCCGCCAGCCCCCACAGCAGCCAGGCCGCGCCCCGCTCCCGCTCCGCGACCAGCGCGTCTCGGCCCCAGAACCGCGGCTTGTCCCAGCCGACCGCCCAGCCGGACCGGGCCTGCACCGGCGTGATGTTCAGGGAGAGGTCCTGGCCGTGCAGCGGGTAGCCCATCTCAGTGCGCAGGGTGTCGCGGGCACCCAGACCGGCGGGCCGCCCACCGAGGGGCGCGGCCGCTGCCAGTAGCGCGTCCCACAGCCGCCCGGTCGAGTCCCAGTGCGGCAGCAGCTCGTACCCGTGCTCACCGGTGTAGCCAGACCGGCAGACGATCACCTGCTCGCCGCCCCAGTCGGAGCTGACGAAGGACATGTAGTCGTGCCCGGTGGGCAGCCCGAGCCGCTCGAGCACCTCGGCCGAGCGGGGACCCTGAACGGCCAGTACGCCGAGCGAGCGATGCAGGTTGGCGACCTCGACGCCGGCGGGCGCGGCCGCGGTCAGGCGGCGCAGCACCCCGGCGGTGTTCGCCGCGTTCGGCACCAGGAACACCTCGTCGTCCGAGCGCAGGTAGGCGATGAGGTCGTCGACCACGCCGCCGGTCGCGTCGTCGCAGCACAGCGTGTACTGCGCCTGCCCCGGGGCGATCCGCGCGAGGTCGTTGGTCAGCGTGGCGTTGACGAAGTCGCGGGCGCCGCGCCCGCGCACCACGCCCTTGCCGAGATGGCTGACGTCGAAGATCCCTACCGCCTGCCGGACTGCCGCGTGCTCCTTGAGCACCCCGCCGTCGGGGTACTCGATCGGCATTTCCCAGCCGCCGAAGTCGGCCATCTTGGCGCCCAGACCGACGTGGCGGTCATACAGCGGAGAGTGGTACAGCGGCGGGCCGGCTGCGGCTGCGGCTGCGGAGGCAATCATGCGGACAGACGCTAGTGCGTCCCCCGCCACCTCGGCGGGGGACAAACGACACTGCATCGACGTAGCACCCGGCCGCCTTGCTGGTCCTTGCCCTTGCTGGTCCTTGCCCTTGCTGGTCCTTGCCCTTGCTGGTCCTTGCCTGGGCCGTTTCACCCGAGTAGTGCGCTACGGGCTCCGACCGAAGTCAACGTTGCCCTCAACGTCGGCAAGCCCGCTGCCGGGCCGCTACTTGCGAAACGCATCCTTGAGCTTCTGGCCGGCGCCTTTGAGGTTGCCGGCGATGCGATCGCGCTGGCCTTGGGATTGCGTCGACTCATTACCGGTGGCGCCGCCGAGCCGCTCCCTGCCTCTGCCGGTGAGCTCCTGCAGTTTGTTTCGAGCTTTGTCGAGCGTGCTCATGGTCGGGTCCTTTCCTCTCGGGTGGTTCTGATCGGCTGGCGGGCTCGGCCACGCGGCGCTGCCGGCTGACCGCCAAGCTTGATCTGGGCGCCAAGACCGGCTCCGGGGGGAGTTCGTTGCCACCATCTCCGCGGGGAGCACAGCGCTTTGCGAGCGTTCCGACCGCCGAGGGTAGGACCTGACGCCTCTTGCAACCGTACATGAGTACGCGACCGGGCTGACAAGAGGGCGGACCAGCCGGGCCACGGCGCGCGGAGGAGGACCCGTGCCTGATTCAGTGCGCTAGTGGCGCTCCGACGCTGAAGCGGGCGGCGCGGCGCTGCAGCCGGTGCTGGTGACTGCGGGGCAGGTGCGGCACCCGTCCCTCCGGGTCGGCGAAGAACACCCGCTTCGCCAGCTCGATCAGCACGAGGTAGCCGACGACCATGCCGGCCAGGGCGAGGAAGAACCGGGCCGGCAGGTGCGCAAAGCCGAGCACATCCGAGAGCGGGGACAGCGGGAGGACGGCCCCGATGAGGACAGTCGTCAGCGCTGCGAGCAAAAGGGGAACGCTCGGACGGCTGCGGGTGAACGGGCTGCGTCGGGTGCGGATCGCAAAGATCACCAGGGTCTGGGTGGCGAGGGACTCGGCGAACCAGCCAGCGCGGAAGAGGGCCGGCCCGGCGTGAAAGACCCCCAGCATGATCGCGAATGTGAGGAAGTCGAACAGGCTGCTGACCGGGCCGAAGAAGACCATGAACCGGCGGATGAAGGCAATGTCCCAGTGCGCCGGAGCCCGCAGCTGCTCGGGGTCCACCCGATCGGTCGGGATGGTCAGCTGGCTGGCGTCGTACAGCAGGTTGTTGAGCAGGATCTGGCTCGGCAGCATCGGCAGGAAGCTGAGCACCGCGGAGGCGGCTGCGGCGCTGAACATGTTGCCGAAGTTGCTGCTCGTGCCCATTAGCACGTACTTGATCGTGTTGGCGAAGATGCGCCGGCCTTCGGTGACCCCGTCGGCGAGGACGCCAAGGTCCTTCTCCAACAGGACGACGTCGGCGGCGTCCTTGGCGACATCGGTCGCGGTGTCCACGCTGATACCGACGTCCGCGGCGTGCAGCGCCAGCGCGTCGTTGACACCGTCGCCGAGGAACCCGACGGCGCGGCCGCGGCGGCGCAGCAGCGTGATTAGTCGGGCCTTCTGTTCCGGGCTGACCCGAGCGAAGATCGTGGCGGTCTGCGCGGCCGCAGCCAGCGCCTCGTCGTCCATGCCGGTCAGGTCGGCGCCGCTCAGCGTCCCGCCGGAGACCAGGCCCAGGTCGGCGCATACCTTCTCGGCGACGAGGGCGTTGTCCCCGGTACAGACCTTCACGGTCACACCGAGTGCGGCGAGGCGCTGCAACGATGCCGAGGCGGCGGCCTTGGGCCGGTCCAGGAAGATCAGGAAGCCCGCCAACGTCAGGTCGGTCTCGTCGGCGGCGGTCGGAACGGTGAGGTCGCCGGCGGCCCGGCTGGCGACAGCGACCACGCGACTGCCGGCGGCGAACTGCGCCTGCAGGGTGCCCTCGGCGCCGGCCGGGAGCGTCCGACAGCGGGGGAGCACCGACTCCGGGGCTCCCTTGACCACCAGCTGCTGGGAACGGTCGGGGCCTCGCACCACCGCCGAGGTCATCCGCCGGTCGTGGTCGAAGGGCAGCAGCCCGAGCCGGACGTAGCCGACGAGCGGTTGGGTTGTGGCGGCGGGGGCCGCCCACAGCGCCGAATCCAGCGGGTTCCCGCCGACCGAGCCGGTCGTGCCAGTGGCCGGGTCGGTCTCGGTGGACAGCAGGCCGAGCCGCCGCACCTGCTCAGAGTCCGCCCCGGCGGCGTCCAGCGCGGCAGTGAAGGTGATCTGGCCCTCGGTCAACGTCCCCGTCTTGTCGGTGACCAGCACGTCCATGTCGCCGAGGTCTTCGATGCAGACCAGCCGCTTGACCAGCACCTTGCGCTTGGCCAGCTGCCGGGACCCGGTCGCCAGACTGGTGCTGACCACCGCCGGCAGCAGCTGCGGGGTGATCCCGACCGCGATGGCCAGGGAGAACAGCAGCGACTGGATCAGCGGCCGGTGCAGCACCAGGTTCGCCACCAGGATCAGGCTGGTCAGCGCCACCGCCACCTGCAGCAGCAACACCGAGAAGTGCCGCAGCCCGGCCTGGAAGTCCGTCTCGGGCTGGCGCTCGCCCAGCCCCAGGGCGATCCGACCGAACTCGGCCTGTCCCCCGGTGGCCACCACCACGCCCATGCCGGTGCCCGCGCGCACCACCGTTCCCATGAACGCGCTGCCGGCCAGCTCGGCCAGCGCCGAGCCCGCCGCGACCGGCGGCACCCCCTTGTCGGCGGGCAGTGACTCCCCGGTGAGCACGCTCTCGTCGCACTCCAGACCGCTCGTGCTGAGCAGCCGTAGGTCGGCGGGAACCACCTCGCCAAGGACGAGGCGGACGACGTCGCCCGGGACGAGCTCGGTCACATCGACCTCGACGGACCGGCCGCTGCGCTGCACCACCACCCGGTGGCTCACCTGGGAGTGCAGCGCCTCGGTCGCCCGCTCCGCCCGGTACTCGTTGGCGAACCCCAACCCGATGCTGGCCAGCAGGATGACGCCGATGACGACCGTGTCGGTGCGCTGGCCGAGGAAGAAGGAGACGAGAGCGGTGACCGCCAACAGGATCAGCACCGGGCTCTGCAACTGCCGGCCAAGCACCCGCAGCGGCTGCGCGTGGTGGGTGCGCACCGCGTTCGGGCCCACCAACGCCAGCCGCCGCCGGGCTTCGTCGGCGTCCAGACCGGCAGGAGTGCTGCCAAGTTCGCTCAGCACTTGGGCCGCGGGGACGGCGGCCGCCTCGCTGACCGGCATCCCGGGCAGCGATCCGGCATCGGCGTGGTGGCGGGCGTCGGCGTGCGCCGGGATACCCGCGCGGGCCGTCATGATCGGGCGCTGCCAGTCAGGACCCGCTCGACCCCGGCCGCGATCTCCAGGTCCTCCCGGGCGGCGACCACGAGGGTGCGGACCCCGGCTGCGCCGGCACCGATGTCGGTGTCGGGCCGTGCATCGGCGTTGAGCTGGTCGTCGATCCGGACACCGAGGTGGGCGAGCCGGTTGGCGGTACGTCGCCGTACCTCCGCGGCCCGCTCGCCGACCCCGCCGGTGAACACCAGCGCATCAAGGCCGCCGAGGCCGACGGTCATGGCGGCGACGCTGCTGGCCAGTCGGTGCACGTAGACCTCCAGCGCCAGCTCGGCGTCGGGGTCGGCGCGGCCGAGCAGCTCGCGCATGTCGCCCGTGCCCGCCAGGCCGAGCAGCCCCGAACGGTGCTCGAGGGTGTCGGCGACTTCGCGCGGGGCGAGCCGCTCGTGCTCCTCCAGCCAGATGAGCAACCCCGGGTCGACCGACCCGCTGCGGGTCGCCATCACCAGCCCGTCGAGCGGGGTGAAGCCCATGGTGGTGTCGACGCTGCGGCCGTCCAGGACCGCCGCGAGCGACGCGCCGGCGCCGAGGTGGCAGGTCACGACCCGCCGGGCGCGGGGAACCAGCTGCTGCGCGCGGCGGGAGGCCCAGGCGTGGGACAGGCCGTGGAAGCCGTAGCGGCGCACGCCCCAACGGTCCCGCCACTCGGCCGGCAGCGCGTAGGTGTAGGCCGCGGGCGGCAGGGTGGCATGAAACGCCGTGTCGAAGCAGGCGACGTGCGGTACGGCGGGCAGCAGGCGGCGGGCGGCGTCGAGGCCGTGCAGGGACTTCGGCTGGTGCAGCGGCGCCAGGTCGACGAGGTCGCGCAGGCGCCGTTCCACATCGTCGTCGACCACCACCGGTTCGATGAAGTCCACCCCGCCGTGCACGATCCGGTGCCCGACCGCGTCCACCTCCGGCGCCACCGGGGGGAAGCCGTCGTAGGCGGTGACCAGCTCACCGCCGACGACGAGGTCGACCTTCAGGGAGCTGGACCCGGCGTTGACGACGAGGACGCGCACCTCAGGACGGCCAGGTCCAGCCGGAGACCTCCGGCAGGTCCTCGCCATGTTCCCGGGTCCAGGTCCGGGCGCGCAGCCGGGCGTCGGTCATCTGCTGGCGCAGCCGGGCGGCGCGCGGGCCGAGCCCCGGGACCCGGTCGATCACGTCGATGACCAGGTGGTAGCGGTCGAGGTCGTTGAGCATGACCATGTCGAAGGGCGTCGTGGTCGTGCCGTTCTCCTTATAGCCGCGGACGTGGAACTCGGCGTGGTTGGTGCGCCGGTAGGTGAGCCGGTGGATCAGCCAGGGGTAGCCGTGGAAGGCGAAGATCACCGGCCGGTCGGAGGTGAACAGCGCATCGAACTGCGCGTCGGGCAGGCCGTGCGGGTGTTCGGCCTCCGGCAACAGCCGCATCAGATCCACCACGTTGATCACGCGGGTGGCCAGCCCGGGTAGCTCCCGACGCAGGATGTCAGCGGCGGCCAGCGTCTCCAGGGTGGGGACGTCGCCGGCACAGGCCAGTACGACGTCGGGCAGGTGCTGGCCGCGATCACCGCCGGCGTCCAGGAGCGCCTCGGTGCCGGCCCAGTCCCAGATGCCGAGCCCGCGCGCGCAGTGCGCCACCGCCTCCGCCATCGGCAGGTAGTCCAGCTCCGGTTGCTTGCCGGCGACGACCACGTTGACGTAGTGCCGGGAGCGCAGGCAGTGGTCGTAGGTGGACAGCAACGTGTTGGCGTCGGGCGGCAGGTAGACCCGCACGATGTCGGGTTTCTTGTTCATCACCACGTCGAGGAAGCCGGGGTCCTGGTGCGTCGACCCGTTGTGGTCCTGCCGCCAGACGTGCGAGGACAGCAGGTAGTTCAGGCTCGCGATCGGGCGTCGCCACGGCACGTGCTCGCTGGCCTCCAGCCACTTTGCGTGCTGGTTGAACATCGAGTCCACGATGTGGATGAAGGCCTCGTAGCAGGTGAACACGCCGTGCCGGCCGGTGAGCAGGTAGCCCTCCAGCAAGCCCTGACACAAGTGCTCGGAGAGGACCTCGACCGAACGCCCGGTCGGGGACAGCCGGTCGTCGTACTCACCAACCTCGGCGTACCACTTGCGACCGCCTACGTCGAGCACGTCCTGCAGCCGGTTACTGGCGACCTCGTCCGGCCCGAAAAGCAGGAAATTGCTGGGGTTTGCGGCCGCGATGTCGCGCAGCCAGCCGCCCAGCGCGCGGGTGGCCTCATGCGCCGTGACGCCGCGCCCCGGTACGTCGACGGCGTAGTCGCGGAAGTCGGGCAGCTCCAGGTCCTGCAGTAGCGCACCGCCGTTGGCCACCGGGTTCGCGCTCATCCGCCGCGCCCCCGCCGGCGGCAGCGCCAGCAGCTCGGGTACCGGCCGGCCGTCGGAATCAAAGAGCTCTTCGGGTCGATAGGAGCGCAGCCACGCCTCCAACGCCTGGCGGTGGGTCGCGTCGGTGCGCACCGCCGCCAGCGGTACTTGATGCGCCCGGAAGGTGCCCTCGACCTGCTGACCGTCGACCCGGCTCGGCCCGGTCCACCCCTTCGGCGTCCGCAGCACGATCATCGGCCAGGCCGGCCGGGTCCGCCGTCCCTCGGCCCGCGCGCCGTGCTGGATGGCGGCGATCCGGTCCAGGCAACGGTCCAGGGTGCCGGCCAGCGCCTGGTGCACCTCGGCCGGGTTGGTGGTCAAGTCGGCGCTGACGACGTACGGGTCGTAGCCGTAGCCGCGCAGCAGCTCCAACAGCTCGGCCTCGGGGATCCGGGCCAGCACCGTCGGGTTGGCGATCTTGTAGGAGTTCAGGTGCAGCACCGGCACTACCGCCCCGTCGCAGGCCGGGTTGACGAACTTGTTCGCGTGCCAGCTCGCCGCCAGCGGCCCCGTCTCCGCCTCGCCGTCCCCGACGACACAGAACACCACCAGGTCCGGGTGATCCAGGGCCGCGCCGTAGGCGTGCAGCAAGGAATAGCCGAGCTCCCCGCCCTCGTGGAAGGAACCCGGGGTCTCGGGCGCGCAGTGACTCGGTACGCCGCCGGGAAAGGAGAACTGGCGGAACAGCCGAGCCATCCCCCGCGCGTCCCGGTCGATCGACGAGTACAGCTCCGAGTACGTGCCCTCCAGCCAGGCGCAGGCGTTCGGCCCGGGACCGCCGTGGCCCGGTCCCATGACGTAGACGGCGTCGAGGTCCCGGGCTCTGATCACCCGGTTGGCGTGGGTGTAGAGCAGGTTGAGACCCGGCGTAGTGCCCCAGTGACCCAGCAGCCGCGGCTTGACGTGCTCGGCTGCCAGCGGCTCGCGCAGCAGCGGGTTGGCCATCAGGTAGATCTGGCCGACGGCGAGGTAGTTCGCCGCTCGCCACCACGCGTCGAGCAGCTTCAGCTCCGCCGCGCCCAGCGGGCCGGGGACGTCGGCAAGGGTGTATCCGGCGGGCGGGACGGTCTTGCCCTGTCCGGTGGAGACGTCATCGGCGGCGGTGTCGCCACCGATCGACGCTGGCGTGCCGGTGGGACCTGCGCTGTGCGTGCTCGTCATTGATGCTGACCTCTCCGCCGGCGGTGAGTCCGATGCGCTCACCCTGGCACGACAGCAGCCCGCCGAACCACGTCTGGTCATGGTGCGACAGGTCATGGTGCGACAGGTCATGGTGCGACAGGTCATGGTGCGACAGGTCATGGTGCGACAGGTCATGGTGCGACAGGTCATGGTGCGACAGGTCAGGCGACGTCGAGCACGACCTTGCCGCGGACGTGGCCGTGCTCGGCGTACTCCACCGCGGCGCGAACGTCGGCGAGCGGATACCGCCGGTCGATGTGGACCCGGACCGCGCGCTCGTCGATCAGCCGCGCCAGTTCGGCGAGGTCGTCGACATCGGGACGGACGAACAGGTACTGGCCGCCAAGTCGCTGCACGGCCGCGGCGTCGATGACCGAGACCAGCCGGTGGGCGTCCTTGACCAGCGACGGGGACATCTCCAGCGCCAAACCGCCGACGAGGTCGACAACGGCGTCGACGCCGTCCGGCGCCAGCGCCCGCACCCGCTCGGCGAGTCCCTCACCGTAGTTCACCGGATCGACCCCGAGCTGGCGCAGATAGTCGTGGTTGCGGCTGCTGGCGGTTCCGATCACCTGTGCACCGAGCGCTACCGCTATCTGCACCGCGAAGCTCCCCACCCCGCCGGCCGCCGCGTGCACGAGCACGACGTCACCGGGGCCTACCCCGGCCTTGTCCGTCAGGGCCTGGTAGGCGGTCAGTCCGGCCAGCGGGACGCAGGATGCCTCGGTGGCGTCCAGCGAGCGAGGCGCGGCGGCGATCCCGCGAGCCGGCACCGCCACGAGCTCCGCCCAGGTTCCCTCGCCGATGAAGTCCTTGCGGGCGTAGCCATAGACGTGCTCGCCGACCTCGACGTGTGTCACCGCCGGCCCGACGCGAACAACGTCACCGGCGACGTCCCAGCCCGGCACCAGTGGCTGCACGGTAGGGAATGCGGCGTCGAGGTATCCACGCACGATCCTGTAGTCGACCGGGTTGATGCTCGCTGCGGCGACCCGGACGAGGACCGCATCGGGCCACACCTTCGGCTCGGGACGCTCGTCGAGCTCGAGCACCTCTGGCCCGCCGTACTGCTTCGCCACCACTGCCCGCATGCAGACATTGTGCCCCCGGCCGCTGCGGCGGAACCGCGTCTGATCCCGGCCCGGTGGCCCGTCGGTACGATCAACGATGGCCGCAGTTCACACCGACGACAGGACCAGCCCACCGTGACCACGCTGTCCGCCTCCGCCGCCACCCCCACCAGCGTCCCCGCGGATGCGCTCGTCGTCGGGGTGGGCCAGGGGCCGGACGGACCAGTGGTCGCCGGTGGTGCCGAGTCCCTCGACGCCGACCTCGGTGGCCGGCTGGGCGCCGTACTCGCCGACCTGGCGGTCACCGGCAAGGAGGGCGAGGTCACCCGGTTTCCTACCCTCGGCGCCACCCCGGCGGCCTTGGCCGTCGCGGTCGGACTCGGCCGCGTACCCGCCGACGGCGCGCCGTACGACCCGGAGTCCCTGCGCCGGGCCGCGGGCAGTGCGGTGCGAGCGCTGGCCGGCGTACGCCGAGCGGTGCTGACGCTGCCGCTGGCCAACGTGGGCGCTCGCCAGCCGGAACCTGCGCCCGACGACCTCCGCGCCGTCACGGAAGGGGCGCTGCTCGGGTCCTACGGCTTCACCCGCTACCGCACCCGCGACCCCGGCAAGGACCCGGTGGCCGCGGTGGTGCTGGCGGTGGACGACGCCGGGCAGCGGGCGGCGAAGGCGGTGCTGGCCCGGGCGGAGGCGGTGGCGAGCGCGGTCGCGCTGGTCCGCGACCTGGTCAACACCCCGCCCGGCGACCTACACCCGGTCGAGTTGGCGGCGGCCGCCGTCGAGGCGGGCGCCCGCCTTGGCGTGCAGGTCGACGTGCTCGACGAGAAGGCGCTGCGCAAGGCCGGGTACGGCGGGATCCTCGGCGTCGGCCAAGGCTCCGCCAATCCGCCGCGGCTGATCCGGATGGCCTACCTGCCCGGCCGTGCCGGGACCACCGTCGCGCTGGTCGGCAAGGGCATCACCTTCGACTCCGGGGGGCTGTCGCTCAAGCCGGCGGCGGCGATGGAGTGGATGAAGATGGACATGGGCGGCGCGGCTGCCGTGATCGGCGCCACGACCGCCGCGGCGGCACTGCGGCTGCCGATCAACGTCATCGGCTACGCACCCACCGCGGAGAACCTGCCCGGCGGCAGCGCGATCCGCCCGGCCGACGTGCTGACGATGTACGGCGGCACCAAGGTCGAGGTGCTCAACACCGACGCCGAGGGCCGGCTCGTCCTCGCCGACGCGCTGGTGCGGGCCGGGGAGGACACCCCCGACTACCTCGTTGACGTGGCCACCCTGACCGGGGCACAGCTGGTCGCGCTCGGCAGCCGGGTGGCCGGCGTGATGGGCGATGACACTATGCGCGACCGCGTCGTCGCCGCGTCCCAGCGGGCCGGCGAGGCGATGTGGCCGATGCCGTTGCCGCCGGAGCTGCGCGCCTCGCTGGACTCCGACGTCGCCGACCTGAAGAACATCGGCGACCGCAACGGGGGGATGCTCACCGCCGGGCTGTTTCTCAAGGAGTTCGTGCCGGCCGGCGTGCCGTGGGCACACATCGACATCGCCGGTCCCGCGTTCAACCTCGGTGACGCCTACGGGTACACCCCCAAGGGCGGCACCGGAGCGGCCGTGCGCACTCTTGTCCAACTGCTCGAGGACCTGGCCGCCGGCTGACCGGCGAAGATGGACCGGCGCGGAGGGCGGGTGCGGCGCTCGGGCGTCGCGCCCGGCCGGTTTCGAGTGCGAGGATGCCAGGCATCCCGCAGCGACTCGGTTCCCACACCAGTCCCCGCCAGTTCCCGCCAGCCTTCCAGGAGCAGCCGTGGCGAGCACCAGCCCCGCATCCCCCGACGCTGTCGACCTCCTCATTCTCGGCGCCGGCAGTGGCGGCTACGCGGCCGCGCTTAGGGCGGCCGAGCTCGGCGTGTCCGTCGTCATGGTGGAGCGAGACAAGGTCGGCGGCACCTGCCTGCACTACGGTTGTATTCCCACCAAGGCGCTGCTGCACGCCGCCGAGATCGCCGACCAGACCCGGGAGAGCGAGAACTTCGGCATCAAGGCGACGCTCGACGGCATCGACATGGCGGGGGTCAACAGCTACAAGGACAAGGTCGTCAGCCGGCTGTACAAGGGCCTGCAGGGACTGGTGAAGTCGCGGCAGATCGAGGTCGTCGCCGGCGACGGCCGGCTGACCTCGCCGACGACCGTGCAGGTGGGCGACCGGACCATCGAGGGCCGGCACGTCCTGCTCGCGACCGGGTCACAGCCCATGTCGCTGCCCGGGCTGGAGATCGACCACGACCGGGTGATCGACTCCAGCGACGCGCTGCGGCTGGACCGGGTGCCCGCCTCGGTCGCCATCCTGGGCGCCGGCGCGATCGGCTGTGAGTTCGCCTCCGTCTGGCGCTCGTTCGGTGCGGAAGTGACGATCATCGAGGCGCTGCCGCACGTCGTACCGCTGGAGGAAGAGTCCTCCTCGAAGCTGGTGGAGCGGGCGTTTCGCAAGCGCGGCATCGGCATGGAGCTCGGCGCTCGGTTCGAGTCGGTGAAGTCGACCGACTCCGGGGTGACCGTGTCCCTGGAGGGGGGCAAGACGATCGAGGCGGAGCTGTTCCTGGTTGCCGTGGGCCGCGGGCCGGTCTCCGCCGGTATCGGGTACGACGAGGTGGGGGTCGCCATGGAGCGCGGCTTCGTCACCGTCGACGCCGAGATGCGGACAAACATCCCGACCATCTCCGCCCTCGGTGACCTCATTCCCACGCTGCAGCTGGCGCACGTCGGCTTCGGAGAGGGCATCTTTGCCGCCGAGCGCCTGGCCGGCCTGAACCCCCCGCCGCTGGACTACGACGGCGTGCCGCGGGTGACCTACTCCGAGCCCGAGGTCGCCTCGGTCGGCATCACCAGCGCGCAGGCCCGCGACCGCGGCTACGACATCGTCGACAACACCTACGACCTCGCCGGCAACGGGAAGAGCCAGATTCTCCAAACCGCCGGAGCGGTCAAGGTCATCGCCGCCAAGGACGGCCCCGTGCTCGGCGTACACATGGTCGGTTCGCGAGTAGGAGAGCTGATCGCCGAGGCGCAGCTGATCACGAACTGGGAGGCGTTGCCGGCCGAGGTGGCGCAGCTCATCCACCCGCACCCGACGATGTCCGAAGCGGTTGGCGAGGCCCACTTGGCGCTGGCCGGCAAGCCGCTGCACAGCCACAGCTAGCGCTCGCCCCGGACCGAGCAGCCGTTCCGACCGCGTCTCCCCGACTAGCGACTCTCCCACTACGACTCTTCCCCACTACGACTCTCCCCGACTAGCGACAAGGACATTTCATGTCGGTCTCCGTCACGATGCCACGGCTCGGCGAGAGCGTGTCCGAAGGCACGGTCACCCGGTGGCTGAAGAAGGAGGGTGAGCGGGTCGAAGCCGACGAGCCGCTGCTGGAGGTGTCGACGGACAAGGTGGACACGGAGATCCCCGCCCCGGCGGCCGGCGTGGTGCAGTCGATCAAGGTGAACGAGGACGAGACCGTGGACGTCGGGGTGGAACTCGCCGTCATCGACGAGGGCGGTACGGCGGGCGGGTCGGCGGGCGAGGCAGCGAGCGACTCGGCCGACACGCCGGCGGCGCAACCCGGTGCCGAGCCGGCAGCGGAGCCGGCAGCGGAGTCCGCACCGGCGGCCGAGCCGGAGTCCGCGGAGCCGGCGGCCGAGGACACGGCGCCCGTGGCTGCGGCGACGCCGGCCCCCGCGCCGGCGAGCGAGGACCAGTCGGCAACTGGTGCGGACGGATTCGAAGGCGGGGCGACCTACGTCACTCCCCTGGTACGTCGACTCGCGGCTGAGCACCGCGTCGACCTGGCGGCCGTGCGCGGCACGGGCGTGGGTGGCCGGGTCCGCAAGCAGGACGTGCTGGACGCGGCGAAGGCAGGCAGCGGTCAACCGGCGCCAGCGCCAGCTCAGGCACCGGCGGCGGCCGCACCGGCGGCGGCCGCACCGGCGGCCGATGGGCAGCGCGCCACCGCGGCCGCCGAGCCTGCGCGGGAGGTCCCAACGCAGCAATTTCGACAGCCGCCGGCCGGCCGAGCGCCGGCCACCGTCGACCAGGCCAAGGCGTCGACGGACCCGACGGTCCGCGGCCGCACCGAAAAGTTGTCCCGGCTACGGACGGTCATCGCCGCGCGGATGGTGGAGTCCCTGCAGATCAGCGCTCAGCTGACCACAGTGGTCGAGGCCGACGTCACCAAGATCGCCCGGCTGCGGGCGCTGGCCAAGGAGACGTTCGAGGCCCGCGAGGGCGTGAAGCTGTCGTTCCTGCCGTTCTTCGCCATCGCCGCGGTCGAGGCGCTCAGGGCGCATCCGACGGTCAACGCCAGCATCGACATCGAGGCCGGCACGGTCACCTACCACGACGCCGAGCATCTCGGCATCGCCGTCGACACCGAGCGCGGCCTGCTTGTCCCGGTCATCCACGACGCCGGCGACCTCAACCTGGGCGGCATGGCCCGCAAGATCGCTGACCTGGCCGAGCGCACCCGGAACAGCCAGGTGACGCCGGACGAGCTTGGCGGCGGCACCTTCACGCTGACCAACACCGGCAGCCGGGGCGCGCTGTTCGACACGCCGATCATCAACCAACCGCAGGTCGGCATTCTCGGCACCGGCAGCGTGGTCAAGCGGCCGGCGGTGGTGAGCGACCCGGAGCTCGGCGAGGTGATCGCGGTGCGCTCGACGGCGTACCTGGCGCTGACCTACGACCACCGCATCGTCGATGGCGCGGGCGCCGCCCGGTTCCTGAACACGGTGCGGGACCGGCTGGAGGGTGGCAGCTTCGAGGCCGATCTCGGCTTGTGAGCTGACGTCGGGTCGCGGTTGCCGTGCCAATGGCGGAGGATCACCGCATGCGGATTGCAGTCACCGGAGCCTCCGGCCTGATCGGTACGACGTTGGTGCCGGCACTGCGGGACGCCGGCCACGAAGTCCTGCGACTCGTCCGCCACGACGCCGCCCGCGCCGACGAGATCGCCTGGGACCCGGCGCGTCGCCGGCTCGAACCGCAGGCGCTTGCCGGAGTGGACGCGGTCATCCATCTCGCCGGGGTCGGCGTCGGGGACCACCGCTGGACCAACGCATACAAGGCGCAGATCCTCAGCAGCCGGGTCGACGGAACGCTGACGCTCGCTCGTGCCATCGCCAATGCTCAGCCGCGACCGCGCGTGCTGCTGTCCGCATCCGGCATCGACTACTACGCCAAGGCCGCAGCCGCGGCGGTGGACGAGGGCGCCCCAGCTGGGTCCGGATTCTTGGCGCAGACCTGCGTAGCGTGGGAGCGCGCGACCGCACCGGCAGAGGAAGCGGGCGTTCGCGTGGTGCACCTGCGCACTGGCATCGTGCTGGCCCGCAACGGCGGCTCCCTCGGTCGCATGCTGCCGCTGTTCCGGCTCGGGCTCGGCGGCCGGCTCGGCTCCGGTCGGCAGGTGTGGAGTTGGATCTCGCTGCCGGACTACTGCTCGGCCATCCAATTCCTGCTATCGGCCGACGGCATCAGCGGGCCGGTCAACCTCACCGCGCCCGGGGCGGTGACAAATGCCGAGTTCACCGCCGCGCTAGCCCGCGTGGTCCATCGGCCGGCGCTGCTCCCCGTGCCCGCCACCGCCCTGCGGCTGGCGCTTGGTGGCCTGGCTGACGAAGGCGTGCTGGCCGGACAGCGGGTGCGACCGGCGGTGCTGGAGGCGGCTGGCTTCACCTTCGCGCACCCGGACATCGACACCGCGCTGGGAGCGGTGCTCTGAAAGGCGGGCACACCGCCCGCAGCGTCTGGCGGTGACGCGCCGCGCCGGTGAATGCTCCGTTCCAGCACATCACGCAGGTGCCGGTGCTCGACCCGGCCGATGGACGGACAAGTCCAACGCAGGTGCCTACCGTCGGCTCCGCGCAGGGAGGATTCACCGATGACGACCACTGTGGCGAGCGCCGTAGTCACCGCTGCCAGTTCTGGCTTTGAAGAAGCCATCGGCAACGATGCGCAGCTGCTGCGAGACCGCGTCCTGGAGCATCTGCGCCAGCAGGGTTTTCGATTGGGTGCGGCTCCTTTGGAGGGAGTTCATGCCGCTCGCGGGATGATGTTGTCGGCGTAGCGGGACTCGTGGACTCGGCGCCGCTCCTGGGCGAGGTGATAGGTCCAGTAGGTGTCCCAGTCAGTCACCGTTGCAGCGGATGGCTCGTTTGAGGACGGCTTCCGCGACCTGCAAGCCCCATCGGGCGCCGGTCAGATCGAGCCGGTCTTTCACCAGTGTCTGCAGGCGCCTTCGATGACGCCGGTGGCGATCGGCCAGCCGTTGGCAAGGGCGGTTGGGTAGTCCAGGTACCGGGCCTTGTTCGTCAGGTACCGCGAGCAGACGTCGGCGCCTTTGCGCGCGGCTTTGTCCAGGCCGCGGTTGGTGGCGGTGCGCCGGATGGCGCCGGCGACGCCGGTCGCCCGTCCGGCCAGCACCGCCCGTGCTTTGTCGTGTGCCCAGGTCTCGGCGTGCGGGTCGCCCCACCGGGACTAACCTAACCAACACCGCGGAGCAGTCATGGCGGACCAGGCGCATACCCGACACCGGCTCCGGCCCATGCCGCCTCCGGACTATGCCGTCCCGCCCGGGGAGACGCTTCGGGACCGGCTCGACGAGCTGGAGATGAGCCAGGTGGAGCTCGCCCGCCGCGCCGGGCTGACGACCAAGCATATCAACCGGGTCGTTCAGGACCAGCGAGTCCGAGTTCATCGACTGCAACCGTCGGCACCGCGGTCGGCGATCGCACCAGTCGGGCTGGCGCCAGCCGTGGTGTCGGTTACGGGCTCGGTCACGCGACTGCGCGGAACCCCAGCAGATCAAGCCCCGCGCAGGCTGCTGATGCGCCACCCATCCCCCGCCAGCACGAGCTCGACCTGCCAGGACTTCGGGCCGCGGCCGGGATCGGAGCCGACCACCGCCCCAGCGGAGTTCACCACGTCGTACGCCGGCATCTCGTCGGTGACCTCGACGGTCACCCCCGCAGCGGTCCGGGTAATCAGCCGCACCTCCTGCAGCTCGTGCCGGACCGGGCGGGCGCGGTTGCCGGCGTCGACGAGGCTGCGCAGGCTGGCGACGTCCGCGGCGTACGGCGGGGAGCCCTCGACGTAGACCTCGGCCAGCACGGCCGGATTGCTCTCGGCGAAGGCGACCGCGCGACGGCCGTCCAGGCCGGCCAGCACGGCACGCCACGACGCGGGGTCGGTGGTCGTTGGCGGATCCGCAGCCGCGGGGGGCGGAGCCGGCGCAGGGGCCGGCGCAGGGGCCGGCGCCGGGACAGCCGCGGGAGACGAGGGTGCCGCAGTGGATCTCGGCTGCGCAAGCAAGCGGCCGGCGGGTACACCGGGTGCGCTGCCCCACCACCAGCCGGCAAGCATGGCAGCGGCGAGAACAACGGCCGCGGTGCCGCCCAGGACGAGCTGGCGAACGCTGGGTGGGGAGTGGCTCGGCGCACTTGCCGACGCGGGCTCGGGCGGCGGGGCAGCCGGGCGGATGGCGTGCGTGGAGAGGTCTTTGTCCCCCGCCGGGTCGTCCCCCGCCGGGTCGTCCCCCGCCGGGT
>Ga0209385_1000386_pt1 | contig 17637 bp, 18 predicted proteins | sample NGEPerB_FD_184506 | JGI IMG/M metagenome (GOLD analysis project Ga0209385, IMG submission 184506) | Arctic peat soil microbial communities from the Barrow Environmental Observatory site, Barrow, Alaska, USA - NGEE PermafrostAB12-B... | ecosystem: Environmental > Terrestrial > Soil > Wetlands >... | reverse complement strand
TCCGTCTGTAGCAACTCATGCAGCCACACTCCTTTCCAATCTTCCCGGTTGATCAATTTCACCGATTGATTGAGCGCGTGCAGCCGAGCGATGATGGAGTCTCTGAATTCAAGCGTGCTGAGCGATGTGTTATGGCTCAGCCGGATGATGCCCTGAGCGACAGCTAACAAGTTGCCCACACGATGAACAAGTTCCCTATTCATCAGCTCCAAGCTAACTTTCATCGAATTTGTTATTGCGATTTCAAAAGCCAGTCGCCGCGAGGATCGCATGAAATAGTACATGCCCCAGAGTATCGTCCCCGTAAGCAGCAGTCCGAAGGAACCGACCATCAGCGCCTGCTGCATACCGACTTGAATGAGATCAGGTCCGGGATCAAACTGCACCAACATCTTTCGCCCGGCAAAATCAAAGGTCTGCCGAACCGCTTCGGCGCCAGCGGAGCGGACGGATGTATTGACGGCTTCAATTTCTCCTTGCCGTGTAACCCCCACAATCAATTGACTGGGGTCGGTTGCATCGTAGACACGGAAATTCATAGGGATACGCCTTCCTTGGGCGAATCCATGCAGCAACTGATCAACACCAAATGTGAACACGAGGCAGCCGACGAAGCCGCGTTCGTTGTATACGGGGCTGTAGAGGATATAACCTTTCGTGTTGAGGGGCTGGAGAAGTTCCACGGGCGCAGTTGCGATCACGCGCCGTTCATCACGGGCTTGCTCGAAGGCTGCCTTGCGTGACGGGAAGAGACCAACCTCCATCCCGAGCCCGACCTTGCGGGTGTCGGACTTCGATTCAACATCCACAACCGGGTACAGCATTCGCCGCGTCCCGGTAACGTCCAGCGTTTCAAAGTTCGGTCCGTATAATCGCGGCGGCTGTCCGGCCGCGGCAAGAGCATTGAGCACCTCATGGATGCGCGAGGGATCAACCTGCGGAATCCAACCTATCACCCTGATTTCGGGTACGAGAGCGAGTACTTTTTTACCGGTCGAACCAAGCGGGTGAGGCTCCGATAAAGCAGGAGCTTCGAAAACAGTGCCGACTGTCTTTGCGATCAACTCGCGATTTTGCAAATACTGTTCCAGATCGTCCGCGAAGGCCGATGCCTCGACCCTCAATTGATGCCTCGTCACCGCGATCTGTGTATTGGAAAAATTAAGTGCGAGAATTGTGGAAATGCCGACGCCCACTGCGGCGACTGCTGCCAACGTCAGCCGATGCCAGGAACGAGGTTGAATGCCGCCCATGCGCACTAGGCCGCTTTAATGTGCGGCATTTTGTGGTCGTGGCTCACTGTGAGCGACTGCTCACGCCCGCATATTGTGCAGACGAAAATCTCGTTCTCCAAATCAAGTCCGCGGTCGGCGGCCTCGATCAGTTTGAGCCGCAGTTCGCCACCGCATTTGTCACACTGCGACGATGGAGGCGGTTGGGTCATGGCGCGCATGGGATTTCCTTTCGCCCGACATGCTTCTGAGCGAGAGAATGGGCACTCAAAGGGGCCCCCGCTGAAAGGTTGAATTGAACGCCCGAACGCCTTGGGTTGACGTTTCGTCACATGATTCATATGTAAAATCGAAGTATTTCTCGCGCCTTGATCCACATCAAGGCCATTGAAAATTGAAAAACCCGATCGCCCGATTTGTTGGTGTTATTCGTCGCCACCGCGTCGGGCTAGAGGTTACTCACGGTTGTCCAATCATTAGAACAATTGAAGTCCGGGAAGGGTCATTAACGTACAATCCCTGATGTCTGCATCACGCCGATTGACACTCAACAACGAACATTGGGTGGTACATCCACGTCGGCAGTTGGCTGGCCATTTATGATTCCACGCCCTAGAACGTCATGTTCAGCAGCTTCTCGGCGTTGCCGCAGAACAGCTTGCGCTCGTCGGTGGCCGAAAGCCCCAAAGCCTTCACCGTTTTGATGGTCGGCGCGATCGGCCCCAACGGCGTGTCGGTCGCGAACACCACTTTATCCGCGCCGAAAAATTCCAAGCCGCAGCGCGTCGCCGGCACGCCGCCGCCGAACATGGCGGTGTCGCCGTAAAAGTCGTGCAGATAATCCATGTGCGGCCGTTTCAGCGACGGCAGGATCTTCGAATAATCCTCGTCGGAGGTGCGCTGGCCCAGCACCTTTAGGCCCGCCCCGACGCGGCCGTCGTAGTAAGGGATCATGCCGCCGAGATGGTGGGTGATGATCTTGAGCTTGGGGTAGCGGTCGAGCAGGCCGTTGAACACCAGGCGCACCATGGCTACCGAGGTTTCATAGGGCCAGTGGAAGCACCACCACATCTCGAAGCGCGACTTACTTTCGGCCGGATAATCCGGCATCGCCGCCGTGCCGACCGGATGCAGCCAAATCGGCAGATCGAGCTCCGCCATGGTGGCGAAGATCGGTTCAAACTTCGGCAGGTCGAGCGGCTCGCCGGCGACATTGGTGTAGAGCAGCACCCCGCGCGCGCCGAGGTCCTTGACGGCGCGGCGCGCCTCGGCGACCGAGCCGGCGACGTCGGTCATGCACAGTGCGGCGGCGAAGGACGGAAAGCGTTCGGGATGCTTGCGGCACAGCTCGGCCATCGAGTCGTTGGCGATGCGCGCGAGAGCTAAGCCGACGTTCGGCTTGGCGATGTCCTCGATCGCCGGATTGGGCAATGAAATGATCTGCCGGTAATCGCCGAACTCGTCCATTTCCTTGAAACGGGCATCGAGATCGAACAGCTTGGTGACGCCGCGCAACCGCTTGCCGATATTCTCCAGCTTCGGCGCCACGCGGGTCATTTCCTGGAAGTAGCGGTCCGGAAAGATGTGGCAGTAAATGTCGATAATCGGGCTCATGGTTTTCCTCCCGGTTGTTCCGTTTTCGGCGCCAGCACCAGATACCGTTGCAACGGCAAAGCCTGCCAGCCGAAGCGCTCCGCGATCAGGCCCCAAAGCCCTTTCGGCGCCCACAGCATCACCACGATGGCAACCGCGCCCATCATGAGCAAGTACAGGCTGCCAAGATCGGCCAGCGCCTGACGTAGCATGAAGAACACGATGGTGCCGATGATCGGGCCCTCGATGCGGCCGATGCCGCCGATCACCGTGATGAAGATTACGAAGGCGGTCCAATCGTTGACGCTGAAGGCGGTGTCCGGCGAAATGCGCAGCTTCATCAGGAAGATCAACGCGCCGATCATCGCGGTGCCGAAGCCGGTCAGCAGATAGACGATGAACTTGATGCGGGTGACTTCGATGCCGTTGCTCTGCGCCGCCACCTCGTTGTCGCGGATGGCGGTGAGCGCGAGGCCGTGGCGCGAGCGCAGCAGCGCCACGATCGCGCCCAGTACGATGGCGGTGAGCGCCAGCGCCAGCCAATAGGTTTCGAATTCGCGCATTTGCCGGCTCGGCGCCATGGCGACCACTACCGCGGCCGGCAAGCTGATGCCGGAGCCGCCGCCGAGCACGGAAATCTGCGAGGCGAGCAGGCGGAAGACTTCCGCCACCACCCAAGTGCCGATGGCGAAATAAGCGCCGCGCAAGCGGAAAATCAGCGCCGCCACCGGAACGGCGACCAGCGCGCCGATGGGTCCCGCGATCAAAATGGCCGCGATCGGATGCACGTCGAGCAGGATGACGAGCGCGAACAAGAGGTAGCCGCCAAGCCCCACGAAAGCCTGCTGGCCGACCGACACCAGGCCGGCGTAACCCGCGAGCAGGTTCCACAGGCTCGCCAGCGCTACGAAAGTGAAGATCTCGGCGAGCAGCCGCAGCGTTTGGCGGTCGCCCCAGAACGGCGCCAGCGCCAGCACGACAAACGTCGCACCAATCAGCGTGACGCCGATGCGGCTCGAACGCGTGGCGTGCTCGACTTGATATTTTCCTTGGCTCATCCCGACACCTTCGGAAACAGGCCTTGCGGGCGCAGCGCCAGGATGGCCAGGAACGCCAAATGGCCGGCCAGCAGCTGCCAGCCGGGATCGATTTGTGCGCCGATCGCCTGCGACACGCCGAGAATGACGCCGCCCACTAGCGTGCCCCACATATTGCCGAGCCCGCCGATGATGACCGCCTCGAAGCCGAAGATCAGCCGCGCCGGGCCGATCGCCGGGTCGAAATTGGTGCGCACCGCCAGGAACACGCCGGCGATGGCGATGACGGCCAGCGACAGCGCCATCGCCATGGCGAACACGTGGCGGGTATCGAGGCCCATCAATTGCGCCACCGCCTGATCGTCGGAGGTGGCGCGGAAGGCGCGGCCGAGCGCGGTCTTATAGAACAGCGCCTGCAGGCCGGCGATCACCGCCACCGCGACGGCGAACTGGATGAGCGGCAGCACGCCGATCCAGACGCCTTGCATCACCTCAAATGTTTGAATCTCGATCGCGCCCGCCTGCAGCTTGCGGCTGTCGGCGGTAAACAATTCCAGCAGCCCGTTCTGGATGATGATGGAGAGCCCGAAGGTCACCAGCAATGGCGGCAACAGGTCGTCGCCCAACGTGTAATTGAGCAGCCCGCGTTGCAAAGCGTAGCCGATTACCGCCATGACAGGCACGACCAGCAGCAGCGAGGTGAGCGGATCCACGCCGAGCGCCTGCGTCACCAGCAGCGCCACATAAGCCGCCAGCACGATCAGGTCGCCATGCGCGATATTCACCAGCCGCATCACGCCGAAGATCAGCGACAGGCCGGCGGCGAACATGGCGTAGAGCCCGCCGATTAGCACGCCCTGCAGGATGACGTTGAGCCATTGCATCGCCGTCACACCCCGAAATACGCGGCCGAGATTGACTCGCGCGTCAGCTCGCGCGCCGGGCCTTGCAGCGCGATGCGGCCTTCCTGCAGGCAGTAGACTTGGCGCGCGGCCTTGAGCGCCTGCGCGATGTCCTGCTCGACCACGATCAGCGCCAGCCCTTCCGCCACGATCGCCGGCAGCCGCGCATAGATGTCGCGCACGATGATCGGAGCCAGTCCAAGACTGATCTCGTCGCACAGCAGCAAACGCGGGTTCGACATCAGCGCGCGCGCGATTGAGCACATCTGCTGTTGCCCGCCGGACAGCGCCGGGGCGGGCAGGTGGCGCCGCTCGGCCAGCACCGGGAACAAGTCGTAGACGCGATCAAGCGTCCACGGGCCGGGACGGCGCGATTGGCCGCCGATCAGCAGATTTTCCTCCACCGTCAGCGATGGGAATAGGCGCCGCCCCTCCGGCACCAGCGCGATGCCGCGTTTGACTACCGCGAAAGCAGGCGCGGCGCCGATCGGCTCGCCATCGAAGATGATGTCGCCGGCCTTCGGCCGCATCAGCCCGGCGATGCTTTTCAGCAGCGTGCTCTTGCCGGCGCCGTTGGCGCCGATCACTGCCACCACCTCGCCGGCATTGACCCGCAGCGAGACGCCGAACAACGCCTGGAAGTCGCCGTAATAGGCGTCGACCGCGCGCACCACGAGCAAGGGGTCAGGCATCGGCGGCGATCCCCATGTAAATCTCCGCCACCTGCGGGCTGCGGATCACGCTGCGCGGATCGCCCTCGGCAATGAACTTGCCGCCGTGCAGCACCAGCAGCCGGTCGACCGCGGCGAGCAGCGCGTGCACCACATGTTCGATCCACACGATCGACACGCCGCCCGCGCGCACGTCCTTGATCAGCGTCACCAGCGCGGCGCATTCGTGCTCGCTGAGGCCTCCGGCGACTTCGTCGAGCAGCAGCACGCGCGGCTTGGTCGCCAGCGCGCGCGCGACCTCGAGGCGTTTTCTGTCGAGAAGCGTGAGGCCACCGGCGCGCTTGTTCGCCTTGTCGGCAAGCCCGCAGCGGTCGAGCAGGTCGGCGCAAGCGTCGTAGACCGAGGCTTCGCGGACGCCGCCCGCGAAAGCCGCCGCCACCACCACGTTCTCGAACACGGTCATGCCGGAAAACGGCTGCGGAACCTGGAACGAGCGCGCAATGCCCTTACGGCACCGCCGCTCGGGCGGCAGGCGGGTGATGTCCTCGCCGGCAAAGATAACGCGGCCGGCGTCGGGCGCGACCGTGCCGGCGGCGATGCCGAACAGCGTGGTCTTGCCGGCGCCGTTCGGCCCGATGATGCCGAGCGCCTCGCCTTCGGCGAGCGCGAGGTCGATGCTATCGGCCACCACCACGGCCCCGAACCGCTTCGAGATATTTTCCAGCGCGAGGATCGGGGCCATGGTGTCGATGCGTCAGGAGATCGGCTGCAGCTTGCCTCCGAGCGGGATGTTCGGCGCGGTTTTGTTGGTGGTGATCACCAAGTCGGATTTTCCGGCCTTGCGTTGCCATTGCCCGGCGACCAGCGCGGTTTTGGTGACGTTCTTCACCGGCGCGCCGGTCCAGTGGATCGGCCCGACCATCGACTGGTAGTTGGTGGCGACGATCGACTCCAAAATCGACTTCGGATCGTTCAGATTCTTGGCGCGCTTGAGCACGTCGATCGCCAATTCGAACAGCGCGTGCTGGAAGCCGATCGGCTGCGTCCACGGCCGGTTGGTCGCCTTGGTGTAGCCGTCGGTGAGTTGCTGGGCGCTCTGGCCGGTAAGGCCGGACTTGAACGGGTGATGCGGCGTCCACCAGATTTCGCTGGTGAGCCCGTTGCCGCGTTCGCCCAGCGAGTCGATGACGGAGGGGAACAGCAGCGCCTTGCCGATGGTGACGATCTTCGGCTTGAAGCCCTGCTGCGCCGCCTGCGACCAGAAGGTCGCGAAGTCGGGTGGGATCATGTTGCCGGTGACGATTTGCGCGCCCGCCGCCTTGAACGCCGAAATCTGCGAGGTGAAATCGTTGTTCATGAGCTGGTAGCGACCGGGGTCAACGAGCTTGAACCCGCTTTTGGCAAGCGCCGGCGGGAACCCGATGTTGGCATCGCCCCAGGCATTGCCGTCGGCGTCGTTGGGGAACAGCCCGCCGACCACTTTGTTGGTCGGCAATTCGTCCCACAGCGCCAGGAACGCGCCGATCACGTCTTCCAGGCCCCAGAAGAAATGATAGGTCCAGGTGAAGCCCTTCTTCGGATCGCCCTTGCGGCCGAAGAAATACGGCTGCCACGGACAGTTGGTGGTGATGCAGGGCACCTCGTTGACCTCGGCCTGATCGGCGACCGGATTGGTGGTGTCGGGCGTGGCCGAGGCGACGATCAGGTTGACCTTGTCGCCGAGGATCAATTCGGACGCCACCTCGGAAGCGCGGCTGGCGTTCGACTGGCTGTCCTTGGAGATGATCTCAACCTTGTAGGTCTTGCCGGCGTTGACGAGCCCCTTGCTCAGGATGCCGCGCACCTGCTCCAGGATGAAGTTATCGGCCTCGCCGAAGCCGGCGAGCGGACCTGTTTTGGGGCTGACATGGCCGATCTTGATCACCTGCGACTGCGCTTGCGCCGGCAGCACGCGCAGCACGGCGGGAGCGGCGAGCGCGCCGATGCCGGTCTTGACCAGAGTGCGGCGTGAGATCGTCTTGCTGTCGGTCATCGTCTCCTCCTATGCGCGACCTTCAAACGACTTTAGCGGTCTTGGGCGCGCGCGTTTTTAAGATGTTGCAACACTTTCAGACGTAATGCCTGCTGCTGCGCCGGGCTCCATTTGCGGAAGCCTTCGCCCGATTTGAAGCCGAGCTTGCCGTCCTTCACCAGTTTTTTCAGAAAAGGCGACGGGCCAGGCCGGCTGTCGATGGCGGGCAGCACGGTCTTGTGGATCGCCAGTGTAAGGTCGGTGCCGACCATATCGGCATTTTCCAAGGGACCCAGCACCGCCAGCCTGCGGCCGAACGCCGCCTTGATCACGTTGTCGACGGTCTCGGCATCGCAAATGCCTTGCTCGACCAGCGCGATCGCCTCGCGCCATAAGGCATGTTGCAGCCGGTTGCCGATAAAACCGGGCACGTCCTTCTTCACATGCGCCGGCTTTTTGCCGGCGGCGGCGTGCAGCTTCATGGTGAAATCGATCGTGGCGGCGCTCGTCCATTGCGTCTGGATCACCTCGACCAGCGGCACCAAAAACGGCGGGTTCCACCAATGGGTGCCGAGCGCGCGTTCGCGTCGCTTGAGGCCTTTCATGATCTTGGTGATCGGGATGACCGACGTGTTGCTGGCGAGAATCGTGTCCGGCCGCACGTGTTTCTCAATCTCGGCAAATAATTTCTGCTTGAGCGGCAGATCCTCAAGCACCGCCTCGACCACATAGTCAGCCGCTCGCACGGCAGTGGCCAGATTGGCGACCGGCGTTACGCGTTCAACCGCTCTCTGATCATCGCCGAGGTCTTTTAAATTTGTCAGGATGCGTGCCTTGGCGGCGTCGAGGCTCGCCATCACCGAATCGTAGATCGTCACGTCATGGCCGGCGAGCGCGAACACCTGGGCGATGCCGTGGCCCATCAGGCCGGCGCCGATCACCGCAATGCGCGCTTTCGCCATCGGTTATCCCGCCGTGTAGCCGCCGTCGGCGTAAAGGATATGGCCGGTGTAGAAGTCCGACGCTTTCGAGGCGAGGAACAGCAGCGGACCGGCCAAATCTTCCGGCTCGCCCAGGCGGCCTTTCGGCACGCGCGCCAGGAAGCCTTTGCGCACGGTCTGCGCCCGCTCGGTGTCCTCGTACATCCAGGCGGTGAGCGGCGAGCGAAACACCGTGGGCCCCAGCGCATTGACGGTGATGCCGCTTTCTCCCCATTCGCACCCCAAGGCCTTGGTGATGCCGTCGACCGCCGATTTGGAGGCGCAATAGGCGGTGTAGCCGGCGGGATGGCCGAGCAGCCCGCGCGCCGAGGAGGTGAGGATCACCTTGCCACCAGGTTTGCCTTCTTGGCCCTGCTTGAGCATCTGCTTGCCGGCCGCGCGCGCCATCAGCCACGACTGGGTGACGTTGGCGTCCATCACGTCGAGAAAATCCGCCGGCTTCAGATCGACGATTTTGGCCACTTTGTTGAGGCCTGAGGCGACCACCAGGATGTCGACGCGGCCGAACTTGTCGACCGCGGCCTTGATGATCTTGTCGCAGTTTTCCTCCGAGTTCGGCCGCAGCGCCACGATCTCGGCTTTGCCACCGAGCTTCTCGCATGCGGCCGCGACCTTTTTCAGTTCGTCCTGCTTGCTCGCCGCTAGCACGACGTTGGCGCCGGCACCGGCCAGCGTCTGGGCCGCCAGCGCGCCGAAGGCGCCCGACGCGCCGGTGACAATGGCGGTCTTGCCCTTGACGTCGAACAGGGAGAGCGGGTTTTTCAAAAAGTCTTCGGCCATCGTTTCCTCCAGACTATTTTTTGTCATGGCCGGGCTTGTCCCGGCCATCTCGCTTAGAAAGGTATTGCCCTCCTAAACGAGATCACCGGGTCAAGCCCGGTGATGACGGGCCAAGAGGCCCGTCACTTCGGCGGCATCGCCACCGCGACGACGATAGAACACACCTCGTTGCCGCGGTTGATGATCTCGCGCATTTCGTTCGGCTCGATCACGCAGGAATCGTTCGCCTTCAGCACGGTCTCCTTGCCGTTGACGATGACGGTGAGTTCTCCGCGCAAAACGAAATAGACCTTCTCGGGCGGCGAGGCGTCCGGCCCGGCGCCGCCGCCGGGCAGGAAATGCGACACACCGCAAATCAGGCCCTTGGTGCCGCCGGCCTCGGCGCCGAACAGGCGCAGCGAAGTGCAGGCGCGATGATTGGGCGCCTCGTAGGCCTTGGCGTCCGCGAAACGTTTGATGTGCATTAGAATTTCTCCCCCCGTTCGATGCGGAATTTTTGTTTCGGATCGACAATGGCCACCAGGCGCACGATGCAGCCGTCGCCGCGGTCCCAGTTCCATGGGAAATAGGCGAAGGTGCAGCGCTTGCCGGTGACCTTGTCGATGTCGCCGCCGACATTCTCGATGCCCATGATGCCGTTCTTGAACAGGATGCGGTGCACCGGCTCCCATTCCGGGAAGTCGTTTTTCCAGTCGCGCCCGCCCGACCATTCCTTGTATTCCTCGGCCAAATGAGGGTGCAAAGGTCCGTTGCGCTGCGGGCCGATGGCCGTGGCGAGCGGATGATCGTTGGCCTGCGTGTCGTGGCCGATCACCTTGACCTTCTTCTTGACGAACCATTCGCCGGCCGACGGCACGAAGCCGGGCGCGCGGCAGAAATAATCCTCGCTGTCCTCGTAGAACTTGTGCCAGCCGGTGTTGACGATCACCACGTCGCGCGGCCGCACGATCTTGCCGCAGGCCTTTTCCAGGTCGTCGCCGGTGATCGGCTCCCACTTGTTCTTGGGGATAGACACCACGATGCCGGAGCCGAAGAAATGCGGCAGCGGCACTTCGTCGATGAACGGCGTGCCCTGGATCACGTGAGCGGGCGCGTCGATATGCGTGGTGTTGTGCATCGAGGTGGTGATGCGCTGCGACAGCACGCCCGACTTCGCCATGTAGTGGATGCGTTCGATCTTGACGTCCTCGAAATACGGCCAGTTCGGCGACTGATAACCGAAGCGGTGGGACAGGTTGTAGAACTCCAGCCCCATGCTGTTCTTGAGGTTTTCTTCGAACATCACGCCGCGAATTTTTTTGGCCACGGCATCCTCCCTTTTTGTAACGCGCACTCGCGCAAGTTTTCGGAACTTATGTCACGTCTATTTTCGCAGCAGCCTAGCTCAGGCGGCGACGGAATTCATATGCGTCTCCATGGCGCGCTTGGTGGCGAGCAGCCGTTCGGCGATCATGGTTTGGCGGTCCGGAAAGCGCTGGGTCGGCACCGGCACCGAGATGGCGACGGAATTGCCGAGCGGGTCCTGCATGGCGACGCCGACGGCGCAGATGCCGAGCGTGTGCTCCTCGCGGTCGAAGGCCACGCCATTGCGGCGCGCGGATTTCAGATCGGCGAGCAGCGCGTCGAGGCGCGTGAGCGTCTTCGGCGTGCGCGGCGCGTACGCGCGGCCGATCAGCGCCTCTACGCCCGCATCGCTGAGCTGCGCCAGATAGGCCTTGCCGTTGGCGGTGCAGTAGAGCGGAAAGGTTTCGCCCACGGCCGACACCGTGCGCAGGCGCTGCGGGCCGATCACCTGGTCGATGAACACCAGATGGTCCTTCTTCACCGTCGAAAGATCGACGGTCTCGTGCAATTCCTCGCTCAATTGCTCCAGGAACGGCCGCGCCGTCGCGATAAAATCGCTGCGTACGGAAGCCGCCAGCCGCAGGATGGTGGGCCCGAGCCGCACGCGGCCATTGGGCGTCGCCGCGATCACCAGCTTTTCGGTTTCGAGTGCCGAGACGATGCGCTGCACGGTGGAGCGCGCCAGATTCACGCGCTGGGCGATCTGGCCGAGGCTTAAGCCGGCGTTTTCCTCTTCCAGTGCGCGCAGGATGGTGGCCGCGCGCGATCACCTGCACTTGGCTCTTGTCGTTGGTGACGTGACGGTTCATCGACAACAACTCGACACTACGCGGCGTTCGGTCCGCCTTGCATGATGGTACACGCTAGCCCAATATGCGGTACAGGTAAAAACGAAAAAAATCGGTGGACGCGGGCCGCCAAACGCGTGAGGAAAACGCCATGGTCAAAAAGATCGCCCTCGAAGAACATTTCCTGGACCCCGCCACCGAGCCTTATTGGCGGCCGACGATGGTGGACGTGGCGCCGCAAAAGACCGCGCAGCTCTACGCCAGCCTCAGCGATTTCGGCGAGCAACGGCTGCAGATGATGGACAAGACCGGCATCGCGCGCGCAGTCCTAGCGATCGCCGGTCCTGGCGTGCAGGTGGAGCGCGATACCGCCACGGCGGTGCGCCGGGCGCGTGAATCAAACGATTTCCTGGCACGCGAGGTACAAAAGCGCCCCGACCGTTATTCCGGCTTTGCCCATCTTGCCATGCAGGACCCGAAAGCCGCCGCCGATGAGCTGGAACGCTGCGTGCGCGAGTTCAAGTTTTGCGGCGCCATGATCGACGGCCACACCAACGGGAAATATCTCGACGACCGTTCCTATGATCCGTTCTGGGAACGCGCAGCGGCGCTGGGCGCGGTGATCTATCTGCACCCGGCCGATCCGGTGGCGCCGTTGCCGGTGCTCGCCGGTTACAACGTGTTGGCGCGTCCGATGTGGGGTTGGGCCGTCGAAACCGGCTCGCACGCGCTGCGCATCATCTGCGGCGGCGTATTCCATCGCTACCCGAAAGCCAAACTGCTGCTCGGCCATCTCGGCGAGACGTTGCCGTTCCAGCTCTGGCGCTTCGACAGCCGCTCGAAACCCTATGGCTGGGATTTGCCGAAGCCGCCCTCGCAATACCTCAAGGAGAACGTCTGGGTGACGATGTCGGGTATGTACGACGCCCCACCATTGCGCTGCTCGCTCGATGCACTAGGGCGCGACCGCGTCATGTTCTCGTCCGACTATCCTTTTGACTCGGAAGGGGCCGGGCAGTTCATGGACACGGTGCCGCTCGACGAGGGCGTGCGCGCCGACATCGCCTACAACAATGCGGCGAAGCTGCTGGGCCTCTGACGTTTATTTCGGTGCAATCACCCGCACCGGCTTGCCGTCCAGCCAGGCGCGGATGTCCTCGACGACGCCAAGGAAATATGTGCGGTAGTTCTGTTCGCTGACATAGCCGAGATGCGGCGTGATCACGACATTGTCCATCTTCCGGAACGAGTGATTGAGCGGCAGCGGTTCAATGTCGAACACGTCGAGGCCGGCGCCCGCGATCGACTTGGCGCTCAGCGCCGCGATCAGCGCCTTCTCGTCGACGATGGGCCCGCGCGACGTATTGATGAGATAGCCGGTCTTCTTCATCAGGCCGAGTTCTTTCGCCCCGACCAGGCCGCGCGAGCGGTCGCTCAGCACAATGTGGATGCTGACGATGTCGGCTTTGCCGAACAGGTCCTCCTTGGAGACGTAGTCCACGCCCGCTTCCTTGGCCTTTTCGGCGTTGAGGTTTTGGCTCCAGGCGATCACTTTCATGCCGAAGGCCTTGGCGACGCCGGCGACGCGCTGGCCGAGCTTGCCCAGCCCAAGCACGCCGAGCGTCAGGCCTTCGAGGTCCTGGCCGATGGTCACCTGCCAGGGGGCGCCGGCCTTCAGGCGCGCGTTTTCGAAGCCGATGCGGCGGGTGAGCTCCAGCATCAGACCGATAGCGATGCCGGCGGTCGGGCTACCGAAACCGCCGGTGCCGCAGACGGTGACGCCGCGCTCAGCCGCCGCCTTCATGTCGATGGAGTTGTTGCGGGCGCCGGTCGTGATGAGCAGTTTCATATCCGGCAGGCCCTCGATCACCTTGCGGGTAAACGGGGTCCGCTCGCGCATCATGTTGACGATGGCGAAGCCCTGCAGAGCCTTGATGACGGCATTGTCATCGCCCAGCGGTGCGTTGAAGACCTTAACCTCGATGTCCTTGTTGACCGTGGACCAGTCAGCGACTTTCAAGGCGACGTTCTGATAGTCGTCGAGGATGGCTGCCCGAACCATACGCACAAGCTCCATATTTGCTTTTGCTTGCGCATGATCTTATCCGAAAACCGGTACCCATCCCCGATCAAGTCGAGGACATGCTTTTCGGGATCATGCGCGCTCGGAATGTCCCGAGCGGCGCCAATTTAGAGCCGGTCAACTGAAAAGATAGGGGGGTGTCAGGCCCGGGGCAGGCCGTGCTTGGCGCGCCATTTCGGGCCGGGGCCGCGCATGTAATGGCGCTCGGGGCGGTAGGGGTGGCCGATGTCGCGGGTCAGTTCGAGCCAAAAGGCGGCGAAGGCCTGCCCGATGATCCCGAAGGGGCGGGGCAACAATGCGACCGCCGAACCGGAAAGGGCTGAAATCGCGCGACCCATGGCTTAACTCCCCACCCTGCGCGGGCCTTTTGCCCGCACATCCCTTGGTCGCTCCCCAAAGCGGCCAGGTTCATGCAGGGCAATCATGGCGCGCCAGGGATTAAGATCGGGTGCGCGAAAGGCCTTGTCGGGGCGATAAGTTGCAATCAGCCTTTCCAGAGTTTTACCACCGGTCAGGAAACGGGCTCCAGCTTGCGCTTTAGGGGTCCGGCCGTTACATCAGCGTCGAATTTCCCGACATGGCGTCCGGCGGCGTGAATTGCACGCAGGGGCCGATTCCGGCCGGGTGAGCAGAGGTTTCAAAGGGTCAATGAACGGCCGCCAATTCATCTATCACATGCAGGGTCTGACCAAGACCTACCCGCCTTCCAAGAAGGTGCTGGATAACATCCATTTGTCGTTCTACCCGGACGCCAAGATCGGCGTGCTCGGCGTCAACGGCTCCGGCAAGTCCACGCTGCTGCGCATCATGGCCGGCATCGACACCGAGTTCGCCGGCGAAGGCTGGGTCGCCGAAGGCGCCCGCGTCGGCTACCTGGAGCAGGAGCCGCAGCTCGATCCGAAAAAGACCGTGCGCGAGAACGTGATGGAGGGCGTCGCCGCCAAGAAGGCGATCCTCGACCGCTACAACGAAATTGCCGCCAACTATTCGGACGAAACCGCCGACGAGATGGCCAAGCTGCAGGACAAGATCGACAGCCAGAACCTGTGGGACCTCGACAGCCAGGTCGATCTGGCGATGGACGCGCTGCGCTGCCCGGCCGACGACGCCGAGGTGACCAAGCTTTCCGGCGGCGAGCGCCGCCGCGTCGCACTCTGCAAGCTGCTGCTCGACCAGCCCGACCTGCTGCTGCTCGACGAGCCGACCAACCATCTCGACGCCGAGAGCGTGAACTGGCTGGAAGGCCATCTGCGCAAATATCCGGGCGCCATCCTGATCGTCACCCATGACCGCTACTTCCTCGACAATGTCACCGGTTGGATCCTCGAGCTCGACCACGGCCGCGGCATTCCCTACGAGGGCAACTACACCTCCTGGCTGCATCAGAAACAGAAGCGCATGGAGCAGGAAGGCCGCGAAGATGAATCGCGCCGGCGCACGCTGGAACGCGAAAGCGAGTGGATTTCATCCTCGCCGAAGGCGCGGCAGGCCAAATCCAAGGCGCGCTACGAGCGCTATGAGGAACTGCTCAAGATCGCCAACGCCAGGCAGAACACCGTCGCGCAGATCACCATTCCGGTTGCCGAACGGCTCGGCCAGCACGTGGTCGACTTCGACCACCTCAAGAAAGGCTACGGCGACAATCTGCTGATCGACGATCTCACCTTCAATCTTCCGCCCGGCGGCATCGTCGGCGTGATCGGACCGAACGGCGCCGGCAAAACCACGCTGTTCCGCATGATCACCGGCCAGGAGAAGCCCGACGCCGGCACCATCAAGATCGGTGCGTCGGTGCAACTCGGCTATGTCGACCAGTCGCGCGATACGCTCGATGGCAAAAAGAACGTGTGGGAGGAAATTTCCAACGGCCAGGACGTCATCCTGGTCGGCAAGAAGGAGATGAACTCGCGCGCTTACGTCTCATTGTTCAATTTCAAGGGCGCCGACCAGCAGAAGAAGGTCGGCACGCTGTCGGGCGGCGAGCGCAACCGCGTGCATCTCGCCAAGATGCTGCGCACCGGCGCCAATTTGCTGCTGCTCGACGAGCCGACCAACGACCTCGACGTCGATACGCTGCGCGCGCTGGAAGAGGCGCTGGAAGATTTCGCCGGCTGCGCCGTCATCATCAGCCATGACCGCTGGTTCCTCGACCGCATCGCCACGCATATTCTGGCGTTCGAGGGCGACAGTCACGTGGAATGGTTCGAGGGCAACTTCCAGGACTACGAGGCCGACAAGATGCGCAGGCTCGGCCAGGACAGCATCATCCCGCATCGGCTGAAGTATAAGAAGTTCTCGCGCTAGATGCGTTATCTCGTCGCCAGTGGGCTTTCGGCTGCACAACTGCCGAACGGCTGTCATCTGGTCGCCGACGGCGAGTCGATCTCGTTCGAGCAGCCATGGAGCTTCGGCGCGCCGCTGATCGCGCTGGTCGATGACGGCGCCGATCTGGCTGCGCTCAAAGGCAAGCCCGCGGTCAGCGCGTTCCTGGTCGAAGGGATCGAGCCGCCTGGCGCGGGTGAGGCCTTCGCGATCGGCGCGCACCGCATGCGCGATGCGGAAGCCTTCAAGTCCTATGTTGCGCGCGTGGCCGACGTGATCAAGGACTACGGCTGCCGCTATATCGCACGCGGCGGCGCGGTCACGCCGCTCGCCGGATCATTCGTGCCCGATCGCGCGGTGCTGATGGAGTTTCCGAGCGCGGACGAGGTGGTGGCGTTCTATTTTTCGGAATCTTACGCGCCGCTGCTGCGGATTCGCCTCAAGGCCACCGAGCCGCGCTTCGTGCTGCTGGCGCGCGCCGGCGCCCTGCCGGAACGCACGCGGCGGGCCATCGCCGATGGTCTAAGCAAGGTTTAGCCGCAAAGAATCGCCTATAAGGCGTAGAGCGGACATCAGGCGGAGGCCGGGCCGAAATTGCGCAGCGCTGCATTCCTTTTATTTGCGATCGCGCTGCTTGTGGCGCCAGGCGCGTACGCCGCCGATACGGCGTTCCAGAAATTCCTCGCTGAGACGTGGCCGCAGGCGCAAGCGCTCGGCGTTGCGCGCGCGACGTTCGACAATGCAACGCGCGGGCTGGAGCCGGATCTCTCGCTGCCCGATCTCGCGCTTCCCGGCCGGCCGGAAACCGCGCCGCAGCAGCCGGAATTCGTGCAGACGCCGGCGCAATATCTGCGCGAGCCGACTTTCGCCCGTCTCGCCGCCCAGGGCAAAAAACTCGCCGCGCAATACCACGACACGCTGGCGCGCATCGAGAAGGAATTCGGCGTGCCCGGTAATGTGGTGCTGGCGATTTGGGGGCGCGAGACCGATTACGGCGGCGAAAAACAGCCGCACGACGCCATCCGCGTGCTGGCGACGCAGGCCTATGTCGGCAAGCGCAAGGATTTCTTCCGCAACGAATTTCTGCACGCGCTGAAAATGCTGCAGGACGGCGTGCAGCGCGCCGACCTGCGCTCGTCCTGGGGCGGCGCCATGGGCCTCACGCAGTTCCTGCCGTCGGAGTTCTACAAATACGCCGTCGATTTCGACGGCGACGGCCGCGCCGACATCTGGCATTCGGTGCCCGACGCGCTCGCCTCGGCGGCCAAGCAGCTCGCCGGCAAGGGCTGGCAGGCGGGCAAGCCGTGGGCGATCGAGGTGCGTGTGCCGTCAAACGTCGATTGCACCATCGCCGAGCCGAGCGTGATGATGCCGGTCGCCGAATGGCTCAAGCGCGGTTACCTGCCAACCTACGGACGCAAGCTGACCGGCGTGGAGCTCGCGGCCGAGGCGTCCTTGCTGTTGCCGGAAGGCACCTATGGGCCGGCCTTCCTGACGCCGAAAAACTATTACGTGCTGAAGGACTACAATTTTTCCGATCTCTACGTGCTGTTCGTCGGACACCTGAGCGACCGCATCGCCGGCGGCCGGCCGTTGCAGACGCCGTGGAGCAAGAACGCGCAGCTCAAGACCAGCGACGTCGAGGCGATGCAGAAGCGGCTGACCGCGCTCGCGCTCTACCAGGACAAGATCGACGGCAAGGCCGGCATGCTCACGCGCGCGGCGCTCGGCGCCTATCAGAAAAAGAATGGGCTGAAAGTCGATTGCTGGCCGACCGCGGCGGTGCTCGACCACATGCGGCGGTGATGAACACGTGTCCCGGATGCGGTGCAGCGCGTAAGCGGTGCACTGCATCCGGGGGAAGTGATGACGT
>Ga0209385_1000383_pt1 | contig 17680 bp, 19 predicted proteins | sample NGEPerB_FD_184506 | JGI IMG/M metagenome (GOLD analysis project Ga0209385, IMG submission 184506) | Arctic peat soil microbial communities from the Barrow Environmental Observatory site, Barrow, Alaska, USA - NGEE PermafrostAB12-B... | ecosystem: Environmental > Terrestrial > Soil > Wetlands >... | reverse complement strand
GCGATCGGGAAAACCGAACGGATGGTATCCAGAATCCTCTTGTGGACTGCAACATTCGTCGGCTTTAAATATGACGAAGTAACACAGAGGGTACCACCCTCGTCCAGAACGCGGAATGCATGCTGATAAAACTCCTTCGTGAACAGGACGATTGACGGCCCACCCTCAAAGAGATCAGTCAGGTCTTCAATGATAACACTGTAGGAGTGGTCAACTTGACGCTCGATGAACTTGCGGGCGTCCTCGAAGTGCATGCTGACCTTTGGGTCGTGAAACGCACCCTGATGATACTCCGGCAGGTACTGTTCATACATCTGATTGGCTTCCTCGTCGATGTCACACATGTCGATGTGCTCGACCGACTTGAAGCGCAGCAATTCACGCAGAGACGCGCCTTCACCGCCTCCGACGACAAGCACCCTGCGTGGGTCCGGGTGACAGACCATGGCCGGCTCGTTCAGGCACTCGTGATAAATGTATTCGTCCTTTACGGAACTCTGGCAGTCGCCATCGAGAATCAACATCTTGCCATAGTGCTCAGACTCGACGATTTCTACCGTCTGATACTTGGTCTTCCTGGTGGCGATCACGCCAGTCAGCGCGTGGAGATGAACCTCCCCGGGCTCAAATGTGTCATGATACCACTGCCACGCCATCTCTCATAACCTCCGTCTCGACGACCGAGTGCCCATAAACGCCTGGGCGTCCCTCGATCTCCAGTCCACGAGCAATCTCCGTCTTGACGATTGTCGTTGCCTCAAATTTCTCAGCGGCATACTCCATGGCCCGCCATGGATCGGTCTTTTCTCCACAGGTATAAACGTCTAGGGCAGCGTATCCGTACTCAGGCCATGTGTGAATGGACAGATGCGACTCGGAAATCACTACTACCCCACTAACCCCCTGAGGAGTAAAATGGTGAAACGCCAATTCCAGGATCTCTGCATTTGCTTGCAGAGCAGACTCGCGCAAGATCTCCTTAACTCTGTCCAGATCGTTCAGAACATCCGGATTACACCCAGAGACCTCGACTACCATGTGTCTACCTTCGGTGCGCATCTCGACCACCACCCCCTTTCAAAGATTAGTAAAGTAAGGATGAGGACGTTACTTTAACGTGTAGCATCATACCAGCAATCGACTGGATTGCAATGACGATGAGCCTCACGCTTGAGCGTCCGCAACAAGGCACGCGAGATACCGAAAGTCGGGATCGCGTCTGGTACGATACGTCAGCGCACCGCGTCTGCTCCCCATGGGCAGACTGCTCGAGCACATACACGGAGGAATCGATCTGGTGGAATCAACGCAAACACAAAATCGCACCGACTGAACCACGGTACGATCTCTATTGACAGGTATCAACCAGGGGATCCTGGCCTGATTGGGCGGCCGATAGGGCCGAAATACGCTCAGTCTGCCGGAATGTCCGGCTTCTCGTCCAGTTCGCCGGGCACATCCTCGGCGTCCAGAACTGTCTGCGCAGCCGTCGCATTTTCTTCGTCGATCAGGATGTCGAATGACCCAAAGGGACCCTGATAGACCGTACCGTACCCGTCCCTGACCGAGCGCTTGGCCATCGCTGGGATCCCGGCAGCAGCAAGCAGGCCAACAATCATGTTTGCTTCCATTTCATCTGAAGCTGTCGTGATGGCAATCAATTTTGTATCCATAATGTTAGTATACCACTATGGAGTCAGCTGGTAAATACGCCAGTGGTGGTACATGCGCCTTGACAGGACTGGATTCCCTCCTGTGCCGAGGAACACCACTTGCATTGAAAAGAAATGCTCGTGAGGAGCACCCCTCAGTACGCCCCTCAGAAGCGCCCCTCGTATTGAACTGAAATACTCGGGGGCATTGAGAAAATATGTTCGGGGGTATGGGAGAGAAATACTCGGGGGGAATGACGGAGAGGGGCTGCGCAAGAAGCCCGGTGATGGCTCCATCATTGCATTTTGGGTCCATGACCATACAATATGTAAGAATAAGTCGTGGAGGTAACTATGGTCAGAGTACGCTACGCACCGAGCCCCACCGGACACATTCATGTCGGCAACGCCCGGACAGCGATTTTCAACTACCTGTATGCCAGACACGAGGACGGAACCTTCATCATGCGCCTCGACGATACCGATCTCGAACGATCGACCGAAGAGAACATCGACTCGATGCTCGACGACATTCGATGGCTGGGTCTGAATTGGGACGAAGGGTTCCTGAAAGGCGGCGACTTCGGTCCCTACCGCGAGACTGAGCGCAAACCCCTTTATGATACGTACCTCCAGCAACTGCTCGATGATGACAAAGCCTACCGGTGTTTCTGTACCAAGGACGGCCTCGAGGCCGAACACCGCAAGGCGGAAGCCGAACACCGCATCTATCGATATGGTGGCACCTGTGCCCACCTGAGCGCTGAACAGGTCGAGAAGAACATTGCGGAAGGCAAGCCATATGCCATCCGCCTGCGCATTCCAGAAGAAGACGTCGTCGTCCACGACCTCATTCGAGGCGACGTCGAGTTCAAGTCAGAAGAATTCGATGACTTTGTCATTGCCCGTCAAAATGGTATTCCCATCTATAACTTCGCGACCGTCATCGACGACGCGCTGATGAAGATCACGCACATCATCCGGGCAGAAGAGCACTTGTCCAATACGCCACGCCAAGTCTTCATCTATAGGGCCCTGGGCTTCGATGTCCCACAGTTCGCCCACGTCTCGCTGATCCTTGCCCCGGATCACAGCAAGCTCTCGAAGCGACATGGCGCCGTCTCCGTCGGTGACTACCGCCTTGAAGGATACCTTCCCGAAGCACTCATCAACTATCTCGTGCTCCTGGGATGGTCCCCCAAGGACGACCGTGAGTTCTTCACCGTGGACGAGCTGATCAAAGAGTTCTCGCTCGGCGGTGTGGGCAAGTCCGGTGCTGTCTTCGACAAGAAAAAACTGACGTGGATGAACCACATGTACCTCGGCAGGAAGGATGCAGCATCCATTCTGACGATCCTCAAGGGTGACTTCGTCGACCAGTATGTTGCAGCATTCGGCGGACTGCCGGAAGACAAGACACTGGCCGCCATCGATCTCACCAAGGGCAATGCGCAGGTCCTCCCGGATATCTTCCGGCTGGCTCGCAACATTGTCCAGCCAGACGTCGTTATCACGGACGAGAAGTCGCAGGAAGTCATCGGCTCGCCTGAGGCAAAACAGGTCCTGCAGTACCTCATGGAGCACTTCGCCGCGATCCCGTTCGGCCAGGGCGATGACGCAATGAGTTCGTGGGTGGAAGACCTTCGCAACCAGATTCCACTCCCGGCCAAGAAACTCTACAGTCCCATCCGTGTTGCGCTGTTTGGCGCCAAGGACGGCCCGGAGATCGTCAAGCTGTTCCTGATGCTCGAGTCATCGTCCATTCACGAACGCCTGCAAAAAGCTTTGGCTCTCTAGCTATCCCTTCACCACGGAATAACAACCCCTCAGCATTGCTCTCGCTGAGGGGTTGTTTCTATGTCGAAGCTGATCGAACTGGAGCGCGTATGCAGAGACGCACAGGAGAAGAAGTATGAAAGGGACTACAGCTTGTTGGCTTCGGCGATAAGGGTGTCGATGAAGGCAGAAGGTTCGATATTGCGGACAGGTTCGCCACGCACAAAAAGGACGCCCTGATCACGGCCGCAGGCAATGCCGACATCGGCCGCCTTTCCCTCACCGACACCGTTGACGACGCAACCCATGAGGGCAACGGTCACTGGCTTCACGATCTCACCCAACCGTTCCTCGAGCTGAGCCACAAGGGACAGGATGTCGGGGACTTCACAACGGCCACATGTCGGGCACGACACAATCTGTGCACCATGTCGTCGCAAGTCCAGTCCCGCAAGCAGCATCCATGCCGCATCGACCTCCAGGCCCGGGTTGCCGCTGATGGAGTACCGGATCGTATCGCCGATGCCGTCGAGAAGCAAGGAGCCGATGCCGGCGCTGCTCTTGACGAGCGACTGTCTCAGCGGTCCTGCCTCCGTGACCCCAAGATGAAGAGGGTAGTCGCTGCAGCCTGCAACAATGTGCACGGCTTCCACCATCTCGCGGACATCGCTGCTCTTCACGGACACCACGATATCATGAAAGTCCGCTTCCTCCAGGAGTCGCGCTTCTCGAAGCGCTTCTTCAGCGAGGGCTTGGGCTCTCTCTGAACGTGTAAGGTCAGGGTTCATCGACCCCAGATTTGCGCCGACGCGGATCGGAACGGACGCCGACTTCGCGGTCCTGGCGACCTCACGCAGCATCGCTGCATCCTTGATGTTGGAAGGGTTCAGGCGGATCTTGTCGACACCAGCTTCGATGGATGCCAGTGCAAGGCGTGGGTCGAAGTGGATATCGGCAACCAGCGGTACGGACACTTCCCTCTTGATGGTCCGCAGGGCCCTGGCCGCTTCCATATCCTTGACTGCGAGGCGAACGAGTTCACACCCACGAAGTTCCAGCTCATGGATCTGACGGATGGTGGACGCGACGTCACGGGTATCCGTCTTGGTCATCGTCTGTACGACGACGGGGTGGTCTCCACCCATAACCACGGATCCCACCTTGACGACGCGCGACAGCCGACGTTCCATAGCTAGTGTATGAAGATTCCCGCTACGTCCTTGATGGAGATCAGGACCATGATGCCGAGAAGCGCGAACAGGCCTATGCTCTGGATTGTCCCCTGGCGCTCCGGCGAGATGCGACGGCGTATGACGGCTTCGGCCAGCAGAAACAGGACCCAGCCGCCGTCCAGCGCTGGAATAGGCAGAAGCTGCGTCAACCCGATGGCCACCGAGATGATGCCGGTCAGCCACAACAGGCTCATGAACCCGCTCATCGCGGCTTCACCAGTCATTCGGGCAATGCCGATAGGGCCGGTGAGGGACTGGACACCTCTCTTCGTAAACAGCAATGGCAGCGCCTTGATGTAGGTGACAATGTAACTTCCTGTGAACGTCAGCGCCCGCCAGACAGCCTTGAACGGATTGTAGCGAACGAACCCAGGCCCATAGCCGATTGCAACATAGCCGAGACTCGCATCCAGCGCGGGGGTCACGAGGATATCGACCTGCGATCCGTTGCGGGCGACGAGGATGTCAATTTGTTTGTTCTCGCTGGCTCGGACGGCGGCCGAGATCTGGTCAAAATCAGTCATGGGCACACCGTCGATGGTAAGAATGTTGTCACCTGCCTTCAGGCCTGCCGCTTCTGCGAGAGAGGAAGGCGTCACCGTACCCACCTTGGTGGATGCGCGCGGGTCTCCAAGCGTCGAGAACACGATGCTGAAAATGAGGAATGCCAGGACCAGATTGCCGAGCATACCGCCAACCATGGTAAAGAGGCGAGCCCACCATCCCTTCGTGTAGAAACCGTCGGGTGCGTTGTAATTGGACTCCATGCCCTTGATCTTCACATATGCAAGGATCGGCAACGCGTTGATCTTGAAGACCGTTCCGTGCCACGTACGGGACCATATGGTACGGCCAAATCCAAGCCCGAATTCCTCGGTCTGCGTATGGGAAGCGGCTGCGGCGAGCATGTGGCCACCCTCGTGGAACAGGGTCGCCAGCGTGAAACTGAACACAAACGCAAGGATCGTAACAATTATCTGCACAGGTCAGACTCCTTCCCGATTGCCCGGTTGAGTGCTGTATCTCTTTTCATACCACTGTTCAGCCAGTTGACGCCCGTGGGCAACGGCTTCGACATGTGCTCGGACACTTGGATCCAGAACCTCATCCTGGGTTTCGCTGAGCACGTATCGCAGGGCTGCCACTATATCCCCAAACGTCCCCTGTGCAACGAGGAAGCGTGAAACGGCCACCTCGTCCGCCCCAAGAAGTCCCAGCATCGCCCTTGGTGACCGCTTCTCTGCTTCTCTGCCGATGGCAAAAGCTTCAAACTTCGCATCAATGGGCTCGAACGTAAGTTGTCCCAGTTCTTCCAGGTGCAAGCGGGTCACCTCTTCGTGCAGAGGGCGATCGGGAATCGACAGCGCGTACGCAATCGCGACGCGCATGTCGGGACGGTACGCGATGGCACGGGTGGTGCCATCTCGGAACTCGACCAGACCGTGGACCACCGACTGGGGGTGCTGCACTGCAGTGATCCGCTCGCGGTCGACACCAAACAGCACGTGCGTTTCAGCCAGCTCGAGCGCCTTGTTGAACAGCGTCGCCGAGTCGACGGTCACCTTGCGACCCATCCGCCAGGATGGATGCTGTAATGCCTGTGCTGCCGTCACGTCGTTCAGTTCTGCAGCGGACTTCGTTCGAAATGGACCGCCCGATGCAGTCAGCACAACACGCTCGACAGTCTCGGGATCTTCACCTGCAAGGCACTGCCAGACCGCCGACAACTCACTGTCAATAGGACGCAACTGTGCCCTGAATGGCTCCAGCAGGTCTCCCAGCGTGATGAGCAGTTCCTTGCTGGCGATAGCCATGGGTAATCCCAATCGCAGAAGATCGTAGACGACCTGCGCCAGGTCAGTGGAAGCTGCCGCGACAACAGGCATGTCAAGAGCGACCCTGCTGAGCATCGAGGGCAGGTCCTCATCGCTGGCCACCGGAATACGCAGATCATGACGCTCCAGCCTGATCATCAGCCGTTCACGCGCGGCATCGTCCGACATTGCGACGAAGCGCGGCCGAAAGGCCACGGCCTGCTCAGCGAGCAGTTCGTCGTTCGTGTGTGCAGTGAGACCGACGATGTGGTATCTCTCGGGCTGAGCGCGTACCACATCCAGCATCTGGGTTCCAATGGAACCCGTCGAACCAAAGAGCACAAGACCCTTGCTGCCTGTCATAAGCTACCGAACCTCCGGTTCCTGGATTTGAATTTCTGTACAATCATGTCGAGCGTCGCCGGCGTGAAATCCGGCCAGAGCACGTCCAGAAAGAACAACTCGGCATAGGCCATCTCCCACAGCAGAAAGTTGGATACCCGCGACTCTGCTCCCGTACGGACAACAATGTGCGGGGGAGCCTCACCCCTCAGCCATAGATACGAATCGAACCGTTCTTCTGTGAGTTCTTCGGGTGTCGCCGTTCCCGCTGCGCACTCCGCGGCAAATGTCTTTGCCGCGAGCAGGATCTCAGCCCGTCCTCCGTAGTTGAGGGCGACGTTGAGATGAAGACCGTCGCAGGACGCCGTACGCTTCTCGATTGCCTCGACCGAAGCACTGACGTCGCCGGGCAACGCCGCACGATCTCCGATGATCCGCACGCGCACGTGCTGAGAAACCAGCTCTGGTAACCATTTCGTAACCATCGAGACGAACAGGTGCAGGATGTAGCTCACTTCATCCGGCGGTCGCTTCCAATTTTCCGTCGAGAAGGCAAAAATGGTCAAGACGGTCACGCCCAACCCGGGCGCAGCCGCCACGATGTCATGTACTACCTGAGCGCCCTGCCTGTGGCCGGCAATTCGAGGCAGCCCACGCTCAACCGCCCACCTGCCATTGCCATCCATCACAATGGCGACATGAAGCTGACTGCTTATAGCCACAACGTCAGGCGTCCCTATAGAGAAAGGATCTCCTTCTCCTTGGCCTCGAAGGCTTTGTTGACCTCTGTGATGTGTTTGTCCGTGAGCTTGTCGAGGTCTTCCTCGAGTCGATGCTGCTCATCCTCGGAGAGTTCCTTTGCCTTCTCCTTCGCCTTGATGTCATCGCGGACATCACGCCGAACGGAGCGAATCTCTTCACGGAACTTCTCTGTGAGCTGAGAGATGCGCGCTACCATCTTCTTCCGCTCGTCAAGAGTCAGATCCGGAAAGACGAGCCGTACACGCTGGCCGTCATTGGTGGGCGTGACGCCAATGTTGGCCTTCAGGATGGCGCGCTCAACTTCCTTCAACAGGCTCTTGTCCCATGGTTCCACGACAAGGATCTTCGCCTGTGGAGCCGAAATTGTAGCGACATCCTTCAAAGGGTTGCGCTGTCCGTAGGCCTCAACGACGACCCCATCAACATAGGCCGGCGTGATTCGACCAGCACGAATCTCGGAGTAGTCCTTGAGAAGGGCTTGATGAGCAGCCTGCATCTTGGCATCGATTGGCGTAAAGTACTTGTCCACCTAAGCCTCCTTGATGAGAGTTCCAATGTCACCTTGCGTCACCGCCCGGACAATGTTACCGGGCTTGTTCATGTTGAACAGCAGGATTGGGAGATGATTCTCGCGGCAAAGAGAGACGGCTGTCGCGTCCATCGCCTTCAGATGGTCTGCCAGAAACTGGTCGTACCCCAGTTGACGGTAGGGTGCCGCCGTTTTGTCCGTGCGTGGATCGCTCGAATAGACTGCGTCCACGTTTGTGCCCTTCAGGAAGATGTCCGCTCCGACCTCGACGGCTCGAAGAGCAGCAACAGTGTCCGTCGTGAAATACGGGAGACCGGTCCCACCTACAAAAATAACAACGCGATTCCTGCGGAGATGCTCAAGAGCCCGCTGGCGGATATATGGCTCACAGACCTCATCCAGACGCAATGCCGACATTGCCCTCGCTTCGAGTCCAACCTGTTCGAACGCCGATTGCAGTGCCAGTCCATTCATGATAGTCGCCAGCATCCCCATGTAATCGGCCGTGGCACGGTCCAGACCTGTACCCTCGGCATTGGCTCCTCGCCAGATGTTCCCGCCGCCAATGACCAAACCGACCTGCACACCTAGTCCGAGAAGTTGCTGCACCTCTCGCGAGATGAACTGCAGTACTGAAAAATCGATGCCAGAAGCGGCGCTGCCCTTCAGAGCCTCGCCGCTTAGTTTCAGCACTACTCTCTTGTACAACGCCGCCATGGGTGGGAGTGTATGTCGAAGACTAGCAGACTGTGGGCTTGCCGCCGATTTTGAAGCGCACAAACCGCGAGACTACGATGTTCTCGCCAGTCTTGGCAATCATCGCCTTGATGAGCTCGTCGACCGTCTTGCTCTCATCACGGATATATGGTTGCTGCATCAAGCAGTTCTCTTTGTAATACGCTCCAAGCTTGCCCTCGATGATCTTCTCCCAGACCTGTTCCGGCTTCTTCTCGGCCTCGAGCTGAACGCGGTAGAGAGCTTTCTCATGGTCGACAACGTCCGCCGGAACGTCCTCCGAACGGATAAAGGAAGGATCCGTAGCCGCGACCTGTATCGCAATCTCCTTGCCCAGACCCTGGAAATCCTCAGTCTTGGCGACGAAATCGGTCTCACAGTTCAACTCGACCAGGACACCCAGCTTGCCACCGGCGTGTATGTAGGTAAAGACCATGCCATCTCCAGCCTCACGTGACGACTTGGAAATAGCCTTGGCCAGTCCCTTCTCCCGCAACACGTCGATAGCTTTGTCGATGTTCCCATCGCAAGCTACGAGTGCCTTCTTGCAGTCAAGAACACCGGCGCCGGTTCGTTCGCGCAGGGTCTTGACACTCTCCATATCAATCGTTGCCATTATCTCACCTCATTTTCGTCGTCCGTGCTGTCCTCCACCTCTAGCACCGGCTCCTTCGCCTTCTCAGCATCATGGGCGAAGTCGGCCATGCTGGCGTGCTCCTCGTTTGCCTCGGACTGCTGCACGCCTTCGCGTCCCTCGATAAGGGCACTGGCCATGAGCGCGGTGATGAGACGGAGAGACCTGATTGCATCATCGTTTGCTGGAATCTGGTAGTCGATCTCGTCAGGGTTGCAGTTGGTGTCGACGATGGCGACCACCGGAATACCAAGCACATGTGCTTCCTGGATGGCGCTATGCTCCTTGTGGGTATCGATGACATAGATGGCGCGGGGAAGACCTTCCATGGTACGAAGACCGCCGAACAGCTTGCTCAGGCGAGCCTTGGACTTCATGGTCTTCGTGCGTTCCTTGATTCCCATGGTCTCGATAACACCATCGGCTTCTTCGCGGTCGATCTGCTTCAGGCGATCGATACTCTTACGAACAGTGATGTAGTTGGTCATGAGACCGCCGACCCAGCGCTCGTTAACATACCAGGCGCCTGCACGGGTTGCTTCTTCACGAACGATATCCTGCGCAGCCTTCTTGGTGCCGATGAAAATGACGTTGCCACCTTCACGCGAAACCTTCGAAAGGAACGCGTATGCCTCGTCGAGTTTGGCAACGGTCTGTTTGAGATCAAAAATGTGAATGCCGTTGCGCTGTGTGAAGATATAATGCTTCATGCGCGGGTCCCATCTGCGGACCTGGTGACCAAAATGAACGCCTGCCTCAAGCAGGGACTTCATTGTTACGACTGCCACAATAGTGCCTCCTGTTAGTTTTTTACCTCCGCTCGTTCAACTTCCGGAGAACCGCAATGCGGAACACTCCAGAATCCCGGGCGTGTGGAATCTTGCATGGCAATTGTACCAGAAAATGCCGCCCCTGGCAAGCGAGGCGCTGTGACGACAGGAAGGAGGCAGGGGCTTTCAACATCGGCATCGAGGCAACGCAGTGTCCAGACGTCAGATGCGCAGCTTCTCTACAATTGACTTGCATTTCATCATCTCTACAATGAAAATAAGAGACAGGAAGCCCGCCTTTCTTTGTAGGAACATGCGCCTGTCGAAAGAGCACGAGAGGGGCATGAGGAGACACAATGGAAGAAGTCTTGCGGAACCTGAACAAGGAAATGGGTGTGACTGGGAGTGCTATCGTAAGCAAGGGGACCGGCCAGATCAGAACACAGATGTAGCCGCTGCTGCGCGCGGGCATTTCTGGCGCGGCACTGTCGGTCAGCCGACATCTCTGGTCGTATTGTGGTGCCACTCGGACGCAATGGGCTGTTCTCACGAACGTGCACTGCGCGTACGCGACAATGTACAAGGAGGAATCATGCCAGACAGTTTTATGGACAAGCTCAAGAGGGCTGCGGGCAATGTCGCCGACGGAGCAAAGGACTTGGCGGCAAGCACAAAACTGAAGATGGATATTGCAGGTCTTCAGGGCAAGATCAAAGACGCGAAACAGGAATTGGGCGTGAACGTATACGCCATGCTTGAGCAGGGAAACACCATCGATAACATCACCGGCGCATTCGTCACTGTTCAGGCGGCAGTCGTCGAGTTTGAAGCTCAGATAGCTGCGAAACAGGCAGAGCTCAAGAAGATCGGCGACGATAGCGCCTGAGTTTCCTCTCCTCATAGAAGCCGTCGAAAGGCGTGCGCTCCCCGCGCACGCCTTTCTGTTGTGACCGTTGCGGGTACACTGGTTTTATGACAGAACATGAACTGCAGTTCCTGCTGCGAGAACTGACAACCTCACAGGACTATGACGGCCAGATTGTCAGCCGACTCGACTTTGACGCTCGGGAAGCGACGTTTGCCCCTCTGCCGCCTGCTGTGGATCCCGACCTGTCCGCTGATCTTGCAGACAAGGGGATCCGCGAGTTGTATGCCTTCCAGCGCGCCTGTTTCGACAAGGCCGAGAACGGTTACAACGTAACGGTCGTCAGCCCCACGGCGAGTGGAAAAAGTCTTGCCTTCCAGCTGCCGGTCCTCGACCATCTCCTCAAGCATCCCGGGGCAACAGCTCTGTTCCTCTATCCCACGAAGGCGCTTATCGAAGACCAGCTGGCCAAGCTGAGAGAAATGGAACGATGCATGGAACGCATCAACACCGCCGTCTATGATGGCGATACCGACCCCGATGCAAGGCGCCAGCTGCGTAAGTTCGGGCGCCTCATCCTCTCCAACCCCGACAGTCTCCACTATAGCATTCTGCCGCACCATGAGAGCTGGTCACGGTTCATGCGCGGACTGGCGTTCATCGTCGTCGACGAAGGTCACTACTACCACGGCGTCCTGGGTTCGCACATGGCTCTGCTCCTGCGACGTCTTCGACGGCTGGCCAACTTCTATGGCGCCCACCCCGTGTTCTTCGTCACGTCCGCCACCATCGACGAACCCGGCAAGTTTGCTTCGCAACTTACTGGAGAGCTCGTTCACAACGTGGATTCCTCCGGAGCTCCCAAGGGACAGCAGACCCTCCTGCTCTTCAATCCAAAGATCGTCGACAAACAGAACAACATCCGCAAGAGCGTCATGAAGGAAGCGCTGTGGCTTTTTCAGCGCGCCGTTCAGGAAGATGTGCGAACGATCGTCTTTACGAAATCGCGTCAGGAAGCAGAGTTGTTGTACAAGTACGTCAGGGATGCCGGAGCAGGCAAGGGCCAACGCCTTGGAGACCGCGTCGCCACCTACCGAGCAGGCTACCTCCCTGCCGTCCGCAGGAGCATCGAACATCGTCTTTCCTCTGGTGAACTGACCGGCGTCATCGCAACCAATGCGCTCGAACTCGGCATCGACATCGGACACCTCGACGTGTCGATCACGGCCGGCTACCCTGGTTCCGTGACCAGCCTCTTTCAGCAGATGGGACGGGCAGGGCGCGAACGAGACCATTCGCTGTCCGTGTTTGTGGCGTCATCGAACCCACTCGACCAATACGTTGTTCAGACACCGGGATTCCTGTCGTCAGGCCGCTTCGGCACGCCGACGATCAACCCTGGCAACGAGTACATCCTGAGCGCTCACCTCCGCTGCGCCGCATATGAACTTCCGCTGCGAGCAGCCATCGATATCGAGTACTTCGGCCCACAGTACGCGCCGCTCGTCGAACAGTTAGAAGCGGACGGGAAGCTGCGCGCCCGTGGTCCGCTCGTCGTGTCGACGGAGACCTACCCCCACCGGTTCGTGAGTCTGCGCACACTGTCGGATAAGCGCTACCACATTTTGAACGACGGTGACGGGCAGGTCCTCGAGGAAGCTGACGCCTACAAGGTCATCGAAGAGTTCTACCCCGGTGCCGTGTTCCTCCATCAGGGAGACTCGTACCTCGTGACAGCGGACGATCATGAGCAGCAGGTCGTTCACTCCACTCCCACAACACAGAATTATTACACCAATGCGATCATCCGCAGTGACGTCGTCGTCCAGAAGGAACGGGACCACCGTGACTACGGCGACGTCGGCCTGTCGTTCGGCAAGGTCGTGGTGTCTGAGCAGACGGTCGGCTTCATAAAGAAGAGCTTCCACGTCGAGACAGAGGTCGGCCGTGAGTACATCGACACGCCCGAGATCAGTTACGATACCATGGCGCTTTGGATCACCATCCCTGATGCCATGCTCGACACGTTGAAGGAAGGCGGCTACGACATCGCGGGGAGCCTGCATGCCGCTGAGCACCTGCTCATCGCCCTGATGCCGATCGTCGTGCTGTGCGACCAGCGTGACCTGGGTGGAATCTCGACGATTCTCCACCGGGACACACTGAAACCGAGCATCTTTGTCTATGACGGGCATATTGGAGGCGTCGGCCTCACCGAATCGGCATACGGCCGCTTCTCCGAGGTCGTACGCCTGGCATTGAACCGGGTGACCGAGTGCCCCTGCAAGGACGGCTGTCCCAGCTGTGTGTACTCGCCCAAGTGCGGCAACAACAACAAGCCGCTGGACAAGAACGGCGCACGTGTTCTGCTCGGGCTCCTGCTCGACAGACTTGATACGACCACAGGAGGTGGCGCATGAGCGAAGAAGGAATGGTTGCTCTTCTCAAGGATGCACTACAGCTGGAAATCGAAGGATGGCTGTTCTACCGCGGCGTAACCGGTACCCTGCCAGAAGGGGAAGTTCGTGATGTTTTCGTTTATCTGACCGAGCAGGAGGAGAAACACCGGCAGTACATCAGCAAGGAGCTGGATCACGTGCTGGCGGGCGGCACACTGGACATCACTGAACTCGCAGCACTGAAAGAGACGACGCACGATGGGGTCCTGGCCGACGCCGTGCGCAGCGCAACAGACCTCTCACAGCACGAAGCCTCTGCGATCCACACGGGTATGCTGCTCGAGCGCAATTCATGGGAGTTCTATCATGCCGCGGCCGAGAAGGCAACCCAGCCAGACGAGGCCACCATGTACAGACAGCTCGAAGAATGGGAGAAGCTCCACCTTCATCTTCTCGAGAAGGCATATGATCTCCTCAAGGAACGAATCTGGGCGGAGAACCGGTTCGCACCGTTCTAGAGAGCAGCGTCCTCCCTGGATCCCAAACACTTGCCCGCGATGATGTGAACGTGCAGGTGTGACACGGTCTGTCCACCTTCTGCGCCGGAATTGATCATGACGCGGTACCCTGCTTCAAGGTGATACTTGACCGCGATCAGCCGGACAACCTCGAAGAGATGAACGATCAGCCCATTGTCTTCTGTGCTGAGAGCATCGATGCGAGCGATGTGCTTGCGCGGGATCACGAGCAGGTGGAGCGGTGCCTTCGGGAACCGGTCCTTGATGACGAAGACCGTCTCATCCTCATAGACGTATTCGGCCGGTGCTTCGTGTCGGCCAATACGGCAGAAGACACAGTCCTGTTCGTTCGCGCTCATCATGCGGCTACGTTCCCGGAAAGGACGACCCGGTCGCCGTCGAAGTGACAACCCTCGACACGAACGACGACAAAGCTGTCGCGTTCGAGTATCTTGTTTCCACACACATGTCCCTCCGTCCAGAGGTAGTGCTCTGAGTACCCTTCGACCTCCCCGGGGGAGGACTTCTCCGATACGATCGTCACGTCCCGACCGATGAACCGGTAGGCAAATGCCATACCTGTCTGCTCCGCGGCCTCAAGCACACGGTGCAGCCGCTCCTTCGCGACTCCCGCGGAGACCTGATGGGCCTCACGTGCTGCAGGGGTGAAGGGACGCGGTGAATACGGGAAGACATGGACCTTGGCGAACTCCGCTAGCCGGATCACGTCCAGGGTGGCCTGCAGGTCCTGCTCGGTCTCGCCGGGGAACCCGACGATGACGTCTGTCGTCAGGGCAAACGATGGACCATCCGCCCGCAAGCGTTGCACACTGCCGAGCAGATCCTTCGACGTGTACGGCCGCCGCATGCGCTGCAGCACTGCGTCACTCCCGCTCTGCAGGGGAAGATGCAGCTGCGGACACAGCGCGGCATGGTTCGCAAACTGACTGACCAGTGCTTCCGTGATCGCATCCGGGTTCAGCGAGCTGATGCGTATACGAGTCGGAAGGCCTGCAGTCTCAAGCGCTCCCAGCATGCTGTCCAGCAGGACGGGCAGCATGTCCGGCGTCTGCTCACGAGCATGTTTTTCCAATACGAGTGGTGTCCTCCCGTACTTGCCTATCTCCGTCCCGGTCAACACCACTTCCTTGACGCCTGCCGTCGCCAGCCCCATGACTTCGTCCACTGCTACGTCGATCGGCTTGGATTCCAGGCGCGAGCCACGCACAAACGGTACCACACAATAGGTGCACATGTTGTCACAGCCCTCCTGAACGCGTACATCCACGCGGTTGCGGGCGCCCGCTCTCTGAATGCGCCTGTCGACCCATCGCGCAACCGCCTGGACTGCGCCATCTGAGCCGACGACAAGCCTCGCCACTTCCGCTCGATCACTCATGGCAACGACGGTGACGCCGACAGGAGCCTGGGTACGCGTCAGGTTCAGCAGTGCAGACCCGCATCCGGTAAGATACACGGGAGCACCCGGTCGTTCGCGCAGGGCACGACGCGCAAACTGCAAGCTCTGAGCCTGAGCCCGGTTCGTGACGCTGCACGAGTTCACAATGACGGCGTCGGCTTCAGTCAGCGTCGTTGTCGTCTCGGCACCCAGCAACCGCATTTCCTGTGCATAGAGTTCGGAGTCGACCTCGTTGACCTTGCAGCCGAGCGTGTAGATGAACACCTTCATGGCCCTGCCTGCAACTCCCGCACCATGAGCGTGGCAGCGAACCCGGCCAGCTCGCTCCTGAGAATGCCTGTGCTGAGGCGAACGGTCAGGGCGCCTCGTTCGATGAGCAGGGCCTCCTCGGACCCCGAGAACCCACCCTCGGGACCGACTGCGACCGCAATGGACCCATCCAGAACAATGACCCCGTCACGCGCAAGTCCCATCATGGTCGAAGCTGCATGAGGGGACATCATGATCAGACTGTCCACAGGGCCGACACATGACAGAGCACTCTGGAGCCCTGCTGCCAGTTCGACTGTTGGGACGTCACCTGTCTCGGCCTGCTCGGTCGACGACAGAGCCACCTGGCTCAGGCGCTCGAGCCGCCCGGCGACATTCCATGGCTGGCTGCGCTCAGCGGCATACAGGACAAAACGATGCACTCCCAGCGGAGCACAAACATGGACAACGTCATCGAGGAGTGCAGGTCGGATGATTGCCTGCAAGAGAGTGACCGGGTGCAGGGAAAAGGGCGACTGGCGGACTCCCTCCACGGAAACGGAAAGGCCGGACCTGGAGGCATCTTCGACGACCGCGTCATACAGTTCTCCTGCGTGAAACAGGATGATCCCTTCGCCGTGACGAGCACGGAGGACATCTGCAATGTGGTGTGCGGCAGGCGTTCCGCCAAGCATGACATGTTCGCCCAGCCTGAGCGACCGACCCGCCTCGAACGCCGGCATGGATCAGCCGCTACCCGAGACCCTGCCGAGGTATCCTGCGAAACTCTCCAGGACCGTGATGGCCCGGATGTAGTTCATGCGGATGGGACCAACGAGACCGAGAACGCCCCTCTGGTTCGAATCAAGCGAGTAGCTCACCGACACGAGGCTGAAGCTCCTCAATTCCTCCCGCTGGTTCTCCTCTCCTATAAACAGGCTGATCTCTCCCCGATCGCTCAGCGAATTGAGGTAGGGTTTCACGACCTCTTCGCGGCTCAGGAAGGTGCTCAGTGTGGAAAACGCCCCTACCTGGTCATCGGGAAGATCACTCAGCATCTGTTCGATACCTCGGACAAAGATCTGACTCTCTCCCTTGCGCAACTCGCCTTCCATAAGCTGGGCCACGGCGTCCAGAACGCCTTCGTAGCGCAGAGCAAGGTCCTGTGGCAGCATGTTGCCGAAGCGAAGGGTATGAATACCTTCATCGAGGCTCTTCCCCCGGAGTTCCCTGGCAAAAATGGCATTGATGTCTGCGAGTTCCTGCTCGGTCGTGTCTGCCGGGGCAAGCAGCTTGTATCCCTCGACGTTCTCGCGGTCAGTGATAAAGACCAGCATGAGCACTGTTTCGCTGAACGGTACGAGGCTGATATGACGCAGAGTCACAGAGTTCATCGGGGGAGACAGGACAAAACTCACTTTCTTCGTGCGGTCAGACACGGCAGTCGCCACACCGTCGAACAGACGTGGAAGACTCTCATACTGCAGTGGGAGATCCATCGGTCCGGTGAACATGCGTTGACGCGTCGCCTCGACGAGAAATGCCGAGATATACATGTGATACGCTAGCACCGTCGGAACGCGCCCGGCGGATACGTGAGGCTGCTGAAGATATCCCATGCTGCTAAGCTCCGCCATTTCATTGCGGATCGTCGCAGATGAGAGGTCGTTGCCCAGTTGGCTGGTTACGAATCCCGAACTGACAGGCTCGCCATCGTCCATATACCTCCGGACGATAGTCAGCAATATGCGCTTCTGCCGTTCTGTCAGGAACATCTATGTCACCTCATCTATTGTACCGATTAGCGCAGGGCTGACAAGGTCCCGCGAGTCAAGTTGAAGCGGTCGCTAGGCAAAATCTCTCTTCTTATAAATCTTCAATTCGGGAATAATTTTCGCAATATTGGTAAAATCTTCATCTTTATGCAGGAGATACAAATTGTTTTCTATTGCTGTCTGGGCAATTAATAGATCGATTGTACTT
>Ga0209385_1000382_pt1 | contig 17706 bp, 14 predicted proteins | sample NGEPerB_FD_184506 | JGI IMG/M metagenome (GOLD analysis project Ga0209385, IMG submission 184506) | Arctic peat soil microbial communities from the Barrow Environmental Observatory site, Barrow, Alaska, USA - NGEE PermafrostAB12-B... | ecosystem: Environmental > Terrestrial > Soil > Wetlands >... | reverse complement strand
GAACTCAGCGGTTCAAATCGCCATGCAACGGGTCGAACTTTACCAAGCCGGGCATGCCGCGTTTTCAATGAGTTCAGAGGTCGGACGGAATATTTGCGCACCACAGCCCTCATTGCGCACCAATCTCAACATCTCGTACTCCCCTCTGCGCAGAACTTTGCAATCCGAATGTGGCTCAAGGCAGGTTAGATCAACCGTTCTCCCGGCTAGATCGGCTTCAAGAAATACGACCTCGCCGTTTTTTCCTTGTCTTGAGCTGGCCTTGATTGTGATCTTCTCGCTCTGGGCGAAGAGTACTGTCTGCTGCAACCTTGACCGTATAACTGGCGAGAACATCGCCATTATACTCATTGACCGCTGGCGGGGGTTTTGAGTGTAATGGCCGGTGGCTGTTGAAAAACTCGGGCGCGGGCGTTGCGCTGGAAACTCGACGCGCCAGGATGCCCTAGAAACGAATTTCCCTTGGGTATACATTTCTGGTCACCTAATTTGGGCCGTTCTGCCACATGAACGATTTTTTTCAACAGCCACGCCTGTTATCGTCTACGACTGCGATAGAATCGCGTTTCGAAACCGTTTTCAACAAGATGTTGTAACCACAAAGACATTTGGCCGAGGGCAAGCAATGACTATCCCTAGCTTTTTAAGTTTTCGCGCCAAGACATTACTGGCTGTCATAACGGTTCTGTTCACCGCGGAGTTAAGCCTCGCGCGCGTGATCAATGTCCCTGGGGATCAGCCGACGATCCAGGCTGCTATCAATGTAGCCACGAACGGAGACACGGTGCTGGTTGCGCCTGGCATATATCGGGAGATCATAAATTTCTCCGGCAAGGCAATAACCGTAACGAGCTCAGGTGGGGCGTCGGTCACAATCATCGACGGAGGACAACAAGGCTCAGTAGTCACGTTCAATACTGGAGAAAGCAACTCGTCCGTATTGAATGGATTTACGCTACAGAATGGGAACGCCGCTGGCTCGCCACCGGAAGGTGGAGGGGTTGCGTGCTACTCTACTTCACCGATAATCACCAACAACATCATTCAAAATAATACTTCTCAATATGACGGTGGTGGTATCGGTTCCTACTTCGGCTCGCCGATCATCATAAACAATGTCATAACAAACAACTCCGTTCCAAACGGTCTGCAAGGAGGTGGCATAGGCATTGGCGGTGCATCGCAGGCCCAAGTGATTGGCAATGTCATCTCAAACAATACGACAACTTCGTTCGGTGGGGGGATTGGACTGTGGGCCGCCGGGCCGGTATTGATCCAGAATAATGTGATCAGCGGGAATACTGGAGACTCGGAAGGAGGCGGGATATCGATCTTCAATGCCGGCGGCAATGGAGTGATCATTCAAAATCTCATTGAAGGAAATTCGTCGCAGGATGGAAATGGAATTTACTGGGGGCAAGCACCGGCAATACTCGCGGACAACACAATTACTGACGGCCCGCTTTCCCGAGGAAGCAGTACCATCTCAGCGGATCGTTTTGATGGCATGGTTGGTATATCCAACAACATCGTAGTCGCGGCCGGCGGAGCTACGTATGCATTCACCTGCAACGTGGAGGATTTTCCGCACAACCTTGCTAGCTACAATGACGTTTTCAGCGCGAGAGGAACCCCTTATGGCCAGATGTGCACGAATCAAACAGGTATGAGCGGAAACATATCCGCTGATCCCAAGTTTGTGGCAAATGGATTCTCCCTGCAGACGAGTTCACCAGCCATTGATGCCGGCAACAATACCGGTACAAACCTTCTACCTGCGGACATTCTCAATAAGCCCCGGATCGTGAACGGCAAAGGCGGCCCCTCCGCGGTGGTTGACATGGGTGCTTATGAATTTTTCCCCGATCCCATCCAGTGGGTATCGGTGACGCCGTGTCGGCTGGTCGACACGCGCGGACCGAATGGTTCATTTGGAGGGCCGCCTCTGGCTCCAGGTATTCCGCGGTCTTTTCCGATCCCGAATGACCCTAATTGTCCCATACCATCGACGGCACTCGCGTATTCGCTGAACGTAACAGTAGTCCCAAGCGGTCACTTGGGATACCTAACAATTTGGCCAACTGGACCTACGCAACCGGTTGTTTCGACCATGAATTCCACAGACGGCCGCACTAAAGCAAACGCCGCGCTCGTAGAGGCAGGCAATTCGGGAGCAGTCAGTGTCTTTGCTACCGACACGACGAATGTAGTCATCGACGTCGATGGGTACTTCACTGCGCCAGGTCCGCAGACCATGCAGTTCTATCCACTGGCGCCGTGCCGCGTAGCCGATACGCGTAGCGACAATTTCCCGCAGGGATTGGGCACTCCGCATCTCTCGCAGGGCGTAGCGCGCGACTTTCCGGTGCTAAATGCCGCATCCTGCAACATTCCGCCCGGCGCGAAAGCCTACTCGGTGAATTTCACAGCCATTCCTTATCCGAGTCTGGGACACCCGCTCGCCTACCTCGAAGTTTGGCCGACCGACCAGCAGCCGCAGCATCCGGTCTCGACGCTCAATAATCCGACGGCAACGTTTGTTGCGAATGCGGCGATCGTGCCCGCGGGTACCGATGGCAAGATCACGGCGTTCGCCAGCGACGATACCGACCTAGCCATCGACATCAACGGCTACTTCGCTGCGCCGGGAACGGGCGGCCTATCGCTGTACCCAAACGTGCCCTGCCGCGTCTTCGACACGCGCAAGATTGGTAACGGCCGGCCATTCAGCGGCACACTTTCTCCGCCGGTCGATGTAGTCGATGGCCCGTGCGGCGTGCCGGGGACCGCACAGGCGTTTGTCTTCAACGCGACGGTCGTACCGTCACCCAACCTGAGCTATCTGACGCTCTGGCCTGACAGCCAAGGCCAACCGGTAGTGTCGACGCTGAACGCGGCCGATGGATGGATAGCGTCGAACATGGCAATCGTGCCCAACGTCAACGGCAGGATCGACGCGTACGCGGCAGGCATCACACAACTAATTCTCGATATCTCCAGCTACTTCGCTCCGTAGATATGGGATTTCGCGGCGATTGCGCCACCTCGACGACACGAAAATTCATGGAATCGGCTGGCAACGAATGCTATTATTCCTCGGCGAAAATCGCTCACAACAGTATGAGTCACAAATCGTCTGGAGCAATCCAAATGCATCGCTCACCGCGCATCCACTGCTGTCTTGGCATTTTCATTGTTGTGCTTGCCTCAACATCAACGATTGCGCAAGTGGTGGTCGCTACCTTGCCTGTCGGAAACAATCCCGGCTATGCCGCGTTTGATTTGACCCGAAACAGGGTCTATGTGGCGAATACGTTATGCGGGACGATTCCTTGTCCCAGCCCCGGCACGGTGACGGTGATCGACGGATTTTCCAATCACACTCTGGGGACCGTGAACGTCGGGATCAATCCTGCGGCAATCGTGGTAAATTCCGGAACCAACAAGATCTATGTCAGCAACCTTTGCGGAAACGATACCTCCTGCCAAAACCCGGGAACGGTAACTGTCATCGACGGAAATACTTTTGCCACTTCGACGGTAACGGCTGGTTACATACCGGGACGTATGGCGCTCAATCCTTCAACCAACAAAATCTATGTAGTCAATGCCTGCACCAGTCCCGGCATACCTAGTTGTTCGATCCACGGCCCAGGCGTACTGACAGTCATCGATGGGGCCACTCTTGCCACCCAAAATGTGACCGTCGGCTGGGCACCGAACGACGTGGCTCTGAATACCCTTACCAACACCATCTATGTGTCTAACCGCACCAGTTCGGGCGGTCTAAATGGAACGATCACCGTGATCGATGGATCGACTCTTGCGACGCAGAGCGTGGACACTGGTTTCATAACATTGAGCGTGGCGGTGAATCAGTCGACCAACCAGATTTACGCCACAGATTTTTGTGGTGGCGATCCCGGTTGCTCGGCGGGGGCCGTCACCGTCATTGACGGTGCGACGCTGACCACCCAGTACGCATCGGCGGGCCAATATCCCTTCCTAGTCATAACCAATGGCATCACGAACAAGATTTATGCAGCCAATGAATGTGGCGACCCCGCCTGCAGCACCAAGCCGACCGTGAGTGTTATCGATGGCGCGACGCTCGCGTCAACTACGTTGACCGTCTGTAGTTCCGACGGAGAATACGTTGCAGACCTGGAGGTGAACACCGTCACAAACAAGGTGTACGTGCCCTGCAATGGTGTGCAACCGGGTCAGGGCCGCACTGTAACCGTGATTGATGGTGCCACGAACACTACGACGCCAGTCGCGGTGGGCGATCAGCCTTCCTATTCCGCCGTCGACGCCGTCACGAATACGGTCTACGTTCCCAACTATGGAGACGCTTCTGTTTCGGTGATCGGTGGTGCGACGAAACTACAACTTGCTGGGGTAGAGCCTTGCCGCCTGGTCGACACCCGTTCGGGCGGCGGACCCATCCAGGGTGGAACATCGCAAAGCTTCAATCTTCCGCAATTGGCGCAAAGCCAAGGGTGCGCCGACCTGTCATCCGCCTCCGCATACTCCTTGAATGTCACACTGGTGCCGCAGAACGGGGCTCCCGTCTCGTATCTCACGATGTGGCCGGCGGGAGAGCTTAAACCACTCGTGTCCACCATGAACTCGCTCGACGGCCGCACCAAGGCAAACGCCGCGATCATACCCGCGGGTGTCAGCGGAGGCGTTAGCGTATTCGTCACCAACACCGCGAATGTCGTGATCGACATCGACGCGTACTTCGCACCGTCGGATCAGTCTACTCTGCAGTTTTACCCACTCCCGCCGTGCCGCGTAGCCGATACGCGCTTCGACACGTATCCGCAGGGGCTGGGCACTCCGCATCTCTCGCAGGGTGTGGCTCGCGATTTCCCCGTGCTGGCGAGTTCGTGCATTCCATCCGGTATCAGCGCCGCTGCCTATTCCTTCAACTTCACCGCGATCCCTTATCCGAGTCTCGGAAACGCGTTGGCTTATCTGGAAGTCTGGCCGACAGATGCACAGCCGCCGCATCCGGTGTCGACCCTAAACAACTCCACGGGAACGTATGTCGCGAATGCCGCTATCGTACTCGCCGGTAGCTTCGGCAAGGTCACGGCGTTTGGCAGCGACAACACCGACCTGGCGATCGACATCAACGGCTACTTCGCAGCGCCCGGAACAGGTGGGCTGTCGTTGTATCCCACCGTGCCCTGCCGCGTCTTCGACTCTCGCAAAATCGGAAGCGGCCAGCCGTTTACCGGCACGTTGAATCCGCCGGTCGATGTCGTCGACAGTCCGTGCGGCGTTCCAGCCACCGCGCAGGCATACGTCTTCAACGCAACGGTCGTGCCATCGCCGAACCTGAGCTACCTGACGCTGTGGCCGGACAGCGAAGGTCAGCCTATTGTCTCGAGCTTGAACGCTGCCGATGGATGGATTACCTCGAACATGGCGATCGTGCCCAACCTCAATGGCAAGATCGACGCTTACGCAACGGGTCTGACGCAGCTGATCCTGGACATCTCCAGCTACTTCGCACCGTAGGTGCAAACTTGGTCCAAATGCCTGCTCGATGGAATACAACCCGTAACTTGCGTTATATCCCCATAGCACTCACTGTCCGAGCGCCTGCGATTTGGTCGCTGGGTACGCCATCGGGAGACGATCCACTTGGACGAATAGTCGGCTTCTGGGAGATCTGACCGGATTCGTACCGAGAAACGCCGTGCCATCGATGAATCCTCACCCGGCACCAGCTTCCAGCCTCCCGCTGCCATGCCGACAGGCATTCAGCCGTAACAGACTACTTCTCTGCATTGGCTGCCAGACTGTCGCGGGAAACCTGCTTTCCATGAACCCAGATCGTCACGATGCTGTCGTACGCGTCCATACTTTCCAGCGGAGATTTCTTCAGCAGGACGAGATTCGCGATTTTGCCCGGCTCAATGGTTCCGACCTGCGAATCGATCTTGAACTTCCGTGCATTGTTGATGGTGGCAGCCCTGAAAATCTGTTCGAGAGACAGACCAGCCTGTTTGAGTTGCTGCATCTCCAGATAGCCGTTCAGTCCAGGCAAATTCCCGTAGGTCGGCGCCGAGGGAGTGTCCGTGCCTAAGAGAAAGTTGGCGTCTTTGGACGCCAGGTAGCCAACGACCTGGCGCACGCGACGGAGAGGGCCGCCGTCGAATCCTTCGAGCATAGCTGCGTCCTGAGGATTGCCCTCGGAGATTTCTTTCTTGAACCACTTGCCCTGGGGCGAGTTGAACCATGTCAGCATGTCCGCAGGAATGACCTTTGGAATCGCTTGCATCGTAAGGTATTGGGAGTCGAAATAGGCGCGCAGTCCTCCCATAACCTGAATCGTCGGTTGGTAGCCAATCCTCTTGTCCACGACGCGATCCAGAAGTCTCTTGACTTCGGCCGGGAGTTCAGACCGATTGTCGAGGTTCCCCCAATTCCACATGCCATGCGCTATAACATCCACGTCCCCGTCAACGGCAAATTTCTGGGCTTCAAATGAGTTGGCGTGCATCATGAGCACCAGGCCGTCTCGAGTCGCATCCTTGCGAATCTCTGCGAGATTATCGGCGCTGATGACAGGCAAGTTCCTGTCCCGCCCAAAGCCGCGCTCGAAGTAGGTCTTGACGCAAATCCCACCGGAATCCTTGACCTTGGCTACCGCTGCCGCAGGAGCGTGGTCCTCCGGCTTGTATTCAGGAGGGATACTGGAGGCTTGCTGAGGATCGTAGATGAAGTTGGGAAAGACTTGGAAGCGTGTTGCCGGGGGTGCAAACGACATCGGATATCCATTGGCGATCGGCAAAGACTGCCCGCAGTCATACAAATCAGGATGCAGCGGGGCTTGCCTGAATTCATCCAACACTCGGCGCTCGACTACTGCCAAATCAACCAGCGTGGTGTAACCGAAGTACAGATAGGAACGCGGGAGTTGCTTGAGGTATTCACTGATCAGCACCGGCTTGGCTGCATCCGGACCAAAGCTCATCTCGAGCTGCACGCCGGGAACAGACGCAAGATGGACGTGCGAGTCGATGAGGCCTGGAATAAGAAATTGTCCCTTTCCGGAAACGACGGTTGCGCCGGCAGGCTTCTTTGTCCTTTTATTTCGCTCAACGCTGACAATGCGTCCGCCTTCGATCAGCACATTACCCTGTCCGATGTGATCGAGATTCTCAGGCGAAATGATAGTGACGTCAGTGATCCAGATTCGGCTCGCCGCCTGGTTTAAAGCTGAACCAGCAAAGGCTGCAACTGAGGAAAGCAGCAGAAACACAACGGAGGTCAACTTCATACCGACTCCTTATCAAGATGATGACAAGAATTGTTTCCCTGCTGGAATGTCAGCCTAAGTATCTGCTCTGCTCTCTCGCGACGCATCGCTGACAGCTCTTTTGGCGCTGAACGTCGCTGTGCTGAGGAAGTACGAACTGGCATGAGAAAAGGTTCCGGGAATCGCACGTCGATCGAGTGACGGGCAATCCTCCGAGGTGGTCCCGAGAACGCCGATGGGTCCCGGAATCCACTCGGTCGTATAGTCGCCAACACTTCCACAACCCGATACGGGAAGAATAGCCCGTCACGCGGCTACAACGCCCGTGCGCAGTTGTATAGTGGGTAGGCCGCGACCCGTATTCCATGAACGCAAATCATCTGCCGAGAGGTAGCGATGCGCCTACTGTCCGTCTTCGCCCTGTGTTTCTTGACCGGCGCTTTGTTGATGGCCCAGGGGCAGCCAACTCCTGATGGGTCGATCCAGGCTAGGAACAAAGCCGTGGCCATGCGCGTGTTTGACGAGATTTTCAACCAGGGAAAGTTCCAAGTGGCGGACGAAATCTACGCGCCGGATTTCCGAAACCACGGACTTCACCGATCGGTGGACCTGAAGACAGACCAGGAGGCGGTCCACGCTGAAAAGAAGGCATTTCCAGACCTCCGAATGAGCGTCCAGGAAATGGTCGCGGAAGGGGACAAGGTGGCTGTGCTATGGACATTTCAAGGAACCCATACCGGCTCCGGTTATGAAGGTCTTCCTCCCACCGGAACAAGGGTGGAGCTTCGCGGCATCACCATTTGGCGGATCGTGGACGGGCGGATCGTGGAGGAGTGGTCCAGCTTCAGTGAAACGGGAGCCTACATCCGAATGTTTGCCCATCTGAAATGGTGGTTGGTGTTTGCGGGGTTGCTCGTCCTGGGTATAGTGATCGCTATCGAACGTCTTGTTTGGAGGGTGGTCAGGAAAATGTTCGCCTATAGGCTACCCTTCACGCCAACACTGTGAACGAGGCTTGGTTTCCTGGAGTTCAGTCTGTGAACAGCGACGACCAAGTCGGTACGGCAGAGGCTTTAGCGCAACTGCGCTATTAACATCGTCGCGCGGTAAGAGGCTTACGAAGTTGTGAGACGCGAGATACGACGTTGGGGTTCGTCGGCTAAACGGAAGCAATCCACTTTGACGGTTTGTCACCTACTCTTCCATAATCCAACTATTTCGGAAGGGGGAAACCCCTCATGCAGACCACCGTGCGGTCTGCCGCCTCGGGTTTCGCGTGGGTGAAGCCGAGGTTGGCTGTACAAAGAACATCTCCTTTCAAAACCAGACTAGTGTTGTTGTCGAGCGGTGCGTTCTGCTTGGTGGCTATCAGGATGCGTTGCGAACCGTCGGGCGAAAGCACCCAGATCTGGTTTAGCAAAATCTCCGATACGTAGATGTTGCCTTTGGTGTCCAACTCGATCCCATCGAATGCTGAGAATCCATAAGGCAACGGCACAGGTTCACCGGCCGTTCCATCATCCTTAATCGGGATCCTGAGTACCAGGGGATCGCCGTCGGTCACGGCATAGATGTTCTTCTCTTGCTTGTCGAGCACGAGATCATTGACGCCCAGGGGAAATCCCGAATAGGGCTTGGAAGACCAATTAAGCAGAGGATGTGCCGACCACAGGTCCACCTTTTTCCCATCGGGTGAGATTTTCCAAATTCCGGAGTACGTGAGATCCGTCATGTACACGTTGCCGCTCGAGTCGATCGCAACATCGTCGGGATAGCAAAATGGCCAACCCTCCGCTTTAGTCGCGAGGGGCGTTACCTTTCGGGTTTTAGCGTCGATCTTGTAAACGCCAGATTGGGTCACCGTCGCGTCCCGGCAAGCGGGGTGGAACGGATCGCCCAGGTCCTTCCTGAAGTCACGTTTCGAGTGGCCCGTGTATGCGACGTAGATGTTGCCAGCCTGGTCAAGATCGAGTCCGATCAGGTCGCCCTTTCCACTCTCTTCCTTCGACGGCACCCACGCGATGTGATCGTAGCTGCCATCATCTTTGACCATGACGACTTCGCCAATATGCATCAGGGTCGCGTAGAGGTTGCCATGCGAGTCGACTCCGAGACCCTCAGGCGTGTCGGGAAGTTTGGCCATGACCCAGGCCTTGAACTGTGCCGCCGCAGGCGAAGGAGCGGCAGTGAACAACAAAGCGCAGGAGATTAGCCAGAACAGAATCCTCAGACGTTCTTTCTTGCGCGCACCCGATCTGACCATTGTTTGTGCCTCCTATTTACTTGTCCTCGATTTCGGCTTTGACTTCCCGGGCCTATTGACTGTACAGCAAGCTAGAAGTGGCCACATCCAGCATCTCAATTAAGCCAACACGCGGTAACTCCAGGATGGTCGGCCACTCTTAAGTAATCCAGTTTGACGGGTTGTCGCCGACTCGTACACTGGCCCAAGCGAGGCTGTGGGAGCTGTGAATTCGATTTTCGGCCGTGTCGTCGGGGACACGGATACGACCAGTCATTGTCCTCTTGGACGAAGTGAAGTCGCAGCGGCGACCGAAGGCATATCACGCCAGTTCGGGAACGGGTTCCGAGATGAATCCTTGAAAGAGAAAATCAACTCGCGCACCCGAGAGCGGCGCTCCAGCAATTGGGCCAGCAACCGCTCGAGTTCGTTCGCGGCAGAGCCATACCACTCGGGCGGAATCTGATTAATGAGCGGCCAGAGTGAACTCTCTGGAAAGCTTTCGATCCTGCTCAGCCACGGCTCGAAGCTGTCCCACGCTGTGATACCGGCATAAACGTCGTTGCGCCCGAAGACGCCGCGCAATGGCGCGTCGGGAAAACTCTACTCGCCGGCGTTGAAAAAGTATCCCTGATCAATGAAGCTGGCGTTGAACTTGCGTTCGCGCGGGCGCCTCCAGAAAGCCACCTGACGGCCATCGGCGTTGCATGTCCACTTGTCAAGCGCGAGGACTCCGGCGAAGGAATTGATGTTGCGTACCCGCCCTAGCATCCCCTCGGGCAGGTAGTCGTAAACTTGGCCTTCCATTGGTGGCACCACGTAGCGCGAGCCGAACGACAGCCCGGCGGTGAACATCTTGCGCTGGCCGCAGAGCTCAAGGCGCAAATCGGGTGTGTGCTCCACCAGCCATGGATGTACATCCACGATGGCGGGCACTGGAACCGGTAGCCCGATCATCTCAGCCAGGCGCGTCCCCAGCCAGTCATTCACCAGCACTCGCGGATGCTGCGGGTTGTTTGCAAATTTGACGACATAGTGATGTCCGTCGGCGCAGCGCATGAGATGGCTCTGCGCGCCGCCGCGCATCTTGCGGACGTGTTGAACCGCTTGTATCGGCATGTCGGGTGTCCATTTCGGCCGCGGTATGCAACGGCAGCCTGTGGTGAGAGTTTTTGTGGAATATGGATTCGGTCAGGTTCAGAGGTTGAACATGGCGACGGGCACACGAAAGCGGACGGAGTAAGAAGATTCGTGGAGTGCGCCCGATGAATTGCCTTCGCCTACGAGCGACGTTTAACAGGCAGGGGGAGGGGTGCTAGGACGGAGAGAGGTTCGAGGAGTTTGCGGCGGCGGCGCGCGAAAAGTTCTATCGGCACCGGCGGCGTGGCGGAATCGTGACCGCGACGCTGCGAATCCCTAAGGGCACAACCTGCCCGGTCGCCAGGTTGCAGAATCCGCCTTGATACGAAACCGAGCCGTGGCGCAGCAGTTGCGTGAGCATGCCCAACGCTTGGTAGGCGAGATTCTGGTTGATGAAGGGTTCCTGTCGGGTTAAGGCTTCTGCCGCACTGCAAGACGGCTGATCGTCATCCTTTACGCTTGGTGCAGCGATTTCCGGGAATAGCTCCGTCACCGTCGGCAGGCGCTGCTTCTTCTTTTGATTTACTCGGTTCTTGGGCTGTCCAAGGATGAACTGGCCGCTGGAGGCGTTGTTGCCAAGGTCAAGCCAGTACAGAACCCTGGAATGCAGTGCCCACTTGTCGATGGCACGCCGCGCTTTTCGCGTGTCAACGCTGCCAATTACGAGATCGACTTCTGCGCTCTTGGCGACCTGCCGGACCTGTGCTTGCATGCCCTGCCAGTTCAGTCCCCAGAAAAGGTTGATCCGGTGTGCCAGCACAATAGCTTTTGCAAAGCCAATTTCCGTTCGGCAAAAGGGCTGGCGCACGCAGTTGGTTTCGCTGACCGTGTCGGGATCAATCAATGTCACCTGCAGGCCGCCAGGATGACCGAAGGCCAGCATGGCTTGGTGGAGGTAGGGCAGTCCAGAAACGATCGCGCTGCCGTTGCCGCCGCAGCCGACTACCAGGATGCGAATCGGCCGTTCCAGCAATTGAGGATCGAGAGTGTGGGTCATCGTCGCTCCGTCTCCAGTCTTGTCAGGTACTGGTCCAGCGGCTCCAGCTCAATGAGCGTCGAAATTGGGAACCGCTTCTTCCCGGCGAGGCTTTTCCAAAGCGTCGCCGTCCCGCCGCGGCGCTTTGTCAGGCGGCCTCCGCCGCCCGGGTGGGTGAATTCGCTCTGGAAGAAGGCTTGCTGCCATGCGGCCATTGAGGTCACGGTTAACGACTTTGGCGCGCGCATCGTGCCGGCACACACGGCACCGTCGCTTCCGATATTCCAGTAGGGAGCTGCCGCCAGTTTGATGTCTGGACTCGGCCTCCTGCTGGCAGAAAGCGCGCGAACGTACAAAACATTGCTGTGCACGACGAACAGCAAGGCCGGGTGCGGAAACGGTTTGCCGGAGACGCCTTCAAGTTCTGATCCCGCGCGGAAGAACATTGCCCGCACCGCCGCCGGCGTCCACCATGCCAGTAAGTCCGGAGTTCGCGCGATGACCTGGTGTGGCAAGAACTCCACCGGGCAACCGGTTCCCATTTGCCGGACCAACTCCCGTAGGCTGGCGGTACTGAGTAGCTGTCCGGCACCGAGGACCGGAGATCCATCGGTCTCTTGCTGCACCACACTGTGGATGGTCGCCATGTGGCGGTTTCCGTGATCGGTCTTGTAGAGGAGCACGGCGTGGTACAGCTTCAATTCGAGTTCGCTTCCGACATCTATACTGAATCGCATTTGGATTTCTCCCGGCTTTCGATGATGGTCTTGATACGCACTGTGAGCACCAGCACCTGCATAAGCGTCTCGATGACGGTAAGCGCCTGGCGCACGCTGGCTTGGTCATCCGCGCGCAGCGGAATGATCAGGTTGGGTTCCGGCGTCTCTTGGCCCCAGTGTTCGCATTCGTCGTCAAAACACGCCATGACAGCATCGCCCGCTCGGAAGTACAGCAAGACAGCGGGCAGCGGCAGATCGAGTGAATGGTAGTTGCGCTCCCGGTCGAACCACTCCTCGTCGACCCGTGGCCGTTCCATTGAGCGGGAGACCCTTTGTAACTCGATTGTGGTTTCGACCAGTTCCCTCAACCATGGGGCAGCCGGCACTGGAAACGAGGCAAGAGGCCGAACCGTGTCGGAGTGCTGCTTCACCAGCAGACAAGGCGGCAAGTCCTGTTCGAGCTTTGGGATCTCGAAAGACTCAGGATCATCCTCTCCCTCGGCCCACTCGGTCATTTGCTCGATGCGTTCCCGGGCGTCCACGTCGTCATAGACGCGGATCCACCGGTATAAAGCCTGACGGAGGGTGTCGTAAAACGCCTGTCCCAGGCCGGCGTATGCGTTCTCCAGTTCTGTGATCGCGTCACCCACGCCTAGGGCAAACGACGACTCCGTGTTGAGAATGAAGAAAAGTTGTCCGGGGGAGGTCGGCTCCGCCTCGCCGTACACGCTGTCGACGATTGCTTCCCCGAGCGTCAGAGAAAGTTCGAAGTGTTCCGCGAGGATGGATTGGCCACGGTCGGCCAGATACCGGCGAAGTACATGCTCGACGAGTGTGGGGGGTGTTTTCTCTGCGGTGGTCCAGTCAGCTTCGTTGGCGACATCGATTTCGACGAGGGTCTGGGCAAGTGCGGTGAGCGCGGACGAGCCGAAGCTGATCTTATTGCCGGCGTGAACCGCTTTAAGTCGCGGAATTCCGATCAGGCTGGCGGGATTGGCCAGATACCCGGTCCGGGGAAGACGGGATTTCCGTTTCTTTGCAGTGAGAGAGCCCGTGCGAGGGCACTGCTTGCTTCTTGCGAGTCTGGGCATTCGAGCAGCTCCTGCATCAATGGGGTCAGAGGGTTGGCGCTGGCCTGCCGACCCTCCGATTCGCGGATTTCCTTTAACAGCGATTGTTTGCTGATGTCCTGCATCCCATCACCCCTTCGATCCGATGGCGCGCTCGAAGGTGTAACGTAAACGGTCGCCAACCGTTTCAGGTCCGGTAATGGCGGCGTTGGTCAGCTCGGGAAACTGAGCGGCGTAGAACGAACGGACTTCCTCAATCGAGAGAGTGGCGGCCGGATCGGCCAGCGTGGTTCCGTGATAGAGAAATTCACGTTCGACCAGGTTGATTTTCATGATGCTTCACCTACCTCTTCTTGTGCGGCTGTCGGTTCCGGTTGCGACTGTGGCGCGAACAGCGACGGTGCCTCTGGTTCCCGAGCGACGGGCGGCACCGCTGGTGTCGCCGGAGTTGTTGGACTCGCCGGGCTAGTAGATGGCTTAGCCGGCTTCTTCCGAGCCTCTTCGCGAGCCGCCTTTGCAGCCGCGTCCATGTCGGCTTTGGCAGAGACCAGAGTGGAATGGAGTTGCAGGTGCGCCCCAGTGAATTCCACCAGCTGCTGAGGAAGGTCACGATCGAGTTCCTCGGCTGTACCGGTGATTGCCAATGGGGTGGTGAGGGCGTTGTCTTCGGTGTCAGATGCCTTCTGCGGAACGACAGTGGCCCTGATCGTATCGCCCTCAACAAGGGAGATGGTCAGCAGCAGCCTGCGTTTGCGCAGCAAGGGCATTAGTTCTACGAACAAGGTTTTCCTCCGGTGTGATTGTGTTGCGTTACCAGATGAAGATGGGAATGGCGGAGCGACGGACTATTCGACGGCGTCAACTACAGGCGAAATTCGATAAGGGAAGATATGCACGGATGGCGGTATGACTTCCCCATGCCAGCAGAATCCGGACTGCTCAGATTCCCTCGCAGTTTGGTGACTTCATGGCGGGGTTAGCGTTGCGGCGTTATGAGGTGTGTACTTAGGGAGGAGCGTTTTAGGAACTCGAGTACCCGCTAGTGACGGCCCCGACGAATGAACGCTTACATCAGGCCCTATTCCGCCAAGAATCCAGTTGACTGTTAGGCCCCGGCTCGCCATAAAACTACGTACCTGCTCGACCTCGTTAATCTTCAATTGGGAATTGATATCCGGGCTGGGGTCGTCCCACATCTTGTGTTCGAACAGCCTCTCGATCCTACCCTCGATCAAGGTCCACTGCTGGTCGTTGATAGGTCGGAAGAGAACTCTTTCCCGGTCAGCGGCGTCGTACAGTTGAAGCACCTGGGCAACGACACCGTGGAGCATCGGCACCCAAGCCTTCATGGCTCCCGCACTGAAGATTCTCTCCGCCTTATGGTGAGCGGCATTATTCGCGTCGGGGTTCCAACGCCCCACAAGCTGCTTCTCGGCGATGACCGACATTAACCGCACTAGGTTCCGCTGCTCGTCCCGTCGGAAATCCTCTCCCGACTCAAATTCAACCGTTGTGGGCGGAGAGAGGATGAACTGCCGGAAGAAAGTTTTTTGCAGGATACTGATCGAGACAGGGTTCTTGCGGCTACGGTTCCGCTCGGCGATGAACTCGGAAAGCCGATTCTCGGGAGCCTCGATTACGTCCTGCTCGATGGCCATCTGGAGCATTTTCTTGGCCTCGAGTGTCGTTTTGCCACGCATTCGCAAAAAGCCAACGAAGTCATTTTCGTTTTTGGCGCCTGGCCGTTCCAAGTACTCTTCCCACTCCTGCTTGAAGATGTCGCTGTACTTAGCAATGAGCGTGCTTGTAAAGAACGGCATCTGCCGTAGCTTGTCATGGGCGATGAGGTTGGTATCTTTCAACAGCAGAACATTCGGATCGATATACACCTTGCAATCGAGTGCTTTTCGGCCCGCCCAGACCTGTGCGGCGGACTTGTGCTGGCCGTCGAACAGCATGACCTTACCTGCAACCAAACGGCAAACCGCGGGGGCAAGCTGTGTATGCGCCGTGAGGTGCCGATACAGTTCCCATACTCGCTTTTGTTCCAGAGGTCGGGGCTGCAACTCAGAATCGTTGCACACGTATTCGATTGGAAGCACCGAATAGAAATAACGCATTCCTGTCGCAGGACAAGAAAATACGGAGCAGGTCTGCGGGAGACGTTCAGGGTCTGTGAAGTGCAAAGTAACAAGAGAGGGGCGGTCACCATCGCTCCCCACTGTCAGCTGTCGTCCAAAGCCATTGGCTGAAAGCTTGAACGCGAGAAGGTCGTCTAAGCGCCGGGGGGCTGGATGTTCAAAGAACCGATCCATGGCCAGCTGATCGCGGAATTCTGAGAGTGACAATGTCCGAATGCGGCGGTGGTGTTCCTTGCAGACGGCTCCGATGTTCGCGATCTCGGTCTCACCGTTCTCGGAAAACGGCTTAATGTGATGAAACTCCACTTCCTCTTCATTCTCAATCGGGTGGTTATCGACAAAGCAGTACAGCACTTCGTTTCGGCGCTGCTGCGCCAGAACTTGCTCTTTCTCTATATCGGTAATCTGTCTCTTAAGGGAACCCATCTATCACTCTCCCGGAGAACGGCTCGTCTGACATCCCTTCGGTTCGGGCCGAGCCCATTAGGCGCATGCATTGCGATCATAATACTGCTGCCACTTCCGGTGCTGTGACGCCCTCCAGCATCGTCCGTACGTAGGTGTCCTTGTCTTCTTCCTGGAAGAGGATATTCCTCGCAGCCATTGCTGGCTTGTCCATGCCCCAGAGCATCGTCATGGTTGGCGAGGGAGTATTGGACACAATGAACGAGTGCAAGTGGACGCTTGCATCGGCAAGACGTTGCTCGATCTCCTTTATGGTGGCGTGAAACTGGATTTTGGGATCGGTTGGGCCGAGGTTCCGAATACCCTTGGGGTCCACGAAGATGACGTGTTGTTGGCCGCCCACGAGCAGCCAAAGGATAAAGTCGGGATGAAAATTGCCGGCCTCGAAGAAGCCCACGCCGCGTCCCTTGCTGAGGTTGCGGAGCAAGTAGAGTTCTTTGTCAGTGAAAAAGCCGGCAGCGCCATCATGGAACGACTTGATGTCTTCAACGAAAAGCCGTTCGCCTTTGTTGAGCGGCACCGGGCTGATCTCCACGATCTTCGTGTCCATGTAAAGCAATGGTTCGTAGAGATGTCGGCCAAACCAGATGGCCTTCAGGCTGCGGAACTCCCACGGCTTCAGATCGCCTTTTATTATCAGCGCCTTAAGCTCTTCAAGTTTGGCAGCGATCTCCTCCTGCGATTTCTGGATCAGGATGCGATAGTACCCGTCGCCGTCTTCCTCTTTTCCGAGTGGGAAGTTTGGGTCGTCCTCTGCCAAATCCTGATACTCGAGATGTGGCAACTCCCATTCCCGCTTGCGGAATGTGTAGTAACGCTCGGTGTATTTCTTTAGCAGCGACAGTGCGATCTCCTGCCACAGCAGCACCTTGTCGAATGAGTCGAAGGCCAGCTCCTCGGGCGGAATCAATAGCTGATACCAGCTCTGGTCGAGCAGTAGTGCTTCAAGACCGTCGCGCTTGAGATTTAGGTTGTACCAGCCACGTTCCGCCTTGAACCGCTCCAGCTCGAAGTGCAGTCGGTCAAGGTCGAGAAAAGCGATGTGCTTCGCAGTCAGGTGCGTCTGGTTGCGCACGGCCTCCGCGTCGCCGCCGACGACACCTCTCGATTTCATCGCCTGGATCTTCGGATACCAATTGAGCACTACCTGGTTCTTTTGGAGGTACTCCGTAGACTTGTCATTCACAGGGTCCGGTTTGGCGAGCGTCGGTACTGGCCCAAGCTTACGGAACGCGTCGCCAAACTCCGTGCTAACACCATTGATCGTCTTCTTAAGCCGGATAATCTTAAGTCTCTGTGTACCCAAGTTCTTGATTACAGGAAGCAGGAACTCGTTTTGTTCATCGTTGGTGGACAGACCCTCTTCTTCCAGAAACTTGCGGAACTCGGCCATATAGTCGGCGCGGATGCCGAAGATAGAAAGAGTCTCCAACACGCCAATATGCTTTGGCCGTGTCAATTCCTCTGGAAGTTGCGTCTTGGCGCTACGCTTTAGGCTCAGGTCGTAGCCCTTGAGGCGGACTCCTCGGCCGAACAACTGGATGATCTGTGAGCCTTCAGTCTGGCCAGTGCCGACACAATTTGGGCCAGACCGTTTTATTGAAAGTGAACGTCGAGATCAGCCAAACGAAAGCGACGATCTCCAGCAAAATGCCGAGAACAACGGCCAGATGT
>Ga0209385_1000381_pt1 | contig 17711 bp, 14 predicted proteins | sample NGEPerB_FD_184506 | JGI IMG/M metagenome (GOLD analysis project Ga0209385, IMG submission 184506) | Arctic peat soil microbial communities from the Barrow Environmental Observatory site, Barrow, Alaska, USA - NGEE PermafrostAB12-B... | ecosystem: Environmental > Terrestrial > Soil > Wetlands >... | reverse complement strand
ACCTTCAAGACGGGCCAGCGGGAAAACACGGTGGCCGGTTGCGTTCAGGCCGGTGGCTTGCCAAGGTTGCTGGAGATCGACGGCATTGCCGTGGAGGCGCCGCTGGAAGGCAACTTCATCTACCTGCGCAATCTCGACGTGCCCGGCGTTGTGGGCCGCGTCGGGACGGTGTTGGGGCAGCACAACGTCAACATCGCCAACTTCTCCCTCGGTCGCGGCCGGCATGGGCAGGAGACCTCGGCAGTCGCGGTGGTGCAGGTGGATGGCGAGATCAGCGATAAGGTGCTCGAAGCCTTGCGCTGCATCGAGACCATCCTTCTCGCCAAGGCGATTCGCTTCGTCGCTCCGCAAGCGAAAGCGGTGTCGGCGTAATCGCAACACAAAGCCGCGCCGGATGTCCTTTCCGGCGCGGCACAATCTTGAACGGGTAGTGCGGCGCTTGAGCGCCGCGTACCGCAGGTTATTCTGAGGACTCCTCTGCCGCTACGGTCATCTTCGATGACCGTAGCGGCAGAATTCGTATAGCAGGCGTTAACGCCGGCCTAAAGGCCGGCACTACCCGGATTCCATTCAATGCGCGGTTGTGGCCTGTCCCACGCGGGCGGCGACGGCCAGGCGAACTTCGGCGCGCCGCTGCGCATAAAGCGTCGCGTCATAGTCAAGATCGGCGGCGGCCTGTCGCAGAGCTTCCTCAGCCCTGGCCTTCGCCTCCTGTGCGCGCTTGACGTCAATGTCCTCGGCGTGCTCCGCGCTGTCGGCCAGAATCGTCACCTTGTCCGGCAAAACTTCGGCGAAGCCCCAGGCTACGGCGAGATAGCGCGTCGTTGTCCCTACCCGATAGCTGATCTCACCAATCGTCAGCTCGGTAATAAGCGGCGCGTGTCCCGGCAAAATACCAAGTTCCCCGTTCTTGCCGGGTATCTGGACCTGGTCGGAATCCTCACGGACAAGGAGCCGATCGGGAGTTACGATTTGTAAGTGCAGCGTCTCAGCCATGGCAGATTACGCTTGCGCCGCCTTCATCTTCTCGGCTTCTTCCAGCACTTCGTCGATTGAGCCTTTCATATAAAACGCCTGCTCGGGAATGTCGTCGTGCTTACCGTCCACGATCTCCTGGAAGCTGCGTACCGTGTCGTCAATCTTGACGTAGCGCCCCTCCAAACCAGTAAACTGCTCGGCCACGTAGAACGGCTGCGAGAGGAACTTCTGGACCTTGCGGGCACGCGACACTGTGAGCTTCTGGTCTTCGCTGAGCTCGTCGATACCCAGAATCGCGATGATGTCCTGCAGGTCCTTGTAACTCTGCAATACTCGCTTGACGGCTTGCGCGGTGTTGTAGTGCTGATCGCCGACCACTCGCGGATCGAGAATGCGCGACGTAGAAGCCAAGGGATCGACGGCAGGATAGATGCCCAGCTCCGAGATCTGGCGCGAAAGCACCGTGGTCGCATCGAGGTGAGCAAAGGTCGTGGCTGGGGCCGGATCGGTCAAATCGTCGGCTGGCACGTAAATGGCTTGCACCGACGTCACCGAGCCCTTCTTGGTGGAGGTGATGCGCTCCTGCAACTCGCCCATTTCGGTGGCCAGGTTGGGTTGATATCCCACCGCGGAGGGCATGCGGCCCAGCAACGTGGATACTTCCGAACCCGCCTGGGTGAAACGGAAAATGTTGTCGATGAAGAGCAGCGTGTCGGAACCCTCTTCGTCGCGGAAGTACTCCGCGACGGTCAGCGCGGTGAGCGCCACGCGCAGGCGCGCTCCGGGCGGCTCGGTCATCTGGCCGTAAATTAGAGCGGCCTTCGACTTCGCGGGGTCCTTGATGTTGACGACGCCCGACTCCTGCATTTCCAGCCAGAGGTCGTTGCCCTCGCGGGTGCGCTCGCCAACTCCGGCGAACACCGAAAAGCCGCCGTGCTTAAGGGCCACGTTGTTGATGAGCTCCATGATGACGACGGTCTTGCCGACGCCGGCGCCACCGAACAGGCCGATCTTGCCGCCCTTCAGGAACGGCTGGATCAGGTCAATGACCTTCACGCCGGTCTCGAACATCTCCATCGAGGTGGACTGCTCGTCGAACGCAGGCGCCTGGCGATGGATGGGCATGCGCTTGTCATAGGGCACGGGGCCCAGCTTGTCCACGGGTTCGCCAATGACGTTGAGCACGCGGCCGAGGGTCCCCCGGCCAACCGGCACCGTAATGGGCCCGCCCAAGTCGAGGGCCTTCATGCCGCGCACCATGCCTTCGGTAGGTTCCATGGCCACGCAACGGACGCGGCCTTCGCCGAGTTGCTGCTCCACTTCCAGGATGACGTTGATGGGCTGGGGGACGTTGAAGCCGTCACTGGTAACGCGCAGCGCCGAATAGATAGGCGGCAACGCCTTCTCGGAGAACTGCACGTCTACCGCGGGTCCCGCGATTTTAATAATGCGTCCGATATTTTCTGCCATATGAATTCCGCTCTTCGCGATTCGCTTTTGACCTTTAGCTTTTAGCCGTTAGCTCCTAGCCATTAGCTCTTAGCAAAATGTCTCATTGCAGAGACAATTCTTGAGACTAGCCGCTATCCCCTAGTCCCTAGCTCCTGCTCTTACAACGCTGCCGCTCCGCTGACGATCTCGATAATCTCTTTGGTGATCGCGGCCTGGCGTGCACGGTTCATGGTGAGCGTCAGGGAATCGATCACGTCGTTGGCGTTGTTGCTCGCCGAATCCATTGCCGTCATGCGGGCGGCATGCTCGGCGGCCACGGACTCGAGCATACCTTCAAAGATTTGGAAGGCTACGTAACGCGGCAGCAATCCGGCAAAAAGCTCCTCCGGTGACTGCTCGTAAATGTAATCCGCCGGAGCAGTAGCAAATTTGGTAGCTTCTTTTTCAAACTCCGTCGGCTCTGGCTCCTTCAAGCTGACGCCCGCCGTGCGGGCCGCTTCCGCCATGCGCTGCCGGTCTCCCAATTCAAACTCCTCGGTCAGAGCGACTTCACGACGGCCCAATTCCTGCACCGGAAGAATTCGTTGTGCGATCAGGCGCTGTGAGATCACTGACTTGAACTCGTTGAAGATCAAGTAAACCGAATCGATCCGCTCATCCCGATAAGCCTTGGCAATATGGTCAGCAATTTCGGACACCGCTTCGTAATCCACTTTAGCTAGCAGGTTCAAGTGCTCGCCGATGACTTGGACTTGCCCCTTGCGCTCCTCGCCAGCCTTCCCGACGGGATAGCGCCGGCGCAGAAAGTCTCGCCCCTTACGCCCAACGGCCACGATGTCGATGTTCTTGTCTTTGAAATGGTCCAGGAACCTCAAGGCCGCTTTCAGGACGTTAGAATTGAACGCGCCCGCCAAGCCTCGATCTCCGGTCACCAGGACGAGCAGGACGTTCTTTTCGGGACGAATGGCCAACAGAGGATTCCACGGCTCGCCGGTGGTTGGATTTACCAGCTCGGCCCGGCTCACCGTCGAGGCCAACACGTTTGCCAGCATGTGCGCGTAAGCCCGAGACGCTAACGCCCGCTCTTGCGCACGGCGCAACTTAGCCGCCGAAACCATTTTCATGGCCTTGGTGATCTGCCGCGTGTTCTTCACGCTGCGAATACGCCGTCGGATGTCGCGTACGTTCGCCATTTGCTTTTACGCGCTCGCCTTCGCTACAGCCTGACGTTCGCTGGCGAAACGCTCCTTGTATTCCTTGATGACCTTGGTCAGGGCCGCGCGCAGATCGTCATCGAGGATCTTCTTGTCCTCGATTGACTTCAGCACACCGGGATTCGAGGTGTCCACGTAGTTGTACAGACCCTTTTCAAACTCGCCCAATTGATCGACTGGCATGTCGTCGAGCAGGCCCTGGGTCCCGGCGTAGATGATAAGAATCTGCTTAGAGAACGGCAGTGGCTGATACTGGCCCTGCTTCAGAATTTCGGTCAGGCGAGCTCCGCGGGCGAGCTGCGCCTGCGTGGCCTTGTCGAGGTCGCTGCCGAACTGCGAGAACGCCGCCAGTTCGCGGTACTGGGCCAGGTCCAATCGCAAGGTACCGGCAACCTGCCGCATGGCTTTGATCTGCGCGTTGCCGCCGACGCGGCTGACCGACAAGCCGACGTTCACAGCCGGCCGTACGCCGGAGTTGAACAGGTCGGTCTCGAGATAAATCTGACCGTCGGTGATGGAGATGACGTTAGTCGGAATGTACGCCGAAACGTCGCCTGCCTGGGTTTCAATGATGGGCAGAGCGGTCAGCGAACCACCGCCGAGTTCATTGTTGAGCTTCGCGGCGCGCTCCAGCAGGCGAGAGTGGAGATAGAACACGTCGCCGGGATAGGCTTCGCGGCCCGGCGGACGGCGCAGCAGCAGCGAGATTTCGCGATACGCCACGGCGTGCTTCGACAGATCGTCGTAAATGCACAGCGCGTGCTTTCCGTTATCGCGGAAGAACTCACCGATGGCGCAGGCGGCGTAGGGAGCGATGTACTGCATAGGGGCCGGATCGGAGGCCGACGCCGAGACCACGATGGTGTATTCCATCGCGCCGAAATCTTCCAGCGTCTTCACTACTTGCGCGACCGAGGAACGCTTCTGGCCGATGGCGCAGTAGATACAGATGAGGTCGCGGCCCTTGCTGTTGATGATGGTGTCAAGCGCGACCGCGGTCTTGCCGGTCTGGCGGTCGCCGATAATAAGTTCACGCTGACCGCGCCCGACCGGGATCATCGAGTCGATGGCCTTCAGTCCTGTAGCCATGGGTTCTTTCACCGGCTGGCGGTCGATCACGCCGGGCGCGAGACGCTCAATTGGAATGAACTTGTCGGTATTGACCGGGCCTTTGTCGTCAATAGGCACGCCGAGCCCGTTGACCACGCGGCCGATCATGGCATCGCCCACCGGCACACTCATGATGCGGCCCGTGCGCTTTACTTCGTCGCCCTCTTCCACTTCCGTGTATTCACCTAGCAGCACCACGCCGACCTGATCTTCTTCCAGGTTCATGGCGAGGCCCGCAACATCGTGGGGGAAGGACAGGAGTTCGCCCGCCATGACTTTGTCCAGCCCATAAACGCGGGCAATGCCATCGCCAATGGACATCACGGTGCCGACTTCGTCGACGGCGATCTTGGTTTCGTAGTTTTCGATCTGCTCGCGGATGAGTTTCGTGATCTCGTCTGCTTTGATCTGCGCCATAGAATTCCGTTCCAGTAGTGCTAATCGTGAAAGCTGTGCCGTCCCTACGGGACTCCTTAATCTTTTCTACCCTACCCAGGGCTTAACCACCCCAACACGCGCAAAAACGGCGCGTGCTGGGGACCCCGGTACGCCCTGGGCTAATATTGTTCCGCCCCTGCGGGGCTGGATCCTGTGCGATTCGTTCAACCCTGCCGACCAAAACCGAGCTCTTATACACGCTCTAAAACGTACCTTCTCAAGCTTCCAATCCCACCGCAGTCTTAAGCGGTAATGAGATCCTGCTTCATCTTCTCCAGTTGCCCACGTACCGAGCCATCGTAAATCGTGCTACCCACGCGAACCACAACTCCGCCCAGTAGCTCGGGATCGGAGGAGTAGTGGGCGCGGACCTTCTTGCCCGTCAAGCGCTCCAACTGGGATTCCAACTGGCGCTTCCCGTCCTCAGAAAGCGGGCGGGCGCTGGAGATTTCCGCCTCAGCCAAGCCCAACTGGGCGTTCAGTTCAGTGTCAAACTGTTTCGCCACGTCATCCAACATCGCAATACGCCGATGATCGATGAGGATCGCGACGAAATTGCGGATCTGCTTGGCCGCACCAATCTGCCGAACGATGGCGTCCAGTACCGCCCGTTTCTGCTCCGGCGAGATGGCTGGAGATTCCCATACGCGGCGCAGTTCGGCGCTTTCGTGGACCGCGTCCACGATGGCATTCAGTTGCTGTCGGGCGACGTCCGGATCGGTCTTCTGCTCGAGGACAACCTCTACCAGGGCGCGGGCGTATCGGCTGGCAATGGCGGCCATACTATTTGCCGTCCTTTCCCAGTTGGCCCACGAACTCACGCAGCAACGCCTGATCGGTAGGCTCGTCCACTTTGATCTTGCGCGATGCCAGATCAACCGCCAGCGTGGCAGCGTAGGTCTTCAATTCGCGGCGGGCATTGCGCGCGATGGCGCCGATCTCGGTCTCAACGGATTCCAATACCTTGCGCTTGTCGTCCTCCGCAGCCTGGAGGATACGCTGTTCTTCCGCCGCAGCCTCACGCTCGGCCGACGTCCTAATTTCCGCGACCTCGGTATCCAGCTTCGCCAGGCGGGCTTCGATATCGCTCAAACGCCGCGCCGCTTCGGCACTTGCCGCCTGCGCCTCGCGTATCCCCTTCTGGATGGCTTGGGTACGATCGCGGAACATCTGGGGCACAGACGAACGGAAAAGAAGGACGAAGAACAAGACGACCAGAACAAAATTGAGAAACCAATAAACCAGGTAACTGGCGCGCGGGCCAAGGCCTACGAGATGCCCCATCCACACTACCGACTTGGAGTATTTGAATTGCGTATTCTCTTCCTTCTCCCCAGCCTCGCCGCTGGCGGCGCCAGTCAGTTCTTCACCGGTCACAGTGTCGGGATTGTGAGATGGCTGCTGCTGTGCAGATGGAGCTTGCTTCTGGCTGGCGGAGGAAGAGAAAGACGAGGAAGATCCAGCAGGCTGCTGCGCGGCGAGGACGCCAAACGCAAAAACCACGAACAGAAGACTCAGGGCGGCGCAGCGGATTACATGCTTCATCACGGTAGACCGCCTACGGCGGGGGCCGGGCTTGCAGGCCGCAGAATCGTACGTATGATCTCCGCCGCCAGCCTCTCGGTTTCCGTCTGCAATCCCGCTTGCGCTGTGGCCATGTCCTGTTCAATGGCGGCGCGTGCTTCGCGAACTTGCTCTTGGGCCCGCGTGCGCGCTTGCAAAACGGCCTCAGCGCGAGCTTGCTGGGCCCGCTGCCGGCGCACTTCCTGGGTCTTGAAGATGGCCAGGCGCGCCTCCCGCAAGCGCTGCTCATACTCCTGCGTCCTGGCTTCCGCGGCTGCTATATCGGCACGTGCTTTCAGGAAGGCCCCCTCGGTGCGCTCGCGACGCTCTTCCAGAACGCGTTTCAGCGGCTTGTGGAGCAGCACGCTGTAAATGGCGTACAACGACAGCAGAATCACGATGGTCGGAATGGCTCCGAGCAGTAATTCCCCTACCTGTTTGAGAGTCTGGTCCATTCCTGGTTCGTGAATGCCTACTACTGAAGACGCACAGAGGGCGCTAAGGCTACAACTGGAACTATTGAAACTAACAGAGCTTCAGCCTCGATGTCAACGACGCGGCGGGCCGATTGTGCGCCGTAAGTTGGCGGCTGGCAATTTCCCAGAACGGGCTTCCAGTGGCTGTTACGAAACCGTGTCGCCGCTCTGGATCTCTGCGAAGTTATCTCCTGTTCAAGGGCTCCTGGGTAGAAAGATCCGGCCACTCCACCGGCACAATTATGGGTTGCGTTTCACGAATTCCGGCTGCTTGCCTTCGCCCCACGGATCGTAGGTCTGCACGAAGATCATGCGGTCGCGAATGGTCGGATGGTTCCACGCCCAGAACTCCGCCAACTTGCCGACGTAAGGGTAGTCGAGCGAGCGCTCGCCCAGGATTTGAAACGCCTGTGCAGCCGCTAGCTGGGTGTCGGGCACAAGCCCGTGAATGACTTCAAGGCCGTACTGGTCGGCCTGGTGCTCATAATGGCGCGACACGCCATTGAAAGCTGGCGTGGCCAGGAACGTGAGCACTGAAATAATAAGGACCAGCAGCGGAAGAGAAGTCCAGTCGCTCAAGTCACGTATGCCCCATCGCGCCCCGTAGTGCGCCACCATCCAGTTCGCCAGCCGATAACCCAGATAGAACAAGACCAGGAGTTGCAGCAGGACAATCGTCAGTTCCTTGGGGATGTGGCCGAGCACGTAGTGCCCCATCTCGTGTCCAAAGACAAACAACGTCTGCGGCGTGGTCATGTGCTCCATCGTGGTGTCCCACACCACGACGCGCTTCGTCCCTCCGAAGCCAGTGACGTAAGCGTTCAACTCAGTGGTCTTCTCGCTGGCCTTCATCTCGAACATGCGTCCAGGCGGGATATCCATTCCGCCGCGGTGCACGACCCGCTCGATCTGCGCGACCAGGTCGGCATGATGGCCGGTCAACGGCTCGAACTTATTGAACAGTGGATCAATCCAAATCGGCTGGATGAAGATTACAAAGACGACGATAGGGATGATCGCCAACCAGAAGTAGAACCACCAGCGGCGAGGGCTGGCCCGCAGCACGGCATAGAGTATCCATCCCAGAACGCTGGCGAAGAGACACCCGAGCAGCAGGCCTTTTCCCCAATCCCAGAACCACGAGCCCCACTGCTGCACTGAGAGTCCGTATTTCAGGCTGACATGGTGCTCATAACTGTCGAATGGAAGCTGGGCCAATTCGAGTACAAGCACGAACACCGACATCACAACGGCGGCCTGCACCACTCGGAATCGAGATACGGTGGTTGCCAGGTTACGTAGCCGGACGCCAAACCTCGTCCGCAGCATAAGGTAGAGCACGAAGAAGCTCCAAACCGTGGTCACGAAGTAGAGAGCGCCGTTCAGCAGGTAGAGTGCGTAAGCTTTTTCCAGTTTGTCTGGCGGCAGAGTGTATTGCAGCAGCGGATGGGACGAATCAGAAGTGGCTGTGGTTTGTAAGTTCTGCGCGGGCAGATAAGTGGGAGACGCGAAAACTGCCAGCCCGGCCAGCAAGCACAGAACCAGCACATACCGCCGCACCGAAGCCATGAGTGCTCCTTGATGAGCCAAGAAAGGCGGAGTGTAGCACCGGCTGGCGAAGCCGGGCAACAAGCCGGCTCAATAACGGCCTCAGCGGGGAATTGCCGTTCTCATCCCCCTTGTTTTCAGGCAGTTGAAAGCATTGCAAGATGTGCGCAACTACTAGAACGGCAGCAAGTTATGCGGATTTCCTCTTGACATTTCCACAGCCTAGCGTAGCATAAGGGGTATCACCTCCGATCCATTTCAGGATCGAATGGGCTCGAGGCCAAGGAAGTGTCACCGCTCCTTGGCAGCGGGCCCATTTAATTTGCCCGGTTTCCGCCACGTCCTCCGCAACTGCGCCCCCTAGCCTCGATTATTCATGAGCCACGTAATTTTTTTGGCTGTCATCCTGAGCGACGAGCGGAGCGAGGAGTCGAAGGACCCCTTTGGCCGCCAGCAATCTCAAGCTTGTTGCTGCGCCACGCGGCCACACTATGATTTCTCGCAGCCACAGGGTTCCTTCGACTGCGCGCCCGCCCGACCCGCAAAGGAAGCGGGTCGGAAATTCTCTGCGGGCGCTCCGCTCAGGATGACACCTCAATGTTCATGAATAATCCAGGCTAGGCCCAAGTACAATTAAGCGTTCGGTAAATCTGACATTTTTCTCGATTGATGAATTCAAAGCTTCTGTTTGCCGTGGGGCTCTTTTTTTGCCTGACGCCGTGGGCCTCACCGCCGCTGGCTTTGCTCGCCGGTCTTGTCTTCGGCGCAATCGCCACTCATCCCTATAAGGACGAATCCAGGACGCTCTCCAGGGTTTTGCTGCAGTCCGCCGTCGTGGGGCTGGGCTTCGGGATGAATCTGCAAGAGGTGGTGCACGCCGGCCGGAGCGGATTCCTGTACACCGCCTTGAGTATCGCCTTCGCGCTGATCGTGGGAACCCTGCTGGGCAAGCTGATCTCAGTGCCGCCTCGGCCCGCGTTCCTCATCTCCACCGGAACCGCTATTTGCGGCGGCAGTGCCATTGCGGCCGTCGGTCCAATTACGGGAGCGACCGAAGACGAGATGTCGGTTTCGCTGGGCACGATCTTCGTGCTGAACTCTGTCGCGCTGCTTACGTTTCCCGCGATCGGCCTTTGGTTGAAGCTTTCGCAGACCCAGTTTGGATTGTGGGCGGCCTTGGCGATCCACGACACCAGTTCGGTGGTTGGAGCCTCGGCCAAGTATGGCGCGGTGGCATTGGCGGTCGGAACTACCGTGAAGCTGGCCCGCGCGCTCTGGATCGTACCCTTGTCGATTGGAACCGCAGCGGTCAAGGGCAGCAAGACGCGCATCCAATGGCCGTGGTTCATTCTGTTTTTTTGCCTGGCGGCGGTGGCGAACACCTATTTGTTCCCCGGCGCCATCGCGTACAAATTCCTGAGCAACGCCGGCAAGCTGATGCTGATCATCACGCTCTTCCTGATCGGCGCCAGCCTATCGCCGGCCGCCTTGCGCAAGGTTGGTCCGCGTCCGCTGCTGCAAGGCGTGCTGCTGTGGATCGTGGTTGCCGTGGTGAGCCTGTTGGCGATCCGCGCTGGCTGGATTGGAATTTAGTTTGCACGAAGGAATCCCTCGCTTGAAGTCCTCCCCGTATCGAGCGCGTTTTATCTCGACTTCCCTTATTGCCCTGGTCATTCTTGCGTTTGCGATTTCTGCCGCCGCCCAGCTCGCGCCCGCCCGTGTTCAGCTCGCGGCATCGGCGGTACCGGGCCAGTCTGCGCCGCCCGAAGCGGTTGCAAGTCCCGCGTCTGCTTTGTGCGCTGCCTGTGTCCGCGAGAATCTCGAGTACCTCGCCGGACCCAAACTGCATGGCCGCGGCAGCGGCACCATCGACGAGTATCTTGCCGCGGAATTCATCGCTCGAAAACTCGAGCAGTACGGCGTTGCGCCGGCGGCGGAGAATGGGCAGTACATCCAAACGGCAAGCTTGCAATCGCGAGCAGTGACCAAAGCCCCGGTACTTTCATTCGACATGGGAGACTCCGCAAGCCCGCGAACGATCGCGTGGACGCACGGAAAAGAGATTGCCGCCTTCCGGCTCTCGGAACCTAATGTGCAAGGCCCCTTGCAGAAGTTGGATTTGATTGTTGCTACGCCTTCGCCGAACTCGGTGAGGGATAGTGCCGTGGTTTTGCTGAAACTAAAACCTGAAACCAGCAGGAAAGACTTTCAGGGCATGCTGGGGCCTTATCTGCACAGCAAGGCCGCAATGGTGATCGTTCCCGTATTTCCTGCTGCCAAGGCGATGTTCGATCGGCTGTCGAAGGAAATGCCGAAAGCAGGCGTCAAGATGGGCAACGCGCCGCTTGGTCCCGACGTCATCTTCGCCCGGCCTGAAGCGACTGAACGACTTTGGGCACTGCCTGACGGAACGTTCATCAAGCTGCACTCCGCTATGACGTCGTGGAAAACCTCGCACACTTGGAATGTGCTGGGCAAGATTGTTGGCACGAACGAGAAGGACCAGGTCGTCCTGCTCAGCGCTCACCTTGATCACCTCGGCGTGAAGGATGGCAGGACCTATCCCGGAGCGGATGACGACGCCTCCGGCACCGTGGCCGTGATGGAGCTGGCGCACGCGCTGGTGGCAGGGCCGAAGCCCAGTCGCACCGTGGTATTTGCGCTGTGGGGCAGCGAAGAGACGGGCATGATTGGTTCGGGGTATTTCCTGAAAAACCCGACTTTTGCATTGAAGAACATCGTGGCGAATCTCGAGTTCGAGATGATTGCGCGTCCCGATCCAAGGCTGGAACGCGACCAGCTATGGCTCTCGGGATGGGAGCGCACCGATCTGGGGCCGGAACTCGCCGATCACGGAGCCAAGCTGGTCGGCGACCCGCATCCCGATCAAAACTTTTTTGCCCGGTCGGACAATTATCCACTGGCGAAGGAGGGAATCGTGGCGCAGACGGTATCGAGCTACGGCTTGCACAAGGACTATCACCAGCCCACGGACACGCTGGCGAAGGTGGACTGGCAGCACCTCGACAGTGCGATTGGCTCGATGATTGGCCCTGTAACTTGGCTGGTCAACAGCGCCTTCGCGCCGCAGTGGAATAACGGACAGAGGCCCTAACCGGATAGCTCGGTAGTACGGACGATGCTTCCCGAAGCAGGACATTTCCCAAACTCGCCTTTCATGTACTTTCGTAACCCATCCTGAGAGGAAATTAACCCCACACCTAGCCCCCTGGGGCTGTAGCCTCAAAGTGGGGCAAGAGGTCTGTTGCCCCCGCGACGGCTCGTCAGGTTGGAGATTGTGGATGGCTTCTGAAATCGAAGTTGTGGACAGCCAGGGAGAGTTGCACAGCGACGCGGTCACTCAGGTTGAAGACAGTGGGGCAGACAGCCGCTTTATCTCCGGCCCGCTCGGGGAGAACAGACGCCAAGTACCCATAGAGCCACCGAAGCCACCGTTCGAAGACGGGCGGCAGCTCGCGGCAAAGCTGGGCGTGTCATTCGCCCTGCTGATCATCATCCTGCTGGGCACCGCTTATCTAACGCTGCATCGCATGCAGCAAATGAACGCAAGCGCGCGAGACACGCTCAACGAAAGCCTGGTTGAACTGCAACTGGGGCAAGAAGCCCTGCGCTACTCCAGTGAGAACAGCCGAATCACCATGCAGGTTTTCCTGGTAAAGCGGCAAGAGGTGATTGACGAACTGCTGGCCCGCCGGGCGGAAAACAGCCGTAAGATCGCCACTCTCGTTTCGGCCCTCGAGCCTCGTTGTAAACCCGGCGAGGAGACGCGGCTGCTGCAAACCGTAAAACAAACTCGAGAGCCCTACATTGGCAGTTACCAGCTAGCACTGCATTTGCTGCTGAGCGAGAAAAAACGGGACGCTGCGATGGAGCTGATGGTCCAGCAAACCACCCCTGCACTGTACCGCTATCACGCAGCCTGGGACGATTTTTTGCGGTTCCAGAACGAACAAGTCAGGGTGGCGACCGAGCAGAGCGAGCAGCACGAAGCGGCCGCCCAACGCACTATGCTCACCATTATCCTGATTGTAGGTTTTCTGGCAGCGACCATCGCCATAATTGCCACCCGCTGGGTGGCACGAGTGGTGACATCGCGGATTCGCATGCAGAGGAAAGTCTGCGAGCTTAACACCGGGCTGGAGCAGCGCGTGGCGCAGCGTACCCAAGAGCTGGCGCGCGCCGACCAGCAATTGCGCGGCTCCTTGCAGGAGCTGCAGGACTATACCAAAGAAATGGAAGCCATCAACGAACTGGTGGAACTATTGCAATCGTGTCTGACTCTGGACGAGGCGCGCCAGCAAGCTTCCCGCATCCTGCAACAGTTCTTCCCCTCGGGGGCGATGTTGATGCTGAACGCATCGCGCAATCTGCTTGATGTTGTCTGCCGTTGGGGGAGCGCCGCTGTAAAGCCAGGGCCTTTTGCCCCGGAGAGCTGCTGGGCTTTGCGCAAAGGATGCGTGCACTTGGTTCAACCTAACAACTTTAGTTTAGTGTGTGGGCATATTGATGAGGCTTCTGCCTCCTGCCATCTCTGTGTTCCCATAGTCGCGCAAGGCGACTCCTTGGGCGTGCTTAGCATCGACGATCCGCACCTGTGCGATTCTATTGCCCATCCGCGGCTGCTGCAGCGCAAGCAGGAGCTCGCAACTACCGTGGCGGAGCAGATTTCGCTGGCTTTTGCCAATCTTACGCTGCGCGAGACTTTGAAATACCAGGCCGTCCGCGATCCTCTGACTGGCCTGTTCAACCGTCGTCACATGGAAGAGTCACTGGAACGGGAGTTGCTGCGCGCCGCCCGAAACGCAAAACCGGTGACCGTAATGATGATCGATATCGATCATTTCAAGAAGTTCAATGACAGCTTTGGCCACGAGGCGGGCGACCTCCTGCTGCGAGAATTAGGCTCCACCTTCAGCTCTATAACACGAGGGGGCGATATTGCCTGCCGGTACGGGGGCGAGGAGTTTCTGCTGATCCTGGCGGAGGCCAGTCTGGAGGCTGGTTACGAACGGGCGGTGAAGCTCAAGGAGCAGGTCGCGAACCTGCAGGTCCGCTATCGCGGAGAAACCCTGCGCCGGATTACGGTATCAATCGGGGTGGCAGCATTTCCGCAGCACGGCACCTCTGCTTCACAGATTATCAGGTTGGCGGACCAAGCGCTGTACCAGGCTAAAGCCGAGGGGCGCGACCGAGTGGTCGTTGCCGCCGCAATAAGCACAGAACACGACATGTCCCTGGCTTAGCGCCAAACTAGGCGTTGGCCTGCTCCAGCACTTGCGAGAGTTCTTCCCACTCCGCCATCAGCGGTCCCAGATCGGCGCGACCTTTTGCCAGCAAGGCGGTCCAGCGCGCCGTCTCTTCCGCGCTTACAAACGACTGCAACTCGCGCTCGCACTCGGCGATCCCGCTCTCCAGTTGCGCGATCTCTTCCTCGACTTGCTTGCATCGCTCTTCCATTTGCTTGCGCTTGATCGGGTTCACGCGCTTCCTGGATGCCGGCTTCTGTTCCTCATAGCCGGGGACGTCTGACAACGTGGGAGCCCAGCTACCGCCTCCATTCGACGGACCGGTTACCTCCTCCGCCACGCCAGCTCGCTGCTTGCGCCAGAGGTAGTCTTCGTAATTACCCGGAAAAACCTCAACCCGGCCACTGCCGATTTCGAAGACGCGCGTAGCCAGCTTGTCGATGAAGTAGCGATCGTGCGAGACGAAAACCACGGTGCCGTTATATTTCTCCAGCGACTCCAGCAGAACGTCTTTGGCGCGCAGGTCGAGATGGTTTGTAGGCTCGTCGAGCAGCAGAAAGTTTGACGGATGCAGCAACATGCGGGCCAGCGCATACCGATTGCGCTCGCCGCCCGAGAGCACCCCAATCGGCTTGAACACGTCATCTTCGGAGAAAAGGAAGCAGCCCAGCACGCCACGTAATTCAGTCATCGACTTCTGCCCCGCTACATCGGAAAGGTCGTCGAGCATGCGGCGAGTGGGATCGAGTTCCTTGTATTGGTCCTGCGCGAAATAATCCGGCTCCACATTGTGACCAAGCTGCAGCGTGCCCGCCGTGAGCGGCTCAATGCCGGTGAGAAGCTTGATCAGCGTCGATTTGCCCGCCCCGTTCACTCCGACCAGCGCAATGCGATCTCCGCGCTGTATCGTGAACTCAACGTTGCGGAAAACTTCCTTTTCGCCATAGCTCTTTGCCACGCCCGCGCATTCGACGACCAATCGGCCGCTGGGTTTGGGTTGTGGAAAACTGAAGTGGATGGTCTTCTCGTCCGGGGGAATCTCGATGCGGTCGATTTTCTCGAGTTCCTTGATGCGGCTTTGCACCTGCTTCGCCTTGGTCGCCTGCGCGCGAAAGCGATTGATAAAGGCTTCAAGCTGCTCGACGCGCTCCCGCTGGTTCTTGTACGCCGCTACCAGCGAGTCACGGCGCTCCTGTTTCTGCTGCAAATACTTCTCGTAATTTCCGCTGTAAAACTGCACGCGTTTGTTCCATATTTCGACGATGCGATCCACCGTTACGTCGAGGAAGTAGCGGTCGTGCGAGATGAGCAGATAGGCGTACGGATATTGCAGGAGATATTGCTCCAGCCAGTTGCGGGTTTCGAGATCGAGATGATTGGTGGGTTCGTCGAGTAGCAGCAGGTTGGGTTTGGCCAGCAGCAGCTTGGCCAGTGCGATGCGCATCTGCCAGCCGCCGGAAAACTCTTCCGTCCGCCGCGTCCAGTCTTCCTTGCGGAAGCCGAGGCCGTCCAGTACGGTGCCGACCTGCGAATCGAGAGCGTAACCGTCGTGCACGCGGAACTCGCCGGTAATGCGCTGGTAGCGGTCAGCCACTTGCCCGTATTCGCTGGAAGTATGGTCCAGTTCGCCCATCTTGTGGGCGAGCTCTTCCATCTCCTGTTCCAGCGAGCGCAGGTCGCTGAACACCGACATGCATTCGTCGAACACGGTGCGGCCGGAGAGCTGCAGACCATCCTGCGGCAGATAGCCGAAGGTCATATTCTTTGCGGGTGTGACGGTGCCGTAATCGAGCGACTCGATCCCGCCCAAGATCTTGAGCAGAGTTGATTTGCCAGTGCCATTGGCGCCCACCAGCCCGACGCGATCGCGCGGGGTGATGAGCCAATCGAGGTCATTGAAGAGAAGTTTGGGACCGAAGCGTTTCCCGGCGGAAGAGAGTTGAATCATGGTCAGTGAAACGCGCTCGAGTGAGTCTATTTAATGGTCGCAATGGTGAGCTTTGCTGTGCGACTGAAGGTCGCGAACCAGGGTCTCTCACGGTTCTTGAATTCGCGGAGTATTCGGCTCTTCAGGTTGATAATCGCTACAACCCATTCGTCTTGATCTTCAGCACTGTTGTGAGCAGTCGCCAAAATTGCGACTTCTGTCTTCTTGATCTCCTCGCGATGAGTATTCTTCATCTCGTGATCTCTCGTCACAAGCATCCAGCCGTTCCTGTGACAGAAGCGTATAACTTCTGGGTCTTCCACATTCCGTCGGATTTGACCGTGTTCATCCCTGAACCACTCAGGAAATCTCTGTACCGTAAATCCGGCCGTCCTGAGGCGCACAGCAACAGACTCGGCTGAGAACCCTTCGTCGAGAAAAAGAACACACTCCTCACGCCGCTTTTTGACGTATGTCAATGTGTGTTAGAGCCTGCTGCACAATCGTGTTGTCGAGGCCAAACTCTGCCGCAATCTCCTCAACCTTTTCTCCGGCGCGCTTTTGGCCCAAAATCGTGGTGGCCGGGATTCGGGTACCCGCGACCACCAAACGGCCAGACATGATATTTGGGTTCATCGATACGGGACGACTCGTGTGGTCAGTTGCCGCAAAACGCCATGGGAATATAAACCTACCAGCCTCTATCCTCTCCGAGAACAAGTTTGCCACTTCCTCCACGAGCTGCTGACCAGGGCACTTCCCCAGAGATGTGATAGTGCGCGGGTTTTTCCCACGAGCCGGTTTGTCGTATACGAGGTCTCGCAAACACTCCTTAATCGCATCCGCCCGCTGGAGCGGGTGCTGCGACCTAAACATCTGGCGCACGTTTCCCATCGAGCGACGGAGAAATTGCAGCGAAAAATCGAACCTCTCCCGCAGCAGAAATATGCGGTATGCCTCCTCAATGTCCCGATATGAGAGAAGATGGGTGGCTCCGTAACGTCCGGAAGCCTTCAAGATCGGCTCTCTCCCTTCATACCATGAGGCGAGCGTCCGTCTCGGGATTGCGAGAAACGCGGCGGCTTCGGGTATCGTGTAGGTGGGAAGACTCCGAATATCTTGCCCCCGCTGCCGGACTGGTTTGTTCTTAAGCATTCACTCCACTTCCATCACTTGATCCGGGGGACACTTGCTCCGCAAGTTACCATTCCGTCAGTTGCTCTTCTTCTGGCCCCGGAGAATGCGCTCGTCGATCGGTTTGCGGCCGGCAAAACCCTCCTCGGTGCCATGCCAATGCGTAAGCTTCTTTTCGCCCAGCTTCCAGCAGAGCAGGATGACCTCATCGCCCACGATGCACGGAAAATCGAGCAGGCCGATATCGAGATCTTTCACTTGGACACCGGTGGCGTCGATCTCGGCGACGGCATCCTTGGCGCGCTGCACCGCCTTCTCGCGCTCATTCTTGCGGCGTGCGACCGAGACGACATCAACCAGCATGCCGCCATTCACGAAGATCCGGTTTGCCAGGGATTGCAGTTCGGCGTCTACCTCTTCAATCAGCGCCTTGGCCTGCATGGCGGAGCGGAGTAGCGACTCCAGCACCGGCAGCAAAGTCTCGGCTTCGGAAACTGTGAACGTGCGTGCCATATCTATACTTCCCAGCTTGGCTTGATTGTATGCCTTGCGGCGATTCACCATGCGACGCCGATACTCCCGCAGGTCTGACCAATACCGCGGA
>Ga0209385_1000379_pt1 | contig 17776 bp, 15 predicted proteins | sample NGEPerB_FD_184506 | JGI IMG/M metagenome (GOLD analysis project Ga0209385, IMG submission 184506) | Arctic peat soil microbial communities from the Barrow Environmental Observatory site, Barrow, Alaska, USA - NGEE PermafrostAB12-B... | ecosystem: Environmental > Terrestrial > Soil > Wetlands >... | reverse complement strand
CGCCAACGTTGGCGGGAGGCCCCGTCATCACCCCGAACGCGGACCGGCCGGCCGCCGGTGAGCTGTGGTGGCGGCGGTCCCACCGGAACAGACGCTACGTTCGTTGTCGGACCGTGACCTCGAGTAACCGGACGTGACCGGCCAGCGCTGACTGACCGACGCCGCCGCGAGGACGCGCTGTCGGGTCACCAGGATCATCGCCCGAGTCGAGCAGCATGGGAAACGGAACCGGCGGCGGGCACTGAACCGCAGTCGGAACTTGGGATCGGCTACGTAGAGGAGAACGTATGGATGCCGTCGATCGCCATTTGGTCGATGCGCTCCGGGCTGACGGGCGGGCGAGCTACGCCGAGTTGGCCCGGCTCGTCGGGCTATCGTCCTCCGCGGTGCACGAGCGGGTGGCGAAACTGGAATCCAACGGGATCATCACCGGATTCCGCGCAACCGTGAATCCAGCATCCATCGGTCTCGGAGTGACCGCCCTTGTCGGCATCGAGCCCGGTGAGTACGGCAGCGACGAGACCATCGCCGCCGCGCTCGACGCGATCCCCGAGGTCGAGAGCTGCTATGGGGTGGCCGGAGACGAAGCATTCGTCGTCCAGGTCAGGGTGGCCAGCGTGGATGATCTGCATCGGTGCATCGGGCGGCTGCGCGCCATCGAGGGGGTGGCCAGGACCAGAACGACGGTCGTGCTGGCCACCCGGTTCGAGCACCGGCCCACCGGAACGAGCACTCCACCCGGCACGAACTGACGATCGTCGGCGGTTTTCTATGGCTACGCGACTCCTACTCGACGGGGCGCCCGCCGCGATTACCCTTGACGAGCAATGGACACCTACGGATCGACGGCAGCTCAGGGCGAGGGTCACCCGCGCGGCGACCAACCGGCGGGGCCGGCAGCCGGGTCGACTTCGGCAGATACTCCGCTCCCGCCCGCGGCCGAACGAACGCTCGAAGCGCCGACGGACAGCGCGCCGATCCCGGACACTTCGGCGCCGTCGTCGACAGACCGTCCGTCCGCCACTCCGCCCCGGCCGGCTCCGCCGGCGGCCCCTGGCCAGTCCTCGGGCGTCCCGGCCCCCGCCGGGGCGAGCCGCTCCCACCTGTTCGGCTACCTGGCCGTCTACACCCTGCTCCGGCTGGCCCTGGTCGCCGTGCTGACCGCGGTGCTGACGATCTTCATGCCGCTGATCGTCGCATTGCTGTTCGCGATCATCATCCAACTACCCCTGTCCTGGCTGCTGTTCGCCGGACCGCGTCGCAGGGTGAACCAGGCCATGGCCCGATCCTCGGCGCAGCGCAGGGCCGAACGCAACCGGCTGCAGGCCGCCCTGTCCGGGGAGCAACCACCCGGCTGAGCCGGGGCCGCCCGGCTTCCGCTGCACCAGTGGCCACCCGGCCACACGCACTACAGTCTCGTGGTGTGAATCGCCCCGGGTCCCCGTCATCGAGTCAGGACCGGACAGCAGTGGCAACCCCGCCGAACGAATGGCGAGCGGCCCTGGAGAGTCGGCTGCCCGAGATGCTGGCGGATCTCGAGCGGTTGGTGCGGTGCGAGTCTCCGTCAGCCGACCTGACCGCCGTGCGGCGCAGCGCCGAGCTGATCGCCGAGATCGGCACCGGCCGACTTGGGTCGGTCCCCGACCGGGTCGAGATCGACGGCTGCAGCCATCTCCGCTGGCGGTTCGGCAAGGGCCCGAACCGGATCATCGTGCTGGCCCACCACGACACGGTGTGGCCGATCGGATCGCTGCTCACCCACCCGTGGTCGAACGAGACCGGGGTCGTCCGCGGTCCGGGCACCGTTGACATGAAGGCCGGATTGGTTCAGGCGATCCACGCGTTGGGTGTACTGATCGAGCGTGGCGCCCCGCTGGACGGCTTGGTGCTGCTGGTCACCGGCGACGAGGAGATCGGCTCGGTCACCTCGCGCTGGCTGATCGAGGACGAGGCCCGCGGCTGCGAGGCGTGCTTCGTGCTGGAGGGCGCGGGGCCGCGCGGATCGTTGAAGACGGGCCGCAAGGGCACGTCCCTGTACCGCATCGAGGTGACCGGCCGCGCGGCGCATGCCGGCGCCGAGCCCGAGAAGGGCGTCAATTCGTCGGTGGAATTGGCTCACCTGATCCTTGCCGTGAGCACCTTGGGCGACCCGGCGCTTGGCACCTCGGTGACGCCGACGGTCGCGGGTGCGGGCACCACCACCAACACCGTCCCCGCCGCCGCGTTCCTCAACGTCGACGTCCGGGCGCGGACCGCGGTGGAGCAGCAGCGGGTCGACCTCGCGGTGCGCGCGATCACGCCGACGCTGCCCGGCAGTGTGTTGACCGTGCTCGGCGGCATCAACCGTCCGCCGATGGAGGTCAGCTCGGGAGCGGAACTGTTCGAGCGGGCGGTCCGCCTCGGACGTCGGGACGGTCTCGGCGAGTTCACCCAGAGTTCCGTCGGCGGCGCTTCCGACGGCAATTTCACCGCCGGCATCGGGGTGCCGACGCTGGACGGGTTCGGCGCCATCGGTGGCGGCGCGCACGCCGACAGCGAGCATGCGCTGGTCACGTCGCTGGTGCCACGCTCGGCCCTGCTGGTGGCGTTGATCCGCGACCTGCTGGACCCAACAGCGCCGTCGGCTCAGTCAGCGCCGTCGACTCAGTCGGCTCAGTCAGCTCAGTCGACACTGTCCACTCGGTCGGAGTCGCCGAGCTGATGACTCTCTCCACCGAGGGCCGGCCGTTGCGGAGCCTGCTCGTCGATGCGGCCGGCGCGGCAGCATCGGCCGCGCGACGCTCTGCTGTCGTTGTCCGGCCGTTGGAAACGCTGGAGCAGATGCTGCAGGCCTGCGCGCTGCTCGACCGGGTATGGGAGATCCCGCAGGGGCAGACATCGGAGATCCAGCCGCACCTGCTTCGGGCTCTCGGTCACGGTGGCAACTATCTGGTTGCCGCCTGCGAGCCGGGCGGAGCGATGGTTGGCGCCAGCGTCGCGTTCTTCACCGAACCGTTGGGGTCGGCGATGCACTCGCACATCACGGGGGTGCTTCCTGGCGACAGTGGTCGGGGAGTGGGCGCGGCTCTCAAGTGGCATCAGCGTCAGTGGGCGATGGAGCGGGGGTTGACCAAGATCACCTGGACGTTCGACCCGCTGATCGCCAGGAACGCCTTTTTCAACCTGGCTCGGCTGGGCGCCCGTCCGGAGACCTACTTCGTCGACTTCTACGGCGTCATGCACGACGGTCCGAACCGCGGCCAGCCCACCGATCGCATGCAGATCGGGTGGGACTTGTCCGCGGTGAGCACCATCCAGGCCCAGACCGCGGTGCTGGACGGATCGGCCGCCGATGACGGTCCCGACGTCTCGTCCTGGATGCGGACCGGCGCGCTGACGCTGCTGTCCGCGGGCCCTGCCGGCGAGCCCGTTCGCGGTCCGGTGGTCGGCCCGGAGGTCACCCTGGCGGTCATCGGGATTCCAAGGGACATCGAGCAGGTCCGCCGGACCGACCCGGCGCAGGCGCTGTCCTGGCGCTTCGCGTTGCGCTCGACGCTTGCCCTGGTGATGGCCGACAGCTCCTGGAAAGTCACCGGTTTCGCTCGATCAGGGTGGTATCTGCTGCAGCGCAAGGCTTTCGGCGACGGCACCGACGGTGGAGCAAGGCGATGAAGATCACCGGGGTGGAGATGCGAACCATCCGGATGCCGCTGAAGAGCCCGTTCGAGACGTCCTTCGGGGTGGAAGCCGAGCGGGTGGCGGTGCTGCTCAGGGTGCTCGGCTCGGTGGCCGGTCCGGACCGGCACCCGGTCGATGTCCAGGGTTGGGGCGAGTGCGTGGCGATGGAGGCGCCGCTGTACAGCTCCGAATACGCCGACGGCGCGGCCGACGTGCTGCGCCGATTTCTGGTGCCGCGGTTGCTCGATCACGTCAAGGACACCGGTGACGTGACCGCCGAACAGATCGACGGCCAGCTGGCGCCGATCATCGGGCACCGGATGGCCAAGGCGGCACTGGAGATGGCGGTGCTCGACGCGCAGCTGCGGGGGATCGGGCAGTCGTTCGCCGGGTACCTCGGCGCGACCCGGCGGCGGGTGCCGTCGGGGGTGTCGGTGGGGATCCAGCCGTCGGTCGCCACCCTGCTGGAGGTGGTGGGTGACTACCTGGCGCAGGGCTACGCCCGGATCAAGCTGAAGATCAAACCCGGCTGGGACGTCACCCCGGTCCAAGCGGTCCGGGAATATTTCGGCGAACTGATCCCGCTCCAGGTCGACGCCAACGCCGCCTACACGCTGGCCGACGCCAGGACCCTGGCCCGGCTCGATGCGTTCGACCTGCTGCTCATCGAACAACCGCTGGCCGAGGACGACATCCGGCAGCATGCCGAGTTGGCCCGACTCATCCGCACCCCGATCTGCCTGGACGAGTCGGTGGTCTCGGTGCGCGCCGCGGCGGACGTCATCGCGCTGCGGGCCGCACAGGTGATCAACATCAAGGCCGGCCGGGTCGGCGGGTACCTCAACGCCAGGCGCATCCACGACCTGTGTCGGGCCAACGGGATTCCGGTGTGGTGCGGCGGCATGGTGGAAACCGGGCTCGGCAGGGCGGCGAACGCCGCCCTCGCCGCGCTGCCCGGATTCACCCTGCCCGGTGACGTATCCGCCTCCGACCGGTTCTACGAGCAGGACATCACCACGCCGTTCGTGCTGGAGGACGGTGAAATCATCGTGCCAACGGGGCCTGGGTTGGGGGTCGAGCCGATCATGGAAGTACTTGATTCGTTCACTGTCTCGACCGAGTGGCTGGGGCAGGGCTGACGACCGTGTGAATGTGTCGCGAGCCGCCGGGTTCACGGCACCAGGGTGAGCGCCGACCCGTCGGGTGCGCGCAGTACCGAGAAGTGCCGACGGTCCAACGTCGCAATCGCTGTCCGGCCAAATCGTTGCGCCAGAACGACATTCGACGCATCCGCCAGGCCGATCCGCTGGTCGGCGTAGCGGTCGACGATGGTTCTTGCTGTACGCAGCTCGGCCACGTCCAGGCAAACCAACTCCCAGGCGCCGCCTCCGAGCTCGTCCAGCACCGCCAGCTCGGCCTGGACACCGTGTCGGGTGGCGACGAGATAGTCGAGCTCGGCGATCACGTACGGCGAAACCACCAGGGGTTCGCCGGCCGCCTCGATGGCCCGAGCGACGTCCCGGTGACGCGGTTCCGCGCTGTCGAAGAACGCCAGCAGTGCGCTGGTATCGACGATCATCGTTCGCCGAATCCGTCGAGCAGCTCCTCGGCCCGTTCGGCGATCGGTTCGGAGCCGGCGAACAGGCCGCCGCGCGGGCGTGGCCGCTCGTCGCTGACCGCGACCCGGATCGCGTCCCTGATCACGGTCGCCTCGGAGACGCCCCGCAGCCGCGCCGTGCGTTTGAGCTGGGACTTGAGCTCGTCCGGGAGGTACACCGTCGTCTTCTCCATGACACATATGGTAATACCGGTGGCACATCAGGGTGCCGACGTTTCCCCGGCACAGTCAGGGGCGGGGTGCGTCACAGCGGCACCCGGTAGGCGACCACCCCGGCCGGCGTCGACACCAGCCGCAGCCCGCCGTCCGTCACCGCCGACACCGCGAGCGGAACAGCCGACGGAGTACCAGAAGCGGCGTTCCCGCTGCCGTCGCACTGGACGACCTCGCCCTGCACCCGCCTGTCGCGCCGGATGCTGCCGTCCGTACCGATCCACTCGACGGTCTGGTCGAAGGACTGCCGGCCGGGGCACCAGAACGTCTCGCCGCCGACCGGAGCGCGCGACGACCCGTCGTCCAAGTCGACCACCCGGCCACCGGTGAGCAGGCGATGATCATCGAGCAGGCTGACGGTCGTGCCGAAGGCGTCCACTGCAAGGGACCGTTCCGCGCCGAGCGGGACGGACCAGATGGGTTCGCCCGTTTGCAGGTCGACCCGCTCCAGCGTGACGGTGAGATCGGTCGCCTCGGTCAGATCGTAGCCACGGTTCGGCGGGTTGGAATCAAGCCGGCCGGTGTAGCGGCAGCGCAGCGCCGGGTCGGGCGAACCTGGGGTGGACATCGTGCGGCTGAACCACAGTTTGCCCCGGCACCCGGACCAGGTGCCTGGCTTGCTCCAGACGACCGCGCCGTCGTTGCGGTTGATCCCGACGGTGACCAGATTCGTCGCCAAACCCAGCGAAGGGTATCGGCCACCGCTATCTGAACTGCCGCTCCAACCTGTGTGCACCGACAGCTCCAGCATCGGCGTGGCTCCATCGTCTTCTGTGACCCACCAGCCGTCCAAGGTCGCGCCGGCGCCGGCGAGGTCGGTGACCGGCCGGGACCAGACGACCGCGCCGTCCCGGACGACGCCGAGGGTGTCGGTGGGCGCCCCGTTGATCTGCACCACGTCGTTCCTCAGCACCGTGTACGGCGCTGAGGGCGCGGCCGCCGGTTCCGGAATGAGGGTCAGCGCGCCGGTGCCCCGATCGATCCGGAACCGGCGCGAGGTGAGAGTGGTCGCATTCGGTTCCAGGTAGTAGGCAGTCGCGCACCAGGTAGCGGGGTCGTCGTAGCAGACCGCGGGGAATCCGAGCCACCAGTGCATTTCGGTGACGATGACGTCGGCACCGGTGGCCGGGTCGATCAGTGCGATCTGCGCCATCCGGTCGTTGTTCGGCACTGGCCTGAGAAAGGCGACCTTGTCGTCGAGGGTGACGACTTCCACCTCCCGGCGGGGCGACAGTGCCCCCGCCGTGGCCGGATGCCGCCACCGCTCCGCCCCGGTCGCCGGGTCGAGCCCGATGAGAAACAGCTGGGTGCCAACGGTTCCGTAGAGCACCGCCGTTCCGGCCACCAACTTCGGCGTGGTCTTCGCATCGAATCCCGTTGCCGCCCAAGCCTGCTCGACCGAGCGCAACACTGGTTCGGACGGCTCGGTGCCGGCCGCGCCCCCCGAGGCCGCTGTCGAGGCCGCTGTCGAATCCGCTGTCGAATCGGCTGTCGAATCGGATGTCGAATTCGGGCCGGAATCCGTCGAGGCGCTCGTCGCCGCTTCATCAGCACCAGCGTCATCAGCAGCGGGCGGCACCAGGAATCCGGCAACTCCGTCGGACAGCGCGATCACCCGTCGGTCGCCATCGAACGATGCAGACAGCTTCGACGGGATGGCCGCCGTCGGCAGCGGCGCCGCGGAGCCGTCCGGCCGGCACGGATGCACCACCCCCGACCGCTTCGCCGTCGTGATGGCCGTCGACTGCTGGAAGTACGGTTCCGGGCGCGGGAAGGCGCTCTCGTCGGTGCACCACAGCACGTCATCGACCGTGGTCGGTCGGGACTGGCCGGTCTGCAGGTCGACCACCAGCCCGCCGGCGGAATTGGCCACGAAGAGGTGGGTGTCGTCCAGCAACGCCGACTTCTGGCCGGTGGTGTCCGAGGCCAGCGCGCGGGCGTCGCCGACGTCGGCCTTCCACCGGACGTCGCCGGTCGCCGGATCGAACGCCTCGATGGTGACCGAGAGGCCAGTCGTCGTCAGCTGCGCTCCGCTGAGTGCGCTCCAGTTCCTGACCGCGGTCCCGGTATATCGGCATCGGTAGGCGGGCGTGTCCGCCGAGTCCTTGGTGACGTCCCACCACAGGTAGGGGTCAGCTCCGCACCCGACCGCCGCGCCCGGACTGACCCACCGGACGGCTCCGTCGGCCAATGACACCGATGCACTCGCAACGTCTTTCGCCAGGTCGAGCTGCGTGCCGCCGGGCTGGTCGGTGCCCCGTCCTTCCGCTGTGACGACCACGAAGCCGTGGCCGGCGCTATCCGACATGTTGAAGTTCCACGGCTTGGGCAACGTCGGTCCCCAGATGTCGCTGGACGGTTTCGTCCAGAGCACCGAACCGTCGACCCGGCGGCCGATCTGCGTGGTTCCGTCCGCGGGGTAGGCGTAGAACAGATCGCCGACCGGCAGCTGGTAGCCGTCGGTCGCGGGGTCGGCGACCTCGACCGGCACGGTGTCGCCGGTGGCCCGGTTGACCCGGAACCGTCGCAGATCCCAGCGCCCGTCGCTCCGTTGGACGTACGAGGTCGGGCACACCCACGTGTCGTCGCTGCACCGTCCGGGGAGGGTGTACCAGTACCGCGCCGCCGACACGGTGAGGTCCGCGCCGGTTGTCGGGTCGGCGAGCACCAGCTGGGAGAGCCGTGCGGTGCCGGTGGGCCGGAGATAGGCCACGGCGCCGTCGATCTCGCGCACCTCGATCGAGTCCGATTGATCCGTGGGCAGCGCAGCCGGCTTGCTCCACAGTTGGGCTCCGGTCACCGGGTCCAGGCCGTAGACCACCAGGTCGTGGCCTGCCGTGCCGTACACGACGGCAACCCCGCCGACGGCGCGCACCTCGCTGACCGGAGCGATGCCCGCTGCGGTCCAGACCTTCTCCACGGTGGTGCGGGCCGGTGGCGAGTCGCCGCCAGTGCATCCGGTGACACCGACAACCAGCACCGCCGCCAGTGCCAGCGCCAGCGCGCGGCGCACTGATCTCCGGTCGAGCATGTGTTCCTCCCCGCTGCCCGACCCCGATGGCCGAACGCGGGAAGGATAGCCAGACTTGCCGTCACCACCGCCGACTTGTCCACAAAGTGCAGGTAGCGCCCAGGAACTCGGGGTGTCAGCCCAGCGCCAGGATTCGCGGACGCAGCCAGTCCAGCACGTTGTCGATGTCGGCCACCAGGTGCCGGGTCATCAGCACGTGGTCCGGGGCAAGCAACCAGGCGTGCTTGGACTGCACACCGATGACGGTGATCCGCATCGAGAACTGCGCCGGCCGCCGCCCCAGAGTCTTGGGTAGGTCCCGCATCATCGCGTTGAGCCCGGCTCCGGGGGCGCTGAGCGCGTGCTTGGTGCGCGGGTCGTCATTGACGCCGTCGGACCAGAGATTTGCGTTGTGGAAGTGGCGCTGCACCAGGGCGCGCAGGTCGGGTACTCCCGAGAGGGGCAGAAACGCCGGTGGTCGGAAGTCGTCGATGGCGCCGGTACCGACGTCGAGCGCGTGCGTCCACCATCGCGCCCATTGCCCCGACGCGACCACCAGGTTGACGTCGCGACCACCCAGTAACCGGACCGCACCCGAGGTGGGCACATCGATGGGCCGACGCGACCATACGGGCCAGACGTCGCACGGCGGGTCGAGCGGCGGAATGGCGGGTTCGGTCAGCGGTTCCAGGCCCGCGACGTCGCGGATGTACAGGCCGATGCGCAGCGCTTCAGGTTCGGCGAAGGTGACCTTCCACCGCTCCGTCCCGGCGATGAACATGCCTCCATAATGCCAGCGGGGTGCCGGTTCTCGCATGGCCGACCGCTACCGGAAACGCGATTCCGGGACGGCGGCTGATCAACTCAGCGATCAGCCGCCAAGGCTCAGCCCGATCGCCAGCAGCACCGCGTAGACGATCTCCACCCGCGCGGTGCCGCCGAGCACCGCGATCAGCGCGGGCCCCTTGGCGCCGCCCAGTACCGCGCGAACCGGCGCGACGGCCAGCGGAATCGCCAGCAGGGCAAGTAGGCACCACGGGTGGCGGACGCCGACAACAGCAACCGCCAGGAATGCGCCGGCGACCATCAGCACGAACACCCGCCTGCTCAGCGGATCACCCAGGTGCACGGCCAATGTGCGTTTACCGACCGCAGCGTCGGTCGCCACGTCGCGCAAGTTGTTGGCCATCAGCAACGCGCAGGCGAGCAGCCCGATGCCGATCGCGGCGATCACCGCGCTCAGCGAGATCCGGCCTGCCTGAACATATGTCGTGCCCAGCACCGCGACCAGGCCGAAGAACACGAAGACGAACAACTCGCCGAACCCGGCGTACCCGTAGGGCCGTGGCCCGCCGGTGTAGAACCAGGCGGCGGCGACGCAGGCCACCCCGACGGGGACCAGCCACCAGGAGGTCAGGGCGGCCAGGATCAGGCCGCACAGGCCCGCCAGGCCGAAGCAGGTGAACGCGGCCTTGCGTACCGTCGCGGGTGCCGCCGCGCCGGAGCCGACGAGCCGCATCGGACCTACTCGCTCGGTGTCGGTGCCGCGGATCCCGTCGGAGTAATCGTTGGAGTAGTTGACGCCGACCTGCAGGGCCAGCGACACGATCAGCGCCAGGCCACCTCGCACCCAGGAGAACCCACCCAGCGCGATCCCCGCGCCGGTGCCGACCAGGACGGGCGCGACAGCCGCAGGCAGGGTGCGCGGACGGGCGGCGGAAAACCACTGCTGAGCGTTGGCCACGTGCACCGACCCTACTGATCGGTCACTGATGGTCCCGCCGGGTGCACCCGTCCTGACCAGTGCATCAGTGCACACCCACGGACAGCCGGCCGGCCAGCACGTCGATGATCGGTTGCAGCTGCATCCACCACTGGTCCAGCGGCCGCCGGTTCTCCCAGTCGGCGAGTTCCTCCGAGCGCCGCAGCGAGAGCACCCTGACCCGACCCTCATGCAGCCCGATGACGGCGCCGCCGGTCTTGTGGGTGTCGATCTGGTTGCTCAGCCAGTCGATGGAATGGGCCGCCAGCCGGACGCCCAGGATGCGGTCGAACGGCGTCGGGGTGCCGCCCTGCTGGGTCTGGCCGAGGACCAGCTCGCGGGCGTCGAACAGCCCGTGGCTTTCCTGCTCGAACAGCCGGCAGAGGAAGTCGCTGGTGTACATCGGGCTGGCCTTCTCGTTCATCACGGTCAGGAACAGGCGCTGGCCGACCCGGAAGCTGTCCACCATCCGCTCCACGTCGTGCGAGAGGTCGCGCAGCGTGATGCCCTCCTCGTGCAGGTACACGCGCACGGCGCCGCCGGACAGCCCGCCCAGCAGTGCCAGGTACCCGCAGCGGCCGCCCATGGTCTCGACCACGAAGCACCGCTTGGACGCGGTGCCGGCCTGCCGGACGCGGTCGATGGAGTCGACGATCAGGTTGAGCGCGCTGTCCGCGCCGACGGACAGTTCGGAGTTGGGGATGTTGTTGTCGATGGTCGCGGGCAGGCAGATCATCGGTATCCGGAAGGCGGGGTAGCGCTCGCGCTCGTTGTTCAGGGTGTGTGCGGACTCGAACGCGTCCCAGCCGCCGATGATCAGCAGCGCGTCGACGCGGTGCTGCTCGAGCCCGCGGCCGATCGAGTAGAGGTCCTTGACGGTCGGCACCTGCCGGCTGATCCCCAGTTCGGCGCCGCCGCGGCTGGTCCAGCCCTCGACGTCACCCCAGTTGAGTTCGCGGACGTCCCCGTCGATCAGGCCGCGGAAGCTGCCCGTCACGCCCAGCATGGTGTGCCCGCGGTACAACCCCAGACGCACCGCGGCGTGCACGTCGGCGGCCTGGCGCCGGGGATGAACGCCGCCGACGTGCAGCACCGCGATCCGGGTCGGCCGGTCCTTGGCCTGCACGCTGGGCAGCGCGTGCGACATCGAGTGGAAGATGTGCACCATCTCGGTGTAGGTGTCCCCGCGCATCGCCAGCGCGGTGTCGTAGTCCCTTGCGGCGATGAGTCTTGCGACTTCCCGGGTGTTCGCGACGGCCTCCATCAGTGGTTCCTTGGACACCCGGTTGTACTGGATGCCGATGAGTTGCGGCACGCTGTGCGGTGTCGCGGCCAGCACCTCCTCGACCGCGGTGTAGCCCACGAGCGAGCTCATCGACCGGTCGAACGCGCTGGGCGCGCCGCCGCGCTGGACGTGGCCCAGGATCGTCACCCGGGTGTCCTCACCGAGCCGATCTTCCAGCACCTGCCGGACGTATTCGCTGCTGATGGGCGTGTTCTCGCTGTCGTGCGCGCCCTCGGCGATGATCACGATGCTGTTCCGCCGGCCGGCGGTGCGCCCGTTCTTCAGTACCTCACACAGGTCGTCCTCCCAGCCCGGCCTGGGCGGGTCCTCCGGGATCAGCACGTACGCCGCGTCACCGGCGATCGCGCTCATCAGGGCCAGGTACCCGCAGTGCCGGCCCATCACCTCCACCACGAAGCTGCGTTGATGGCTGGCCGCGGTGGAGGCGATCGCGTCGATGGCCTCGACAATCCGGTGCAGCGCCGAGTCGGCGCCGATGGTCATCTCGGTGCCGATCATGTCGTTGTCGATCGAGCCGACCAGCCCGGCGATCATCAGCGCGGGATGCCGGTCGGCGATCTCGTCGCTGATCGCACCGTCGGCCCGCAGATCGGCGACCAGGGAAGGCCATTCCTGCCGCAGCAGGTCCGCGCCGGACAGGCTGCCGTCGCCGCCGACGACGATCAACCGGTCGATGCCAAGGTGCAGCAGGTTCAGCACCGCCAGGCGCCTGCCCGCTCGCTCCCGGAAGTCCGCCGAGCGGGCGGTGCCGATTACCGTGCCACCACGGTTCAGGATGCTGCTGACATCGTCCCAGCTGACCGGCCGGATACGGTCCCCGCCGTCGACCAGTCCCTGGTATCCCTCGTAGACCGCGAAGATCTCGGCCCTGTTGTGCAGTGCGGTGCGCACCACCGCCCGTACCGCAGTGTTCATCCCCTGGGCGTCTCCGCCACTGGTCAGCACCGCCAGCCGGACGGTGCGGGGGTCATCCATCTCGTGCTCTCCGATCATGATCGACAACGGTCCGGGGTGCCGCGCGGTGCCCTGCCAACCTTGGCAGGTCGCCCGACGATGGTGCCGGCCCAGTCTGGATCATCCGATAGGTCGGACCCGCCCGCCCTTCCGACCGGGGTCGGCTCTTGGGGTCAGGTGCGGAAACGGCGGAGTTCAGAATCGACGAGATCCCGGCTGCGACCACCCATTCGGCCTACCGCGGGCTACTCTAGGCAATTTACCGAGGGACGGATTGATGAGCATCGACCGACTGCGTTCCATCGCCCTGTTCGACGGGCTGACCGATGATCAGCTGCGCGAACTGCTCGCGGTGGGCGAAGAAGTCCACTTCGACACCGGTGACGAACTGTTCACCGAGGCGCGGCCGGCCGATTTCTGGTGGCTGCTGCTGGAGGGCTCGGTCGATCTGCTTCGCCACGTCGGACAGGAGGACACCAGGCTCGGCGTGATGTCCACCCCGGGGCAGTGGGCCGGCGGGTTTCGGGCCTGGGACGAGCACGGCGTGTACATGGCAACCGGTCGCGGATCCTCCCCCGGCGTGGCGCTGCGGGTGCCTGCCGCCAAACTGGCCGAGCGGGCGAACGCCTGGTTCCCGTTCGGCGCCCACCTGCTGAAGGGTCTGATCCACACGGCGCGCAGTATCGAGACGATGGCCCGCCAGCGTGAGGCGCTGGTTGCCCTCGGCACCCTCGCCGCCGGGTTCGCCCACGAGATCAACAATCCGGCGTCGGCGGCCACCCGGGCGGCCGACGCGCTCGAGGCCAGCTGCGAGGATCTGCAGTCCTCGCTCGGCAGGCTGGCGGAGCGGTCGATCACGGCCGGGCAGTTCATCGCCCTTGACGCCCTGCGCCGTGACATCGATCCGCAGGCCGCGCGTTCCGACCCGCTGGCGATCGCCGATCGGGAGGACGCGCTGTCGGACTGGCTCACTGAGCGTGGGGTCGACCGGGACTGGATTCTCGCTCCCTCGCTGGCGGCGGCCGGGCTCGACGTCGCCTGGTGCGAGAGGGTGGCCGACGTGCTCGGCGGCGACGGCGGTGACGCTATCGGGCCCGGTCTGGAGTGGATCGCCAGCTACCTGTCGACGTCGGCCCTGCTGGCGGAGGTCAAGCAGTCCACCCGGCGCATCTCGGAACTCGTGGCGGCGGTGAAGTCCTATTCGCAGATGGACCGTGCCTCGATGCAGTACACCGACGTCACCGAGGGCCTGGAGAGCACCTTGGTGATGCTGGGCCACAAGATGCCGACCGGGGTCACCGTGGTCCGCGACTACCGCGCACAGCTGCCCCGGATCGAGGCCAGTGCGGGAGAGCTGAACCAGGTGTGGACCAACCTGATCGACAACTCCGTCGACGCGATGAACGGCGCGGGCAGGCTGCGGGTGTCCACCCGGGCCGCCGAGGACGGCGTCATCGTCGAGATCGGCGACAGCGGAACGGGAATGACGCCCCAGGTGCGGGCGCATGCGTTCGAACCCTTCTTCACCACCAAGGGTGTCGGCAAGGGCACCGGTCTCGGGTTGGACATCGCCCGCCGGATCGTCGCCGAGCGGCACGGCGGCGAGATCACCATCGACCAGCAACCCGGCGAGACGGTCTTCCGGGTCCGGCTGCCGCTGCGGGCACCGGCCAGGCGCTGACGGCCGCACGGTAGGAGCGGGCAGGTGCCGGTAGGAACGGTCGCCGGGACGCACAGCCACTGAGCGCCGGTTTGATGAACTGGGCTCCGACATATGCCGGCGCCGAGTGTGACAAAGCGGCGCCGTGTGGGGATATGGGGCTGTAGAGCGCGTACGCCGCTGCTCAGCCCACTCCCGCGATCACATGCCGCCGTGTCAGCGGCGCCCTCAGTCGGCAGGTCCGGCCGAATCCGGCAGCACGCCGGCGGCCCTCGCGGCCTGCTGGTACGCGTCCGCCAGCGACTGCACGGTCTCGTGCGCGTTGAGTCCGCTGGGGTTGGGCAGCACCCACAGTTCCGCGCCGTCCAACCGCCGCGGCTGCCGCCCGGCCGTCACCGAACGATCGCCGAACGCCTCGCGGTATGCCGTGATACCCAGCACCGCAACCACTTTCGGCTGCGTCCGGCTGACCAGCTCGGTCAACGGACCGACCCCGGCCCGGACCTGGGCTGCAGTCAGCTCGTCGGCACGCGCGGTCGCGATCGGGACGAGGTTGGTGATCCCGATGCCGCCGTCGAGGAGCGGTTGCCGGTCGGCGTCGCTCAACCCGTGGGCGGCGTTGAGCTCGCGTGGCGTGATCCCGGCCAGGTGCAGCGCCGGCCAGAACCGGTTGCCCGGGCGCGCGAAATGGGTGTTCACCGCCGCGGTCCACAGGCCGGGGTTGATGCCGACGAACAACAGCCGCAGCGGATCGGCGATCAGGTCGTCCACGCGCGCGCCGCGGAACGATTCCAGGTGCGCCCTGGTGAATCCCGGTGCCCGTTTGGCTGCGGCCATGATCAGCGGCGGGAATCGTTGCTGGGATGGTGCTCTCCGGACGGGTCGGTGCTCGCCGCGGTTGTGCTCGCTGCGATCGTGCTCGACGGGACGGTGCTCGACGGGGCGCCGGACAGTTCGCGCACTGCCAATTCTCGCACGGCCGCCCGGTCCGCCTTGCCGGACGCGCGCTGCGGGAGGTGCGTGACGAGCAGCAGGTGTCGGGGAGCGGCGGCGGGTCCGTGCGCGTAGGTGGCGGCCCGGCGCAGCGCCGACAGGTCCGGCGCCTGACCCGGCCGCGCCTGGACGACCGCGACCACCGCAGCCCCCCACTCCTGATCCGGCACCCCGGTGACAACCACGTCGGCCACCCCGGTCACCCTGCTCAGCACCGACTCCACCACGGCCGGGTCGATCTTGATCCCGCCGGTGACGATCACATCGTCCGCGCGGCCGACGACGCGGATCGGCCCGGGCGCGGTCAGTGCGAGATCCTCGGTGAGGAAGGTCCGGACACCGGTGCGCGGGTCTCGGGCGAACGCCGGATGTCGCGGAATGTCGCGATAGCCCCGGGCGACTACTGCCCCGGTGATGCCGACCCTCCCGACGGCGCGTGGCACGGACCTGCGGGCGGGGGTCGAACGGGAATCGTTCCGATCCGCTTCGGGGTCGATGCTCACGCTCACCCCGTCCAGCGGCACCCCGTCATACACGCACCCGCCGCAGGTTTCGCTCATCCCGTAGGTGGTGACGACCCTCGCGCCGGCCTGCTCGGCGTCGTCGATGAGCGCGAGTGGGGTGGCGGCGCCGCCGACCAGCACGGCGGTGAAGGTGGTCAGCGCGGTCGTCGCGTCCGGATCCGCCAGCACCCGGTGCAGCTGGGTCGGTACCAGTGAGGTGAACCTCCGGCCCGCGGGCATGCGATGCACTGCGGCGGTGAACTTCTCGGCCGTGAACGGAGGTGCGGTGTCCAGGATGACCGGCTCGGTTCCGGCGGCGATCGAGCGCAAGAGCACCTGCATGCCGGCAATGTGGTAGGCGGGCAGCGCGAGAAGCCAATTCTCCGAATAACTCTCGCCGTCCGGAGGCTGGGTTGACCTGGCGTCCGCGAGCTCCGGCAGGGCCGACAGTCGGCGTCGGGTGCCCTCGATCGACGCGGCCAGGGCCGAAGCGGGAAGCAGTGCTCCCTTCGGAGCGCCGGTGGATCCGGAGGTGGCGATGATCAACACCGTCGGGTCGTGCCGGTCGTCCTCCGCCTCGGCCAATGCCGCGCCCGCAGCGAGAGAGGTTGTCAATCGTGCTGTTTCGCTGGCATCGTGGGCAGGGACGGGGAGCAGGGCCGGGCCGTTGCCGTCAAGGGCCCAGCGCAGCCGGGGGAGCAACTCCAGGATGCGCTCACCGGTGGGCACCGGGAAGGCTTCGACAGTTCTTGCCACGACGGGTTTCCTGCGCTCGGGCGAGCTCAGTAGGCCCACGGATAGGGGGAGAAGTCCGCGGGGCGCTTCTGCAGGAACGAGTCCCGGCCCTCGACCGCCTCATCGGTGCCGTAGGCCAGCCTGGTCGCCTCACCGGCGAACAGTTGCTGACCCACCATGCCGTCGTCGGCGAGGTTGAACGCGTACTTCAACATCCGTTGCGCGGTCGGCGATTTCCCGTTGATCTCCGACGCCCACTGCAGCGCAACGGTTTCCAGTTGATCATGCGGGACCACCCGATTGACCGCGCCCATGGCGTGCATCTGCTCTGCGGTGTATTCCCTTCCCAGGAAGAAGATCTCGCGGGCGAACTTCTGGCCGACCAGTCGGCTCAGGTAGGCCGATCCATACCCGGCGTCGAACGAACCGACGTCCGCGTCGGTCTGCTTGAACCTTGCGTGCTCGGCGCTGGCCAGCGTGAGATCGCAGACCACGTGCAGGGAATGACCGCCGCCCGCCGCCCAGCCGGGAACAACCGCGATGACGATCTTGGGCATGAACCTGATCAGTCGCTGCACCTCCAGGATGTGCAGCCGGCCGGCGCGCGCCGGATCGACGGTTTCCGCGGTCTCTCCTTCCGCGTACTGGTACCCGCTGCGGCCGCGGATCCGCTGGTCGCCGCCGGAGCAGAACGCCCAACCGCCGTCGCGAGCGCTGGGACCGTTGCCGGTGAGCAGTACGCAACCGACGTCGCCGCTCATCCGGGCGTGGTCCAGCGCGCGGTAGAGCTCGTCCACCGTGTGCGGGCGGAACGCGTTGCGCACCTCGGGACGGTCGAAGGCGATCCGGACGGTGGGCAGGTCCACGTCGGGCCCGGCCGAACCGAGTCGAGGACCGATGTGCCGGTGGTAGGTGATGTCGGTGAAGTCGAATCCCTCGACCTCGCGCCAGCGGGTCGGGTCGAAGATCGCGCTGACGGCTGCGGTGCCCATGCCGGTCAGCCTAATCGGGCCGTCGCGGGCCGCTGTGCCTCGTCTCGACCCGCGGCCCGGCGCACCCCCCAACGGCGCGGATCAACATCGACAGCGCGCATCAAGATCGCGGTTATGGGAACGAAGTGACACGAGTGAACTGCTTCATCCGCGCCGGGAAAGTTGATCCGCGCTGTCGGGGGGAGGTTTTCGGTTGCGGGGGCGGCGGGGAACAGGGAACATGACCTGCGGATCGGGGTCCTGCAACGCTGCCCTGGGGGCACGATGGCCGACGTCAGACCCAGATCCGTGGTTAGCGGGCGATGTGGTCGCGGATTCTGGGTTTCGTTTCGTCCTTGGGGCTGATTCCGGGATGCGGGTGTGAGTGTGGCCC
>Ga0209385_1000378_pt1 | contig 17780 bp, 15 predicted proteins | sample NGEPerB_FD_184506 | JGI IMG/M metagenome (GOLD analysis project Ga0209385, IMG submission 184506) | Arctic peat soil microbial communities from the Barrow Environmental Observatory site, Barrow, Alaska, USA - NGEE PermafrostAB12-B... | ecosystem: Environmental > Terrestrial > Soil > Wetlands >... | reverse complement strand
GGTCCGGGGAGGAAAGTCTCCGGTACCAGACCGCATTCCAGACCCGCCGCGGCGGATGACCTCAGAGGTCGCGACGACGGCGTCGCACGGTAGACTGCGCAGAATGCACGACCCGTCACGCCACCGAGCGCTGACTCCAATCGTCGCGGCGACGCTCGCTCTCGCGTATCCGGTGGCGGTCGCGGTGGGTCCGTGGGCGCTCGCGGGCGTGACGGTCGCCGCCGCCGTTTGCGGGTGCGCGCTCGCGCTTGCCAGGCGGCCCTCGGCCCGTCTGCGCGCCGCCTTCGCGGCGATCGCGGTGTGGCTCGCCGTCGGCCTCGGCGGCGCGTTCCTCCTGCGGGCTTACGCCATGTGGGGCTTCGCCTGGGTGCTGCTCGTGGTGTATCTGCTCCCGCTCCCGCTCATCCCCCTTCTCTACGCACGGACATTCGACCAAGAGGGCGGCTCGTGACCGTTCTCGCCCTGATCGCCGTCCTCGCGGGCGCCGTTGCGTGGTGGGGTGCCCGCCGCGTCCGCAACGCCACCGACTATTTCGCCGCCGGGGGTCAGGCCGGCGCCTGGCTGGTCGGGGTGGCGGGCACGGCGGCGGCCGTCTCCGCGTTCACGTTCGTCGGCGGACCGGGTTTGTTTGCGGTGGTGGGGGTCGGTTCGCTGTGGATCACCTTCTCCGCCCCCCTCACCGGTGCGCTGCAGTGCTGGGCCGTCGGCGAGCCCACAGTGGCGCTGGCCCGGCGCCACGGGATCCTCACGCCGCAGGAGCTGATCGGCGCGAGGTTCGGGCGCGCGGCGCGGGGGATCGGCGCCGCGCTCATCGTGCTCGGTTGCGTCGCCAACCTGGCGGTGCAGGCGCGGGCCGCGGCGGTGCTCGGCGAGAACTTCCTCAAGGTGCCGGGGGCGCTGGCCGCGGGCGTCGCGCTGCTCGCAACCACCGCGTATACCGCGCTCGGCGGCATGCGCGCAGGTCTCCTCGCCGACGCCGTGCAGGGCGCGACGATGGCCGTCCTCGCGCTCGCACTCGCCGGCGCGGCGCTCGTTGCGGCGGGCGGGCCGGCCGCGGTGCTCGCGACCGTGCGGCATGCCGGCCCGGCGCTGCTCGGCAGCTTCGGGACCGTCCCCCCCGCCCGCGCTTTGGCGTGGTACCTCCTGTTCTGCCTCGGGACGTGCGCCCAACCGCACTACATCCAGAAGTTCTTCTTCTTGCGCTCGCACGAGCAGCTGCGCAAGCTGCCCGGCGTGCTCACGCTCGCGCTCGCGGTCACGCTCTCGGTCTGGCTGGCCGTCGGTCTCGCCGGCTCGGCGCTCACGGCGCGCGGCACGATCGCGCTCGCACGGCCCGACGACCTCGCCCCGCGCACGATGGCGCTGCTGGGACCGTGGGCGGAACTGGTCGCCGGCGTCGCCGTGCTGGCGGCGCTGATGTCCACCGCCGCCTCGTTCCTCAACCTGGCGGCAGCCGCCGTCACCCGCGACCTCCCCGCCGCGCTGGGCAAGCCGGTGCGCGGCCTGACGGCCGCCCGCGTGACGACCGTCGTCCTCGCGCTCGTGGCCGCCGGCCTGGGCACGGCCAGCGGGCGCACCGTGGCGCTGCTCGGGATCACGGGGTGGGGGTTCTTCACCGCAGCGTTCCTGCCCGTGTTCACCGTCGGCCTCGCCTGGAAGGGGGCCGGGCCGCGCGGCGCAGCGTTCGGCATGCTCGCCGGCGCCGCGACCGACGTCGCGCTCGAGTGCGTCCGCTCCCACCTGCCGGCCGGCCTCGAGCCCGGACTTGCCGGCGCCGCGGTGGGGATGCTCGTCCTCGTCATGGTCTCCGCCCTCCGGAGGCAGCGGGAGGCGCAGGCGGGGCTGTGGCATGGTGGGGGAAAGGAAGGAGTTGAGAACCCATGACGATCCACAAAGCCATCAGCGGCCGATGGCTCGTCCCCCGGCTCGAGCGGGTGCGCGCCGGGGTGCGGCCGACGACGCTCGCAGAGGTCGAGAGGAAGCGGGACCCGTTCCGCCTGCTCGTGGCGTGCGTGATCTCGCTGCGCACCAAGGATGCCGTGACCGCCGCGGCGAGCGCCCGCCTGTTCGCGGTCGCTGCGACGCCGCATGCGGTGGCGGCGCTCGACGAGGTGCGGATCGTTGAGTTGATCTTTCCGGCCGGCTTCTACAACATCAAGGCAAGGCAGATCCGGGAGATCGCGCGGCGGATCGTGGCCGAACACGGCGGGCGCGTTCCGGGCGACCGCGACGCGCTGCTCGCTTTCCCGGGCGTCGGGCGCAAGACCGCGAACCTCGTTCTCGGCCTCGGCTTCGGCGTGCCGGCGATCTGCGTCGACACGCACGTGCACCGGATCTCGAACCGCCTCGGGTTGGTGCGGACACGGACGCCGGAGCAGACCGAACACGCCCTGGAAGACGTGCTGCCGCAGTGCTACTGGATCGAGATCAACGACCTGCTGGTGACGTTCGGGCAGCAGATCTGCCAGCCGGTCTCGCCGTGGTGCTCGCGCTGCCCGCTCACCGCCCGCTGCCCGCGGACCGGCGTGGATCGCAGCCGGTAGGCCGCCTGCCGTTTGTTGGTCGTACGCCACTCCGGCCCGCCAACGGTGGGCCGGAGTGGCGTTGCATCAACAACACGACCGAAGCATCACCAGATCCGGCACTGCTCGGCACGGACCATCTGGTCGCCCGGCTTGCAGCCGAGCGCGGCCGCGAACGCCGGCATGTTCGACGGCGCCCCGATCGCCCGGAACTGTGCTGCCGGGTGGGGGTCCACCCGGACTTGCATCTGCTCATACTCGGGACGCGCCGCTCCCGCCCAGACGCGGGCGAACGCCAGGAAGAAGCGCTGGTCCGCCGTGAGTCCGCCGATCACCGGAGGCTTCGCCCCGGCCAGGCTCGCCTCGTAGGCCATGTGGGCGATGGTCAGCCCGCCGAGGTCCGCGATGCTCTCGCCGAGGACGAGCTTGCCGTTCTCGTGCAGGCCGGGCTGCACCTCGTACGCCTCGAACTGCTTCTGCACGCACGCGGCGCGCGCCTCGTAGTTCTTCGCGTCCTCGGCGGTCCACCACTCCTTGAGGTTCCCCTTGGCGTCGAACTTGCGCCCCTGGTCGTCGAAGCCGTGCGTCATTTCGTGGCCGATCACGGCGCCGATCGCGCCGTAGTTCACCGCGGCGTCGGCCTTCGGGTCGAAGAACGGCGGCTGCAGGATCCCGGCGGGGAAGACGATCTCGTTGCGCGACGGGCTGTAGTAGGCGTTGACGGTGGGCGGCGTCATGCCCCACTCGGCGAGGTCCACCGGCTTGCCCACCTTGTCGATTACGCGGTGGAACTCGAAGTCGTTGCCGCGCACCACGTTGTCGGCGAACGAACCGGCCTTCACATCGTACTTCGCGTAGTCGCGCCAGGTGTCGGGGTAGCCGATCTTCGGGGTGAAGGCGTCCAGTTTGGCGATGGCCGCCTTCTTCGTCTCGGGCCCCATCCAGTCGAGGGTGGCGATGTCGGCGCGCAGCGCCGCGATGAGGTTGTGCACCAGCTGGTCGGCCTGCTTCTTGGCCTCGGACGGGAAGTACTTCTCGACGTACAGGCGGCCGAGTGCGAACCCGAGCTGCCTGTCCGTGGCCCCGACGCAGCGCTTCCACCGCGCCTCGAGCTTCTCGGTGCCCTGCAGCGCCTTCCCCTGGAACTGGAACTCCTCGTTGACGAACGCCGAGGAGAGGTGCGGCGCCGCGGCGCTCACGAGGTGCCAGCGCAGGTACGTCTTCCACTGCTCGAGCGGGACCCGCGCCAGCAGGGCGCCCAGGCCGCGGATGAACTCCGGCTGTGCGACGTTGAGGCTGGCGATCGCCGGCGCCTGCTGGAGGCGGAAGTAGGCCGGCCAGTCGAAGTCGGGCGCCAGCTTGGCGAGCTCGGCCGTGGCGATGCGGTGGTATGTGTTGTCGGGGTTGCGCTGCTCGACCCGCGACATCGAGATCTTGGCCAGCTCCGTCTCGAGCGCCATGACGGTCGCGGCCTCGGCCTTGGCATGGGCCGCGTCATCGCCGAGCAGGCCCAACATCGCGGCCACGTGGGCGGCGTACTTCTCGCGGAGCTGCGTGGAGCGGGGGTCGTCCTTGAGGTAGTAGTCGCGGTCGGGTAGCCCCAGCCCGCCCTGCCGCAGCGAGGCGATCACCTCGTCGCTGTTCTTGCGGTCCTGCTCCGAGCCGAAGCCGAACAGCACCCGGACGCCCTGGCTCTGCAGCCGCGCCACCTCGGCCTGGAGGTCGGCCACCGATTTGATCGCGTCGATCCGCGCGAGCTCCGGCTCGATCGGCTTCGCGCCCGCCGCTTCGACCGCCTTTTCGTCCATGCACGCGCCCCAGAAATCGGCGAGCTTGCGGTCGTCGGAGCCGGGGACGAGGTCCTTGCGCGCGGCCAGGGCCTCGAGGATGCCGTGCAGCTTGTCGCGGTTCTCCTCGGCGAGCACGTTGAACGTGCCCCAGCGCGGGTACTCCGGCGGGATCGGGTGCGCCTTGATCCAGCCGCCGTCGGCGTAGTGGAAGAAGTCGACGCACGCCTTGGCGCTGGTTTCCATGTCCGCCGGGTTGATGCCGTGGCTCTCCTGCGCCGCCAGCGGCAGGGCGACGGCCGCGACGGCGGCGGCGAGGGTGAGGGTGAGGGAACGGGTCATAAAGGCCTCCTGACGGCGAGCGATTGTACGCCCGCGGCCGCGATACAGTCACCGCCGGGGAAAGTAAAAGGGCGGAGCCGCGCTCCGCCCTTTCGTATCTTCTTGCTTCTCCGGACCCCGGATCCCGGACCCCGGTCCCCTGTCCTTGCTCGGACCCCGGTCCCCCGTCTCTACATCGTCTTCAACATCTCCTCGGCCTCCTTGCAGGTCTTGCCGACGCCGGCGACCGACTTGGTGAACGCCGCCTTCTCCTCGTCGGTGAGGTCGAGCTCGATGATCTTCTCGATGCCGTTCCTGCCGACGATGCAGGGCACGCCGACGAACAGCCCCTTGACGCCGTACTCGCCGTCGAGCTTGGCGCACACGGGGATGATCTTGCGCTTGTCGAAGATCACCGCCTCGGCCATCTCGAGCGCCGCCCAGGCGGGCGACACGAACGCCGAGCCGAAGCCGAGCAGCCCGACGACCTCGCCGCCGGCCTTGCGGGTGCGCGCCTCGATCTTGGCCAGGGTGTCCGCGTCGAGGAACTTGCCGACCGGGATGCCGGCGATCTGGCAGGAGCTGCGCACCGGCACCATGTCGTCGCCGTGGCCGCCGAGCACCAACGCGTTGACGTTCTCCACCGACACTTTTGCCGCCTCGGCCACGAAGTAACAGTAGCGCCCGGAGTCGAGCACGCCGGCCATGCCGAACAGTTTGTTCTTCGGGGGAGCCAGGCGCTTGTCGAGGGTGAAGACGATGGCGTCGAGCGGGTTGGCGATCGAGATGATCATCGCGTCGGGGCAGTACTGCTTGATCCCCTTGGCCACCTCGAGGGTCACCTTGAGGTTGACGGCGAGCAGCTCTTCCCGGCTGGGGAAGGTGCCATCGGGACGCGCCTTGCGCGGCACGCCGGCGGTGTTGATGACCAGCTCCGCCCCGGTCAGCGCCGAGTAGTCCTTGGACGCGACGAGCTTGATGTCGTGGCGGATGGTCGGCAGCCCCTCGGCGATGTCGAGCGTCTTGCCGATCGAGACCGACTGCTTCTTGACCACCTCCTGCCGCTCCGGGGGATCAGCCGGGTTGGGCATCGGGGCCGGGTCCGTCAACCCCACCTCGCGCGCCAGTCCACGCTGCGCGATCTCCTGGGCGAGCACTCCGCCGATGAAACCACCGCCGATCAGACCGATCTTCTTCAGCATGATGTTCCTCCCTTCCTGGGCTGTCCGCCCTTGCCTGCCACGGGTGCGAGGCGGGGAGCGGACACCAGATCCGTCCCATCCCACGCATCGCTGAGGCTCACGCCCCCCTCTTTGCTTTCCATCCTGGACCGCTCGCGGCGACGCGAGATCCCCACCGCGGCCCGCGGCCGCGCGAGGCCCGGTCCAGGGATCAAGACACCGTGCCGAGGTCGACCGGCAACTTGGCCGACTGCGCTGCCACGTCGCTGGCGCTCTTGTGCAACAGCGCCTTTTCCTCGGCGGTAAGCTTCAGCTCGAACACGCCCTCCATGCCCTTGGCGCCGAGCTTGGCCGGGACGCCGACGAACACGTCCTTCAGACCAAGCTCCCCCTGCAGGTACACGGCGCAGGGCAGGATCTTCTTGCGGTCCCTGACGATGGAGTCCACCATCTCGTACACGCCGGCGGCCGGCGCGTAGTACGCCGACCCGGTCTTCAGGAGCTTGACGATCTCGCCGCCGCCCTGGGCGGTGCGCTGCACGATCGCGTCGATGCGTTCCTTCGGCAAGAGCTCCGGCAGCGGCACGCCGCTCACCGTGGTGTAGCGCGGCATCGGCACCATGCTGTCGCCGTGGCCGCCGAGCACGAGCGCGAACACGCTCTCGGTCGAGACGCCGAGTTCCATCGCGATGAACGCCCGCATCCGCGCGGTGTCGAGGATGCCGGCCATCCCGATCACGCGCTCGCGCGGGAACCCCGACACCCGGCGCGCGACCTCGCACATCACGTCGAGCGGGTTCGTCACCATGATAATGATCGAGTCGCGCGACTTGCGCACCGCGCGCGAGACGCACTCGGCGACGACCTTGGCATTCGCGTCCTGCAGGTCGTCGCGGCTCATCCCGGGCTTGCGCGCCAGACCGGCGGTCATGACGATGATGTCGGAACCCTCGGTGGCGTCGTAGTCGTTGGTGCCGACGAGCAGGCCGTCGTGATGCACGACCGGCGCCGCCTGGTAGAGGTCGAGCGCCTTTCCCTGCGGCACCCCGTCAACGACGTCGACGAGGACGATGTCGCCCAGATGCCCTTCGGCAAGCCGTTGGGCCGTGGTGGCGCCGACGTTGCCGGCACCGATCACCGTGATTTTGGGCTTCCTCATCGCGATTCCCCTTCGTCAGGGTTCCCGGTTGCCACCAACGTTCCTGACACGGCGATTACAGTACCACCCCCTCCCGGGCAATCACAAACGCCGGCGGACGGCGAACCCTCCCCATGGTCGGCGCCCTTGGCGCGCGGCCCCGCCGTCGCGGTCGAGGTCACCCCCGCCGGGCCCGCGCCACGGCGTCCGTGCGCTTGAAATGCACAAAAAAGGGGTGTATAAGAGGGCGGTTGCTGCTTTCGAAGAGAAAGTGGGACTCCGGTCCCACTTTTTTTTCGGAAGCGAAGGGGATGATGACGCGTCTTTCCGATGATCTCCTGGCACGGCTGGGCCGCCTCGCCGCGAGCGAGGGGGTCGAGCTGTTGGCCGCCGAGGTGGCCGGCACGGCCCGCAAGCCGGTCGTCCGCCTGCTCCTCGACCGCGCGGAGGGCGGCGTGACGCTCGCGGACTGCGAGTCGGTCTCCCGCCAGGCGAGCGTGCTCCTCGATGCGCACGACCCGTTTCCGGCTGCGTTCACCCTCGAGGTATCGTCGCCTGGAATTGACCGCAAACTCTATAACGAAAAGGATTTCGCTCGATTCGAGGGATGCGCGGTGCGGGTGCGGATGTGCCCGACGTGGCCCGCGCCCCGGGTCGTCGACGGGTTCCTGGAGGGGCGCACCGACGGTGTGATCCGCGTGCGCAACCGCTCCGGGGCCATCTGCGAGCTGCCCGAGGGCAAGGTCTTCGAGACCCGCCTCGCCCCGAACCTCGATGAGAGCCTCAAGCGAGCGAAGTCCCGGGGAAGGATGTAGGCGATGAAGATGGAACTCGGCAACCTGATCCGCCAGGTCTCCCACGAGCGGGAGATCGAACCGGAGCGGCTGGTCGCGGCGCTCGAGGATGCAATCTCGCAGGCGGCGAGAAAGCACTACCGCGAGCGCGGCGTCCGCACCCACATCGACCTGGAGGCGGGCGAGATGTCGTCGTTCCGGGTGCGGACCGTGGTGGCCACCGCGGAGGAGGTCACCGACCCGACCTCGGAGATGCTTCTCGAAGAGGCACGCGACATCGAACCCGGCGTCGAGGTCGGCGGTGAGATCGTCCTCGGCGAGCTGGACACGGCCTCACTCGGCCGCATTGCCGCGCAGGCCGCCCGCCAGATGCTCTTCCAGCGCGTGCGCGAGGCCGAGCGCGACAACATTTACAACGAGTACATCGGGAAGCAGGGCGAACTCGTCAACGGGATTGTCAAGCGCTTCGAGCGCGGCGACATCGTGATCGAGCTCGGGCGCACCGAGGGTGTGGTCACCCGCCAACACCAAGTGCGGCACGAGCGCTACAGCCAGGGCGACCGGATCCGGGCCGTGATCGTGGACGTCACCAAGGACGCCAACAAGCCGCAGGTCGTCCTCTCCCGTACCGCGCCCCAGCTGCTGATCAAGCTGCTCGAGATGGAGGTGCCGGAGATCTACGACGGCACCGTCATCGTCAAGGGGTGCGTCCGCGAGCCCGGCGAGCGCGCCAAGGTCGCCGTCGCGTCCCGCGACCGCGACGTGGACCCGGTCGGCGCCTGCGTCGGCATGAAGGGGTCGCGCGTGCAGGCAATCATGCGCGAGCTCAAGGGAGAGAAGGTCGACATCATCCCGTACAACCAGGACATCGTGACGTTTGCCCAGAGCGCGCTGGCCCCCGCGAAGATCAACCGCGTGGCGCTGCGCGAACAGTCGACGAGGATCCCGATCACCGACACCGACGGGAAACCCGCCCAGGACGAGCACGGTGAGCCCCTGGTGCACGAACGGCACGAGACGGTGCTCGACGTGATCGTGTCCGACGAGCAGCTCTCCCTCGCGATCGGCAAGCGCGGCCAGAACGTGCGCCTGGCCTCCCGCCTGCTCGGGTGCCGCATCGAAATCAAGAGCGAGGAAGCCGTCAAGGACGAGGTCGCGGCGGCGCTGGCCGCCATGCTTCGCCAGGTCGAGGGGGTTACGGACGAGGTCGCAGCGGAAGCCGAGCCGTCCTCCGCGATCGACTACGACACCCACCTGCCGCTCGAGGAGCTGTCCGGGATCAGCGACAAGATGCGTGAGCGGTTGCTGGAGCACGGCTTGTCCCATGCCGGCGCGCTCGCCGCCGCCGACCCCGAGAAGCTGATGGAAATCCCAGGAATCGGGCCTCATTCCGCTGCCAAACTGATCGCAGCGGCGAAGACGGCGCTCGCGGCGCAAGCCCCCGCGGGCCCCGAGGAGTAGAGCATGCCGCAGGTGTTCCGTGTCGGCGATTTGGCCCAGCAGATGGGCGTTTCGGTCGAGGAGCTGATCTTCAAGCTGCGCTCCATCGGCGTGGACGTCACCACTGCGGAGAACACCCTCGACCTGTCGACGGTGCGCGACATCATCACCGGACAGACGCTCGTCCGGCGCCCGCGCGAGGTAATCGTGCGTCAGGCGGTCGTGAGTACGGAGGAGCAGCGTAAGGCGCCGGCGCCGGCGGTCGAACGCTTGAAGCGCAGACGGCCGGGACGCCGAGGGGTCGGCCTCGACGAGGAGCTCCCCGACGCGGTCCCGAACCTCGCCGCGCTGGCGGTGCCGGCATCGGCCAAACACGCCGTCAGGGCGGCGGACGAGCCTGACGCCGCCGCCGCCGAGGAGACCGAGCCGGCCGTCGACACTGCGGCCGCGGCGGCTCCGGTCGAGGCCGAGGCGACCGCCGAACCGTCCCCTGAGCCGGTCGCGCCGCCGCCCGAGGAGACGCCCGCCACGCCGGTGAAGCCGGCGCGGACGGCGAAGGCCGCCAAGGCGGCCAAGACCGAACCGGCCGAGTCGGTCTCCGCCGAGACGCCCATCGAGGCCACACCGGCGCCGGCCGCTCATGCCGTCAAACCCAAGGCCACGACGGTACGCGAAACCGCCAGGCCGGCCAAGAAGGGCGCCAAGGCGCCCCTGGAGTCCCAACTCCGCGAGCTCTCGGACGACGAGGTGCGGCAGCGCATCATGGCGGCCAAGCAGGCCGCGGCTGCCAAGCCGGCCGAGAAGGCCGCCGTCCCGGCCCGCGGGAAATCCTCCCGCAAGGCCAAGGCGGCCGCGGACGCCGACGAGATCCGCGACCTGCTCGCCAAGTTCGAGGAGTCCAAGGTCCGGGCCGCAGCCGAAGGCACGGCCGCGCCGCGGCCCCCGGTTTCGGCGGGTGGACGCGGGAGGCCGATGCACCGGCCCCGGCGCGAGCGCGGGGAAGCCCCGGCGGAGGCGCGGATCGTCACGGTGTCGTTCCGCGACGGCCTCAAGCCCGAGGGACCGGTCTACCTCTCGGAGGCGGTCACGGTCCGGGAACTGGCCGAGAAGCTCAATGTCCTGGTCAAGGACCTCATGGCGTACCTGATCTTCAAGAAGATCCTGGTCACCGCCAATCAGGCCCTTCCTCAGGAACTTGCGGAGCAGATCTGCGAGGAGCTGGGCATCGAGGCCATGGTCGTGAGCTTCGAGGAGGAGATCGACCTCCAGCAGGAGGAAGCCGCCGACTCGAATGTCAAACCGGAGCCCCGCCCCCCCGTCGTGACGGTGATGGGCCACGTGGACCACGGCAAGACCTCGCTGCTCGACGCCATCCGCTCGACGCGCGTGGCGGCCGGCGAGGCCGGTGGCATTACGCAGCACATCGGCGCGTCGCGAATCGTCCACAAGGATAAGCCGGTCGTGTTCATCGACACCCCGGGCCACGCGGCGTTCACGCAGATGCGCGCCCGCGGCGCCAAGGTCACCGACATCGTCGTGCTGGTGGTGGCGGCCGACGACGGCGTCATGCCGCAGACGGTCGAGGCGATCAACCACGCCCGCGCCGCCCACGTGCCTCTGATCGTGGCGATCAACAAGATCGACAAGGCCAACGCCAACCCGGAGCGCGTCAAACAGGAACTCGCCCAGCACGAGGTTCTCCTCGAGGGATGGGGCGGCGAGACCCCGGTGGTGCAGGTGTCGGCCACCAAGGCCCAGGGCATCGACGAACTCCTCGAGGTGATCCTCCTGGTTGCCGAGATGGCCGACATCAAGGCCGTGCGCGAGGGGCCGGCCCGCGGCACCGTGCTCGAGGCCCGCAAGGAGCGCGGCCGCGGCGTGGTGGCCACCGTGCTGGTCCAGCAGGGCACGCTGTCGCAGGGCGATTGCTTCTTCGCCGGCTCGACCTACGGCCGCGTGCGCGCGATGCTCGACACCGGCCGCAAGCCTGTTCGCATGGCCAGGCCGTCCGAGGCGGTCGAGATCATGGGCCTCGACGCCATTCCCGAGGCTGGCGATACCTTCCAGGTCGTCGAGGACGAGTCGCGGGCGCGCGACGTCGCCGGCCACCGTCAGGCCAAGCAGCGCGAGGAGCAGATGGCCAGCAACCGCAAGGTTACCCTCGAAGGCCTGATGGACAAGATCAAGGCCGACGAGGTCAAGGCGCTCAACCTCGTGCTCAAGGCCGACGTGCAGGGGTCGGTCGAAGTGCTGCGCGACACGCTCGCCAAGCTCTCCACCGACGAGGTGGCGATCAACGTCATCCACGCCTCGGCCGGCGCGATCACCGCCAACGACATCCTGCTCGCGTCCGCGTCCCAGGCGATCGTCATCGGCTTCAACGTGCGCCCCGAGCGCTCGGCCAAGGAACTGGCGGAGCGCGAGAAGGTGGACGTCCGCCTCTACTCGGTCATCTACCACCTCACCGACGAGCTGCAGAAGGCGATGCTGGGGATGCTCAAGCCGACGTTCAAGGAGGAGGAGCTCGGCCGGGCCGAGGTCCGCGAGGTGTTCAAGGTCTCCAAGGTGGGAACCATCGCCGGCTGCATGGTGCTCGAGGGAACGATCCTGCGGACCGCCAAGGCCCGCCTGTTGCGCGACAACGTCCTGATCTGGGAGGGCAACCTCACCTCGCTCAAGCGGTTCAAGGACGACGCCTCCGAGGTCAAGAATGGCTTCGAGTGCGGTATCGGTCTCGAGAAGTACCACGACATCAAGCAGGGCGACGTCATCGAGGCCTACCGCACCGTGGAAGTGGCGCGCGAGGCGTGATCGTGAACACAGTCAACTCTTGACTGACGAGGGTCCGGTCCGATGGAGTCTCGCTCGCCGCTGTTCGTCGCCGTCGCCCAGGTGGAGCTGCACCTGCCCGGGGCGCGGTCGCTCAAGGACAAGCGCCAGGATGTGCGGTCGCTCGTCGAGCGGATGCGGCACCGCCTGGCGGTGCTGGTCGTCGAGAGCGACCACCAGGAGCTGCACCAGCGCGCGGGGCTGGCGATCAGCGCGTTCGCGACCGACGCCGAGGCGGCGCGCGGCACCGTCGTGCGCGCCCTCGACCTGGTAAACGAGAATTTTCCGGGTGTCGTGCTCGACGAGCGAGTCGACGTCGTCCAGGTGCGGTAGGAGGTGAATCGTGCGTGACGCCCTCGTGCGCCGCGAACGGCTGAAGAATGCCATGCGGGAGGTGCTCTCGGAGCTCTTGCTCACCCAGATCAAGGACCCGCGCCTGTCCGGCGTCGTAATCTCCGCGGTTGAGCTCTCCGGCGACCTGAAGCTGGCCCGCGCCTTCTTCTCGGTCTTCGGCGACGACGAGCGGGTGCGCCAGGCCGCGGACGGCCTGGTCCAGGCGCGCGGCTTCCTTCGCCACGAGAGCGCAAAGCGGCTGCGGATGCACAACCCGCCGGACCTCGAGTTCAAGCGCGACCTGGGTTTCGAGCGCGCCGACCGCATCGCCCGCGTGCTCGACGAGATTGCCGCCACCAGGCCGAGGACGGACGATGACGAGGCCGGCGACCAGGAGCCGGGGGCCGAGGCCAGGGAAGACGGCGATGCCTGACCCCACCCGCGACACGGGCGCCGCATTCGCGCGGCTGAAGCGTGCCAAGCGGGTGCTGATCACCTCGCACAGCGCGCCCGACGGCGACGCGCTGGGCTCCGAACTCGGGTTCGCCGAGGTCGCCCGTGCGCTGGGCGTCGCGGCCACGATCGTGAACCGCGACCCGCACCCCGCGTCGCTCGCGTTCCTCCCCGGCCTCGAAACGATCCGGGTCCAGAACGAACTGCCCGCCGGGTTCGAGCGCGATTTCGACCTCGGGGTCCTCCTCGAGTGCCCCGATCTCGACCGTCCCGCCCTGGCGGGACTCGACCGGATGCCGCTGCTCAACATCGACCACCACCTCGAGAACGCCCTCTACGGCGAGGTCAACCTCGTGGACGAGGACGCCCCCGCGGTGGGCGAGATGGTGCTGGCGATGGCCGAGAAGGCCGGTATCGCGGTGACGGGGAGCATGGCGACCAACTTGTATGCGGCGCTCGTCACCGACACCGGCGACTTCCGCTACTCGAACGCCACGCCCAGGGCGTTCGAGGCTGCCGCCAGGCTGGTCGCTGCCGGTGCGAAGCCGGACGAGATCGCCGAGGCGCTCTGGGAACACAATCCCGCTCGGGTCGTGCGCCTGACCGCCGAGGTGCTTGCCACGCTCGAGCTGCTGGCCGGCGGGCGGCTGGCGGTCATCGCCTGCGACCGCGCGATGCTGGCGCGGGCGGGCGCCCGGCCGGAAGACACGGAGAACCTCGTCAACATCCCGCGCGCCATCGACGGCGTGCGCGTCGCCGTCTTCCTCAAGGCCCTGTCCGACGGCGCCGTACGCGTCTCGCTCCGCTCGCGTGGCGACGTCGATGTCCAATCGGTGGCCCGGACGTTCGGCGGCGGCGGCCACCGCAACGCGGCCGGCTGCACCATCGAGGGCAGCTTCGCCGAGGCAAAGCGCGCGCTGCTCGCCGCCGCCCTCCCCGTCGTGGAGTCCTCATGAGCTTTCCGCGCAGCGGGTTCCTCCTCGTGGACAAGCCGGTCGGGCCGACCTCCCACGACGTCGTGCAGGCGGCACGCCGGGCGCTCAAGGAGCGCCGCATTGGTCACACGGGCACTCTCGACCCGGCTGCCACCGGCCTGTTGCTACTGTGCATCGGCAAGGCCACGCGGCTGCAGCAGTACCTCCTCGCCTGGGAGAAGACCTATCACGGGGAGATCCGCCTCGGGTGGGGCACGACAACCTACGACGGCGAGGGTGAGCCGCTCGCCGAGGCGAGGACCGTGCCCGAGCTCTCTGAGAGCGTGATCGCCGGCCTTGCCACGCGCTTTTCGGGCGAGTTCGAGCAGCTCCCGCCTCCCTACTCCGCCAAGAAGACCGGCGGGCGGAAGTTCTACGAGCTGGCGCGCGCTGGGGAAGAGGTTCCGCTGCAGCCCAAGCGGGTGACGGTGCAGAGCATGGCGCTGACGGTCGTGGGGCCGGACCGCGTCGGCTTTGCGGTGACGTGCTCCTCCGGCACCTACCTGCGCTCCCTCGCGCACGACATCGGCGAGACGCTCGGTTGCGGCGGCCATCTCGCCTCCCTGCGGCGCGTTCGCATCGGCCCGTGGCTCGTCGAGGATGCGGTGAGCGCTGAGACGCTCGCCAACCGTCCGCAGGAGGTCCAGGCCGGGGCGTTCGTCTCCCTCGCGTCCGCCATCCTGCCGTTTCCGGAGGTGACCCTCAACCCGACCGCAATGGACCACTTCATGCACGGCCAGGAAGTTGCGGTGCGCGAAGCGGATGGCAACTACGTTCCCGGCTCGCCGGTGGCGGTGCGCGACCGTTCCGGGGACCTCGTGGGGGTGGGCGTCGCCCTTGCGTTCCTCGCCCGCGCCCGCACCGTCAACGTGGCCCCGCGCATGGTGCTTGCGGACGTTGAGGCCCCGGCAAAAACGTGATATAGTGACAAGCCTCCTCGCCACCGGGGGCTTGACGTGGAGATGTGGAGCGGACGATGAGCGAACGCGAATACGTATCGAGCAAGGAGCAGATCATCTCGGACTTCCGCCGTCACGACCTCGACAGCGGGTCGCCCGAGGTGCAGGTTGCTCTCATCACAAAGCGCATCGAGTACCTCACCGAGCATTTCAAGGTTCACGCCAAGGATCACCACTCCCGCCGCGGCCTTCTGATGCTGGTGGGACAGAGGCGGCGCCTGCTGGAGTACCTCCGGCGGAAGGATGTCGCCAGGTACCGGGCGCTGATCGAGCGGTTGGGTCTGCGCCGCTAGCGCCGGTTCGCCGCACAGCCAAAGGAGCACCATGGTCGTTACTGAGAGAGTTGAAATCGAAGGCAGAGCACTGGAACTCGAAGTCGGGAAGGTCGCCAAGCAGGCCGATGGGGCCTGCTTGGTGCGTTTCGGCGAGACGTTCGTGCTGGTCACGGCGTGCTTCCGCAAGGACACCAGGGAGGGCGTGGACTTCCTCCCGCTCACCGTGGACTATCGCGAGAGTACCTACGCCGGCGGCCGCATCCCCGGCGGCTTCTTCAAGCGCGAGGGTCGCCCGACCGAGAAGGAGATCCTGACCTCGCGGTTGATCGACCGGCCGTTCAGGCCCCTCTTCCCGAAGGGCTACACCCACGAAACCCAGATCATCGGGTTCGTGCTTTCGGCGGACGGCGTCAACGACCCCGACGTATTGGCGATCAACGGCGCGTCGGCGGCGCTCATGGTTTCCGGCTGCCCGTTCGACACGCCGGTAGGCGCGGTCCGGGTGGGGCTGGTCGAGGGCCGGCTCGTCGTCAACCCGACGCACCAGCAGCGCGCGGACGCGGCGCTCGAAATCGTCGTCGCCGGCACCGAGAACGCGGTCGTGATGGTGGAGGCCGGAGCGCGCGGCGTGTCGGAGGCGCAGATCCTCGACGCCATCGATCTGGCCCACCGCGAGATCAAGAACATCATCGCCGCCCAGCGCCGCCTCAGGGACAAGGTTGGTAAGCCCAAACCCACATTGGCGCCCCCGGTCGCTCCCTGGCCGGAGGAGTTCGCAGCCGGGATCCGGCAGCGGTTCGCCGGCCCGCTCGACGTTGCGCTGCGCGTGCGCGGCAAGTTCGAGCAGGTTGACGCGGTCGACAAGGTCGAGGCCGACGCCGTCGCTTCCGCCCCCGAGGCCGAGAGGGCCGAAAAGGGGCCGTGGGTCAAGGCCATCTTCCACGACATGGTCAAGGAGCAGTTCCGCAGCGCGATCCTCGCCAAGGGCGAGCGCCTCGACGGCAGGGCGTTCGACGAGGTCCGCAAGGTCACGTGCGAGGTCGGCATACTGCCCCGGACGCACGGCTCCGCCCTATTCACCAGGGGTGAGACCCAGGCGCTCGTGACCTGCACGCTCGGCACATCCGACGACGTGCAGGTGATCGAGGCGCTCGAGGGCGAGAGTCAGCAGCGCTTCCTCTTGCACTACAACTTCCCGCCGTTCTCGGTCGGCGAGGTCAAGTTCATGCGCGGCCCCGGGCGGCGCGAGATCGGACACGGCAACCTGGCCCGACGCGCGCTCGGCCCCGTCATGCCGGACAAGAACGCGTTCCCATACACCCTGCGCGTCGTCTCGGACATCCTGGAGAGCAATGGCTCCTCTTCGATGGCCACCGTGTGCGGCGGCACCCTTTCGCTCATGGACGCCGGCGTGCCGATCGCGGCGCCCGTGGCCGGCGTGGCGATGGGCCTGGTATCCGACGGCGTCCGCCATGCCGTCCTCACCGACATCGCGGGGCAGGAAGACCACTACGGCGACATGGACTTCAAGGTCGCCGGGACGCGCGAGGGGATCAACGCGCTCCAGATGGACATCAAGATCGGCGGGCTGCCGCGCGAGGTCATGGAGCGCGCGCTCGAGCAGGCCCACCGCGGCCGCCTCCACCTCCTCGACATCATGGAGGCCACGATCGCCCAGCCGCGGCCGGACATCTCCAGCTACGCGCCGCGCATCATCACGATCACGATCAACCCCGACAACATCCGCGACGTCATCGGACCCGGCGGCAAGACGATCCGGGCGATCCAGGACGAGACCGGAGCGCGGATCAACATCGAGGACGACGGTCGGGTCGAGATCGCCACCGCCGACGAGGCGGCCGCGAACCGCGCGGTGCAGATCATCGAGGGCCTCACCCGGCTGCCGCAGATCGGCGAGATCTTCGAGGGCACCGTCAAGCGCATCGAGCCCTACGGCGCGTTCGTCGAGATCCTGCCCAACCGCGACGGCCTGCTGCACGTCTCCGAGCTGGCCTGGGAGCGCACCCGCGAGGTCACCGACGTGATCAAGCTGGGCGACAAGATCAAGGTCAAGATCATTGGCATCGACGGCAGCGACCGCATCAAGCTCTCCCACCGCGCCCTGATGCCGCCGCCCGAGGGGTACACCCCAGAGTCCGGCGAGGGCGAGGGCGAGCGTCGCCGCCCCCACAGCGACCGCCCCGGCGGCCGCGACCGTGGGCCGCGCCGTGAGGGCCATCGCTAGCCTGTTCGTCTCGACCGATTCCAAACCCGGAGGCCGCCGCGAGGCGGCCTCCTTCGTTTCGATCCGGTCCCGACCGGCCGGCCGTCAACGCTGGCAGCGCGGGCAGTAGAACGCGGACCGCCCGGCGAGGACGCGGCGCACGATCGCGCCCCCGCACCCCGCGCACGGCTGGCCTTCCCGCCCGTACACGGCGAGCTTGACCGCGAAGTAGCCGCCGTCCCCCGCCGCGTTGACGAAACCACCGTCCCGCAGCGTCGTGCCGCCGGCCTCCAGCGCCGCGGTCAGGACCTGCCGGATGGCTGCTGCGAGTGCCGCCAGCCGTCGCGGCGCCACCTTGTCGGCGCGACGCAGCGGCGAGATCCGCGCGAGCGCCAGCGCCTCGTTGGCGTAGATGTTGCCGAGCCCGGCGAGCACGCGCTGGTCGAGCAGCACCGAACGGATCGGCGAGCGCGAGCGGGCGGCCGCGACGAGCGCCACTTCGGCATCGCCGCGCAACGGGTCCGGACCGAGCCGCGCGAGGGACGGGTGC
>Ga0209385_1000377_pt1 | contig 17814 bp, 17 predicted proteins | sample NGEPerB_FD_184506 | JGI IMG/M metagenome (GOLD analysis project Ga0209385, IMG submission 184506) | Arctic peat soil microbial communities from the Barrow Environmental Observatory site, Barrow, Alaska, USA - NGEE PermafrostAB12-B... | ecosystem: Environmental > Terrestrial > Soil > Wetlands >... | reverse complement strand
CCGTGGTGACCGTCGACGTGATCGATGTGGCTACCGGCATGCTGTGTGCCGTCTCCACCCTTACATTCTCCATCGCCCCCGCCAACGGACTCCCCCGGTCATCTCACGAGTGGCGCCCGGCGCCACCGGCCTCCGACCAGCCGGCGTCCCGACCGATCCGTCAGAACACCCACCATGATCGCCGGCACGCCGGCGACGAATACAGCCAGGAGCAGTGATGTCCGAAGAATTCGTGACCTATGAAACCCTCGACGACGGCCGGATCGCAAGGATCATGCTCAACCGGCCTGAGGCCCGCAATGCCCAAAACCGGGGACTCCTGGTCGAGCTCGACGCGGCCTTTCTGCGGGCCGAGGCCGATGATGCCGTCCGGGTCGTGATCCTCGGCGGCATGGGGCCGATGTTCTCGGCTGGGCACGACATGGGCTCGAAGGTCGCCATGGCCGAATGGAGCTCCGACAATCCGCACCCGTCGCGCCTCGTCAACGGCGGTACCCGCAACGGTGCCGAGCAGCGGATGTTGCAGGAATGGCACTACTACTTCGAGAACACCCGCCGGTGGCGGAACCTCCGTAAGATCACCATTGCCCAGGTACACGGCACGGTCTATGCCGCCGGCCTCATGCTCATGTGGGCATGCGACCTCATCGTGGCGGCTGACGACGTCTCCTTCGCCGACGTCGTAGGCACCCGTTTGGGCATGTGCGGAGTCGAGTACTTCGCACACCCCTGGGAGTTCGGCCCTCGCAAGACCAAGGAGCTGATGTTGACCGGTGACTCACTCGACGTGGATGAAGCACACCGTCTCGGCATGGTCTCCAAGGTGTTCCCGGCCGCCGAGCTCGGTGCCCGGACAGTCGCATTCGCCCGTCGCATTGCCGAGCTGCCCACGATGACTGCGCTGCTCATCAAGGAGTCCGTCAACCAGACGGTCGACAACATGGGCTTCTACAACTCGCTCAACGCCTGCTTCACGCTTCATGAGCTGAACCACGCGCACTGGGCCGAGGTCCATGCTGACGGAATGCCCATTGCCACAGTGGAGGACGGGATTCAGGATTGGCGGGCCGCGCCACCGGTTGGGCCTGCGCTCAAGACGGAGGCCTGACCGCGTCCACCCGGGACGATCCCACTGGGGACGTTCAATCCGACGACGGAAGCGCCTTTGCCGTCTTGATGGTCAACTGCTCGCCGTCGAGGCCGAGCGAGCCCTCACCGGCCTTCACGCACAGGATCTCGACGCCGTTGGAATCGTCGGTGTACCGCTTCCCGAGCAGTGTCCCCCCCGAGTGCCCCAGGGACAGGACCGCATCGGGATCGACGGATCGGTCGAGGGGGACGACCGGGACGCCCCCGCAGGTCAGCAGCCCGTCCTGCGCGGCCTTGACCACCACGACCTCGGTCTGGCAGACCTGGCTTCGAAATCGCATCCCTGGCTTCAGTTGCAAGTCGCAACTCCCCCGTCACCGAACAGTCCCGGCTCCGTCGAACGACCGGTGCTCGAGCACAGCGACCGTACCATAGGGGAACAGCCCAGGTGGGGGCCGCGCACGACTGGCGAAGGCGCAATTCCGGACGGCACCGACCCGGCCACCACCCCGGTCATCGACGGTTGAGACAGGCGTCACGTAGTGATAACGTGATTCTCGTTTCGAGAGATGCTCTATGCGGCTCGCACTCGGAACGTCACACTCGGAACAAGGTGGTTTGCGGGGCCCACCGGTCCCTGGCAAGCCCCCGGGGGAAGCAAAGGGGACAGCCTGTGCCATCTCGAACGCTCGACTTTCCGGTCTTCGATGCGGACAACCACATGTACGAGACCCGCGAGGCGCTGACCAAGTTCCTGCCCAAGCAGTATGCGAAGGCGATCGACTACGTCGACGTCCGCGGCCGGACCAAGATCGTGGTCCGGGGGACGATCAGCGACTACATCCCCAACCCCACCTTCGATGTCGTCGCTGCCCCCGGTGCGCAGGAGGAGTACTACCGGCACGGTAATCCCGAGGGGAAGTCCTACCGGGAGATCATCGGTGACCCCATCAAGTGCCACCCCGGCTTCCGGTCCCCGGAACCACGCATCGGGTTGATGGACGAGCTCGGCATCGATCGGGCGCTCATGTTCCCGACCCTGGCCAGCCTCATCGAAGAGCGCATGAAGGACGACCCCGACCTCATCCTCGCCGTGGTTCATGCCCTGAACGAGTGGATGTACGAGACGTGGACGTTCGACTACCAGGATCGGATCTTCGCCACCCCGGTCATCAGCATGGGGATCGTCGACAAGGCCCTTGCCGAGCTCGAATGGGTCCTCGAGCGGGGTGCCCGCTGCGTGCTCATCCGACCGGCACCGGTTCCGGGCCTGCGTGGTACCAGGTCGCCGGGCCTTCCGGAGTTCGATCCCATCTGGTCCCGCATCCAGGATGCGGGGGTCCTGGTGGGGATGCACGCGTCGGACAGCGGCTACAGCGAGATCGCCAACTGGTGGGAGGAGAGCTCGGAATTCCTCCCGTTCCGACCCTCCGCCTTCCGGATGATCTCCCAGGGGAAACGCCCCATCTGCGACACCATGACCGCATTGGTCTGCCACGGTGCATTCACCCGGTTCCCGGACCTCAAGGTCGCCGCAGTCGAGAACGGCGCCAATTGGGTCGGCCATCTGCTCCACGACCTGGGCGATGTCTACGCCAAGATGCCCCAGGAGTTCCCCGAGGATCCAGTGGCCGCGTTTCTCCGCAACGTGTACGTGAACCCGTTCTGGGAGGACGACCTGGGCACACTGGTGGACCTCGTGGGCGCCGATCACGTCCTGTTCGGCAGCGACTACCCCCACCCTGAGGGCCTACGCGATCCCATCGCCTACGTCGATGAGCTGCAGGGGATGCCTGACGAGGTGGTCCGCAAGATCATGGGCGGCAACCTCGCCGGTCTCATGGGGGTCCCCGTCCCCGTCTCCGTCTGACCCCGTCGGCGCGTTGACCGGCCGCGCTGCCCGCAGCACCGGTCGGATCAGGACGACGGCTCCGGCCCGACGATCGACACGAAGCTGACGCACTCCCCCGGCGCACCGCCGAGGTTGTGGGTCAACCCGAGCGTCCGGCCCCGTGCCAACGAGTCGATCTGCCGCTCCGGCGGAGCCTCGCCGCGCAGCTGCAGCCAGCATTCGAACAGCATGCGCAGGCCTGACGCTCCGATCGGGTGTCCGAAGCTCTTGAGTCCTCCGTCAGGATTCACCGGCAGTTCGCCGTTGCGATCGAACGTGCCGGCCAGGACATCCTTCCATCCCAGCCCCCGCTCGGAAAAGCCGAGGTCCTCCATCAGCACCAACTCGGTTGCCGTGAAGCAGTCATGCACCTCAGCCATGGCCAGCGTCGACCTCGGATCGCTGATGCCGGCCTGGCGGTAGGCGTCCTCGGCCGATCTCACCACCTCCGGAAAGGTCGTGTAGTCGTAGTCCGGATCCATCGCTCCACCGCCGGGGCCGGCCACGAAGCTCAGCGCCTTCACGAACAAAGGGTGATCGGTGTAGCGGTACGCGTCCTCGACCCTACAGACGATGGCGGCGGCCGAGCCGTCGCTCACCCCGCTGCAGTCGAACACACCGAGTTGACCGGCGATCAGCGGCGACTTCGTGATCGTCTCGATCGACACCTCTTTCCGGTACTGGGCACGAGGGTTCACCGCGCCGTTGCAGTGGTTCTTCCAAGCGATGCGACTCATCACCTGCTTGAGCTCATCGGGATCGACGCCGTACTTGTGACAGTAGGCCGGTACGAGGAACGAAAAGGCAGCAGGGGACGACAGTGCCGCATCGGTTCCGTCCCCGATCGGCCGGACACCGGTGAGTCCCGAGAAGCCCGAGTCCTTCAACTTCTCGACCCCGATGGCCATGGCCAGGTCGTACGCCCCCGATGCCACCGCATAGCAGGCATTGCGGAATGCCTCCGATCCGGTGGCACAGAAGTTCTCGAGCCTCGATACCGGCTTGTAGTCGATCTTCAACGGCTTGGACAGCGTCACCCCGGAAACCCCGGAAGCCATGGTTCCCAACCAGAACGCATCGATGTCGTCGACGGTGACCCCGGCCGAGGCGATGGTGTCCTTGGTTGCGTCGATCAGCAGGTCGTCCACTCCCTTGTCCCAGCGCTCGCCGAACGGCGTGCATCCCATACCGACGATTGCCACTCTGTCGCGGATCCCGTTGCTGCTCACGACCGATCGCCACCGATGCCCTCGACGGACCCCCCGGTCTCGACCGGCCGGGCCTTCCAGAAGTAGTTGTGCACGCCTTGTGCGGTGTTGAGCCGACGGAACACCATCTGGACCCTCGAGCCCACCCGCATGGTGTCGGGGTCCACATCGGTCATCTCGCAGCGAAATCGGCCACCACCGTCGAAGTCCACCACGGCACCGACCACCGGTGGCGACAGGCTGTACGCCAGCCGATCGACGGTGAACGTCGCAACCCGACCACCGGCGTCGGCCAATCGAACACGCTCCATCTGGTCGATGGCCCGGCACCGGAGGCACACCCGGGCCGGAGGGAGGTGACGGAAGCCGCAGGCGATGCAGTCGCTGGCCTCGAACCCACTCTTCCATGAGGTCGACCGCCACGTCGCCGGTGCCCCAGGTCGCTGGGGATCGGGACGGCGGGGCGGCTCCTGGCGGAGCTCTCCCCTCCAGGTGAGGAACCGGGCGTAGGGGAGATCGTCGCCGCCTCCCGAAGCAAGCTCGGAGATGGTCGGGACGCCGCGCTCCCCTCGTGCAGCGCGGAGCGAAGGAAGCTCCGAGGTGGTCCGGAACAGGAACACGTCCGCTCCGTCGGCCACCACGACCACCGCGATCAGCGCTCCGGGCTCAGCCTGCTCGAGAATGTCCGCCAGCATCAGCCCTGGCTGCGCGGCACCCAGGTTGCCGATGGACGGCGCGTGATCGGCAATCGTGGCCTCGGGTCGGATGCCGAGCCCTGTCCGCGATGCCTGCACCGCCCGCTGGTGCAGTCCGGCGATCACCAGGTGATCCACCTCCGATGCCACAATGCCGGCCCTCTTCAGCGCTTCGGTGCAGGCCGACTCCACCAACGGCACGTATACCTCTTGGCCGAACCGCTCCTCCCACAGCTGGGAGTCATCATCGCCTGGGGTCCGCCAGCGATCGAGGAACTCCGCGGTGGTGGCGGCGTGGGAGAGCAGTTCGGCGGCGACCCTGTCGCCACCAGTGCCGTCTCCGAACACGAATGCCACCGCACCATCGCCACTGTCTCGTTCTTCGGGCCCACCAGCCAGGCCGGTCCGCAGATCGGACACCACTGCCAAGGTCCGCTGCTCACCGGCCATCGCATGAGCCGATCGGAGTGCACCGGCTGCCGAACGGACCGAACCGATGAGGTCGTAGGCGGAGGTCCAGATCGGCAATTCGAGCGCAGCATGGATCGCCGTGGCGTTGGTCTTGTCGAGATACGCGGGCGCCGGTGTGGAGAAGAAGAGGTCCGCCGGGACCGGGCCCCCGAGGTCGGCAAGGGCGCGCCGCGCAGCCTCGACACCCATCGTGGTCGTGTCCTCGTCGTACGAGGCCACCGATCGCGTGCCCCGGCCGGACGGCACACCGAGGCTCGAACCGATGGCGGCTCGCTGCAGTCGCCAATACGGGAGATATGCCCCCCACGAAAGGATCCCTGCACTCACGTTTCCTGTCCTTGTCCCGAAGGCCCCGGGCTGAACGGGGCGTTCTCCTGTGAGAGCCTACTGCTCCGACGTGGTTCCCTCCTCTGGCTCGACCGCCACCAGGAAGCCGCCTTCCGACGTCATCTGGCAACGATCCCCCGGTCGAAGCACCAACGTGGTGAACGGGCTCGTCACCACCGCAGCACCGACGATGACCATTCCGGGACGGATCGACTCGGCGTCGAAGGCCGGCACGTCGAGCTACTCCCCCGCCACCCACATCCTCCGGTGACCGATGGGCGCGGGCTCATCGTCGGATCGATCGAGGGACGATGGCGCCATCTTCTCGACCTCACCGATGGCGGTCAGTCGAAGTCCGCGGAGCACCGGCTCCTGCGCCCGGGCCTCGATGAGACGGGCTTCCTCATTGCGCCGATGGAACTCACCTACGGCAGCCTCGACGTCGGTGGGCGAGTCGACCGGGATGGCGACGTCGAAGGTCTGGCCGGGATAGACCATCAGCAGCGACCACTGGAGGCGCACCTTGTCATCGGGCACACCTGCGACCCGCAACTCATCGGTGGCGACACTGCTGAGCTCATCGGCCATCCGCTCGAGTAGGGAGGGATCGGCCTCTTGCCATGGCACCACATAGCCCCGGGACTCGTCGACCACATGATCGGCAGTGAGCAGCCCGAGCGCCGATAGGCCGGCAGCGCCACGCGGAATGAGGGCGTGTGCCATCCCGAGCGCGGCAGCCTGCGTCGTGGCATGGACCGCACCCATTCCGCCGAACGCAACCAGATCGAGTGACCTCGGATCGGCACCGGCAAGGGACAGGACCCGCCGGACCGCATCCGTCATGTGGGCGTCCACCAGACGCACGGCGGCGACGGCCGTCTCCTCGGCATTCATGCCGAGTGGCCCGCCGAGTTCGGCCAGCGCAGCCCGCGCACCTTCTCGGTCGAGTTCCATGCGGCCGTTGGCGAATCCACCGGGCTCGAGTCGGCCGAGCACGAGGTCGGCGTCGGTGATCGTCGGTTGGGTGCCTCCCCTCTGATAGCAGACCGGCCCCGGTGAGCTCCCCGCCGACTGGGGTCCGACCTGGAGCACCCCGTCGTCGACCCAGATGATCGATCCTCCTCCGGCCCCGACCGACGAGATGTCGACCATGGGTATGCCGATGCAGTACCGGTGCCTCCAGTTCCAATCCATCTTGACTTCGGGACGCCCATTCCGGATCAGGCACAAGTCGTAGCTCGTGCCTCCCATGTCGACACTCACCACGTCACCCAACCCGGTCGATGCGGCCGCGCGCGCTGCCGCATTGACGCCACCGGTCGGACCGGATCCGATGGTCGCCACCGCCCGCTGGGCGGCGGCTGCCGCGGTGGCCACGCCGCCCGCCGATGTGGCCACCAACAGGTCGCTATCGAAGCCGAGCGATGCCAGCCGATCGGAGAGCCTGCCCAGGTAGCGGGCGATCGGCGGTCCGACGTAGGCATTCACCAGGGTCGTCGAGGTCCGCTCGAACTCCGGGGGTTTGGGTAGCACCTGGTGCGACAGCGAGACCATCTCGACATCGGGAAACTCCTCGACGATCAGCTCGCCGGCCCGCAGCTCGTGGGCGGGATTCAGGTAGGAATGCAGAAAGCTGACGGCAATCGACGTGACACCGAAGGCTCGGAGCCGAGCAACGGCCTTGCGCACTGCCTGCTCGTCGAGAGCTGTTTCGACCTCTCCCTCGGCGGTCATCCGCTCCGGGATCTCGAGGCGAACCCGCCTGCGGGCGATCGGGTCGGGCGGGGGGAACGCCGGATCCCAGATCTCCTCCTTGTAGCAACGCCGGAACTCGATCTCATCGCGGAACCCTTCGGTGACCAGCAGCCCGGTCGGCGCTCCAGACATCTGGATCATCGTGTTGTCCCCGGTCGTCGTCCCATGGACGATGGTCCGCGCCTGCGCCATCATCTGCTCCACGGTGAGCCCTTCGGCCACCGCGAGCTGCGCCAGCCCGGCCAGCACCCCGACGCTCTGGTCCTCGGGAGTGGTGGGCGCCTTCTCCAGGAGCACTGACCCGTCGGGCCGAAGGAGCACACAGTCGGTGAACGTCCCACCGACGTCGATTCCGAATCGATAGCTCATCACCCTCCCAACCACAGCGCGCCCCCCGGCATCGCTCAGAAAGGGATCCTACCGGCAACGGTGCCTACCGACAGGGGCCGAAAGAAGCCCACTCTTGATCATGTGACCAGCACGATGCGATCCGGGCCCGCCCCTATACTCGGATAACCGGCACTCCGCACGGCGCCCGTCCCACGAGCTCCGGCGTCCCGCGACCTACGCTAGCTTCGAGGCCCGTTCATGAAAGACGAGAGTTCCGGAACGACCCAATGGCAGGAGCGCACGGTCGAACGTTCGCTGAAGGCGGCCCGGCAACGGGCCATCTCTCGGGGAAGCATGTTCATCGCCGCGGCTGTCGAGCTACTGCGGACCACGGGAAAGCCGGACTTCACCGTGCAGGAAGTCGTCGACCACTCGGGCATGTCCCTTCGGTCCTTTTACCATCACTTCGCCACGAAGGACGACCTGCTTCTGGCCCTGGTGGAGGAGACCGTGCAGCGTCACGTCGGATCGGCCCGGAAGCAGGTCGAGGCCGAATCCGACCCTGTCGTCAAGCTCCGGGTCCTCTTGACCTCCATGTTCGGCAGCGAAGAGACCGACGATCCCGCCTCACGCGGGCTCGTCCTCTTCCAGTGGCACCTGGCCGGCTCGCGCACCGACGAGTTCGCTGCCTCGTTCTCACCCTACGTCGACATCGTCATGGAGATCCTCGAGGCTGGCGCGGCGGCGGGAACCTTCCGCACCGACATCAGCGTGCCCGTGCTGGCAAGCCTCGTCATCCACACACTGGTCTCGATCCTCGACATGCGCGTGCTCGGAGTGAATCTCAACGACGAGGCAGTGACCACCGACGACATGGTGCGCTGGTGCCTGTCCGGCGTGATGGCGGGGACGGTCGAAACGGTCTGACGGGAGGCACTCGGTCAGCCGGCGACCTCGATGACGGTGGCGGATCCCATCCCACCACCGGCGCACATGGATGCCACCCCGATCCCACCGCCCCGGCGCCGGAGCTCGTAGATCAACGTCACCAGCATGCGTGCTCCCGTTGCCGCAATGGGATGCCCGAGGCTGCACCCGCTCCCGCTGACGTTCACGATCTCCTCGTCAAGCCCGAGCATTCGGCAGCTGGCCACGCTGACCGAGGCGAAGGCCTCGTTGATCTCGAACAGGTGCACGTCGCCCACGGAGAGCCCGGCCTTGGCCAGTGCTCTCGGAATCGCCTCGGTGGGCGCAAGCCCGGTCCGCGCCGGCTCGACCCCCACCGACGCCCATGACCGAACGGTCGCCAGCGGCTCGAGTCCCCGTTGCCCGGCCAAGGCACCCGATGCCAGGCAGAGGGCCGCGGCCCCGTCGTTCAAGCCGGCGGCGTTGCCGGCGGTGATCGAGAAACCGGCGATCTCGGAGTGCAGTGGCTTCAGTGACGCCATCTTCTCCGCCGTACTCTCACGCCGGGGATGCTCGTCGCGTTCCCACTGGACGACCTCTCCGTCCTTTCGGGTGATCTTCATCGGAACGATCTCATCGACGAACCGCCCGTCGTCGATGGCTGCGATGGCCCGCTGATGGGACCGTAGCGCCCAAGCGTCCATTGCTTCGCGGCTGACTCCGGCTTCTTCCGCAGTGTTCCATCCGACCGTGATGGACATGTCGGCGCAGGGAGCATCGGGTGTCTCCGGATGGCTCGGGGGGAGCCATCCGTCCAGCCATTCTTCGGTGCCCGGTGTCCGGTAACGGCTCATCGGCGCGGTCGACTGCGAGTTGGTCCCACCGGCGATCACCGAGTCGGCCATTCCGGACAGGATCGCCGACGCAGCCACCTGCACGGCGGCAAGACCCGCCGCGCAATGCCGGTTGACGGCCAGTCCCGGGACATGCCCCAACCCGGCGGTAATGGCGGCATGCCGTGCGATCACGCCACCGCCGTAGAGTCCCTCACCGAGTACGACGTCGTCGACGTCGGTGGGTTCGAGCCCGGAGCGTCGGAGAGAGTCGGCGACGACGACCTCGGCCAGGTCGAATGCCGAGGTCTCGGTCAGGCTGCCGCGGTATGCGGTGCCGATGGCGGTGCGGCAGCCAGAAAGGATCATTGCATCGGTCATGGATGCTCCATTCATCGTGTACGGGGAAGGCCAAGCCCGCGCTGGGCGATCATGTTCCGGTGGATCTCACTGGTGCCCGCATAGATCGTGGTACCAACCGAGTGGCGAAGCATGTACTCGAGGATGCCGTGGGAGGGTGCTGTCGGATCGAAGTAACTGCGCAGGGCATCGGGTCCCACGATCTCCACGATCTCCTGCGCCCGCTTCTTGAGCGCCTCGGAGCTGAACAGCTTCGACATCGGGCCTTCGGCGGTGACGGGGACCCCGGCTTCGGCCATCCAGGCAACCCGCCGCTGCAGCAGGCGGGACACCTCGAGATCGATGGCCATGCGGCCGAGGGTCTCCCGCACCGCTCCGTCATCGAGGCGGGAGGCCCCGTCATCGTCCACTGCCTCGGCGGCCCACGCCTCGGCCTCGACCAGGAGGCGCTCGATGGCAGCGGCAAACCCGGCGGCGTGCTCGGTGGCCAGGGCCACCGTCATCGTCGTCCAACCCTCGTCGACCTCTCCAACGCGCCAAGCGTCCGAGACGCGAACATCGTTGTAGTAGGTGATGTTGGTGCGTTCACCCGAGAGCGTGTACACCGCCTGTACCTCCACCCCTGGCTGGTCCATGGGCACGAGGAACATCGTCAGCCCTTTGTGCTTGGCCACATCCGGGTTGGTGCGGGTCAGCAAGAAGACGTAGTCGCCGATCTGTGCATTGGTGGTGAACATCTTCTGGCCGTTGATCACCCATTCGTCGCCGTCGCGCACCGCCCTCGTGGCTGCAGCGGCGACGTCCGAGCCTGCTTCGGGCTCGCTGTAGCCCAGCACCATCACGATCTCACCGGCGAGGGCCTTCGGGATGATCTCGGACTTCTGGGCCTCGGTACCCGCCAGCCTGATGACCGTGGCCACCATGATGGTGGTGCCGATGCCGTAGGTCGGAGCATCGGCGAACCGCAGCTCCTCGCCGATGACGAGCATCTCGATGGGATCGAGTCCGCGACCCCCGAGCTCGACCGGCCACCCGGGTGCCATCCACCCCCGTTCGACCAGTGCCCGGGTGAACTCCGGATCGTGTGATACCCCGCTTCGGTAGACCTGCTCCTCGAGCTCACGGGTCACCCGCTCTTCGAGGAACGCCCGGACCTCGGCCCGGAGCTCGTCGCTTGCTTCACCGAGACGGAAATCCATCATGGTGCACCTCGCGGCCCGTAACGCCGGTCGGCCACTCGCTGGCATGCCGCCGCCGGGCTCATGACCACATTGGCCCACGCCCGAGCCCGCCTGTAGTAGAGCTGGATGTCGTACTCGAGCATGAAACCGTAGCCACCGTGGAAGTGGAGGGCGGCATCGCTCGCGTCGCGGGCTGTCTCAGCGGCGAACGCGAATGCCATCGCCGCCAGCTCGGCGAATCGATCGGGCTCCTCACTCGCCGCCCAGGCTGCCTCACGCGCCAGCAACTCGGCACCGGCGGCCGACGTCGCGCAGTCGGCAAGACGGTGGCCCACCGCCTGGAACCCTCCGATCTTCTGGCCGAACGCCTCACGGTCCTTGGCATACTCGACGCCGATCTGGACCGATCGACGGGCGATGCCGGCCAGCGCATTGGCGGTGAGCACCAGCCAATCATCAAGTGCGGCGTCGACCGCTGCGGACGCATCCTCACCACGGCTGAGGGTAACGGCTGCAGCCATTGCCGACCCCGACAAGGGAATGTCTGCCAGCGGCATCGAACCGACGTTCTCGGGCACGACCCGGTCATCCCCGACCGGTACCGCCACGAGGTCACGGTCGTGCAGTACGACGAGGTCGGTTGCAATCGCCCCTGCAGGAACCAAACGGGCGACCCCCCCACGAGGTGGGCGGAGTGCCACCGCCACCAGGCGGTCACCGGCGAGGGCGGAGCCCAGCAACTCGCCCGCGGCCACACCGCCGACCCGGGCCAGCAACCGGCACGCGACCAGCATCTCGATGAGCGGTGCGGAGCCGAGCGCCCGCCCATGCTCCTGAGCGACAAGGGCGAGATCGAGCATGGAGGCGCCCCAGCCTCCGTGGACCTCGTCGACGGCCATGCTCACCGTCCCCATCCCGACCAGCTGGGACCACAGGTTCGGATCGAAGCCGAGCGGCTCGGCGGCTCGCACCCGCCCCGATGAAGACTCCTTGGCATACAAGGTTGCATACGCGTCGATCAGCTGCTGCTGCTCTTCGCTCGGACGAAGCTCCATCGGCCGCTACTCGGAGGGCATCAGTTGGGAGAAATCGATCTGGCCGGTCTGCAAGGCGGCGAAGAACCCGCCGTCGGCGTAGAACGACTCACCGACGACATAGCTCGCCCGAGGGCTTCCGACCAGCACCATTGCCCATGCCTGCTCCTCGGGGGTGGAGTACGAACCCACCGGCCCCAGGGCGGCGTCGACGAGTTCCTTTCCGACTGCATCGTGGAAGTACGGCATCATCGCAGTCGTGGTCGGGCCGGGATTGGTGCAGTTCAGACGTATGCGGTGGTCCTTCATCAGCCCGACCGACCGCCATGCCGTCCAGGCATTGATCGCCTGCTTGGAGGCCGCGTAGGCATTACCGCTCCACACCGCGGGGTTGGCCTCGAGCCACTGCTTGCCCGAGGCGAAGTCGTCGGTGGCGAACAGCTCCATGTACGTCCCGAGGTTCTGTTGCCAGCCGATGCCGCCCGCGGATGCGACGTAGACGATCGAGGAGCCAACCGGCATCTTCGGCACCGTCCGTTCGATCAGTGCGCGGCCACCCACGAAGTTGACCAGCATCACGTCGAGGTCGGAGAAAGGTGGACCGGGAAGGCCCGCGCAGTTGAAGAACCCATCGACCTCCCCATCGATCTGGTCGGCGGCGGCACTGATCGACTCGGCATCGAGAAGGTCCACATGGATCCGTTGCTCGACAGGCGCAGCGACAGGCGCTCGATCGAGCCCGATCACCTTGGCGCCGAGCTCGGTGAGCAGTCGGGCGGTGGCGTCACCCATGCCCGAGGCGGCACCCGTGACGACAACCGTCGTTCCGGCATATTGCAGTACGTCATCCACTACGTTCCCTCCCAACTGGATACCCACAGATCCGAACGATGCGGAACGTACGCGTGGGGACGTTGTACCGCGCCTCTCGTCCACGGCCGTCGTCGCGGCCGGGCAACCGGTTGGAACGACCACCGCCGTGGCCGCACGAGGTCACCGGCACCCGATGCACAGCGCCCATTGTTTCCCCTCCAAGGACTCGCTCTCACTCACGCTCGTCGACCTGTGTACCCGTCGCGCCGGAAACAGGGTTGCCACCACGGTAGAGCATCCTTGTCGGTCTGCCAAGCTGCTCGTTCCGCCGGCCCGATCCCATCGGCGGAGCCCTCAATGGGCGGATCGCCGACCGGGCTGTGGTGCCTGATCGGGCGTGAAATGACGGATCATGTTCTCTTGCGCGAATGATGCCACCAGCCCGCCGTCCTCCGAGAACACATGGGCCCGACCGTAGCTGCGGCCACGCCCCGCTGCCGGGCTCTCGTGCGAGAGGAGCATCCAGCTGCCGGCGTCCACCGACTCATGAAATACGAGCGTATGGGTGATGACGGTGGTCGAAATCGATACATGGGCCATGGACTGGCCGATCCCGGCATGCGGCCGCATGGCCGTCCCGATCAGGAAGCCGTCAGAGGCGAACGCCAGAAGGGCCTGGTTGATGGTGGCGTCGGCCGGGGCACCGATGAATCGTGTCCAGACATCGAGTTCCGCAGGACCGACGGCCCCTGGGTCGGAAACGTCGACCCCGTCGACCACGCGCACCTCCCAGAACCCGCTCGAGTGCTCGGATCTCGGGGCGTCCATGGGCGGCGTCCCTCCACGCCGGTCCGGCTGGTGGCGGATGAGGTCGGGCTCCGGCTGGTGGAGGAGCACCAGCGACCGCGTGCACAGGCGGCTGCCCTGGCGAGCCGTGACCGATGCACTGGCGAACGAGCGTCCGGTCTGAAGCACATCCACGTCGAACTCGAGGGGTGCATCAGTCGATGCTCCCCGGGCGAACACGGTGTGGATCGACTTCACCTCCTTGGTCGGATCGACCGCCGCACCCGCCACGATCGACTGTGCCAGCAACTGGCCGCCGAAGACGACCGGCGCAGCTCCGAAGACGATGCTCGTTCCGCGGTACGAGCCCCCGCTTGTCGGCTCGAGGGCGAGTGTCGCCAGCAGGGCGTCGATCTCCGTCATCGTGGTGGACTCCTCCGGCCGTAGGAACGAATCGGCATGCAGAGCGTACCGGCGGCGTACCGGCTGTGATGGCTCGGCCGGCGTCGAGAAGATGCAGGCGCGAGCAGTGCCAGGGGAAGCTCCCAGCAAGGCGACCTGGCTACGGCTGCGGCCCTCGGGCGCTGTCCGCACCCGGCGGCAGCTCCCAACCGGCCCCCATGCCGGGCAGTGGACGCGCTGTCGAAGCACGGTGCCGATCAGTCGGCGAAGACTACTCTTGCCCGGGTAGAGGCGTACTCTCGCCGGTTCGGTCGGAAGGCCGGACAGCGCCCCGTTCAAGGAGCTCGACCGCCATGCCCGACCAAGCGCCCCGATCGACTCCTGACCCGCACGCTCCTTCCCGTGAGCAATTCGCGTCGGTCGATGAGTTCCGGTCCTCCCTGCGCTCCTGGCTGTCCGCCGAACTGACGCCCGAGTTGTCGGAGTCCGCCCATGGCGCCCCTGACGCGGCGAGCCTCGAACTCCAACGGGAGTGGAACCACCGCCTCGCCGATGCCGGCTGGGCTGCGCCGGCCTGGCCCGTGGAGCACGGTGGCCGCGGCGCTGGCATCGAAGAGCAGCTCGCCTACATGGAGGAGATGAGCGCGGCCTCCGCCCCCGGCCCCCTCAATGTCATCGGGGTGTCCAATATCGCGCCGGCGATCATGGCGTACGGGACCGGTGAACAACAGAGGCGATTCCTGCACCCGATGTTACGTGGGGACGAGATCTGGTCCCAGGGCATGTCCGAGCCCGACGCCGGATCGGATCTCGCGTCGCTGCGCACCACCGCCGTCGCCGACGGCGACGAGTTCGTCATCAATGGCCAGAAGACCTGGAACAGCCTCGGCCATCTCGCCGATTGGTGCCAGCTCTACGTCCGAACCGACCCCTCCGTCCCCGATCACAAGGGCATCAGCTGCCTGCTCGTCGACCTCCGGACCGCCGGCATCGAGGCCCGTCCGCTACAGACCATCACCGGCGAGCAGTCGTTCAGCGAGCTGTTCTTCACCGATGCCCGCGTGCCCGCTTCGTCATTGCTGGGTCCACTCCACGGTGGCTGGAAGGTGGCGATGACCACATTGAGCTTCGAACGAGCCGGTGTGGCCCGCCTCCACCTCGGTCTGTCCCGAAAGCTCGACCACCTGCTGGCCGAGCCGGCTGCCGCCACTGCGCTCCGTGATACGAGATTCCGCGATCGCGTGTCGGCCGTGTACGCCGACATCGCCTGCATGCGATGGATGGCGAACCGCTCGTTTGCCCGGATGCGCAACAACGAGCCCACCGGGGTGGACGGCAGCCTGGCCAAACTGGCCTGGGGTCGGGCCGAGCAGCGCCTTGCCTCGCTCGCCCTGGACATGCTCGGTGTGGGTGCCTCCGGTCAGTGGGCCTACAACATGGCTGCAGCCTGCCAGACCACAATCGCCGGAGGGACCACCGAGATCAACCTCAACATCGTGGCCGAGTTGGGACTTGGACTCCCCCGGGAACCTCGGATCCGGTAGTCCTCGCCTCTCGGTCGGATCGGCCGAGGTGGGATCACCCGTCCTGAGGTGTGGCACGGAGCTCCACGGCACCCTCGGGGCAGTTGGCAGCGGCCAGCTCGGCCTCGCGCTCCACTGAAGGATCGAGATCCCCCTCGTGGAGGAGATTCCCGAACCCGCTGTCATCGGAGCCGAACACGGAGGGCGCCAAGGTGTAGCACCGTCCATGTCCCGTGCACTTCTCCATGTCGATCCGGACCTGCATCTCGCGCTCCTTGTGTCCCCTCCCCGCGGACGCTAGCCAGCCCGGACACGGGAACCGGGGATTCCCCCACCGGCGCTCCATCCGTTCACCACCGCCGACAACTGGCCCATCAGCCCGTATCGTCGTGGGCCAGGGCGGCTACGATCCCTCGAGACCGGATGGAGGAGGACCCGTGGCGACGAAGCTGGTAGGCGCGAGCGTTTGGGAAGAGGAGCTGTACGAGTTCCTCACCTCTCACGAGCAGAGCGAGCGTGAGGTGCTGGACGAGTACCAGGAGGCCGCCACAAGCTCCGGGTCGAGCGCATTCCGCTATCTCAGCGCCCTCATCGTCGAGGACGAGATCCGCCACCATCGGGTGTTCGTGGAGCTGGCATCCGCGCTGAAGACGGATGCCGAGCTGCGTCCCGAGGAGCCGGTGGTGCCCCGCCTCGATCACTGGGGGCCGGACACGGCCCACGTCGTCCGGACGACCGAGGAACTCCTGGAGCGGGAACGTGCCGACGCCAAGGAATTGCGTCGCCTGGTCAGCCACCTGAGGGAGGTCAAGGACACCACCCTGTGGCAGCTGCTGGTCAAGCTGATGGAGATGGACACGGCCAAGCACATCGAGATCCTCGAATTCGTGCTGCAACACGCCCGGCGGACCCTGCAGTAGGCCCCCTGCCGCCGCACCGACGGCGCAGACCCGTCCACCGGAGCGGGCCGGGGGACCGGGTCGGCGTCCCCGGCGCCCGGGATCAGGTCGCGGGCTCGGGACCACTGACCGCGGGGAGGCCGTGGAACGGGCTCCCCTTCTGCCTCCACTCCTCGTACCTGACGAAGAAGGCATCGCCGAACGGGTCCTCGCCGACCAGCGCCATGCCCGCCCGCCAGATGGTCAGATCGTCCGGTGCCAGCTCCGAGGCCCGCGCCACGTGGCGCCGGGTGGCTTCCTCGTTCCCCCGGCGGTGCGCCTCGGCGGCCACCCGGAAGTGGAGGCGCGCCACCACCTCGTCTTCGGAGAGATCACCCACGGCGTGGCGGGCCTCCTCCTCGGTGACCGGGACCACTCCCTCCCGCACCCACCGCCGGACCTCGTCGAGGTGGGGGGCGGCCTTCACGCCGGTGAAGTCGGAGAACGTGTCAGTGCCGAAGGCTTCTCCGTTGGGCCGTGCGATGCGATCCTCCTCGTCGATCCACACCACGGTGGGCACGTTGGAGATGGCGTACAACTCGGTCAGCACATGGTTGGGGTCGTAGAGGACCGGCATGGTAATCCCGTCCGCGAACGGCCGGACATCGTCCGCACTGTGGTCGATGGCCACCGCGACGACCGTGAACCCGAACGGGCGCAACTCGTCGTGGAGGGCCTGCCAGCCCGGCAGGTCGTAGCGACAGCCACACCAGCTCGCGAAGGTGACCAGCAGCTTCTTCGTCCCGATCCATTCGTCCAACCGGTGCAGCCTCCCGTCGAGGCCGGGCAGCTCGAACGCCGGGGCGCGAAGATCCTCGAGCGCCTGCCGCCTCAGCCCGGCGGGCAGAGCGACCGCCATCAGCCCCGCACCGACGTCGACGACAGCCGGCCGGCCGAGCGCGCCTGCGACCGCAGCCACGTCGAGCCGCTCCCCCACCGTCAACGAGCCGACGTCGGCCACCGGCACGCAGGTGCCCTCCCGGCACAGGCCGCTCGGCTTCAACTCCCACCCGAGGACATCGGGGAGCCGGTCGGCATCGATGAGGAACGTGCCACGAGCCGGGTCGGGCGTCGCCTCGACGGTCCGCACCCCCTCGGCGGTGATGGTGATCTGGGTCACGACGCTCCTCCCGGTTCCGTCCCCACCGTTGCCGTGGCTCCCGGCCGCTGTCAACCCACCCCCGATGCGTCGGGGCGCGGGCGACGCTCCGGGCCGGCCAGCCCGGCGGCTTCCGCGAACTGGCGGCTGCGCTCGCCGAATCCCCCCCCACC
>Ga0209385_1000376_pt1 | contig 17821 bp, 14 predicted proteins | sample NGEPerB_FD_184506 | JGI IMG/M metagenome (GOLD analysis project Ga0209385, IMG submission 184506) | Arctic peat soil microbial communities from the Barrow Environmental Observatory site, Barrow, Alaska, USA - NGEE PermafrostAB12-B... | ecosystem: Environmental > Terrestrial > Soil > Wetlands >... | reverse complement strand
TACTGTTATTCGCTTATGCTGCGAGAGCGTAATTATTTTCGCCTTTTATTGTTTTGTGACACTGTAAAAGTGACGCGCCACCACACACTGCATGCTTACATAACACCTCTCATGCTGTCAAAACCAGATCAGCCCCGGTGATATGTGCTGCAAAGATACAAAAAAAAGTTTGGAGTGAGCTAAAGTTTGAAGTGACTAGAGTTCTAAAAAAATGAGTATAGCTATTCTAGGTACTTTAGGCACTCCAGGCACTTTAGACACTCCAAACTATTTTTTTGTATCTTCACATGTCCATCAGTAACTTTATTGTTTTTATGGAAAAAGCATTAAAAGTCGGGATACTCAGGGAGACGAAGAATCCTCCCGATAGAAGAGTTCCTCTTACACCTCCCCAGATCGTTGCACTGGAGGAATTGTATCCGAATGTTGAATTCTTTGTACAACCAAGCGACTACAGGTGCTATTCAAACGAAGAATATGAATATCTCGACATCCCTTTAAAAGAAGATCTCCGGGACTGTGACATACTCATGGGTGTAAAAGAAGTTGATAAAAGAACTTTTTTACCTGATAAAACATATCTTTTCTTTGCTCATGTTGCAAAAAAACAACCTCATAATCTCGGGATGTTCAGAGCAATGGCCGAAACACATATCAGCCTTATCGATTTTGAATATCTTACAACCGATAAAGGACAAAGGGTCGTTGCATTTGGTCGTCATGCAGGTATAGTTGGCGCCTATAACGGATTAAGGGCCAGGGGAATAAAAACTAACAAATTCAAGCTTAAGCCAGCCTACCAGTGTCACGATCTTGAAGAGATGTGGGCAGGACTAAGACTAATTGAGCTTAAGCCGGGATTGAAAATTCTTATTACCGGAGACGGCCGTGTATCATGCGGAGCTATGGAAACACTTGGTGTAGCAAATGTTGTGCAGGTATCTCCTGATGACTACCTGAACAGAGAATTTGACGTTCCTGTTTTCTGTCAGCTTGGACCTGATATCTATACACGACATAAGGAGGGTTTGAAGTTCAGTTTCAATCATTTTACCAAATTTCCACAGGAATATGAATCGATATTCCTTCCATACACTAAAGTAACAGATATTCTGATCACCGGACATTACTGGGACCCAAGGTCCCCTAAGTTCTTTTCCAGTGAGGATATGAAAAAGCCCGAATTCAGAATTTCGGTTATAGCCGATATCAGCTGTGATATGCATGGACCAATACCTTCAACGCTCAGGGCCACTACAATATCGGACCCCTTTTATTCTTATAACCCATTCAGGGAGATCGAAGAACCCGCTTTCTCAAAAGAATCCAATATCACTGTAATGTCGATTGATAATCTGCCCGGCGAGCTCCCCCGCGATGCCTCGTTGGAGTTTGGCAAGATGTTGATGAGCAATGTATTGCAGGATCTTCTGACTAAAATTAACAGCCCGATGATCGAAAGAGCTACTATCATAAAAGGAGGTAAACTCACTCCGGGATATAATTACCTTAATGAATATCTGAATATCTGAATGGCTGAAAAAATATTACGACTCAAGGCACACGACACTCGACTCATGGAAGAAGAAGATAAATTTTTCTAATACCTTGCGTCGTGCATCCGTTAAGAATTGATTTGAATAAAGTTTATGAAAATAATTTCAATTGGTCCTGCTTTTCCATACAGGGGTGGACCTGCTACTTTTAATGACCGTCTTTCGCAACAGTTTTCTGCTGAGGGACATGAGGTTAAAGTCTTCACCTTCAGGTTACAGTATCCGAAATTGCTTTTTCCGGGGAAATCACAATATACTGACAGTCCTCCGCCACATGGAATCAGCATCACTCGTAAGATTAATTCAATAAACCCGATTAATTGGATTTTAACAGGGTTCTTAATTAAAAGAGAAAAGCCCGATATCCTTCTTATAAGGTTCTGGCTGCCGTTTATGGGCCCCTGCTTCGGTACAATAGCAAGGATTGCAAAATCGAACAGACACACTACGGTAATCTGCATTTTTGACAACGTCATTCCTCATGAAAAACGTCCCGGTGATATGATTCTAACCAGGTATTTTATAAATAGCATTGACGGGGCAATAACAATGTCGGAAACTGTCAGGAATGATCTTAACAAATTCAGGCAAGACCTTCCCGTTAAACTTTCACCTCATCCTTTATTCGATAATTATGGATTGCCGGTCGATAGGGCAGAGGCATTGAAAAAACTAAACCTTGATACAGATTATTCATACCTGTTGTTTTTTGGATTCATCAGAGCATATAAGGGTCTGGACTTGTTGATTGAAGCATTTTCCGATAGCAGATTAAGAAACAGGAAACTGAAGCTTATTGTAGCAGGGGAGTTTTATGAAGATGATACTCCTTACAAGGATCTTCTTAAAAAGCATAACCTGGAGAATGAAATTATCCTTTTTGATCATTTTATTAAAGATAAGGATGTACCTCTTTTCTTCTGCGCATCCGACCTTGTGATTCAACCCTATAAAACAGCGACACAGAGCGGGGTTACGCAAATCGCCTTTTACTTTGAAAAACCTATGCTGGTAACTGATGTTGGTGGGTTGAGGGAAATTGTTCAGGACGGAAAGTGCGGGTATGTTGTAAAACCCAAGCCGGAATTAATTACAGCTGCAATAATCGATTTCTTTGATAACAATAGGATGGAACAGTTTACAGATGGGGTGAAGAAGGAAAAAGAAAAATTTTCGTGGGATAAAATGACTTCAGCGATTTTAGAGGTATATGATAGATGCCTCTCCCCAACCCCCCGCCGAGGCGGGGCAGGCTCTCCCCCAGGAAGGAGGGGCTAATATATTGTCTATCATTCATATATGATTAGCCTCCCCCGCTCTCCTGTGAGCGGGGGACGGGAGGGGGTGAGGCAAAAAGATGAGAAAAGTGAGAAAGGTGAATTATTTCTTTCAGATATTCACCTTATCCTTAATCAGATAACTGTTTCTCTCGGATGAATTTCTGTTAATCAGTTCTCCAAGAAAGCCTGTCAGAAAGAGAAACGACCCTATGATCATAACCGTAAGAGCTATAAAAAAGAAAGGACTGCTGGTAACCAGCGGAGCTTTGAAATGATGATATACGAAAACCAACTTTCTTATGCCTAGATAGCCTGCCATTGCAAAGCCTATTAAAAACATCAGGCTGCCCAGAGAACCAAAGAGATGCATCGGGCTTTTACCGAAACGGCTTATGAATCCTATAGTCAAAAGATCAAGATATCCTTTAATGAATCTGTCAAGACCGTACTTTGTAATTCCGTATTTCCGTGCATGGTGTTCAACAACCTTTTCACCAATCTTTCTGAACCCTGCCTCTTTTGCAAGGATTGGTATGTACCTGTGCATCTCTCCGAATATCTCGATACTCTTAACAACTTCAAGACGGTATGCCTTTAAGCCGCAATTAAAGTCATGAAGCTTTATCCCGGATGACCATCTTGCCGTTCTATTATAAAATTTGCTGGTGAACCGTTTCACAAACGGGTCATATCTTTTCTTTTTCCAACCTGATACAATGTCATATCCATCCTTTCTGATCATCCTTATCAGTTCGGGTATCTCTTCAGGGCTATCCTGCAGGTCCGAATCCATCGTAATGACAACATCTCCTGTGGCTTTTGCAAACCCGGTGTGCAGGGCAGCAGCTTTACCATAGTTCCTTCTGAAACGGACCCCTTTGACCGCCTGGTTTTTTTCTCCGATAGACTGAATCTTATCCCATGACGAATCAGAGCTTCCATCATCAACAAAAATAATTTCAAATGAGATTATTCGCGAAGAGCAAACCCTGACTATCCAGTCAGTTAATTCCTGAATAGATTCTTCTTCGTTGTAAACAGGAATAACAATCGACACATCCATCAGTAATGCAGTTTAGTTAACCGGGGTGTCTATCAAGGGGTTGCCTTCTTTCTTAATGAAGATACTTACAAGAAGTGAATAAATTAATCCGCCAATAACAGACGCAAATATGCTGAAAAATGCCATAATTCCGGGTTTCATTATTTTAGCGGTGAATGCCATTCCTGCATCTATTGTAGCTTGAGGTGTACCTTTTTTTACCATCGCCTCTTCAGCCACTGCCAGTGATTTTTTTGCCAGTCCCGGATCAATTACGGCCCAAAGGACATATGTATAAATAACCATTATTATTGCAACATATACGAATATAACCATGCCCGCTCCAACTGATTGGCCATAGGTTATCTGACCATGCATGAAATTATCACGGTAGGATTTCAGAAGAAAGTACAACAGTCCTAACTGGATAGGAATATTAATGTAACCTATTGATTTATTGAATGTCAGGTCAAAAAAATAGAGAATCAGAGAAAATGCGATTCCTTCAAGCGCTAAAATCAGGCCATTTGTCATGTTAGCTTTCCAAACATTAACTTTTTCTTCCATGATGTAAGTTATTTAATTCTTAGTTGGGTTAATAGATTAACAAATATAATGTAAAAATAGAAATGCGACCTTGTGTTAAATTGGAATAATTATTTTGCAGGCTTCTTAATTAATCGTACTTTTGTGCGGGGTAAGTCTTATACGACCAGCTCCTGCTGAACTCCCCCAGGATCGGAAGGTAGCAAGGGTAGGCAGTTGTAGCGGTGCGATATAAGGAGCTTACCCCTTTTTTTAGTACTTAAAGTTTAGAGTGCCTGAAGTACTTAGAGTTAAAATATTCTAGGCACTCCAGGCACTTCACATTTTAGGCACTTTTTTTATATTTGTCGTAATTTTAGAATAGCATGCTGATCCGGATTTATAACGAGAACCCGAATCCAAAACACATCCGCCAGGTAGTTGACTTGCTTGAAGCGGGAGGAATTATCATTTACCCCACAGACACAGTTTATGCGATGGGCTGCGATATTCTGGCAACAAAATCCATAGAAAAAATAGCCCGCCTGAAGGGGATGAATCCGAAAAACCCCGATCTCTCCCTCATATTTCACGATATGAGTCAGCTTTCAGAATATACGGTAATAAGGGATAATGCAATATTTAAGCTGCTGAAAAAAAACCTGCCCGGACCGTTCACTTTCATTGTCCAGGCGAATAATCAGATTCCTAAAATGTTTAAGAATAAAAAAAAGACCGTCGGAATCAGGATTCCGGATAATAACATAACGCTAGAACTGGTACGGGAGCTTGGACGACCGATTATCACTACCTCAATCCATGATCCGGATGAAGTAATTGAATATACTACCGACCCTGAACTGATTTATGAAAAGTACCAGGATATTACTGATATAGTCATTGATGGCGGTTTTGGAAAAAATGAGGCATCAACAATAGTTGATTGCACAGGGGAAGAGATAGAAATCGTAAGACAGGGATTAGGCGTCCTGGAATTATAAATATTTGCTACTTTAAAGGATTAGTGTTTTCAGGAATTGAATAGGACGGCAAAATCCCTTATAAAAATTATATATTCCTTATAAATGCCCCCGACTTCCTTACAAAATGAATTGAATCGGAATCGGTACAGATATCTCGTTGAGACATGTGAAAACCTGAAGACGCTTCTGATGATACGATAATTTTTCCCCGAAAGGGTAAGGTCTTTAAATCATTTTCAATTTCCGGCTTTGAACCCGTAATAACCAGAAAATCAGGCATGAACTGCTGAATCATGTTCTTGTTAAGAATACTTGTGATAAGTACTTTCTTACCCCCGGTTTTTAAACAATAGTATTTATTTTTCAGCACATTTGATTTAATTTTTAATCCAAGCGTCGCACAGTGTCTTTTTACCTCAGGTCCAACAACTGAGGTGTCGGAAAACAGGTTTAATATTTTACCGGTTCTTATACCTATAGTCGATGTTCCCGGTGTATTATAAACTATAAGTTCATTTGTCATTTTTGAAGAAATGTCTCTTGCTGTTCCAGTAAAAACATAAAAGACAAAGAAAAAAACAATGTATGAAACCGGTATGGATTTCTTCTTCAGAAGGAAATGAATGAAGAGAAAAATTGTTATGCTGAGCATTATGCATTGAGGTATCGTTGATCCAATATTCTCTAAAGTCGAATACGGTAATGAAGCAGCTGTAGACGTTAATTGTTCAGTGAGTCCTGTAAGGAAATTAAGGAGAATAGCTAAAAACCGGGACAGAAACTGAATCCTGAAAAACATAGGAATAAGGCACCCATTGACAATCAACAAATTTGATACTGGTACAATAGTAACATTAGCGAGTATGAAGTAAGTTGGGAATCTGTTAAAAAGCATTATCGTGAGAGGAAGTGTTCCGGCCTGTGCAACCAGTGTTATAACAACAGACTGCCAGATTTTATCAGTCAGCCAGTTTTTAAAATGAAGAAGAAGGTAGAAGTCATTATAAAACATGATAATATAAATAACTGCTGAATAAGAAAGAAGGAATCCTGCATCGAATATTACTGACGGCCTGAGGACAATAAGCAAAACCGCTGATGCAAGCACCGAGTTAATGCCGTTAGCCGGCCTCTTCATCATCTTGCCTGCCTGTAAGAATGAAAACATCAGTGTTGCTCTTAAAACAGAAGGAGTGAGCCCTGTTACAAATGCGAATGCCCAGAGAATAAGAATGGTTATGATTATCCTGAGAACGTTAAATCGTCGTTTCATGAAAAACAAAAGGCTGAAAACAAACAAGCTCAGTATTACCGCATGGAGACCTGAGACGGCCATAATATGCATAACTCCTGCTTTCATAAAATTAAGTTTCTGCTCCGGATCGAGCATACTCTTCTGACCAAGAGTAATCGCTGCTACCAGGGCGAGTCTTTCACCTTTAATGCCTCTTTCTTTAAACATCTGGATGATCTTCTCCCTTATAATCAGCGCCTTGTGAATGAGATTTCGGTGAATTGGAATAATGTGCTTTAAAAGATCATTACTTTTTATAATTGCATAATATCTTATTCCCTGGTTTTCCATGAAAAATCTATAATCAAATTCATACGGATTGGATCTGTTGGCAATTTCAACAGGGGTGCATCTGATAATGAGAATATCACCCGGAGTCAGTGATATTGCTGAGGAATCTTTTTTATTGTAAATCATGATGGAACCTTTCACAGGTTCAGATTTACCACCTTCAATTTTCCTGTTAAGTTTTAATAATAACCTGTAACTATTCTCTTTTTCTTCCGGGTAGTCTGAAAGGGTGCAGATAAAAGTTGTTTTTTCAGATTTAAGGGTTGAAATACTTTTTTTCTCATTCGTATAGAGAAGCAATCCGGTTATGACAAGTGAGAGTGTAAGAGCATAGCCAAAGACCTGATTTCTAAGATATTTATTAAAAAACAGGCTGAGAAAAAATCCGGAAATAACGATAATACCGGCAACTACCAGGACAGTAGTATCCGGTCGGATATATAGGCCTGAAATTATTCCGATACATAAGGGCAGGCCAATACGAAGAAACGGAATTTCTTTATGTAGCACAGTCTGCAGCTAATGAGACTAGATAAAGTTAAGAAGAAAAGTTTAAAGTGACTAAAGTTTGGAGTGACTAAAGTGAAAGAAAAGTTTTTAGTGAGCTAAAGTTTGAAGTGCCTAAAGTTCCAAGAAAAAGAAATATATAAATATCATTATAACTCCAGGCACTCTAGGCACTTCTTCTTATTTTATCTTTTGCCCCGGCAGAATTGTTTTATAGCTGGCTTCAAACTGGCCTTTGCTGATTGCAGTCAGTTTGCCTTTCAGAAGCCTTCTTCTGAGCGGACTTACTTTATCGGTGAAAAGAATACCCTCGGTATGATCGTATTCATGCTGGATTATTCTTGCTTTATAACCGTCAAACACCTCATTGTGATGTTCCCAGTTTTCATCATAATAGCCTATCCTGATATGTGACTCGCGCATAACTTCTTCCCTTAAACCGGGAATGCTTAAACATCCCTCGTTCATAGGCTGCAATTCTCCGCATCTCTCAGTAATATGGGCATTGATGAATACTTTTTTGAATTCAGCGAGCGAAGGTTCGTCTTCAGCTACCGGTTTTCCGTCAATCACAAATAATCTTATTGATTTGCCAACCTGCGGCGCAGCAAGACCCATTCCTTCAGAGTTGTACATAGTTTCAAAGAGGTCCTCAATCAATTGATTAAGACCAGGGTAGTCTTTAATAATCTCTGCCGAGATTTTTCTTAATATTGAATGTCCATATATAACAATCGGGTAAGTCATTTCATTTAAATATTTTCCGAATTATTAGATCTTTTATCAAGGAAGGACTGAAGAATTATCGAAGCGCTTATTTTATCCACATTCTCCTTGTTTTGTCTGTCTTTTTTTTTGCTCCTCCATCAACCATAACCCTCATTGCCATTTGTGAAGTAAATCGTTCATCTGCAAGATAAATATGTTTCTCAGGGTATGTTTTTTTTAATTTTTTAATAAATGGATTAATGTAAGTGACAGATGCACTTGGCTGGTTGTTCATCTGTACCGGATACCCGACTACAAAGGCATCCACCTCATCTTTCTTAAGATAACCTGAAATGAAGTTATCAAATTCTGCAGGACTGACAGTAATAAGAGGCGATGCAAAAATCTGCAGGGGATCAGTAACAGCCAATCCGATTCTCTTTAATCCATAATCTATCCCAATTATCCTACCCATAAGTTTTTACAAGACACAAAAATACGAATAATATTTTTAAACGGCACATGGTGCAAGATGCACGACACACGGTCCTAAATATCTAATTTTTCTCCGTGCGTCGTGTGTCGTGGGCCCTGCATCAAAAAGAAAAGCCACCCCTCAGGATGGCTCATTATCTTCAATATTTATTATTCTGCTTTTGCCACTGGCTCAGCTTCTGTAAATTCCATAGCAGCCATTCGCTGATATGACCTGTACCTCCATTTGGCATTTTCCTCGGCAGCTTTGAAGAGCACATCGGCTTCAGCCGGGAATGCTTTCATAAGTGATGTATATCGTACCTCAGACTTCAGAAAGTCCTGGAATTTTGTCCAGTCGGGTTCTTTCGAATCCAATATGAAGGGATTCTTTCCTTCATATTCAAGAAGCGGATTAAACCTGTAAAGATGCCAGTAACCGGCTTCAACAGCACGTTTCGTTTCAAGCTGGGTTTTGCCCATGCCATCCCTTAACCCGTGGTTGATACAAGGTGCATAAGCAATTATAAGAGATGGGCCCGGGAATGCTTCTGCTTCTTTTATGGCCTTCAGATATTGTGAATTACTTGAACCCATTGCAACCTGAGCAACATAAACATAACCATAACTCATAGCCATCATGCCAAGATCCTTTTTACGGATTTTCTTACCTGAAGCGGCAAATTTTGCAACGGCTCCGGCTGGAGTTGACTTGGATGCCTGGCCTCCTGTATTTGAATATACTTCGGTATCAAGTACAAGAATATTTACATCTTCTCCGGAAGCTATAACATGATCAAGTCCGCCATAGCCTATATCATATGCCCATCCGTCGCCACCAAAAATCCAGTGTGATTTTTTAACCAGATATTGTTTCAGACTAAGGATTTCTTTGGCAACCTCTGACTTATCTTTACCGCAAACTTCAACAACTTTCGCAGATGCAACCCTTGAAGCCTCGGCATTATCTTTGCCTTTCAGCCATTCTTCAAATATTGCTTTTGTTTCAGCACTTACAGAAGCATCAGCAATTGCTCCGGTCATACGTAAAGCAATACGGTCTCTAAGTTTCGATGCACCAAGTGATAATCCAAATCCGTATTCAGCATTATCTTCGAACAATGAATTTGCCCATGCAGGTCCCTGACCTTTAATATTATGTGTATAAGGCATAGAAGGAGCAGAACCGCCATATATTGAAGAACATCCTGTTGCATTTGAAACAATCATCCTGTCACCAAAAAGCTGTGTGATTGCCTTGATATAAGGCGTTTCACCACAACCGGCACAAGCACCTGAGAATTCAAATAAAGGTTGTGCGAACTGGCTGTTTTTTACATTGACAAATTTATCAACTATGGTGTCTTTATACCCAACTTTTTCGTGCATGTAAGTCCAGCGTGGAATTTGTTCAAGCTGTGACTCAAGCGGTTTCATTATCAGAGCCTTATTCTTTGATGGACAAACCTCAGCACAATTGCCGCAACCGGTACAGTCAAGTACGCTTACCTGCATTCTGAACTGGAATTGTTTAAGAACACCTGGAATACCCTTGATGGAGCTTGTTCCGGCCGGTGCTTTTGCCAATTCATCTTCGGTAAGCAGGAAAGGACGTATAACTGCGTGAGGACAAACGTATGAACACTGATTACACTGAATACATTCATTTGGCTGCCATTCAGGAACGTTTACAGCAATACCACGTTTTTCGTATTGTGAAGTACCTGATGGGAATGTTCCGTCTTCTCTGCCAGTGAAAGCACTAACAGGGAGATCATCACCTTTCATAAAGTTAATAGGCTCCATCACCTCACGGATGAATTCAGGAATATTACGTGAATCACCGGCTTTGCTGACTTTAATATTTGCCCACTCAGCTGGTATCTCGATCTTTTCAACTGCACCGCCCTTATCAACTGCGGAGTTATTCATTTTTACAACATCTTCACCTTTTTTGCCATAACTCTTATAAATAGCCTTTTTCATTTCAGATTCAGCTTTTTCATAAGGAATTACGTTGGCAACTTTAAAGAACGCTGCCTGCATAATAGTGTTTGTACGCGAACCAAGACCAAGTTCTTCTGCAATAAGAGTTGCATTGATAGTGTAGAAGTTAATATGGTTTTCAGCCATATATTTCTTCATATGATCAGGAAGATGTTTTTTAGTTCCTTCGACATCCCAGATTGAGTTGAGAAGAAAAGTCCCGTTTTTCTTTAAGCCCTTGAGCATATCATACTTGTCAAGATATGATGGTACATGACAAGCTACAAAGTCTGGTGTATTTACCAGGTACGGTGAACCGATTGGTTTATCGCCAAAACGAAGATGTGAGGTGGTTATTCCGCCTGACTTTTTTGAGTCGTAAGCAAAATATGCCTGGCAATATTTATCTGTAGAATCACCAATGATCTTTATCGAGTTTTTATTGGCACCAACAGTTCCATCGGAACCCAGACCGTAAAATTTAGCCGAATATGTTCCGGCCAATGCAACATTTATTTCCGGAAGTACCGGAAGTGATTTGAATGTAACGTCATCAACTATACCAACAGTAAACTGGTTTTTAGGTTCTTTCAGTTTCATGTTCTCGAAAACTGAGAGAATCATGCTAGGCGTTGTATCTTTTGAGCTTAGTCCATAACGACCGCCTACAATCATTGGTCTTTCAGGTCTGTCGTAAAACATCTCCTTAATATCAAGGTAAAGTGGTTCTCCGTTAGCACCTGACTCTTTTGTCCTGTCGAGAACTGTAATTCTCTTTACAGATTTTGGGAATACATTAAAAAAGTATTTTGAAGAGAATGGACGGTAAAGATGAACAGTTATCAATCCAATTTTTTCTCCTTTAGCTGCAAGATAATCGATTACTTCTTTGGTAGTTTCGGATATTGACCCCATAGCTATAATAATATTTTCAGCATCGGGTGCTCCGTAGTAGTTAAAAGGTTTATATTCTCTTCCTGTAATTTTGGCTATTTCTCCCATATATGAATTTACAATATCGGGAATAGGTTCATAAAACTTATTTACTGATTCTTTAGCCTGAAAGAATATATCAGGATTCTGTGCTGTTCCTCTGGTTACCGGATGTTCAGGATTCAGGGCATTTTCGCGGAATTTTTTAAGTGCATCCAGGTCAATGAGTTTTTTCAGATCTTCCATGTCAATTGATTCGATCTTCTGCACTTCGTGTGATGATCTGAATCCATCAAAAAAATGAAGAAAAGGAATTCTTGATTTAATTGCTGAAAGATGTGCAACACCTGCCAGATCCATAATTTCCTGTACACTACTGCTTGCAAGCATAGCGAAACCAGTCTGGCGCGTAGCATAGATATCGCTGTGATCGCCAAAAATTGAAAGGGCATGAGAGGCTATTGCACGTGCACTAACGTGAAAAACTGCAGGAAGTAATTCACCTGCTATTTTATACATATTAGGTATCATAAGAAGTAATCCCTGAGAACAGGTATAGGTGGTGCATAAAGCTCCTGTCTGGAGGGCGCCATGCAATGCGCCTGCAGCTCCTGCTTCAGATTGCATTTCAACTACTTTAACCTGTTCCCCGAAAATGTTTTTTAACCCGTTGGCAGCCCATTCGTCAACGAATTCTGCCATGGTGGATGATGGTGTGATAGGATATATGCAAGCTACTTCGCTAAACATATATGCAACATGCGCAGCGGCCTGATTGCCGTCGCATGTTATAAACTTTTTTGTTCCCATTGTGATTTATATATATGATTTAAAAGTATGTTAAAAAATCCGGTGCAAAAGTATAAAAAATTTCTGCTTCTTATCCTCCATTCATAGAAATAAGAAATTCTTCATTCGATTTGGCCTGGAGTAACCTGTCGCGTAGGAATTCCATTGCTTCTACTGAGTTCATATCGGTTAGGAAATTACGCAGAACCCATATCTTTTGCAGGATATTTTTATTCAGCAGAAGATCTTCTCTTCGTGTGCTGGACGCAGGTATGTCAATTGAGGGAAATATTCTTCTGTTCGAAAGTTTGCGGTCGAGCTGCAATTCCATGTTGCCGGTGCCTTTAAATTCCTCAAAAATGACATCATCCATTTTTGATCCTGTTTCAGTAAGTGCAGTAGCAAGAATTGTCAGAGATCCGCCGTTTTCAATGTTACGAGCGGCACCAAAAAACCTCTTTGGTTTATGAAGAGCATTGGAGTCAACACCTCCGGAAAGCACTTTTCCCGATGCCGGAGCTGTTGTATTGAAAGCTCTTGCAAGCCTTGTTATAGAGTCAAGAAGGATTACAACATCGTGACCGCATTCCACGAGTCGTTTGGCTTTTTCAAGGACTATATTGGCGACCCTGCAATGGCGTTCTGCCGGTTCGTCAAATGTTGAAGCGATGACTTCAGCTTTAACATTTCGGGCCATATCGGTAACCTCTTCAGGTCTTTCATCAATAAGCAGGATCATCAGGTATACTTCGGGATGATATTTGGCTATTGCATTTGCAATCTCCTGGAGCAGAATCGTTTTACCTGTTTTGGGTTGTGCTACAATAAGTCCGCGCTGTCCTTTGCCAATAGGAGTGAACATATCAATTACTCTCACGGACAGAGATCCTTCTCCGGGCTGACAGAGTGTGAATTTTTCATCAGGAAAAAGCGGGGTAAGAAAATCGAATGGAACGCGGTCCCTTATAAAATCTGGACTTCTTCCGTTAATCTCATCAACTTTAATCAGAGGGAAATACTTTTCACCTTCTTTGGGCGGACGAATCGAACCTTTAATTGTATCACCCGTTTTAAGACCGAAAAGTTTAATCTGTGACTGCGATACATATATATCATCAGGTGAATTGAGATAGTTATAATCGGGAGATCTGAGAAAACCGTAACCATCCGGCATAATTTCAAGAACCCCTGTATTATAAATTATTCCTTCAAAATCATATGGTCTATCTTTCTTTTCCTCTCTGGCCGGGATTACCTCGCGAATAACCTCCTTTACAGGCGGGTCTACAATAATATCACCGAAATATGCTTCGGAAGATGGCTTGGTTTCTTCAAAAGGAGTATCGCCGTTCAGTATCGGGATGGAATTATCTATAACAAGTTCGCGTTCAGGTTCTGGTGTGTTTTTCTCAAACCTTACGGAAGGAGAAGCGTTAAATCTTTCCTTCCTCTCATTATTTTCTTCGTATTTTTGATCGGTTCTCCACTTGGGAGCTTTTCTTTTATCATATGACTGTTCCGGTTTCTTAAACAGATCATGTTTCTCTTCAGCTTTATCCGTTTTTTTAACCTGCTCCTGCCGGTCGCCCTGCCTGGGTTCTGGTCTCTTAACTCCATCAGGTGAGACAGACATAACGGATTCTATACCTCTTTTTACCACTGGTTTTAACGTCCTTGGGCGTTTTCCTCTTCTTAAGGCAGACTCAGATTCCTGGTTGACCGCGATGACCGAAGATGGCGTCTCCTCAATTTCGGGTTTAGGCGGATTTGTGATTTCTGTGGCTTCAATAGCCTGTTGATCAAGGATTTTGTAAATCAAATCCTGTTTTTTTAAAGATTCTGCTTTTTTGATTTTAAGTTCCTTTGCTATTTCCTTTAACTCGGGAAGCAGTTTCTTACTTAACTCAAGAATGTCGTACATACTGTAATGATAAATGGAATAAAAGAGATTATAATGATTTTGTTGGAAACACGGGCCAAGATATGAATATGAACCCGATGGACTGTGCATTTACTATTTCACATATCCTAATAACCGCTGCAATATTAAAAAAAATTGCTAATATATTTCCTGATAAATAACGTCAAAAATGCAACGGACTTTATCAAATCAATTAATAATTTGATATTCAATATGTAAAATAACAGCGCAATTTACTAAAAAACTATTATTCACCAAAAAAAAAATGATGTTTTGTGTGGCAATATTGCTTTTTTTTACTAAAATTGTACCTATTGCCTGATCTTTCTTCGAAAAACTAAAAACTGGCCTGGAAATGCGTCAGCTTAAGATTACAAAACAGGTCACTAACCGTGACACACCGTCTCTTGATAAATATCTTCAGGAGATCGGAAGAGTTGATCTTATTTCTCCCGAGGAAGAAGTTATTTTGGCTCGTAGGATTAAATCGGGCGAAACTGAAGCTCTCAGGAAGCTTGTAAAAGCAAACCTCCGTTTTGTTGTTTCAGTCGCAAAACAGTATCAAAATCAGGGAATGAGTCTGCCGGATCTCATAAATGAAGGTAATCTTGGTTTGATGAAAGCCGCTCAGCGTTTTGATGAGACAAGAGGTTTTAAATTCATATCCTATGCTGTCTGGTGGATTCGTCAGGCTATTCTTCAGGCCCTGGCTGAACAGGCCCGTATAGTCCGGCTTCCTGTTAATAAGATTGGTTCAATTAACCGGATAAACAGGGCTTTTGCTCGACTTGAACAGGAATACGAGAGGGAACCTTCTTCCCAGGAGATAGCCGAAATGCTTGAAATGATACCCGAAGAGGTAAAAGATGCGCTGAAAACAACAGGACGTACTGTCAGCATGGATGCCCCGATAAGTTCAGAGGAGGATAATAATATGTATGATGTCCTCCAAAGTGCAGATACTCCAAGCCCCGATAAGAACCTTATAAACGAATCGCTGGCTTATGAAATAGAAAGAGCTCTCAGCACTCTCTCTCCCCGCGAATCAAAAGTTCTGAAGCTTTATTTTGGTTTAGGGATGAAACATCCTTATACCCTCGAGGAAATAGGCGAGGAGCTTGGTCTGACCAGGGAACGGGTAAGGCAAATAAAAGAAAAAGCCATTAAAAGAATACAGTTCACAACACGCTGCAGAATACTGAAATCTTACCTTGGGTAACAATTTGTTTCTATCTTTGCTCAAAATAATCATAAATGGACCATCTCGTTTCTCCATCACTGTTAGCAGCCGATTTTGGCCATCTCGAAAATGAAGTAAGGATGATTAACAAAAGTGAAGCTGACTGGCTTCATCTCGATATTATGGATGGCGTTTTTGTCCCGAACATATCTTTTGGATTCCCTGTTATAAAAGTCGTTAAAAAAGTTTCGTCCAAACCACTTGACGTACACCTTATGATAATAGATCCTGACCGGTATTTAAGCCGGTTCTGCGATGCAGGAGCTAATAACCTGACTGTTCAATACGAAGCCTGCATCCATTTAAACCGGACCGTAACTGAAATACGAAATCTTGAAATGAAAGCCGGAGTGGCAATAAACCCACATACTCCTGTCTCACTCCTGAAGAATGTGCTGCCATATCTTGACACAGTTCTGATTATGACTGTGAATCCCGGGTTTGGTGGTCAGTTATTCATTATGGAAAGTTACAATAAAATAGCAGAGCTGCGTAAAATGATTGACGAAGGTGGCTATAACGTCTTGATAGAAGTCGATGGCGGTATTGATACTACCAATGCTGCCAGACTTATTCAGACAGGTGCTAATGTTCTTGTAGCCGGAAATTCGGTTTTCAGTTCAACTGATCCGGAAGGGACAATTAGAAGACTGAAAAGACTCATCTGAAATTATTGATTATTTTCCTCTGTGAAACTCTATACTCCCTTGTGGATCTCTGTGAAACAAAAGATAAGAATTAACACAGAGATTCACAGAGTTATACAAAGAGCAATGATTCAATGTAATTGATTAGATCCTTCACCTGGTCAGGATGAAACCACTTAATTTCCTTATCCTTTCCCCACCATGTAATCTGTCGCTTTGCGTATCTCCGGCTGTTCCTCTTAATTAGCTCTATTGCTTTTTCTCTTGGAATTTTCCCGTCGAAGGCATCAAAAAATTCTTTGTATCCAACGCTGTTGAGCGCATTCAGTTTTCTGAAATGATAAAGCTGTTTTGCTTCATCCTCAATTCCCATTTTTACCATCTCATCAACTCTCTGGTTAATCCTCATATAAAGCTCATCGCGTGGCCTCTCAAGTCCAACTTTAATAATACCAAACTCTCTTTCCTTTATTGCATTTCTCAGAAATGAAGAATATGGCATACCGGTTGATTCACAAATTTCGAGAGCCCTGATTATCCGTTTATAATTATTTAGATCAACAATCTTATAATATTCAGGATCAAGTATTTTTAAGGTTTCTCTCAACCCTTCTATACCTTCTTTGGAATATTTTGCCAGGTATTTTTCTCTCATGTTGGAATCTACATCTGGTATATCGTCAATGCCGCTGCAAACAGCGTCGATATACAATCCCGAGCCACCGGTCATAAGGGCGATGTTGCCGGAAGAGAAGAGCTTTGGAAGAAGTTCAAGTACGTCTCTTTCAAAAAGGCTGGAACTATAATAGTCTTTTATTGAAAGGAATCTGATAAAATGATGTTTAATAGTTTCAAGCTGATGGAGGGTTGGAACAGCTGTTCCGATTCTCATTTCCCTGAAGAATTGTCTCGAATCTGCTGAAATAATTTCGCATTTAAAATGAGAAGCTATTTCAATAGCAACATCTGTTTTGCCGACCCCGGTTGGACCAATCAAAACTATCAGAGAATGTTTCATTGGAATTGGAGCCTGGGAAGATTATTCTTCGTCCCCATTCAGATTTTCAATATTCTCGAAATCAGGCAGGGTTTCTTCATCGTCTCCATTGAGGAAGAGATCATCAACTTCAGGTTCATCCTCATCTTCATCATCGGAAACTATAATGTTATTATAGAGTTTTCTTGCAGTTCCACCGAAAATAACCTGTTTTGGAGGTATCCCTTTAGAATTTGTACAGGATGGATATTCCCGCCCATCGATCTCTTTCGCCTCCCCTGTATACTCAACAAAGAGAGACCTTTCATTAAAAAAATCGAATACATAAAGTAATTTCTGATTCTTTCTGAAAATAATATCTTCCAGAACAGCGACTTCCATCGTAGAAGAACCTGTACCCATGTCGAAAAGAGTGAATTCTTCTTCCTTCTCCCAATTGTCGGTAGCCATAAAAAATGAAGCCATCTGGGATTTATCAAACTCCAGTTCATCCTGAATCTGGTTGTGAAAATCCAGTAATGTATGCGTATCAAGAAACTCAAATTCCCTGACAAATGATTCATCTTCATCTGATAACACTACAAATTTGTATACCATAATATGTATTAATTCGATGGGTGCAATATAATATTTTTTAGATTACAATAT
>Ga0209385_1000375_pt1 | contig 17922 bp, 11 predicted proteins | sample NGEPerB_FD_184506 | JGI IMG/M metagenome (GOLD analysis project Ga0209385, IMG submission 184506) | Arctic peat soil microbial communities from the Barrow Environmental Observatory site, Barrow, Alaska, USA - NGEE PermafrostAB12-B... | ecosystem: Environmental > Terrestrial > Soil > Wetlands >... | reverse complement strand
CACGCAGATCCATCCGACCTGCATCCCCGTCACGGGCGACCACCAGAGCAAGCTCACGCTCATGTCCGAGTCGCTGCGCAACGACGGGCGCATCTGGGTGCCCCTGAAGAAGGGCGACAAGCGCGCCGCGGGCGACGTCCCGGAGGCCGAGCGCGACTACTACCTCGAGCGCAAGTACCCGTCGTACGGCAACCTCGCGCCGCGCGACATCGCGTCCCGCGCCGCCAAGCAAGTGTGCGACGAGGGGCGCGGCGTGGGCGAGACCGGCCTCGGCGTATACCTCGACTTCGCGGACGCCATCAAGCGCCTCGGCGAGGACACGATCCGCGAGCGCTACGGAAACCTCTGCGACATGTACGAGCGCATCACGGACGAGAACCCGTACAAGGTTCCGATGCGCATCTTCCCGGCGGCGCACTATGTGATGGGCGGCCTCTGGGTGGACTACAACCTCATGTCCACGATTCCGGGCCTCCACGTCGCGGGCGAGGCGAACTTCTCGGACCACGGAGCGAACCGCCTCGGCGCGAGCGCGCTCATGCAGGGCCTCGCGGACGGTTACTTCGTCCTGCCGTACACGGTCGGCAACTACCTGGCCTCGACGAAGCAGGCAAAGGTCGACACCTCACATGCGGCCTTCAAGGACGCGGAAGCCGCGGTCGCGACCCGCGTGAAGAAGTTGATCGCAGTCAAGGGCCATCGCACGGTGGACTCGTTCCACCGCGAGCTCGGCAAGATCATGTGGGATCACTGCGGCATGGGACGCACGCGCGAGGGTCTCAAGACGGCTCTCCAGAAGATCCCCGTGCTCCGCGAAGAGTTCTGGAAGAACCTCACGGTCGTCGGTGGGAACGACGAGATCAACCAGACGCTCGAGAAGGCGGGACGCATCGCGGACTTCCTCGAGCTGGGCGAGCTCATATGCCTCGACGCGCTCGAGCGCGAGGAATCCTGCGGCGGCCACTTCCGCGAGGAGTACCAGACGCCGGAGGGCGAGGCCCTGCGCAACGACGAGAAGTTCTGCCACGTCGCGGCCTGGGAGTACGCGGGCGACGGCAAGACGCCGATCCGCAACGTCGAGCCGCTCGCCTTCGAGAACGTCCACCTCACGCAGAGGAGCTACAAGTGAGACTGACGCTGAACGTCTGGCGGCAGAAGGACGCGAAGTCCAAGGGGAAGTTCGTCACGTACGACGCTCCCGGCATCAGCCCCGACATGTCCTTCCTCGAGATGCTCGACGTCGTGAACCAGCGCCTCGTCGAGAAGGGCGAGGACCCGATCGCGTTCGACCACGACTGCCGCGAAGGCATCTGCGGGATGTGCGGCATCGTGGTGAACGGCAACCCGCATGGGCCGCGCCGCGGCACGACGAGCTGCCAGCTCCACATGCGCAGCTTCAAGGACGGCGACGCCATCACGCTCGAGCCCTGGCGTGTGACGCCGTTCCCGGTCCTCAAAGACCTCATCGTGGACCGCTCGTCCTTCGACCGAATCATCATGGCCGGAGGCTTCATCACGCTGCCGACGGGCAACGCGCCGGACGGCAATGCGATTCTGGTCCCGAAGGACTGCGCGGAGCGCTCGATGGACGCGGCCGCGTGCATCGGCTGCGGCGCCTGCGCGGCGGCATGCCCGAACGCCTCGGCGATGCTCTTCGTGGCGGCCAAGGTCTCGCACCTCGCGCTCCTGCCGCAGGGCCAGCCCGAACGCTACGACCGCGTGCTCTCGATGGTCGCGCAGATGGACGCCGAGGGCTTCGGCACGTGCACGAACCACGGTGAGTGCTCGCGCGCCTGCCCGAAGGAGATCCGCCAGGAGTTCATCGCCCAGATGAACCGGGACTTCTTCAGGGCGAGCCTCTTCTCGCGCCCGAAGCTGGCGGGGAGCGGCTCCGGGTAGATAGGGAGGGAGCCTCCCATGAACGCCAAAGGTGCAGCCGCCCGGATGCAGGAGAACCTCGTCGGTCTCATCGGGGAGAGCGTGCGGCGGAACTGGACGCGCCCCGCGCTCGCGGACTGGGAGGGGGCAGGCCTGACGTACGGCCAGGTCGCGGACGAGATCGCGCGGCTGCACGAAATCTTCCGGATCTGTCACGTTGCCCCCGGCGACAAGATCGCCCTCCTCGGGCGGAATTCGGCGAGCTGGGCGGTCGTCTGGCTCGCCACCGTGACGTACGGGGCGGTCATCGTCCCGATCCTTCCCGACTTCCGCCCGGACGACGTCCACCACATCGTGAAGCACTCCGACGCCATGCTTTTCTTCGTGGCGGACGCCCTCTTCGCCCCTCTCGACCCGGGACAGCTGCGCGATGTCGGGGCCGTGTTCTCGCTGGCGGATTTCCGTCTCCTCCACTGCAGGAAGGAGAGCCTCGCGAAGAGCCTCGAGGCCGCGGCGCGGTCTCCGCGCGGCCGGCGTTTCCCGGACCCGGAGGACTTCCGCGTCGCGGACGTCGAGAACGCCCGCCTCGCGGCGATCGTCTACACGTCCGGGACGACCGGTTTTTCCAAAGGGGTGATGCTCCCGCACCGGAGCCTTCTCGCGAACGTCGTCTTTGCGAAGGCGAACATGCCTCTCGAGCCGGGAGACACCATCGTCTCGTTCCTCCCGCTCGCGCACGCGTTCGGCTGCGCGTTCGAGTTCCTGTTCCCGTTCGCGTCCGGCTGCGCGATCACGTTTCTCGCCCAGACTCCCTCGCCGAAGATCATCCTCGACGCGTTCGGCGCGATCCGCCCCCGGCTCATCCTGTCGGTCCCGCTCGTCATCGAGAAGATCTACGCGAAGAGGCTGGCGCCGGCCCTGGAGAAAGAGACGACGAAGCTCCTCATGAGGATCCCGCCGGTGCGGCGGATCCTCCAGCGGAAGATCAAGGAGAAGCTCGTCGCGGTCTTTGGGGGACGGTTCCGGGAGATCGTCATCGGCGGTGCCGCGCTGAACGGCGACGTGGAGCGTTTCTTCCGCGCGATCGGCTTTCCGTTCACATGCGGTTACGGGATGACCGAGTGCGGTCCGCTCATCAGCTATGCCGGGTGGCGCGACCACAAGCTCGGAGGCGTCGGGCGGAAAGTGGACACGCTGGAGGTCCGGATCGACTCGGCCGACTCTCAGCGCGTCCCGGGCGAGATCCTCGTCCGGGGAGTCAACGTGATGGCCGGGTATTACAAGAACCCCGAGGCCACCGCGGCGGCGATCGACGCGGACGGCTGGCTCCACACGGGCGACCTCGGAGTGATCGACGCCGAAGGGACGATCTTCATCTCCGGACGGTCCAAGACTGTGATCCTCGGGCCGTCGGGACAGAACATCTACCCCGAAGAGATCGAGGCGAAGCTGAACAGCCTCCCCTTCGTCGCGGAATCCCTCGTGATCGAACGGAACGGCAGGCTCTTCGCGCTTGTCTACCCCGACCTCGAGCGGGTCGACCAGCTGCGGCTCGACGAGCGCGAGCTCGTCCAGCGGATGGAGAAGAACCGACTCACGCTCAACCGCATCCTTCCCCCCTACGCCTCGATCGCGAAGATCGACGTCTACTCGGAGGAGTTCCAGAAGACGCCGACGAAGAAGATCAAGCGGTTCCTGTACTCCGGCGGGGCGTGAGGACCGAACGCCGGTCGGCCCGTCACTTCGGCGGCGCCGAGGCTTCGGCCGCGGCGAAGCGCTTCATGTCGCTCCGAGCCGCTGCCGCAAGGCCCGCGAGACCTGCCTGTCCATAGCAGTCCTGGCGGAGCAGGAGAAGCTCCTCCTCCCAGGGCACATGCGGCTCGACCGCCCTCAGCGCCTCGATCGTTTCCGGGTTGCATCCGCCGGCGGAATACGCCGCATGGATCCGTTCGATGGCTCGCTGCTGGTCGTTCAGCCTCGCCGCAAACGGCTGATCGAGGAGCGCAGCCATGCGCCGGGCCTGCGCCCGGTCACCCTTGGCCACCTGGGCAGCCGACCGGATGCCGCGCCACATCACCTCCCGCTGGGGCCAGGGTGTCGCGCGATACCGCGTGAGGGCATCCTGAAGCAGGAGTGACGCTTCCTCGAATCGACCCTGCCGGATGCGCAGCCTTGCCAGAATGGCCGCCGCCTCCGCAGGCTCCCAACGTGCAAGGTCGCCGGCCCAGGAAACGGCCTCGTCCCGTCCGGCGGCAGCCAACGCCTCCGCGATGCCTGAAAGCTCGCGCGTATTGACCGGCTTCCATCGAGAGCGCTCCCAGATCTGCAGCGCGAGGTCCTCTTTTCCCGTCTCGTGGGCGGCATCGAAGTCCCGGTGCAGCTGCTGCTCCGGTGTGAGACGCGGAAAGCCGAGAGCGACATCCGACACCGTCGACAGCTCGAGAGTGACGGCGTTCCAGTCGACCTCGCCGCGCAACGGCGAGGGGCGGCTCCCGCCGAGGCGTTCCGCGAATTCCAGCATCGCGGAGATGCGCCACTTCGATTTGCTGCCCAGACTCCGCGCGAACCCGAACTCGATCAGCGTCTGATCGTCGGTGTTCAGGCCTTTGGCCTTGGACCCGAGCGCCTTGGAGACAGCCGACGTGGCGACGAAGTGTGACAGGAACCCCTCGGCCGTCTCTGTTCGCCATGCGTTGTGCATCGCGCTGGCCAGAGGCTCGGATGCCAATCGCCGGCGCAGCGCGTCCACGTCGTGCATGACGGGATCGCGGCTCGCCACGAGAAGCAGATCGCCATCCTTCGTCCACCAGGTCTCGGTATTGGGAAAGGCCGAGCCGATCGTGGCGTAGATGGTGCGGAGCGTGCCGGCGTCGATCTCGTAGGCCTGCACCCATTGGAGGAAAAGGCCGCCTCGGTTCAGACGCAACGCGGCCGCATCGTAGAACTCGCGGGTGAACAGGCTGGCAACGCCGGCGCGGTACGGGTTCGACGGCTCGGAGAAAATCAGGTCATAGCGGTCGCGCGAGGCAAGAAGCCTCTCACGCGCGTCGGCGATGTGGATGCGGATCTTGGGGTTATGCAGCACATCGTGGTTGACAGGGCTGCAGGCCGCCGCGATCCGCAGCACGACCGGCTCGAGCTCGACCACATCCACACGCTCGATCGAGTCGACGGCGCCCAGCCATCCGGCCGTGCTCCCGGTCCCGAGTCCGATCACCAGCGCCGAGCGGGGCTCGCTATGCAAGGCGGCTCCCACCAGACCAGCCATCACCTGAGTCCCGGCGTCCCCGACAGCCGACCCATCGGACTTGCCGTTGATGTAGAAGGAAAGATCCTGCTCGTTCACCAGAGCGATGGCGCTTTCGCGCCCGTCGGCGTCCCACAAGAGCGTGCGGCGTACGCGCTGCTCCCAACTGCGCCGTTCGTTGAGTGACTGAACGTTCGGGGCGCGGCCCGCACCGATCCCCGAGTGTCTCCAGACCGCCGTGGGACCCGCCGCGAACGCCGCGACGATTGCCGCTGCCGCGAATCCAGCCGCCGCCGTCGCGATCGTCGTTCGGCGGTCCGTCACCCCGAGGACGACCGTCCCGACCGCGAGCGCCGCCAGCAGGGCGATGACGAGGCGCCAGCAGCCCGGCGCCGAGAGAAGCTGCATCAGGCCGAACCCGCCGGCCAGCGAACCGGCGATCGCCCCCGCGGTGTTCCAGGCGTACGCAGCGCCGACGTCGCGTCCGACCTTGTCCCTGCCTCTGCCGAGAAGGCCGATCAGGAGCGGAAACTGAATTCCGGACACGAACGCCGCCGGGAAGACTGTGATCAAGGTGACGAGAGACCACGAGAGGACTTGACTTCCGAAGCCGGCGGGGCCGCGCGGCTGGAGAAAGTTGGCGAAGACAGCGAGGCGGTCGCCGAGGGCGAATGGGAGTGCCATGGCCGCCGCTTCGAGCGCACAGGTCAGCGCAAACGCCGCGGCCGAAGCGGCGCGATCCGAGCGCCAGAACGAATACGCGGCTCCTCCGGTGCCGATTCCGAGGAGCGCGATGGCCAGCACAAGCCCGAACATGAACGTCGTTCCGCCGAGCAGCGGCGTCAGCATCCGGTACCAGACCATCTCCATCAGAAGAAACGCGAAGCCGGTCACGGCCGAAGCGGCGAAGACGAATCGGGGCGGAACGGGCGTACCCGCGCCGTCCGCCCGCGTCTGCACGGCGGACTTCTTCGGCGGCTTCTCCCTTCGGGCCGCGGCCCGCGCCAGGAAGCCGACGAACAGATTCACGAGCGCCGCCATCAGCAGGGTCTTGCTATTGCCGAATTTCTCGACCATCCAGAAAGTCGACAACAGCGCGCCCGCAACGGCGCCAACGGCGTTCGCCGCATACAGGACCGCGACGCGACGCCGTCTCACATCGTCGCCCGTCTCGATCGCCCGCGCGGCAGCGGGTAACGTGCCGCCCATGAGAAAGGTCGGCACGCCGATGACGATGGCCGCCAGAACGAGACGCACGGCCGACGCGCCACCCAGCCCGAGGGCGGCCGAGCCCCCCAGCGCGACGTAGACCGCCCCGGCCATCCAGAGGAGCGGTTGAGAGAGTGCTGCCGTGACGGCAATTGCGAGCTCCAGGTTTCCATAGAACTCCAGCGGCCTGGCCTTGCCATCGGCGCGCTTGCCGAGCAGCAGACTCCCGACGCCCAGACCACCCATGAAGATGGCCAGCACAGCCGCCGTGGCATAAGTCGAGGAGCCGAAGATCAGCCGGAATTGCCGCGACCAGATCGTCTGGTAGATGAGAGCCGTCAGACCGGAACAGAAGAGAAGACCGGCGACCTTCGACGGCATACGGGTCATTTAGCTCTCCATCGACGCTTTCTTGCAGAATACACGCCCGACTTTCGCCGGTTCGCGGAGACGTTCGAGCGTGCCCTTCGAGCTCGTCGGGGCTATTCTGACGCTGCTCATGCCCACCCCCGAGGCGCTCCTCACGCTGGCCCGCGGATTTCAGGAGAGCCGCGTGCTCCTCACGGGCGCCGAGCTGAACCTCTTCACGCTGCTGTCGAAGGAGGAGTTGACGGCCGACGCGATCGCGGCGCGGCTCGGAGCGGATCCGCGGGCGCTCACGATCGAGCTCGACGCTCTCGCGGCGATGGGGCTGCTCGTCAAGGTGGACGGAACGTACTGGACGGCGCCGGAAGCCTCCAGCCTCTCGGAGGACGCCCCCGACTCGATTTTCCAGATGCTGCTTCACGCCGCGGCGCTCTGGGACCGCTGGACGAGCCTCACGCGGAAAATCGGCGGCACTCCGCTGTCCGAGCGCCCGCCCGGGGACGCGACGCGCGCGTTCATCGGAGCGATGCACGTCGTGTCCGCTCCTCAAGCCGCGCGGATGGCGGCCGACGTGGGGCTCGGAAGCGCGCGCCGGCTGCTGGACGTCGGCGGGGGACCGGGAACGTACGCGGCCGCGTTCCTGCGCGCCTCGCCGCACCTCGAGGCGACGCTCTTCGACGTCCCGACCGTCGTCGAGATCGCCCGCGAACGGCTCCTGGAGGCCGGCCTCCTCGACCGGGTCACGCTCGTCGGGGGCAACTTCGAGAGCGACGAGCTCCCGGCCGGACACGACCTCGCGTGGCTGTCGGCCATCATCCACCAGAACGGCCCCGCCGAGAACGACGCGCTTTACGGCCGCATCTTCCGCGCGCTCGCGCCCGGAGGCCGGCTCGTGATCCGCGATCACATCATGGAGCCCGACCGGACGCGCCCTCGCTCCGGCGCCCTCTTCGCCATCAACATGCTCGTCGGCACGGCGCACGGAGGCACCTACACGTTCGACGAGATTCGCTCGGGCCTCGAGCGCGCGGGCTTCGTCCGCGTCCGCGTGCTTCGCGCCGGCGACAGGATGGACGCGCTCGTCGAGGCGTTCCGGCCGTGAAGGCGTATAGCCCCGGCTCCGCCATACGCGCCGAGAACGCCGCCTCTCGACAATTGCCGCACGCGGGTGATGCCGCTCACATTCGCAAAAAGAGGTCGCGTCGCCGCGGCCCGCTTGTTGCGTCGGGCCCGGACATGTCAGACGACCTTCGAAAACACAGGGCCTGGGCAGCACGAGTCACGGCAGTTGTTTTCTTGCTCGCGGCTGGATCGCGGGTGGCGGCCCAGACTCCGGCACAGCAGATCGACTTCAACAGGCCCGAGGCGTGGGCCCTCAAGTACTTCAGCGCGGTCTCGACGTTTACCGCTCTTGGGCCGCCGGTCGTGCGGGCAGCCGGCTCGATCGACTTCGGCCTCGAGCTGGGTTGGATTCCCTCTCTGGGCGAGAGCCAGCGTCGCGTCGGCTTCGACGGAACGGCTCTCGAGGACCTCAACAAGTCCCCGCTGTTCGGCCGGCCGAGGCTGACCGTGGGCCTCCCCTTCGGTTTTTCGGCTGAGGCGGCGTGGGTGCCCCCAGTCGGGATCAACGGTCAACGAGCGAACCTCGTCGCCGCAGCGCTCGAACGGCCATTCGTCGACGCAGGTCCTCTTACGCTCGGCTTACGCCTTTACGGCCAGCTCGGCCACTCGAAGGGCGATTTCACTTGCTCGAAAGAAGTCGCCTCACAGCCGCCAGGCTCGAGCGGCAACCCCCAGAGCTGCAACGCGGCCTCGATGGACTCCGCCACGCTCAACAACGGGGGCCTCGCCCTCACGGGCGGCGTCAAGCTCGGCGGCGGCGGAGCCCTCCACTTTGCCGTCGGTAGTACGTACAACGACATGGTATTTCAGGTCGGCGCCATGACGGGGGGAGTGCCCGACAACACGCGCCTCGCGACTCATGGCTGGACGGGGTGGGTGGCCGCGGGAGCCGGCTGGCCGCTCGGCAAGGGCGCGTCGTTCGCTGCCGAGGCGTTCTACAGCCCGCTGTCTGTGGTGCGGCCGCCGCAAGAGATGGCGCAGAACGACGGCCTGTTCAACGTTCGGGCGCTGCTGCGCTTCCACATCCGTTGACGGACGGCGTCAGGGGCTCGCCGTCGCGATGTCGAAGTCGACCTTGACCTCGTCTTTCACATTGACCGTGCCGCCGCCGGCGCTGATCGGCTGGATGCCGAAAGCGCGCTGACTGACGGTCGCCGAGCCGCGGAAGCGTTCCTTCGAGCCCGTGACCTCGAACGACAGCGGCACGCTGTGCCCATGCAGCGAGAGAGCTCCCTCGACTCGCCAGCGCCCTTCGCCCAACGTCCGCACCGCCGTGGACTTGAACCGAATCTCGGGGAACTTCGTGACGTCGAGCACATCCGGCCCCAGCATGCGCTTTTGCACCTCGGCCCTTTTATCCGGCGCGAGGGTCGGGTCGAGCACCGTCATCTGACGCGCGTCGACGGCGATCTCCACCGATGGCTTCTCTCCGTCGGCCACGGATCCCGAGGCGATGGCCCGAACCTCGTGGTTGTCGCCGAGAGCGGACAGAAGGCCTGACTTGAAGACGTGCACGGTGAGCGACGACTTATGGCTATCGATCACCCATGTCTCGCCGTTCGCGGACGCGCAGAAGAACGCCGCGGCCAGAAGAACGCCGGAGACAGATTTACGGATCATGGACAGATCTCCTTCATTCCCCTCGACAGAAGCAAGCGGCGGGCCGGAACTTCCTATACTCCGCGCCATGAAGAAAGCCGCTCTCGTGTTGCTCGCCGCAACCCTGTCTCTCCCCGCGCTCGCCGACGACGCGCTCGGGACGCTCACCGTGAACGGAAAGACAACCGTCCTCAAGGCTGTCGCCGCCACCGAGGAAACGGGCGAGGGCGGGAAGTGGCTCGTGATCCTCGCGTCCGACCGGAAGGTCGAGGGCGACCGTTCGGTCGCGCGCCTCGCGAAGCTGGCGAAGGACGGGCAGCTCCACGCCGTCCGGATCCTCTGGCTCGTCGGGAGCGACACGGTGCGCGCCGTTCCGTACGATGCGAACCTGCCCGCGAGCGGCCAGATGGGTCTCGAGCGACCGACACTCGACCTCCGGAAATACGGAGCGGGCCGCGTGGACGCCGAGTTCAAGTCCAAGATGATCGGACAGGAGTGGCACTTCCACGCGAACGTGAAGGCGACGGTCGCGACCGGCGGCGCCCTCGAGCTCGAGCCTGAGGCCGCCGACTTCGGGAGCAAGGCGCCGGGCGGCGACAAGAAGCTCGCGCTCGGGAAGCTCGGCTTCGCCTACGACGAGGAGGCGTTCGGGAACGCGATCTCGGACGCGAACCTCGACGCCGTGCGCCTTTTCCTCGAGATCGGGATGGCGCCGAACGCGCATGCGAAAGGCGGGATCCACCCGATGCTCCTCGCGGCGATGGGCTGCGGCAACCAGGGGGGCGACAAGCCTCGCTCCGAGATCCTCGAGGCGCTCGCCGCCGCCGGCGGCGACGTGAAGGCGAAGGACGAGAACGGCTCGACCGCGCTTCTCTGGGCCGTCGAGGGCGGATGCTCGGCCTCGAGCGTCAAGGCGCTCCTGAAGGCCGGCGCCAACCCGAACGCCCGCGCGAATGGCGGTGCCACGCCGCTCATGTTCGCGGATCTCTACAAGCGCACGGAGCTCGAAGCGATCCTGATGAAGGCGGGCGCGAAGAAATAGGCGAGTGAGCCTCATCAGCGACGGGGAAGTGAGCTGGCCGACAGGAAGGCCAGGAGCTGCTCCTTGCCCGCGACGACGTCGTTGTGCTCGAGCGCGGAGTCGATGAAGACCAGCCGGTTCTTCCGAAGGAGGTCCTGCGTGACGGCGCTCTCCGGGACCGCGACGAACGGGATGTCCCACGCGCGGAGGTCGTCCATGAAGTCGAGCGACTGTTCCCGCGTGCCCCCCTCCGCCGTGTAAATGTCGACGAGCTTGCCCGGGAAACGGTCGATCCAGTGGGCGAACTTCTCCGACTGGCCGTAAAGAGCGTCGAACAGGTAGACCTCGCGGATGTTCGCGGTCAGCCCGCCCCGCGTCAGGATGAACGCCATGACCCGGTACGCTCCGCTGTGTCCGGCCAGGACGATCGACCCGGGCCGCGTGCTCTCGATCACGCCGCGCGCCTTCAGTGTCGAGAGCACGTCGGAGACGAGGCTCGCGAAGACGCCCGTCTCCTCGAGCTTCCCCCCGAAGGAGTCGGGCGCGTTCTTCGGCCCCTCGGCGAGGACGAGAACCGCGTTCACGCCGCTCGCCGCGAGCTGCTCGGCGACGCGGAACTGCTTGAGGGTGTCGTCTACGTTGTTGCGCCATCCGTGGAAGTAGAAGACGAGGTTGGTGGCGTCTCCGGCGCGGAAGCCCTTCGGCACGAAGATCGCCACGGTGCGGTCGCTGTAGTGAACGTCGGCGGGGTACGACTTCCCCTCGTACGTGTGTCCCTGCGCGCGCTTCTCGTGCGGGAACATCGTGAAGGGCGACGTCGTCACGATCATCGTGCCGAGATCGGCGTAGCGCTCCGCCAAGGGCTGGGCGACGGCCGCGCCCGCGGCGAGCGTCACGGAGAAGACGAAGGCGATGCGGATCCGGTCCAGCACCTCACCTCACCGGCATCGCCGGCCGCTTCGGCTTCTGCGGCGGATTCTTCTTCAGCTCATCCATCACGATCGCGATCGCCTTTTCGAGCTGCGGGTCCTTGCCGGCGATGACGTCGGCCGGCGTCTGCTCGACCTCGACGTCGGGCGGGACGCCGACGTTCTCGACGCCGAAGCCTTCCTCCGGCGTCCAGAAGCCGAGGTTCGGCGCGGTGACGACGGCGCCGTCCATGAGCGTCGGGAAGCCGAGAATGCCGACGAGGCCGCCCCACGTGCGCTGGCCGACGAGCGTCCCGACCTTGAAGTGCCGGAACATCCACGGCAGGAGGTCGCCGCCGGAGCCTGCCGTCTCGTCGATGAGCATGACCTTCGGCCCCTGGATCGACGCGCTCGGCGTCTTCATGTCGTCGCCGTACCGCATCGTCCACCACGCGATCGGCTGCTTCAGCAGGGCTTCGATGTAGTAGTCGGCGACGCTGCCGCCGCCGTTGAACCGCTCGTCCACGATGATCGCGTCCTTCGCGGCCTGCGGATAGAAGTACCGCTTGAAGTAGGTGTGCCCGAGGTCCGCCGTGTTCGGGACGTAGACGTACGCGACACGCCCGCCCGTCGCGGCGTCGACCTTCCGGAGGTTGCCCTCCACCCAATCGCGGTTGCGGAGCGGCGCCTCGTTCGGCACGGGGACGACGCTGACGGTGCGCGAGCCCTTGCCGTCCGGCGATGGGCCGACCGTGATCTCGACGATCTTCCCGGCCGTGGCCTCGAAGCGCGCGTAGAGGTTCTCGGGCGGCGCGAGGTCCTTGCCGCTCACCGCGAGGAGGTACTCGCCCGCCTTCACCTCGACGCCCGGCTCGGAGAGCGGCGCGCGCAGCTCGGGATTCCAGTTCAGGCCGCCGAAGACCTTCTTGAAACGGTAGCGGCTGCTCGCGACCTCGTAGTCGGCGCCGAGGAGGCCGCCCGGCACGGGCGTGATCTCGGCGAAGGAGTCGCCCGGCGTGTTGCGGTGGTGGCCGACGGCGAGCTCGCTGCACATCCACTGGATGAGGCGGTTGAGGTCGCTGCGCGACGAGAGGTACGGGAGGAAGGCGGCATACTTCGCCTTCATCGCCTTCCAGTCGACGCCGTGCATCTTCGGGTCGTAGAAGTAGTCGCGGTTGACGCGCCAGGCCTCGTCGAAGATCTCGGGCCACTCGGCGCGCGGGTCGACGCGCACCTGGATCGCGTCGAGCTTGAGCTTCCCGTCCGAACCCTCCTTCGCGTCGCCCTTCTTTCCGGACGAGGCGGTGATGGACCACGACTCCTTCTGTGGCGGCTCCTTCTGCAGCGCCTCCTTCTGCTTGAAGAGGATCTTCTTGCCGTCGAAGGAGACGAAGTAGTCGTCGGCCTCGGGGACGATCGTCTCGGTCTTTCGGTCCTTGAAGTCGAAGCGCTGCACGGACGTCTTGCCGTCGGCCGTGCGCTGGAAGAAGACCTGGCCCGCGCTGCCGGCCTGAAGGTTCGAGATCTCGGCGGGGTGGACCGGGAGGTCGAGAATGCGGGAACCAAGGCCGTCGCGGTCGATCACGACGGGTTCGGGAGGTTTTTTCGCGGCTTTCGCGTCCTTGCCGTCGGCCGGGTCTTTCGCTTCGGTCTTCTTGTCGTCCTTCTTCTCGTCCTTGGCAGCCGCCTCGCCCTTTTCTTCGTCGCTCTCCTTCGCAAGGGGCGAGGGCGTGCCCTTTTTCAGCGTCGCGACGTAGATCGCGTTCGTGACGCGGGCGTCGGTGTTCTGCAGCGAGAACCAGTTGCGCTGCGGGCCGGCGTCGGTCGAGGCGAGGAAGTACAGGAACTTGCCGCCCCGGTCGAAGACGGGGTCGGAGACGTCCGACAGACCGTCCGTGAGCGCGTACGACTTGTTCTCGTCGACGGCGTAAACGAACGCTGTGCGGATGTACGTGGGGCCCGAGAGCGTGTAGGCGACCCAGCGCGAGTCCGGCGACCACGAGCCGCGCAGCATCCGCTGGCGGGCCGGCGCGTAGAGGCGCTCTGACGCGAGCTTCTTCGAGGCGCCGCTCGCGAGGTCGACGATGAAGAGCGTCAGGGCGTTGTCCGTCAGGACGATCTTTTTGCTGTCCGGGGAGAAGACGAGCTCGTCGTAGAACCCCGCGCCGGGGACCTTGATCTTCCTCGGCGCGCCCTTGCCGTCCTGCGTCCGGATGACGATCTCGTTCTCGCCGCTTTCGTCGGACACGTACGCGACTTCCTTGCCGTCCGGCGACCAGGCGGGCGCGCTCTCGTGGACGGCGGTCGTGTTCGTGAGGTTGCGGGAGTCGCCCTTCTCGGCGGGCACGGTCACGATCTCGCCCCGGTACTCGAACGCGGCGCGCGCGCCGGACGGGGAGAGGGCCGCGTCGCGGATCCACTTCGCGCCCTTCGCCCAGCGCGGGCGAGTCTCGAGGAGGTCGCCGGCGACGGTGATCGCAAGGTCCGTCGTCTTCTTCGCGGCGGGGTCGAAGAGGTGAAGCGTGCCCGCCTGCTCGTAGACGATGCGCCCCGCGGCTGCGGCCGCGTTGAGGACGGGGAAGTCCTTGTGGTCGGTCAGGCGCGTCAGGGTCTTCGACCCGGCGTCGTACGCATAGAGGTTGAACTCGCCGTCGCGGTCCGAGCGGAGGTAGAGCGTCCCGCCGAGCCACATCGGGTCCACGTCGTTGCAGCGTGTCGCGGGCTGCGGGACGCGGTCGATCGCGCTCGAGGCGACGTCGAAGAGCCACACCTTCGAGACGAGGCCGCCGCGGTAGCGCTTCCATTGCAGGTGCGCCGGGTTATTCGGGTTGTAGGCGATCGTCTTCCCGTCGGGGGAGTACGCGGCGCGGCTCGCGTACGGGATCGGCAGGGCCGTCTCGGGGCCCCCCTCGACGGGCACGGCGTAGATCTGCGCGTGCCGGTTGTTGATGGCGGCGCGCGGCGAGGTGAAGAGAACGGATTTGCCATCTGGCGTGAAGCCCTGCACGACGTCGCGGCCCGGGTGCCACGTGAGGCGCTTCAGCACGCCGCCCGCGGCCGGGACGACATAGACGTCGAGGTTGCCGTCCAGCTCGGCGCTGAAGGCGAGGAGCGAGCCGTCGGGGCTGAAGGCGGGGCGCATCTTCACGCCGGGTCCCGACGTGATGCGCTGGACGCCGCCGCCGTCGAGGCGGCAGGTCCAGACGTCGTTCCCGTAAACGAAGGCGATGCGCTCGGCCGAGAGCGCGGGGTCCGTGAGCATCTTCGACGGCCCGCTCGGGGCGCCGGCGGCGAGCGCGGCGGACGAGACGGCGAGAGACAGCGCGAGAATCACGACGAAGGCGGGAAGGCGCACGCGCATGGGAACTCCTTCAGGAAGAACTCGATCGCAAACGAGAGATTCTGGCACGCCCCGGCGCGGGCGTTCTTGAGGCAGACTCTCCCCGATGAAACGCTTCCTTCTCGTCCCCCTTTTCCTCGCCGTCGCGACCGCCGCAACGGCCGCGGACGTCTCCGCCCAGCGGTTCGACCCGAGCCTCTTCTCCGGCCTGCGCTGGCGCCTCGTCGGACCGTTCCGCGGCGGGCGCGCGGTCACGGCGACGGGCGTCCCCGGCGAACCGGATCGCTTCTACTTCGGCGCCGTCGGCGGCGGCGTCTGGCGCACGGACAACGCAGGACGCACCTGGGAGCCGATCTTCGACTCGCAGCCGGTCGCGTCGATCGGGGCGATCGCGGTCGCGCCCTCCGACCCGAACGTCCTCTACGTGGGCTCGGGCGAGGCGGACATGCGCTCGGACATCTCGTATGGCAACGGCGTGTACAAGTCGGTGGACGGCGGGCAGACCTGGGCCCGCATCGGCCTCACGGACACGCGGCAGATCGGGCGGATCCTCGTCGATCCGCGCGACCCGAACCTCGTCTTCGTGGCCGCGCTCGGACACGCTTACGGGCCAAACACCGAACGCGGCGTCTATCGCTCGAGGGACGGCGGGAAAACCTGGGCGCGCGTCCTCTTCCGGGACGAGGACACGGGCGCGATCGACCTCGCCTTTCAGCCGGGCGACAGCCGGACGATCCTCGCCGCGCTCTGGCAGACGCGGCGGCCGCCCTGGAACGTCTACCCGCCCTCGAACGGACCCGGCAGCGGCCTCTGGCGATCGGAGGACGGCGGTGACACGTGGAAGCAGGTCACGAACGGCCTGCCGACGGAGAAGGTGGGGCGGATCCGCGTCGCGTTCGCGCCGTCCGAGCCGCGGCGCGTCTACGTCATCGTGGACGCGAAGGAGGGAGGCCTCTTCGTCTCCGCCGACGCCGGTCTGAGCTTCAAGAGGGCCAGCTCGGACCCGCGCATCTGGGGCCGGGGCTGGTACTTCGCGGGCGTGACCGTCGACCCGAAGGACGCGGACACCGTCTACGCGTGCAACACGACGCTGTACCGCTCGACGGACGGCGGGAAGACGTTCCTGCCGTGGAAGGGAGCGCCGGGGGGCGACGACTACCACCGCCTCTGGATCGATCCGGCCGACTCCCGCCGCATGATCCTCGCGAGCGATCAGGGGACCGTCGTGACCGTGGACGGCGGCCGGACGTGGAGCTCCTGGTACAACCAGCCGACGGCGCAGCTCTACCACGTCGCGACCGACGACCGTTTCCCGTACTGGATCTACGGCGCGCAGCAGGATAGCGGCGCCGCGGCGACGCCGTCGCGCACCGACTATCGGTCGATCACGCAGCGCGACTGGAAGGAGATCGCGGCCGGCGGCGAGAACGGGTACATCGTGCCGGATCCCGGCGACCCCGACGTCGTCTGGGGCGGCTCCGTCGCGCGCTTCCACTGGAAGACGCTTCAGGACCAGGACGTCGATCCCACGCTCGCCGTCCCGGCCGAGTACCGCGGCGAATGGACGCTTCCGCTCGCGATCTCGCCGCGCGACCCGAAAGCGGTGTATTTCGGGAACCAGTTCCTCTGGAAGACGGTGGACGGCGGCCGCCACTGGGTGAAGGCGAGCCCCGACCTCACGCGCGAGAACGCGGGCGTCCCTGCGAACCTCGACCCCGTCACGGCCGAGGATTCGGAGGTGAAGGGTCCGCGCCGGAGCGTGATCTACGCGATCGCGCCTTCGCCGCTCGAGGCCGGCCGCCTCTGGTGCGGCACGGACGACGGCCTCGTCTGGCTCACGAGGGACGACGGCGCGCACTGGGAGAACGTGACGCCGAAGGCGCTCACGCCCTGGTCGAAGGTCGGCATCCTCGAAGCCTCCCGTTTCGACGCGGGGACCGCCTACGCTGCGATCGACCGGCACCGGATCGACGACATCGACCCGTACATCTACCGCACGCGCGACGGGGGCAGGAGCTGGACGGCGATCGCGAACGGGATTCCCGCGGGCAGCTACGTGAACGTCGTGCGGGAAGACCCGGTCCGCCGCGGCCTCCTCTACGCCGGCACCGAAACGGGCGTCTTTGTTTCGTTCGACGACGGCGAGAGCTGGCAGCCGCTCCAGCGGAACCTGCCGAGCTGCTCGATCCGCGACATCGACGTGAGGCACGGCGACCTCGTCGTCGCGACGCACGGCCGGTCGTTCTGGGTGCTCGACGACCTGTCGCCGCTCCGCCAGCTCGACGCGAGGATCGCCGCCGAGGACGTCTTCCTTTTCGCGCCGCGCGAGGCCGTGCGCCTGCACCCGGCGCCTTTCCAGGGCACGCCCGAGCCGAAGGACGAGCCGATGGGCGAGAACCCGAAGAGCGGCGCCGTGCTCGACTACGTCCTGAAGACGGCCGCGCCGGGCCCGCTCGTCCTCGAGATCCTCGACGCGAAGGGAGAGGCCGTCCGCCGGTTCGCGAGCGACGACAAGCCGCGCCCGGCGGACGTCTCGCGGATCGTGACGACGCCGGACTGGGCGCCCGTGTCCGAGCCGCCCTCGGCGGCGGCGGGAATGCACCGCTTCGTCTGGGATCTCCGCGAAACTCTTCCGAAGGAGCTCGTGAGCCCGACCGGGTCGATGCGCGGAGCGAGCGGCCCATGGGCTCCCCCCGGCCGGTACACCGTGCGCCTGACCGCTCTCGGGCGGACGCTCACGCGGCCCCTCGTCGTCGTCCGCGATCCAGGCCGAGCGCGTCCGGGTCGACTCCGCGCAGAGGCAGGTGAATGACCTGAGATCGCAGATCGCGGCACGGCGCAAGGATTCGCCCGCGCCCGCCTCGGCGCTTGACGCCCTCGACACCTTTGCGAAGGCGCTCGACCGCGCCGCCGGGCCGCCGGTGCACACGGCGGGAGAGGAGCTCCTCACCAACGAGGAGATCGTGCCGACGACCCTGCGCCGGCTGTCGGCCTTACTCGCCGGCCTTCAGTCCGCGGTCGAAAGCGCCGACGCTGCGCCGACTCCGGATGCGAGAACCGGCTTTGCCGAGCGGCAGAAGATGGTCGAGGAGGGCCTCGGGCTCTGGCGGGACATCCTCGGCACCGAGTTTCCGAAGGTCAATGTCGCGCTCCTCGGCGCGGGCCTCGAGCCCCTGAAGATCGAGGAGCGCTGAGAGAGCAGAGCGGCCGGGCGGCCTCGATCCTCAGAACC
>Ga0209385_1000374_pt1 | contig 17939 bp, 18 predicted proteins | sample NGEPerB_FD_184506 | JGI IMG/M metagenome (GOLD analysis project Ga0209385, IMG submission 184506) | Arctic peat soil microbial communities from the Barrow Environmental Observatory site, Barrow, Alaska, USA - NGEE PermafrostAB12-B... | ecosystem: Environmental > Terrestrial > Soil > Wetlands >... | reverse complement strand
CGGTCCCCACGGGCCAGGAACCACTTGGCGCAGGCCAGGCCGATGCCGCGTGAGCCCCCGGTGACCAGCACGACTCTGCCGCCTGGGGCGGGGTCTGCACCGGGCTCCTCGTCGCGTCCCCGGTCGCCGTCTCGTCCCCGGCTCCCTTCCTCGGGTCCGGTCATGACGAGCCTCCTCCCGTGCGGATCCATACCACCGGTTGCCCCTCGACCACCCGTTCGCCCCGGACCGCCAGCCAGCGCACCAGGATGCCGGCGAAAGGGGTCCTGACCTCGGTCAGCCCCACCGTGCCGACCAGGTCGCCCACTGCCAGGAGGGAACCGGGCGCCGCCCCATGGCCGCTTCCGGGGGCCGCGTTGGCCTCGGCCAAGGCGGTGCTCTCGAGTGCGGCCAGTTGGACCTCGGGTTCGAACACCCCGGGAGCAGGGCTGACGATCACCCGTTCCGAGGTGTAGAGGTGCTCGCCTTGATGGGTCGGCCCCGAAGTGGTCCACTCGTCGATGCCGGCAACGGTGTCGATCAGCTTGTCCAGGTCGGCAGGGACGGCGACGGCGACTCCTCTCACGTCCGGAACAGTCCGGCGCACCATGCCGGTGAGCACGCCGCCCGGACCCAGCTCGACGATCGTGGTGGCGCCCCTGCCGCTCAAGGTCTCCAGGGACTGGCGCCATCGGACCGGGCTGCACAACTGGGCGGAGAGCAGGCCCGGCCACTCACCAGGGTCGGTGTGGACCCGGGCGTCGACATTGGCCACGACGGGTACCTCGGGGGAGTGGAATGCCACGGTGTCGAGCGTCTGACGGAGGCGGGTCCGCGCCGAGAGCATCAACTGGGTGTGGAACGCCCCCGACACCGGAAGGGGCAGAACCTTGCGGGCGCCGAGCTCCTTTGCCCTGTCGGTGGCGTTGGCCACCGCATCCACCGTGCCGGCGATGACCACCTGGCCCGGTGCGTTGTAATTGGCCACCCACACATCGTCCTCGGCCCTCTGGCAGGCGGCCTCGGCGTCGTCATCGGCGATGCCGATGAGCGCGGCCATCGTTCCGGGGCGCTCGTCGGCGGCGCCCTGCATGGCGTTCCCGCGCTCGATGACCAGGCGGGTCCCATCGGAGAGCGAGAGGGCCCCGGTCGCCACCAGGGCGGTGTACTCACCAAGGCTGTGGCCGGCACACGCCGCCGGAGCCAAGCCGAGTCGCTCGACTGCATCGAGCACCACCAGGCTCATCACGAAGGTGGCCAGCTGGGCGTTGGCGGTACGGGTGAGGTCCTCCATGGGAGCGTCCAGGAGCAGGGTGGTGAGATCACGCCCGGCGATCTCCGACGCCTCGGCGGCCACCTCCCACGAGGGGTGCTCGACCCAGGCACGACCCATGCCGGATCGCTGCGACCCCTGTCCTGGGAAGGTAAAGGCCAGCACCTACCGGCTCCTCTCGAATGATCCCGGCCGACCTCGACCGTGGTGGACGGACAAGTGTGGCACGGCCGGATACAGGGGAGGTGATTACTCGCTGGTCACTTCGCTGCCGGTGGCCGACGATCTCCGCACTGGTGCCCGGGGCGGGATTCGAACTCTTGCTCACCCCATGCGGCATGGTCCAGCACGTCCACGTCCATCTTGGTCAGAAGCCGATCGTAGGGCCGTCGTCGTCGGTTCATAGTGTCCCGTCCAGGGCGATCCGCATGCGTCTGTGACCAACTTGTGACCGCACAGAGGCCAGGGAACCCGCGCCGGGATCGTAACTGGCCCGTCTAGGCACCTGGGGACTGCAGGCGCACCCTGTAGCTGCTCAGGGGGACGGGGACGCCCGACCCATCCTGCTGGAGTCACATAGGCCGGCCATACGATCCGGCTGTGACGCTCTCATCGGCTAGCTGACTCATGCTCGCCCCATCCGGCACCGACTCTCCGCTCGACGTCCTCCTGGGTCGTCCGGCCTGGCAGCGCCTCGGTGCATGCCGGACCGAGCCAACGGTGGAGCTCTTCCCGGTACGGGATGCTCCCACCGAGCGGGCCAAGGCCATCTGTGACCGATGTGGCTGTCGGAACGCCTGTATGGCGTTCGCCCTGTCCGACTCGAGCCTCACGCTCATCTGGGGAGGCACCTCGGAGCGCCAGCGCCGGATGTTGCGACCGGGGCGCTCCTGACACCTCCAGCCGGCCATTTCAGCGCCTCCTGGACGATCCTGTGTGACGGCCAATCACCAGGATGTCGCCAGTAGCCGCCTTGTGGGTAGGTTGGCAGGCATGGCGGAGAGGCGGAGACGGCGAGTGCTCGTGGGAGCCTCGGTTACTGCCGTCGCCTTGTTGGCTGGTGCCTGCTCGACGACCAGTACCTCGGCATCGGCCAACAAGGCGACTCGATCGACAACGACGATTCCACCCACGACTGCTCCACCGACCACCGTGCCGCCAACCACGACCACCGTTCCACCGACCACCACGACGACAACGCTGGCCCCGTCGCCTCCTCCGACGACACCGACGACATCGCCCCCTGCAACGCCGATCAAGATCTGTCTGTACGGTCCAGGAGCGATCGAGGACATGCAGCTCCAGTTGCAGACCCAAGATACCGACCTCAACGAGGCGACTTCGGAGCTGCAAATGGCTCAAGGAGATAATGACTCCGAAGGAGCTTCACGGGACGCATCGGAGATCTCCAGCGCCACTCAGCAGATCGGACAGCTTCAGAAGGACATCGCCCAGGCCATGGCCGAGGGTTGCACGTGACCCAGACAGCCGGCCTCGATGGTCCTGCGCCCACGGGAGGTGGAGGGTTCAGTTCCTCGTTCAACGAGCCCTTTTACGAGGGAGGTCCGGCCTCACCCGAGCCGGCCAGTGCTACGGCCGAAGCACACGGTCCTTCGGTGACGACGACTGATGGCGTCATCACGTTCACCGTGGACGAGTGCCGGATGCTCGAAGTGGTGGTCGACGCCGTGAGGCTGGTCATCGAGGAGCAGCCGACGACGGCGTCACCCGAGGACATCGCCCAAATCCAGGCCGCTGTCGACACCATCCAGGCCCAGCTTCGGGCACCACGCCCGTCACGAGGCGCTGTGGGTTGGGCGCTGGACCAGATCAGGACCTTTCCGGGCGGCGTGCTCTCAGGGGCAGCAGCGACCTACCTGCCGACCCTGCTCCACACGATCCACCCGTAACGGCCGGCGCGTCGTCCCTACGTCCAGAACGGCCGATCGCGGGCCAACTGGGCGATCCTGGCCGGCGTGGTGACCCTCCGGACGGCGACAACGTCGGCCCGGTGCCCATCGCACACCTCGACGGTGTGCCACTTCCCGGCGTTGACCTTGAACCGACCCCGCCACTCGATCAGGTACGGGCAGTGCTGGGCATGGCCGGTCCCGTCCTCGGCCTGGATCAGTCTGAAGCAGCTCCCGCTCGTGAGGTAAATCGCCTCGGCGTAGTGGGCGAGCTGGACCACGAGACCAGACTGCCATCCGGGTGGATCAGGTGCCCAGCGAGAGGGAAGAACCCGCCTTCAGGCCCGATCCTGTGCCACAATCACGGCGCACTACGGGGGCGTCCCGAGGTGGCGGAACAGGGAGAGCGGGATGAGTGAAACCTCGAAGGGTCCGGGCTGGTGGGTCGCGTCTGATGGGAAGTGGTACCCACCCGAGCAAGCTCACCCGGACCAGGCCCAGTCCCAGGCTCCGTCACCAGCACCTGTAGCTGCCCCAGTTGCTCCGTCGCCCGTTGGTGCCGAGGCACCTCAAGGTCCAGGGTGGTGGCAAGCCACGGACGGACGCTGGTATCCACCCCAGCCAGGCCAACTCTCTGCGAAGGAACAGATCCGGCTCGACAAGGCCAACCGCAAGGCCATGCGTCCCTGGTACAAGAAGAAGCGGTGGTGGGCGCTGTTCGTGATCCTGATCATCGTCATCCTGATCATCGTGATCGTCGCCTCGGCTGCCAAGTCGGTCAACGACGCAGTGACCAAGGTTCATACGGTCGTGTACTCCGTAGCTGGAAGCGGCACCGCCACCACCATCACCTACGACACCTTGCAGAGTGGCAGTGGTCAGAACGGTGAGGCCCAAGATACGAACGTGCCACTTCCGTGGAGCAAGACGATTCACGCCTCTGGTCTGATCACCGCCTACACGGTGAGCGCCACGGTCGGATCCGATGGTGGAACGGTCACCTGCACCATCACGGTGGACGGGAAGGTGGTCAACACGAACACTGCCAACGGTGCGTTCGCCACGGCGACCTGTAACTCGTAGCAGTCGCGGGGCCATGTGCTGGTCGGCGTTGGCGATGAGCGGGGCCGACACTCGCAACATCGAATCGTAAGCTCTAACCCAGGTGCGGACGCATCGCCACCTACGACGAGCGCAGCTCGCTCAGCACCTGCTTGACGTAGTCCTCCATATTCGCCTCTGGGTGCCAGGCCACCATGCCCTCGGCGGTGGCGACCTGCACCCGGTTGATCATGTCCATGGTCGCTGGGTCGACATCGCTGAACGTACCCACTGGCCCGAGCGCGATCGCATGGTGACGACCAATGGGCATAAACACGGTCATCGCCTCGTCCCAGGCCACGTCGATCCCACGATCAGGGTGGAATGTGTGAGCGGGCGTGTCGCCAATGATGAACTCGCCCTCATTGGCCACGAGTATCTCGACTCCGTTGCCAGCACTCCTCGCCCTCACCTGTTGGTAGATGGCAATCATCCGCTCCGGAGCAATCGCTTCATGCCTGAAAGTCGTCTGCTTGATGCGCTCGATGGTTCGCTGGGCCATGGCCGCTCTCGCCTCACTGCCGACCGGCACCAGTCCCTCTGGCGAGGCGAGCAACGGGTGGTCACGGGCCGTCGCCACGGCATCTGCGAGTAAAGGCTCCCTCGCTGACCAGGCGAATCGCTCGATGGTGTTGGACCGGGCGAAGTGGACGGCGAGGCAGTCGCGTAGGACGTCCAGGAGTCGCTCGTCATCCAGGACGGTTCCGTTGAGGACAGCATCCATGGACTCGGGGAAGCTGCTCTCCATTGGCTGCCACGTTCGCTCGAACGCGTCCGGGTTGCCGGGTCGGAGGTCGTTCCGGTAGCCCACGCCACCAGTCGTTCGGAGTCGAGGCCGCTGGTCCTGGTACTTGACGTCGAGGCGCATCAAGAAGCCGCCCTCGTTGCAGAACCCACGGAGCACCCCTTGGGAGACGAAGTGGAGGTTCTTCGAGATACGAGTCACCCGTGGGTGCGTTGATCGAGGCATGTGGAGGAACGCTACGTCTGGGGCTTCACCGGGTTGACCGCAGTCAGGCCGCCGCGGCACTCGGCATGCTTCATCCACGGGACTTCCTTGAACAAGTGCGAGACGACGGCCGGGCCGGACCGGGGCAACGACGCCGTCATCGGGAACCCCCACCCGGTGGCGTGTACCCACGTCTCGGGACCACGAAGCGGCCAATACGGATGGTTTCTCCGGGTCTCATCTTCGGCTTCGCACCGTTCGGCCCCACCACTGGCACGCCCGGCTCCGACGGGGCCGAGTCTCGGCGGACCAGGCGGGGGGTGGGCAGCTCGCCTTGGGCTACGTGCACGTGCATGCCACCGCCCGGCCGTTCCATCAGAGCGGTGGCAGCGAACCCGAGTGCAACGGCGCGGTCCTCGTGTCGGCCAGGATCATGCTCGACACGGACGAGGCCGGGCAGCGTTTCTTTCAACCTCACGTTGGCCAGCTCGTCGATGAGGTCGGCGTCGTCGTACAAGTCGAGCAGGCCATCTCTGAGAAGGGTGTAGAGCACCTGGGCGATGGCTCCGTAACGTTGAGCGGTGTACGACCACTCCTCCACGGACACGCCCTGTCGGCGCAATCGCTGGGCCAATCCGATCGCCTGCCACGGGTCGAGCCGGACCTTCGGCCGCCCGTACATGCGCCACGCGGAGGTGATCGCCTCCTCGACCTCGGCCAGCCTCACCTCGTCGGCTCTGGTGCCCGAGAACACGATCATGCGATCGAGCACTACCCGCCGCGTGAGCACCTGATCGGCGACCGGCTCGGCGTGACACACCGCGATGGCTGTCCGGTCATGCCGTAGCCCGAGGTCGACCCCCATCCGGTACGTCACGCCCGGCCGGTAGTCCTGCGGCCCGTCCAGCCGGACGGCGGCGGCCAGGCCCTCGACGGACACCAGCCGGTCCTCTGAAGCCGTCCAGCGGTTCAAGTGCAAGCGGGCAAACTGCGAGTCGGTCAGGAGTGCCCGCTGTTCGTCGAGCGCCGATGGGCTGACCCACGGGACGGGACCGGCAACCTCGTGCAACCGCCATGCCTCACTCACCCGTGCACGTTCCCGAATCTGACGCCGGCTCACAGGCCGCCTCCGCCGTCGCCGCCATGGTCGACGGTAGCCACTGATCCACCAAACTACCGAAAGGCACCCCCAATGACTGACCTGCCCCCCGATCCCACGTCAAACCTGCTGGGCTGCTACCAGTCGTTCCCGCTCAGGGCCGACGAAGTGCCGGGATGGGTGGAAGGAGTCGACGGAAGCTTCGTGCTTATCGAGAACGCAACTCCCGACCAGCTCCGAGGCGATCCGTCTCGAAAAGGTGGCCGTCGCCTATCACAAGAGCCGGCAGAAGGCGTTCGAGGGCGCACTTCGCGGCGACTTCATTCTCTGAACCCGGAGCCTCCGAAGGCCACCCCTAGTCGATGACGACCAGGCCCCCCAGAGCGAGGGCCGTCTCGAACTCGTGGCCCTGCCACCCGGCGAGGTCGTGGATCAGACGGGCCACGGCGAGGCCCTGGCCGCCGACCTGCCACTGGATCGGCCCGTCCCGCTCGGCCTGATGGGGGCGCGGCAAGGGGACCATGTAGCGGCCGCCGTCCACGTCTACGAGGACGTCCTCCAGGACCGTCGACCCCGCGTAGGTCGCCTCGACGGCGAAGGCTCTTGCTCTGGGCTCGGGGAAGCCCTTCGTCCAGGCCTCTTCGAACTCATCGTTCTCCACCTGGCCCCACCACAGCACGAGGGCGACATCCGCCCTGAAGGTGGCGTGCCACCCGTGCGTGTCCGCGTCCGAGTCCGAGTAGCTCTCGCCCCAGATCTCCCAGTGTTCGGAGTCCGACGTGAGCACCATCTCCTGCGCCTTCCACAGATCCACCTGACAAGTCCTCCTCGCGCTCTTGTGACCACGTTGTGACGTAACACGGCACTTCATGTCGTTTCGTTCACCACTCCCAACGCCCTGACCTGCCCGAACGTCTGAAACACCGCGTGCCCGGGGCGGGATTCGAACCCGCACGCCCTTTCGGACAATGGATTTTGAGTCCACCGCGTCTGCCATTCCGCCACCCGGGCTAGCTGGTACTATATACTTATCGTGCTCTTCCATCCCAACAAAATCCCAACAACGTAGGGAGACGCCATGACCGTATCGACGGGTGAGTTCAAGGTGGTCACGGTCGAAAAGGGTATCCGACAGATCGGTCCCACTCGGTGGGAGGTCCGGGTCTATGCCGGTCGGCACCCCGAGACGGGCGCTATCCGCCACGTCAGCCGCACCAGCACAGCCGGCATCACGGCTGCTCGCAGGATCCGGGCCAGGCTCATCACGGAGGTGGCCGAGGGCAAGCACGGCAGCAACGCCGGCACCTTCGGCCAGCTCCTCGACCTCTGGCTCCGGGACGGCAAGCAGGGCAGGGCACCGGCCACCCTCGATGGCTACCGGATCAACATCGAGTCGACCATACGGCCGGCGCTGGGCTCGATCCTGCTCCCCAAGCTCACGGCCCGGCACCTGGACGCCTTCTACGCCCGTCTGATCAAGGAGGGCACGTCGCCGGCCATGGTCATGCACCACCACCGGGTCATCTCCGCCGCCCTGCGCCAGGGCGAGAAGTGGGACATGGTTCCTGCAAGTGCGGCCCGGAACGCCAGCCCGCCCACGGTGCCGACCCATGCGCTGACCGTGCCACCCCCGGAGCGGGTCCGGGCACTCATCGACGCCGCTGCCGCGTCTCGTATCCCCGAGATGGCCACGGTGATCACGGTGGCCGCCCTCACCGGGATGAGACGGGGCGAGCTGTGCGGACTCCGGTGGAGTGACATCGACTGGCAGGGATCGGCCCTCACCGTGAACCGTTCGATCTGGCAGACCCGTGAGGGTTGGGGCGTGAAGGATCCAAAGACCCACCAGGCGCGTCGCCTGGCCCTCGGTGAGCACGCCATGGCGGTACTGGCCGGCCGGTGGCAGCGGGTCACCGATGCCGTCGCACTGGCGGAGATCCCCCTAGCTGATGACGCCTACGTCTTCTCTCCCGAGCTGGACGGAACGGCACCGAGGATGCCCAACACCCTCACCCGAGCATTCAAGAACCTCTGCCGGGCCATGGAGGCCGATGTCGAGAGGGATGGCCGGAAGCTGCGTCCCGAGGAGCGGTGGCCCTACCGGTTCCACGACCTCCGCCACTACACGGCCACCGAACTGTTCCGCCAGGGTCACCATGCCCGCACGGTGGCCGACCGCCTGGGACACGCCGACCCGGCGCTGACGTTGCGGGTCTACACCCACGACACTCAGGACCAGGCCATCGCAGCGGCCGCATCCCTCGAGGCCGGCATCACCGGCTGACCGCTCCTCGTGGCTGATTGGATGGACAGTGACGGGGCGGTACACGATGGGGGTCATGCACCTGGGCGCTGTTTCGATGGGATAAGATCGAACGCATGTTCCCTTCCGCTCGACGACGGCGCAAGGTCTACTCCTCAGTGTGCCGACCGAAGGAAGAGCCGATCTGCTCTCCTGCGGTCAGGATGGACGAGTGCCTCCTGGAGTCGATGTTTCAGTCAGCGAGAGAGCAGATCGCTGCGGGAGTGGATCAGCGGGAGGCCATGCGCGAGGTGAGCGAGGCCACGGGTGTCGAATGGGAGCATCCAGGAGTACAGGGCGAATGCCCCCCTCGGTCCTACCTGCCCGACATCTCGGGCTTTCTTGAGCGTGTACCTCGCCGAGTCCGCCGCTGGTTCCTGACTGGTGGACATTCCCGCAGTCATGGCGTCTCATGCCTCCTGGAGAGGATGCACGACGCGTGGCTCATCTCGGAGATCACCGGCGTCGACAGGCTCGCCGAATACCTCGACGCGTGGGAGGCCCGTGTCCCCGAAGAGTGGGACGGTCAAGTCCCCGAGATCCTCGACTTCATCAAGGTCGTTCGCGCGGCCCTCCTCGAGGGCGCTGACGTCCACCGAGCGGGGGCTGCGGCCATGGTCTCGGCGTGGTGCGGATGGGCGAAGGTCCCTGCCCTGCACATTCCGTCCTTCCGGATGGTTGACTGCCGACCTCCTCCGGGGCGCCTGGCAGACGCGTCAGCCCGCCTTACCAATGCTCCGCCCCTCCAGTTCGTCGCGCCCCGTAGCGTCGGCGAGCTGATGGCTGCCTAAGCAAGCAGTCCGACCCCAGCTCCAGCCGCCGACAGGCGCGGCCCTGATCCCACTTGCGGGTCGGGCTCGAAGGAGCTTTAGGTGTCACTCACAATTGAAGTACCTGTCGACTGGCGGTCCCGCACCACCGTCGATGTGTCCACCGCTGGCGTGATCGCTGGCGGACTCTGCCGAAACAGCGCATATGCCGCTGTTGCACGTGGGGACTTGCCCTCAATCAAGCTCGGACGGCGTATCGTCGTTCCGGTCGCCGCACTGCGCCGTCTGCTGGGCGAGTTGCCCGAGGCCGGGGACGACAAATGACCCCCGAACGCGGAGCAGCGCGGGCCGAAACCCGCGCTGACTCCTACAACGGGGCCGCCACGACCCAGGTGATGAAGTCTACAGGGACGTCGAGCAATTACGGCGTCTCCCAGCGGCAGGCAGCTCGCTGGGCAGTTGAACACAAGCGTCGCTGGGACCAGCCGGTCGGTCTCGCAACGGCCCAACAAGTCGACGCATTCCGAGCAGAGATCGCCGACCTCAAGCGCCTTGTCACCGGAGAGCGGATCTGATGAGTCCGGAGCCACGTGATGGATTCGACCCAGACGAACGGGAATCGTGGGAAGAGACGCCGCATGGTGCCGACGACTTCGGAGATCGTCCGGGAGTCGTCTTCCTCTCAGACGTGGCGCCTGAGCGTGTCGACTGGTTATGGCCGGGGCGTATCCCGCTGGGGAAGTTGACCGTCCTATATCTCGTCGCCTCGTCTCTCGCACCAGAGTTGTCAACCCGGCAACTGCCATTCCAACGACGAGATATGAAAGGTTGGCCTCGTCGAACTTTTTGACCCCCCCCTCGATAGGACAACGACCTAGGGTCACCGGGGCTGGGGGCCTAGCGATGTGCTACTGAACCAGCCTCAGGCTGACTCCGGTTACCATGCTCGACGCCGGGTCAGTTGAGTGAGGTTCCGCCGCCACGCTCTCTGACCCGGCAACCTATTGCACGGTGCTCGACTCTGCTCTAGCCCGCACCTGACCCCCACGGCTGACGGTTGCGGGGCACAGGGGCGAACGTGGAGCGGGGGAGCGGGCTATCGTGCCCGCATGGTCGACTTGAATGGATACGAGACGCTCCAAGGGCCGCTCCGCCCTCTGCCGCCGATCTCGTCGGGGCGACCGCATCTGGAGTCGATGCGCTGGCAGGCTCTCGGAGAGGTCCACCTCGCATCGCCGGGTCAGGCAAAGACGTTGTGCGGTCAACCCCGAGCCGAATTTATAGAGTGCGAGCGTCCGCAGCCGGATGACCGGTCGTTCTGCGCCCGGTGCCTGAGCTGCGCTTAACCTCACACCGGGCCCCTGACCTATGCAACCGGCCGGGTGCGGGCGTAGTGGCTACCTCAGCTTGTCAACGGATCAACGTAGGGCGGGGGAAACGTCCCAACATTCATCCCAACAACTGGACCGGACCGAGTGGGACCCGATGGGTAGAACACCAGGCCAACCCGGATTCGTCGGTATAGCCTGGCCTCACATACTCCCAGGTGGGACCAGCCTTCCGAGATTTTGAGTCCACCGCGTCTGCCATTCCGCCACCCGGGCCGGTGGGGGCGCAGCCTATCCCCACCGCTGCGTGGCGCAGCGGTGTCGGGAGGGCCGGAAACGTAGGATCCGTTCCCATGGACGGTGCAGCTTCCCCGATCGGATTGTCCGAGGCCTGGGCCGCCGTCGGCGAGCACGGCGCGTTCGCCCTGGACTGCGTCGAACTGTGGTGGATCGACGTCCCGTTCGTGCGCCCCGTCTCGACAGCGGTCGGCGTGCACAGGAACCGACCGTTGGTGCTGGTACAACTCCGGGGGAGCGCCGATGGTCGGTCGGTCGACGGCTGGGGGGAGTGCGCCGCCCTCGCCGACACCACCTACGACGACGAGGACGTGGCCGGGTCGTTCTTCGCTCTTGAGCACCGCCTGGTACCGGCCCTGGTCGAGCAGGCGGCCAGGTCGCACGGCCGGTTGCCCCGACCCTCCGCCTTGGACGGGATCCGGCGTGCCGCCCCCGGGGGGACACTGGCCTTCGCCGCCTTGGAGATGGCAGTGGCGGACGCCCATCTCCGATCCGAGAGCCGATCGTTCGCCCAGGTGCTCCGGGTGGAGGATCGGCACGTCGAGATCGGCGCGGTGGTCGGGACCTGCGGGGACACCGGCACACTGGTCGACGCGGTGGCTGCGCTGGCCGCCGAGGGATTCACGCGGGTGAAGATGAAGATCGGCCCCGGCTGGGATGTCGAACCGGTGGGTGCGGTGGCCGCGCTGGCTGCCGCCATCCCGGGCCTGCGCGTGCAGGCGGACGCCAATGGCTCGTATTCCGAGTCGGACAGCGCCCACCTCGGGCAGCTCGACCGGTTCGGACTTCTCTGCCTGGAACAACCCTTCGATCGGTCCGACCTCGGGGCACACGCCCGCCTGGCGCGCCGCCTCGCCACCCCCATCTGCCTCGACGAGAGCCTCGACTCGCCCGAGCGGACCGCGGCCGCCATCTCGATGGGAGCGTGTTCGGTGGTGTGCGTCAAGCCGTCGCGCCTCGGTGGCCTGGGTGCGGCACTGCGGGTGGTCGAGGACTGCAGGGATGCCGGCATCCCGATGTGGATCGGCGGCATGTACGAGTCGGGCTACGCCCGTGGTGTCAACACCACCCTGGCGGCAGTGCCCGGCTTCGCCTGGCCCGGGGACCTGAGCCCGGCCCCGACCTACTTGACCGATGGGCTGGTGGAGCCCCTGGGCCTGGTCCGGTCGACTTCGAGCGGTGCACTGGAGGCTTCTGTGCCCGGCGGGGACGGGATGGGTCCCGCTCCCGACCGCGCCGCTCTGGAACGCCTCCTGGTGCGGCGGGCACGGGTGGCCGGCCCCGGGGGGTGAAGGCGGCGCCCGGCAGGGGTCGCCAAGGGCGTGCCCATGGTGCCGTGCGGGCGGTCCGGACCCTCGGCGCGGAGTTGGTTCCCACCATGCGTAGAGTTGTCCTCCCATGCATCGCACGATCATCGAACGCCGCCTCAGTGACGCCCACCAACGGTTGGTGCGCGCCCGGAGCGAATTGGCGGTGCTCGACGAGCAGCTGGTGGTGGTCAACGAGATCGCCGATGACACCCGGTTGAGGGCACTGGTGTCCGAGACGCCGGTGGCGTCCAAGGAACACGACGAAGCCAACCGGCATGCCACGGTCATGCTCCAGACACGGACCGCCCTGTTGGCGCTGATCGCCGAACTCGAGCGGCGGCAGGACGAACTGCTCAATCGACTGGTGGTCGGCCCCGGTTGACCCGGAAGACCATGATGACCATGCGGGCCGGGAAGACCATGCTGAAGGTGTCCACCGTGCCGCACGAGGATCTGACCTTTTCGTACCGTTCGCCGACGTCGTCGGAACCCCAGCCGAGAGGAGCTGACACACCATGACCAGGCGCGTGGTCATCGCAGAGGACGAGGCCATCATCCGTCTCGATCTCAAGGAGATTCTGTTGGACGAGGGGTACGACGTGGTGGGCGAGACCGGCCGCGGGGACGAGGCGGTCGAACTGGTCCGGGCCCACCGCCCCGACCTGGTGATCCTCGACATCAAGATGCCCGGCTCCGACGGGCTTGCCGCAGCCCGGTCCATTCGCGATCTGGACCTCAAGGTCGCGGTGCTGATCCTCACCGCCTTCAGCCAACGGAGCCTGATCGACGAGGCGCGCGATGCCGGGGTGGCCGCCTATCTGGTGAAGCCGTTTCAGCGCATCGAGCTCATCCCGGCCATCGACCAGGCCGTGGCCCGCTGCGAACAGGAGTGGGCGATCGACGACGAGGCACACCGGGCACAGACCGAGGGGGGCGTCGACCTCCAAGCGAGCGCCGAGGACAAGTTCGAGACCCGACGGATGGTCGACGGTGCCAAAGGCATCCTGATGGAGCAGTCCGGCCTGTCCGAGGCCGAGGCGTTCGGCTTCATCCAGAAGACGGCGATGACGACCCGTTCGCGGATGGTGGACGTGGCCCGACAGGTGCTCGAGGGCACGCTCGCGCCCTAGGCCGGGGCGCCCCTCCGCCATGGTCGATCGGCCCTCTCCCCGACAGGTATCGAAGATCCCGGACAGCGGGCCGGAACCGCCCACGGGGCCTCTGATCCTGCTCGACGGGATGTCCCTGGCCTTCCGGGCCTACTTTGCCCTTCCGACCACACTGACCACAGCCGATGGAGTGGTCACCAACGCCGTCCATGGCTTCGCCTCGATGCTGGTGAACCTGATCCGCGATCACCGACCGGTCGGGTTGGCGGTTGCCTTCGACCTCCCGGGCGGCACCTTCCGGGACGAGATCGTCGAGGAGTACAAGGGTGGACGCGCCGAGACGCCCCCGGATCTACCCCCCCAATTCGACATGATCCGGTCGTTGCTGGAGTCCTTGGCCATCCCGGTCGTCGGGGCCGAGGGATTCGAGGCCGATGACGTGCTGGCCACCCTGGCCACCGAGGCGCGTGATCGCCGGCACCCGGTGATCATCGTCACGGGGGACCGCGACTCCTACCAACTGGTCGAAGACCCCTACATCCGGGTGCTCTACAACCGGCGCGGCGTGAGCGACTATTCCCTCTACGACGAGGCCGGCATCGAGGAGAGGACCGGGGTGGAGCCGGCGAAGTACCCGCTCCTCGCTTCACTGCGGGGCGACCCGTCGGACAATCTCCCCGGAGTACCCGGCGTCGGGGAGAAGACCGCAGCCAAGCTGATCAACGAGTACGGGGACCTCGAGACCATCTACGCCCATCTCGACGCGCTCTCGCCGAAGCTGAGGGAGAACCTGGCCGCCCATCTCGATCGGGTGCGCATGAACGCCGAGGTGATCCCCCTGGTCCGGGACGTACCCCTCGACGTCCATGTCGACCAGCTGACCCTCGGGGGATGGGAACTAGAAGAGGCCCGCCGCACCTTCGCCGAGTTGGAGTTGCGGACGTTGTGGACGCGCTTTTCGGCCTTGATGCAGGACGGGTATCTCGGCAAGCCGGCGACACCTGCCACCGCTGACGCCGACACCCCGGGTCCCGGCGGCCTCGACGGGCTCGGTGCAGCGGCCGCAGACGCGGTACCGGACTGGCTTGGGTCGCCCTCAGTGATGGCACCCAGGGACGCAGCGTCGGCATGCGAGGCGCTGGAGGCCGTGTTCGCTTACGCCCGGGCCACGACGGGGAGCGTCGCCCTCTCCGCACGCTGGTCGGGGGATCCGGGCCGGTCGCCCCTGCTGGGCCTGGCGGTGGCCGGCGAGGCGGTGACTGACGGCCCGCCGCCGGTTGCCGTGGTGTACCTCGGGCCCGGCACAGACCCGGACATCCCGCTGTCTGCCGACCCCGGGGTTCTCGAGGCACTCACCGGCGGACTGGGGGCGGGCGGTGTCGGCGTCGTGGCCCACGATGCCAAGGAGATCATGCGGTCGTTGCTGCCACTCGGCGTGGACGTCACCCAACTGACCATGGACACCGCCGTGGCCGCCTACCTCCTCGATCCGTCGAACGACCGGTACAGGGTGACGGATCTCGCTGCTCGCTTCTTGGGGGTGGCCGTCGACGATGGCGGAGGCGGCAAGGGCCAGGGTGCCTTCCTGCTCGAGCCACCGCCCGATCCGTCGGCTGGGCCGGACGTGGCGGACACGCCGGACTCGCCCGGTGTGACCGATGGCCCGGCCGATCCGGTCGACGCCTTCGCCATGGCGGAGATTCGTCTGACCGCGGTCCTCGCCAGGCTGCGGGCCCCTCTGGTGGAGGCCCTGGCCGACGTGGGGGAGTCGACGCTCTTCGACGAGATCGAACTGCCCCTCGTCCGGGTGCTGGCCCGGATGGAGGTGGTGGGGATCCCGGTCGACCGGGAGGTGCTGCGTTCGATCGCCGCCGGTCTGGCCGAGGAGTGCCGTGTGCTGGAGGCGACCATCCACGAGCTCGCAGGCGCCCCCTTCAAGATCAATTCGGTGCCCCAGCTCCGAGCGGTGCTCTACGACCAGCTGGGCCTGACCCCGGCGCGCAAGACGAAGACGGGCTTCTCCACCGACGCCCGCACGCTCGAGCTGCTCCGCGGCCAGCATCCGATCATCGAGGCCCTGCTGCGGTACCGGGAGATAGAGAAGCTCCGGTCCACCTATGGAGAGAGTCTCGCCGCCGAAGTGGCACCGGACGGCCGCATCCACGCCACGTTCCGCCAGACCGTGGCCCGCACCGGGCGGCTGTCGTCCGACCGACCCAACCTCCACAACATCCCGGTCCGCACCGCGGAGGGCCGTCGCTTCCGAGAGGCGTTCGTGCCTTCCGCCGGACGTCGGCTGTTGGTGGCCGACTACGACCAGGTGGAGTTGCGGGCCATTGCCCACCTGTCGGGTGACCCCGGTCTCACTTCGGCATTCGCGGCCGGCGAGGACATCCACCGCACCGTGGCGGCGCGGGTGTTCGGCGTCGAGCGCGACAAGGTGACCCATGCCCAACGGTCCACCGCCAAGATGGTGTCCTACGGGCTGGCTTACGGAATGGAGGCCTACGGGCTCTCCCAGCGGCTGGCCATCCCGGTGGAAGAGGCCCAAGAGATCCTCCGGGCGTTCTTCGAGGCCTTCCCGTCCGTCCACGACTACATGGAACGGGCGGTGGCCGAGGCACGCACGAACGGGTACACGGTGACCGCATTCGGGCGCAGGCGCCCGCTCCCGGACCTGACCTCCACCAACTACCAGGTGCGCCAGGGGGCCGAACGGCAGGCGATGAACGCCGGTATCCAGGGCCTGGCTGCCGACCTGTTCAAAGTGGCCCTGATCCGCCTGGACGCCGGGCTCGAGGAGGGGGGGTTCGCATCCGACCTGGTGCTGCAGGTCCACGACGAAGTCCTGGTCGACGTGGTCCCCGACGAGTCCGAACGGGTAGCCGCCCTCACCGAGCAGGCCCTGACCGGGGCGGCCCAACTGGCGGTCCCCCTCAAGGTGGCCATGGCCTGGGGCTCATCCTGGGCGGAGGCAAAAGGATCCTGACCAGCCCCTGACCAACCCATGACGAGCCGGCCCGTCATGGCGTTCGGGCTGGTGGAGTACGATGACTAGCCGGCCACGCCTCTGTGGCCCTTACCTTCACCGTCGTGAACCCGAGGGGTGCCGACGGATCCGTCCGGAAAGCGAGCTACCTACTTCATGGCCGATACCCAAGTCGTACCCGAGGGCACCGCCCTGCTGTCTCCCGAATCCATGGGCACATTCGACGAGAACGGGGTCTACACCCCCCGCTCGGTCACCGAGGACGATCTCGGCGGTGCGTCCCTCGAGGACGCCATGGCCGGCACCATCGTCGAATTCGAGGACGGCGACCTGGTTGAGGGCACGGTCGTCAAGATCGACCGCGACGAGGTACTCCTCGACATCGGATTCAAGTCCGAAGGTGTCATCCCGGTCCGCGAACTGTCGATCCGCAACGATGTGGATCCGTCGGAGATCGTGACGCTGGGCGAGGCCATCGAGGCCCTTGTGCTCCAGAAGGAGGACAAGGAAGGCCGACTGATCCTTTCGAAGAAGCGGGCTCAGTACGAGCGGGCATGGGGCACCATCGAGAAGCTGAAGGAGGCCGACGAAGTGGTCTCCGGTCCGGTGATCGAAGTGGTCAAGGGCGGCCTGATCGTGGATATTGGCCTGCGGGGCTTCCTGCCGGCATCTCTGGTGGAACTGCGGCGGGTGCGCGAGCTCCAGCCGTATGTCGGTCGGACCATCGAGGCGAAGATCATCGAGCTCGACCGCAACCGCAACAACGTGGTGCTGTCCCGCCGAGCGTGGCTCGAGGAGACCCAGAAGGAGCAGCGGGGAGAGTTCCTGGTCAACCTCAAGCCGGGCGAGCGCCGCAAGGGTGTTGTCTCGTCGGTGGTCAACTTCGGTGCGTTCGTCGACCTCGGGGGAATGGACGGACTGGTCCACGTGTCCGAGCTGTCGTGGAAGCACGTCGATCATCCGTCATCGGTGGTGTCGGTGGGTGATGAGATCGACGTCGAGGTGCTCGACGTCGATCTGTCCAAGGAGCGCATCAGCCTGTCGCTCAAGGCCACCCAGACCGATCCATGGCAGGAGTTCGCCAACTCGCACCAGGTGGGGGAACTTGTCTACGGACGGATCACCAAGCTGGTGCCGTTCGGCTCGTTCGTCCAGGTCGGAGATGGTATCGAGGGCCTCGTCCACATCTCGGAGATGGCCGGTCACCATGTCGACCTGCCCGAGCAGGTCGTCACTCCGGGCGAAGAGCTGTGGGTGAAGATCATCGACATCGATCTCCAGCGGCGTCGGATCAGCCTCTCGATCAAGCAGGCGGCCGAGGGCGGCGAGGTCTCCGAGGAGTACCGCGAAGCGTTCGGTGAGCACGCCTATGACGCCGAGGGCAACTATGTGGGCCCCTTCGAGTTCGCCGAGACCGAGTTCACGCCCGAGACCGAGGCCCAGGCAGCCTGGGTGGACTACGTGGCCGAGCACGGCCCGGGTGAGGGCACCGCCGAAGCCCCTGCCGCCGAAGCCCCTGCCGC
>Ga0209385_1000373_pt1 | contig 17949 bp, 8 predicted proteins | sample NGEPerB_FD_184506 | JGI IMG/M metagenome (GOLD analysis project Ga0209385, IMG submission 184506) | Arctic peat soil microbial communities from the Barrow Environmental Observatory site, Barrow, Alaska, USA - NGEE PermafrostAB12-B... | ecosystem: Environmental > Terrestrial > Soil > Wetlands >... | reverse complement strand
GCAATACCAACCCGGAGCAAGACCGACGCTCGGGTAGTGCGGCGCTTCAGCGCCGCGGCATAAGGCCCCGGATGGAAGGGGCCTTTAGGCCCTGAGGTTCGGTGTTTGAATCAGCCGAAAGCGCCTCCGAGGGCCGCCAGACCGAGGTACCCCAGGGGCTAAAGCCCGGTTTTTCTAAAACGCTATTAACGCGGACCTGAAGGTCCGCACTACCCGGCCAGGTCTACGCTAACTCTGAAACCGCTCTAGTTTCCCGCCGGAATTCCCGTGAGAAGAGTTCGTCCGCAGCCCCGCCGTCAGCAGTTGACGATTTTCGGCCAGAATCGAGAGCCAGTAGTTCATGCGCTCGGCATTGCTGCGAACTTGCCAATGTTGAAAGAGGTGCGCGGCATCGCGCAGGGCAAGCCTTCCTTCCGTGGGATGAATCTCCAGGTTAAACGACAGCGATCCCGGCTCGATCGCCGCCAGAGCCGTGGTCACGATCTGGAAGAGACCCTCGGGGCCATACAGCGTCGGCAGCGAACAGCGTCCGTCGTATTCGAACGGAACGGGAATCTGTGCGAGAAAGCTCAGGTGATCGGAGACGCTATAAGGACTGTACTTCGAGAGCGGGTGTCCGTCATGCAAATGGAAGTGGAGGGGCTTGCGGTGACGGGCCAAGGTCCGAATGAGTTCGAGCACGACTGGCAGGCATGAGCGGACTGCCTCCTGAATCTCATCGGCGAGCGGGACAACCAGCGGGTCGTCGAATCTAAGACCGCACACGTCGTCGCCGGGATGCTTCCGCGAGTAAGTACTGCGTACCTCGCGAATGCCGACATGTCCGACATCGATGCAAGCGCTCACAGATTCCAGTTCCCGGGTGCGGTCGAAGAACGCCGCGAACTCGGCGGGTTCGAGCCCTACAGCGTACTCGATATACAGGCGGGGCGCTCCCTCGATCTTGTCCAACGCCGCGGCGACTCGCTGGACGGCGGCAAGATAGGCTTCTGGCTGCGACTGGAGTTCGCGCTGATCGTGCACGATCATTCCGAAGACGCGGTTGCGACAACGGGCGGCGAATTCTTCAATCAGGTTGTGCGATCGTTCCTCGAGCAGGTTGAGATTGCGGTCGAGGTGCACCGTCGCCAGCCCCTCAGGCGTGGGCCGGTACGGCCATTGCCATTCGAGGTCCTCGGGCGTCCTGGCGTAAAGCTCGGTTCCCAACCCGGCTTGCCGGAAGCGCAGACCCGCCAGCGCAAGCAGCGCATCGTCACCCTCGAAGCGCTTCTGAAACAGGCCGAGGAGTCCCGGCGTTGGCGTGGGGGTATGAGCGCTGGTCTCGCTCATGCTGTGCCCAGGCCCTGCTGAGGCCTCGATTGCACGAGATACACTTGATCGCCCACGATTGCCCCTTCGATGTCCTGCGGAGAGCCAAACTCTTCCTCAATGACACGCGCGAGCGCGGCCAAGCGCTTGCCCAATGCCGCCGCAACCGGCAGGTCGCGAGAGAGCGGCATCTCGGAGTATCGCACCCGGGCCATGGAAGTTCCTCCCGCGGCATCAGGACGCAGAGCGCAACTGAAATTGGCAAAGGCCAGAATTCGACTCTTGCCTGAGATTTTATCGCAGACCATCCTATACGGAGTTCCCGGCAACGTGGCCGATGCCAGCACTTCCCCGAGGCCGACGGCAATCTCGACATAGGCTTCGTCGCGTCGTTGGTCGACGGGATTCACGGTATGCACGATGAAGGAGTAGTCCGGTGCGATCATCTCCTGCAGGACCACGGCCATGTGCGCCTGCTCGTGGGCAATGCCGTTTTCCCTGCGGCTCATCGCGGCGCGCTCGGTCCAGAGCGAGGCCCAGACCCGGCGGACGGCGTCGGCGACATCGCCCGGCGCGACATTGGCGATGGAGTCATAGAGCCCGGCGCCCGCCATCTGCTCGAGGTCTTCACAGTTGGCGCTGGAACGCACCATGATCCGCGATGCGCCATCGAAGCTCCCCACGGCCGCTTGCACGACTCCGGCAGGCACCTCGAGCTGCTGGATCAACCCGCGCAGCCGTCCCGCCGTCGCCGCAAAGTCGGAAGGCGGCAATCCGTTGACTTGCCCGACAAGCTGTCGGTATTGGTCGCGAATCGCCGGTGCGGATTCCAGTGAGCTCTCCATGACCCCGAAGGGAACGACCAGCCCCGGGGCGGTTAGAAAGCCGGCCGAGTCGCGACGCGCCAGAGCCGCCAGACGGCGAAGTCCGGAAGCCTTGCCGCCGCCGGTGTCGGAAGTGGCCTGATCGAGCGGAATGCAAACGGACTGGGCGCGCAGCGAAACTTCCGGAACTCGTACTGCCGCGCCGGGGGCGGAGAACGTCTTGCTCTGCGCCGGGGGCAATTGCGCAGAGGGCGTCAATCGGAACGTTCCCGCACCAGCCTCCATCGCGACGACGCTACCGCGCAGACCTTCCAGGCGCTCGAACTCTTCCGTATCTTCGCAGGTCACGAAAGGAACGCGTCGCTGGCGGGCTCTCACGCCAAGATGCGAGAGATGCGGAATCTGGTGCGCGAGAACGATTCCCCGCACCGCACCGGAAATCTCCTCATCGCCCTCGGCGCCCCTGAGGAGCGCGATTACGTCGCCCTGCGGTGGGTTGCGCAGACCGGCGAGCGACTCGGCTGCAACCAGCTCTCCAACAGCGCTTCCGCTGACCAGGACTTCCCACGGCGATAGATTCAGACGATTCCGAATATTCCGCGTCAGTCGCGTGGCAAGCTCGGAAATCTGGAAGACGAGGCTGCCGCGAATGTCACCCTCCACGAACATCGCAATGGAGGCGCCGGCTACCTCGAGGGCCCGTCCCAACCTGGAAACGCGATTCGGGAACAGCCCCATCACCCATCCCGAATAGTCGTCGGCCAGACGCCGGCTGCGTTCGATCGTGGCCTTGACGCGCAGTATGTGCTCGCGGCTGGCTGGATCGGACGCTTGCTGCCAAGCCCCGAGTTCGGCTTCCAGCGCGTCACACTCCGCTGCAGAAAAGCCGCTCAGCCCTACGTTGCTGACCGTAAGCGTCAAGGCTTCTAGTAGCTCCGGCCACGGCAACTCACCGTTCAGCTGGTCGAGGGACGCGAGCAGGCGGCTGAGCAGGGGGAAAGCGAGGTCCTCCAGCGCGATATCGGCGAGACGGAGCTCGTGGCCGCCGCTGCCGGGATTGTTCCGTACGCTGGCCAGGAAAGCACGGCGTAACCCGGTCAGCAGTCGCAAGGTGGCGACCTGCTGCGGGATGTCCTCTCCCAACTGCTCCTTGGCCTGAAGAAACCTCTGGATGAGATCGGCGTTCTCGGGCGAAACCTTGGCGGCGAGGCCGCGAAGCTGCTCGTCGAGAGAGCGGGCGCTGAAGAACTCCTTCAGTTCTTCGTGAAAGATCTGGAACTGTTCGACGAAGTCGCGCGAATACTGCGCCCCCGGCGCGGTGATGTGATCGAGAATGCGGGCCGAGGTGACCAGGTCTTCCGGACCGACGCAACGATGCAGCTTGTTCTGCAACGCGTTTTTGATCTCGCGCTTCAGGTCGGAGGGGATATCGTTGCGATGCGCTATGTCGCGAATGCGGGTGAGCGGCTCCGCCCGCGTAAAGGCACGATCGGTCGAGGGCAGCCAGCAATAGATCTTGCGCAAGACGAGGGTCTTGGCGGGACCGGTCACGGCGGAGAGCGCGTCCTGGATTTCGATGGACGCCTTGGCCGCATGGCTAGGGCGGAAATGTCGCCCGTCTTCCACGCAAGCCACCTCGCCTGTACCCAGAAAGCGCAAGTAGACCGAGAGGTCGATCAACTCCTCAAGCGTGATTTCGCCGCCGCAACCGGCGACCAGCGAGCGCACCAGCTCCAGCTTCTCTCGCCAGCTCCGAGCATGGACATTGCCTTCCGCGAGCTGAGGAAGGAAGCCATCACTCGCGCTCGACCGCTCGGGCGATGCGGCAGTTTCAGCGGCGACCACGGTCGAGGCAAGCGCAGGCGCTTCGGCAGGCTGGCCGTCATTCATCAACTGAAGCAGCCGGTCGCGAGCGTCGATCAGCAGCGAGGGCGGAGAAGGCCATTGTTCCAGGATGACGCTGCCGGAGAAGTTGCGCTCGCCAAGGCGCTCCAGCAAGCGTTCGATCCCCTTGCTGTCTCGGCTCGCCGGTCCCGTGAAGACGAGCAGATGACTGTCGCGATCGCCCCAGTTTTCGTGCAGGTGAACATGCACGATGGGCACCTGCCGGTTGAGTTGAACCAAGTAGCGCAGGTAATTGTTGCGCGTGGACTCGCAAAGATTCGCATGTCCCACATCGAAGCACATGCCAAGACGATCAGCCCCGGGTGGAGCGAGTTGCTCGATCCGCGCGAAGAGTTCGTTAAATTGCGCGGGCGGTGTGAGGACCGTATTTTCGATCGAGAGCGCCAATCCGGCTTCGGGCAATCGGGCCATCAGCGGCGCGATAGCAGCGACGTAGGCCTCGATTCCCTGCTCGGCATAAAGATGGATGTTGAGAAGCTCGGCGCCCACATCCTGGGCGAACTCGAGGCTTTGCAGCAGAAGCGGCACGGCCTGGGGATTGAGGGGATTGGCCGTCCACGGCGCGTGCACCGATAGTCGAATGCCGTGCTTGCGCGCGGCGTTGCAAATGGAGCGCCGCGCGTCCTGGTCGAGATCGGTCTCGCTCCAGCCCGCGCCGGCGGCATTCTTATCAGGAAACCACTCGAAAGCATCGAAGCCGCTTTGCAGCGCGAATTCAAAGGGCTCCATCGGCGTGGGCGCGCAGATCGCGGTCTGATTCCCGATGCGAAACAAGTCTGGTTTCCTCGTTTCCGAAATCGCTCAGTGGTTACGCGGGCGTAGCGGCATCCGTGGCCTGGTCACGCGACTGAACCACGTAGTACTCGCCGTGCGCAATGGCGCCCTCGATGTCCTGCGGAGAACCGAAGGCATTCTCCACGGCCACGCCGATCTTCGCAATGCAGCGCATCAGTTCCTCGCGAAAATTCTCATCCCACACCAGGCGCTCCTGCGAGTAGTCGAGCTCAGCATCGCGTGGCGGCTTGAGCATCACGCTGTCATAGAGACCGGCTCCGGCATAGCCAGGCAGATCTTCACCATTGGAATCGGAGCGGAAGATGAGACCTCCGCCATAGAGACCGATGCTCTTGCTGGGATACGCGATCAGCTTCGATTGCAGAGTTTCTTTACTACTTACGAAGCTGAGCGCCCGTCCGGGATAGTTGCCGACCAGGGTTTCGCCGAGCCCCAGCACCACTTCGGCATACAACTCGCCACGGTCGCCCGTGGAGGGATTAACGGTGTGGATAACATAGGCATAGTCGGCCTCCACCACCTGCTGGATCAGAACGGCCATGAACAGATCGTCATGGCGGATGCCGTGGGCCTGGCGGCTGAGCCACGCGCGCTCATTCCACTTCGAGGCCCACACCCGCTTGATGCACTGCCATGCGTCGTCCCAGGGCTCTGGAGCAGGTAGTCTCGCGCTTTGCATCGCCTGCCGCAAGGTCGCCGGCAATTCGCTCGGCGCAGTCAGTTGCTGCAACGTCTGGCGAAGCTGCGAGAGGATTTTCGGAGGACCGCTCTCGACCGAGGAAACGAGCTGTTCGAAGCGCTGCCGCAGCGGCGCGTTCTCCTGCAACTCAAGAACCTGCTCACAAACCCCGAACGGGATTGCCACCGAAGCCGGCTGACGAACCCAGTCCGGCAACTTGCCGTGCAAACGCATCTGGTTGCACGACTTGCCGCCAACCACGCGCTCGTTGAATTCGCTAGCTGGAATTGCGTAGGCCTTGAATCTGGGGCGAACGAGTCCCGCAGTAGAGATGGCAGCGCGAGGCGCGGGCGCGCTCGCCGCCGCAGTGGCTTCCTGGAAGACGACCTCGCCGTCGGAGTTGACGGAAAAGCTGAGCAGACGCCCACGAAGCGCTTTGAGCTGCTCCATCACTTGCGAGTCGTAGCAGGTGGCGAACAGCACGCCGGCATCGCGGGCGCGCACCGCGACGTGCGACAGAATGTCCGTCTCACCTCCGAGGATCACCGCGACAACTCCCCCAGGAATTTCCTCTTCGCCCGACACGGCCTCGGCAACCAGCGCCGTCGGCTGGGCGTAGTTTGCCCCCTGACCATCCATCAGGGAGCGCATGACTTGAACCTCGCCAGTTCCGCTGCCGCGGCTGATGACCTGCCAGTTGCCGACATGCGCCGTCTCGCGCAGGACAGGTTGCAGTTGGCGAACCAGCATCGACAGTGTCGAGGCCAGGCCGCCGCGAATTACCTCTTCACTGAAGAGCGTGATGCTCCAGGGAGCGGCGTGGAAACCATTGCCCAGCACTTCGGCGCAGGGCTGCAGCACAGCGCGGTAGCGGTCGATAAATTCGCCGAGCGCGCGCGTGATGCGATCGATGACCGCCTTGGCGTTCAGCGACCACTCGGCAGTGAAGCGCGGCAAGCTCTGCAACCGCTGCCAATGCGTGCGCGCCACCCCGAACTCCGCGCCGGCTTCGAGAAGTACCAGGTTTTCGAGCAGCGCGCCGATGAGATCGACCAACTGATCGCGGCCAAGATGCAGGTGCAGGCTGCGCTCCACGATGGTGCGCACATGCTGCTCCACCGCAAGATCAAGGTACAAAAGTTCGCGAAGCCCCTGATTGCCTCCCATGCGACCCAAAACGTCACGGCGGGCTTCGAACGCCTGATAGGCGAGGGTCACTAGCGAATCCGGCGGATCGTTCTGATGCCGCCACAGATGCCACAGGCGGCCGCGCAGATCATCGTCAAGCAGGTAGCCAGCGGTGTTGATCGCGGTCTCGAAGTCCGTCCCGGAGTGCACGGCCTTCAAGGTTCGCAGGAAATTCTCGAAGTCGTGGATAAGTCCTTCTTTAAGGTGGCCCACGAAGTCGGGCGCGGCGCGGATGGGCCGCTCGAAGCTCTCCAGTCGCTCACGCGTGACCCCGCCTGCCTGGAGCACATCATAGAATCGCTGGTGATTGCCGTTGCTGCGCAGGAATTCGAGATACGCTTCGGCGATGACCACGTCGTCGGGAGTCGTATTGTTGTGCAGCTTCTGGTGCCACTCTTCCATGAAGTGGCCGGTGACTTCCTTGATGTGATGACGGTGCATGATGGCCAGGACTTCGTCGCGAATCTTCTGACCATCGCCGCCGCGGCCAACCGTGGAGAGGATAAGGCGATAGAATGCCCGGCCGGCGGGATCTTGCACGTACCGGTCGGCGAGCTTGAGCGTGAGCCTGTCCTGAGCGTGACCCAATTCCCGTGGCTGGGTGTTGTAGTTGCGCTGCCAGTCGAGCTGGCGAATGGCCGAGAAGCGCATCCAGACGAAGAGCAGCGCCAGCCCCTGCACGTTCCCGCGGACGCGATCGAGCAGGTCGTGACACAGGTTGTAGCGATGCATCAGCGTCCAGGAGTTGTGCGTGGTCTCAGCCCGGATGATTTCGTCGGCAAGCTGGGCCGCTTCCCCATCTGACAATGTGGTATCTGCGGAAGCGGACGCCGCCAGCGGGACGAAGAAGTTGCCGCCGCGATCCTTGATCCACCGATTGACGTCGGGCCGCCGCAAGACGAACGGAATTCCTAGCGGCGAGTCCTTTTGGGGAAATTCCAACTGCAGCCGGTTCAAGCCGTCAACTACCTCGAACGGTGTCTCTGCAGCCGACTGAAACAGAATGGTACCGGGCGGCTGTACCGGCGGCGGCGGCGCGAGCCATTCCTGGCGCGAACGCTGCGCGACGCCCCAATGCAGCACCAGAGGCGCGGGAAGATTGGAGACGAACGTCAGCCGGTAACGGTCATCAGCATGCAGAACGGCTACGGCAAGCTGGCCCTCTTCGATGTCGTAGACGTGCTGGAACGGGACTTCCTGGCCGGCAAGCTCGCGCTGCAACACTTCCGCTGGGGACGCGCCGGATGCCCCGGCGGGCGATGCGGCCAGCGCTATGCGGTAGTTACGGTTCTGGTTGTTATCCCAGCGATTCTCTTGCGGGAAATACAAGGCGAAGTCCATCAGAGAAAAATCGGACGGATGATCGAACCGCAAGGTAACGCGGCGTTCGCCATTCTGTCCGGCAAAGCGGGTCTGCGCGGCCGACGTGCCCGAAGCCGAAGTGCCTTCAGGCCAATAGGACTGCGGTGGAATCTGCCACGCGTCCTCGGGCCTGCGCAGCAGGGTCCAGTGCAGGACCACTTCCTTGGGAGTCCGCGCCTGCAACGACAATTGCACCTGATCGTTGCTGACGATCCGATCAACCTCGATCTTGATGCCGCTCCGGGTGTCTATCTGTTGGCTCATAGTTCGATTAAGAGTTCGATCAAAACGCTTTCGCTACCGCAATCGATGCGCAGCCCTCTGGCCTGTCAGCGGTGCGGCAAACGCGCTGCCACCGCTTCGGAGCGATGGCCCGTCATGCCGCCTCTGCTTCATTGAAGCGCTCGATTGGCCGATGAAACAGGCAACTGGTCCTGCCAGTTGGATAAACGTGCAGAAAGTATCACTTTCGTATCGACGGCGCATTTCCCTTTGTCATTAGATGCCAAATTCTACGATAAGAATTGGGACCTGTGGGCAACAAGCATTGTGGCAACTGGGCAATCGGTTGAGATAGGCCGGATTTGGGAATTGCCTGGGATGCTCCTGTCGGTCTTCGCTGTTCACTCCACTTTCGTTGAAGAGAAACTCTGCGAGCGGGCGGCCGCTGGCGCGGGTTTGCGGATCACGATCCGGAAACCCGATCCGCCTCCTGCAGAATCTCGCGATAGAGCTCCAAGTAGCGATCCGTGGCGGCCGCCCAGCCGAAGTCGGCGTGCATCGCGTTCTGCATCAACGAACTCCACGCCGTCTTCTCCGCGAAGGCGGCCAGCGAGCGATCGACTGCCGCAAGCAGCGCTGCGCCATCGTACGACTCGAAGAGGAACCCGGTGCCAGTGCTGGACTTGGGATCGAATTCGCGTACGCTGTCCTGCAAGCCGCCAATGGCGCGAACGATTGGGATGGTGCCGTAGTGCAAGCTGTAGAGTTGATTCAATCCACCAGGCTCGTAGCGCGAGGGCATGAGAAACATGTCGGCGCCCGCCTCGATCTTGTGGGCCAGTTCCTCCGCGAAGGCAATGCGGACACCGGCCTTGCCCGGATAGCGTGCCGGCAAGGCGCGAAATAGCTCCTGATAATAGCGATCCCCAGTGCCGAGAACGACGAGTTGGACGTCCCGCTGGAACAGCTCCGGCAGAGCGTTCGCCAGAATATCGCAACCCTTCTGATCGACCAGACGCGCCACCATGCCGAGCAACGGTACATCCGGGTTCTCGGGCAGGCCGAAGTTGCGCTGCAAATCGGCCTTGCAAGCGCGCTTTCCCGCGAGGTCCTCGGCGCTGTAAGGGCTCACCACGTAGGGGTCGTTGGTGGGATTCCAGACTTCGTAGTCGGCGCCGTTCAGGATTCCCACCAGGCGCGCCGCCCTCTGCCGGAAGACGCCCTCGAGGCCGAAGCCCTGCTCCACGCTCTGCACCTCGCGGGCGTAGCTTGGGCTGACGGTGGTGATGGCATCGGCGAACATCAGTCCGGCCTTGAGGAAGTTGATACGCCCGTAGAACTCAAGATAACGGGGAGTGAAGAACTCGGGGTTGAGATGCAACAGAGGCCACTTGGAGGCGTCGAAGATTCCCTGGTATCCGGCGTTGTGAACGGTGAAGACCGTCCGCGTCCCTTCGAGCTTCGGATAAGCCCAGGGCTGCGCCTTCAGGAACGCAACCGCCATGGCGGCCTGCCAGTCATGCGCGTGCAGAATGTGCGGCGGATCGAGACGGTGCATCACGTCCAGAGCGGCACGGCAGAAGAAGACGAAACGCTCGGCGTTGTCAGGGTAGTCGCCGTCGGTTGTTCCGTAGAGCTGCGGCCGGTCGAACACGCCCTCGGCGTGCACCAGATACACCGTGACCGCGTCGCCAATTTTGCCCCTCAGAATTGCCGGACTGGGAGCGCCAACCATCATGGAGACCGGTAGACGCCCCGGCAGTTCCTCCAGCGGCACCGAGCCGCGCAAAGCGGAAGCATGCGCCGGCAGGATCAGCGTGACCTCATGCCCTGCCCGCTCCAGTTGCAGCGACAACGAACTCACCATGTCGGCCAGTCCGCCGGTCTTGGCGAAGGGCACGGCTTCCGGCGTGACCATCACGATGCGCAGGCGCGCGCCTGCCGAAGCAGGACGTGGCATAACGGGAACGGGCTCCTCCGGCACCTGCCGTTCCGCCGCGTGCACAAAATCAGCCGCGACATCCTGGTTCAGGAAGATGTTGTCCTGGCTCTCGATCTGCGCGACCCAGCTCTCCTCGACGGTGCCGGCGGCAATCTGGTTGCGCAGGCGCTCGAAGCGCTGCAAGTGATGCTTCACGCGGCGCGTGGCATACAGATCGCTGGTGCCGTAGTTGATCATGAAGGCCCAGTCACTGGACTGGGCCAGCAGCAACTCCCGAGTAGCCTGATTCAGCGCCCGTTCCGCGAGCCCCGAACGTGTGTGCTGCGTGGCCGCCAGCTTCTCCAGGCTATCGGCAGAGGCGTGCAGTTGCGGGTAGATCCAGTGGTTCTCCGGATTGAGCCACACTTCGCTGAAACCTTTGTGTCCCCAGCTCGAGGGTGAGGGCTCGGCGGCGGGCGGATGCGGATGATCGCGCAGGTACTCGGAGAGGGTGACCAGCCGAACCGTGTTCTGCCGCGCGGCCTTGCGCAGCACGTGCTCCAGCCAGCGCGGTCCCTCGAACCACCAGTGGCCGAAGAGCTCGGCATCGTAAGGCGCAACCACAATGGGCTCGCGATCCATGTGCGGAGCGACACCGCGCACCTGGCGAATGCGCTGTTCCAGAAAATGTTCGGCGTGCATCTCGGCCTTGCGCTCGGCCCACTCGGGAACGTAGGGCTGCTTGTCGGTACCTTCGCCGGTGATGCGGTAGTACTTCAGGCCGGTGTCGATACGGATGCCATCGGGATGAATGTAAGGACCGATGTAGTCGAGGTCGAGATCATAGCCGATGTCGCGGTAGAACTCGCGATAATCGGGGTCGCCGGGGTAGCCTTCCACCGCACTCCACACCTGCCGGGAAGATTCGGGATCGCGCCCGAAGGCGACCAGTCCAGAGTCGCAGGCCACGGGAGCGTAAACCCCGTGGTGGGTGCGAGGCACGGCGCGCGTGATGCCGTGGGTTTCGAGGATGGTATAGTCCACGCCCTGCTCGCGCAAAAGCTGGTCGACGCCCGTGTAGAAGCCGCATTCCGGCAGCCAGAATCCGCGGGGCTGCTGCCCAAAAATCCTGCGGTAATGTTCGACACCCACGCGAACCTGCGTGCGCACCGCAGCCTCACTGACGGAGAGCAGCGGAAGATAGCCGTGCGTGGCGCAACTGGCGACGATCTCGACCTTGCCCACGTTCTGCAACCGCTGAAAGGCGGTGAGCAGGTTGCGACCATAGCGCTCCTGAAACGCATGTTGCACGTTTTGCAACAGCGAGAGATACATGCGCGCCAGGGCATGAAACTTGGGCAGTGAGCGGGTGCGCACAACTTCTTTCTCGGCGAGTTCGATAAGAAGCTGGAGACGGGCCAGGTAGCGGGACTGCAGCAGCTCGTCATCGAGCATGGACGCCAGAGTGGGAGTCAGCGAGAACGTCAGCCGGAAGTCGACGCCCTCCTCCAGCAGGCGATCCATAGCCAGCAGCAGCGGCAGATAGGTTTCTGTAATGGCCTGGTAGAACCAGTTCTCTTCGAGCGAGTAGTCGTGCTCGGGGTGACGCACGAAGGGAAGATGGGCGTGGAGCACGAAAGCCAGGCAGCCTGTTTCCATTGCGTTCAGCGTACAGCGTTCGAAGAAGAAACTCCCGAACAAGCAAACTGCCGTTCGTTGAGATCGGTCATGTCAGCGGGTTCAGCCGAGGGGAAGGAGGAAGCTGCTCCTGACGGAACAAACTGCTGTTCGTTCATCTCGGCGATGTCAGCCGCTCCCGGCGAACCGGATTCGCCTGGTGAGCGTAGCGGCCCGGATCGAAGCACATTTTCCGTTCCTTCGGGAGCAACGGAAGCCGGCGGCTGCGAGGTTGGCCCCCTGCGGGCGGGATCTGCGCCGATGTGGAGGTACGCATCCCGGGGCCCAATTCCATCCGCGCCTACCAGTTGCCGGGTCGCAAGGCTTTCGAAAACCCACAAGGGCCACACGCGATCCGAATCCCTCTGGTCCTCTGCCAATGCATGCTCGACCGGCTCCGCAGGAGTCGTCGCAAGCGGCTTTTTATCGTGGCTCAGGGAAGCCCTCGCCCTCCCTGTGTCCGTGACCGACGTATCGACTCCGACTGCAACGGCCGCCGGTTGCGCCGCTTCCGGAGCATACGGCCACGCCGCTGACCAAGCAGACTTCGATGGCTCCATGCGCGGCAAGTTCAGATCGGGAAGAGGGCGCGGGGCCTTCGCCGCAGTCGGCTCCGCCGCTTGCGTCGAAACCGCGACTGGAGCGGCTGCCTCAGCGGGAGCCGGCACCTGCGCGGGTTTCCGCTCTCCTCCACCAAGATGCCCACTTGCCCCCGCAACTGCTGCGGCGCCAAGCTCCTCCACCGCTCTCCCAGCACGGCGCTGCGGCTCAACGTGTATCGCGGGAGGGTGCAGGCGCGGCATGGTCACGAGGTTGGAGCGAGCCAGCGAGATCCATTTTTCTCTGGACGTGCGGCATCCGAGTTCGGCGCGGTATGCGGCTGAAGGCTCCCCCAGGTCGACGTACCAATTCTTGGCGGCCAGTTCGACGGGGATTTCAAAATAGCCGTGCTCCCCAGCAGCCCCTGCAAGCGGCGTTTCGGTAACGTCATAGAAACGCACCGCTGCGTGCGGCGAAGCGGAAAGCTTCCGCATCTCTCGCGGCCCAAGCTCCCAATAAACATGCAGCCTGCGGGGATCCACGACCAGCAGCGCCAGCCGGGTTTCGCCCCAGGGGTTGGGCAATTCCGTATTCTCCAAAGCAATCGCCGGTTGCGCCACCGGACGAGGCTGAGGACCAGGCTCCCGTGTTTCACTGGGAGCGGGAGGCCGCGCGTAACTGGGGTGCGTCACTGCTCTCCTGGGACGCCAGAGGGCGTCGTAGACGCGATGCAGAATGCTGCGGATTAACGACGCGACCATCTTCGAGGGGCCGTCAATCATAGTTTCCAGCGGGGCTCGGGGCTCGAAACGCCGGTATCAGGCTCAGGGGCGATTGCTCTTCCACTCGAGGCGGCAATCCGAGCACTTCAGCGCTCCATAGACGTTGTAATAGCTGGTGTAACCCGTACTGGTATCGGTCTTGGTGAACGTCATCTCATCGTGAATGTGGGCATGCTGATGGCACAATCCGCGTCCGCAAGCCGCGCAGGTGCCGCGTGCGTCAGAGTCGCAGAACCAACATTTCATGATTCGACCAGTTTCCTTGCAAAAATCGATCTTACTACATCCCTCAACCACGAGGCGAAACGTCTGGCGGTGAACAATCGTCCGATTCCCGAAACAGGTCGCCCACCTCACGCCCAGCGGTCCTTTGGGGTAGCCTGAAATCATACCCTGAGATGGCGGCTTCGGAGATGATGGATAGAGGCGCATTGTTTCCGATGCAACTCTGGTCCACGTCGCAGTTCGAAGACCCCCAGTTCACAAACCAGGCCCCGAGGGGCGGTGTTAGAATCATGTCCCGTTAGAATCATGTCCCGTTAGAAGCGGCCCAAAACCAAACTTTCTGGCCATTGGCATCAACCTTCGAAAGGATACGCCCTCATGCCATCCCACGATCCCTTGTCGCCACCTTCCGCAGTGGCACCAGTGACACCTGCGGAAGCTGATAGGAAAGACTCGTCAGCGGCAGCTGACAACGCCTCGCCCCCGGGAGCTGACAGGAAAGACTCGCCCGCGGCGCCGGACAAGAAGCCGCCCGCGTTCACCGCGGATGCTGACGCCCTGGCGGCCATTGTCGGCGGATATCACGGTGCTCCCTTCGACATTCTCGGCATGCATCCGGTCACGGTGGCGGGGAAACCGGGGCTGGTTGTCCGCACCTTCCAACCGCAGGCGCTGGAAGTCTCCGTGAACCGGAACGGCAAGCTGTACCCGATGACCCGTGTTCATCCGGACGGATTCTGCGAACTGGTCTTCCCCGGCGAAACAACGTTCTTTTCTTATCGGCTTTCGATTGTGCTGCCCGATCAGAGCGGCTACGAGACCGAAGATCCCTACCGCTTTTCTCCCGTGCTCACCGATTTCGACTTGCACCTCTTCAATGAGGGCAACCATTACCGGCTCTATGACAAGCTGGGTGCTCACCTGATCACGCACGAAGGTGTCGAGGGGGTGAGCTTCGCCGTGTGGGCGCCCAACGCAGAGCGCGTGAGCATCGTCGGCGAATTCAACCAATGGGATGGGCGACGTCTCCCCATGCGTGCGCGGGGCTCATCGGGCTTGTGGGAGCTTTTCGTGCCGCATCTGCCGCAGGGCACGCTCTACAAGTATGAGATCAAGACGCGCTACTTGGGATTCATGGCGTTGAAGGCCGATCCCTACGCCTTCGCCTCGGAACTGCGTCCCAAGACGGCGTCGGTGGTGTGGGACCTCGATAGCTACCAGTGGCAGGATGAGCAGTGGAAGAGTTCCCGCCACCTGCGCAACACCCTGGATGCGCCCATCTCGATTTACGAAGTTCATCTGGCTTCCTGGCGGCGCGAACCCGATCCCAAGTACGGCTCTCGCTGGCTGACCTATCGCGAACTGGCCGATACCCTGGTGCCCTACGCAGTGGAAATGGGCTTTACGCATCTGGAGCTCCTGCCCATTACCGAGTACCCCTACGATGGATCGTGGGGTTATCAGGCCACCGGATACTTCGCACCGACCTCGCGTCACGGTACGCCCGACGACTTCCGCTACTTCGTCGACCGGGCGCATCAGGCAGGGCTGGGCGTCATCCTGGACTGGGTACCGGGGCACTTTCCCAAGGATGGCTACGCCCTTTCGTTCTTCGATGGCACGCATCTCTACGAGCACGAAGATTCGCGGCTGGGCGAACACCAGGACTGGGGCACGCTAATCTATAACTTCGGGCGCAATGAAGTACGCGCCTTTCTGCTCTCCAGTGCGCTCTTCTGGCTCGACAAGTACCACATTGACGGGCTGCGGGTGGATGCGGTGGCGTCAATGCTCTACCTCGACTACTCGCGGCAGCCGGGCCAGTGGATTCCCAACCAGTTTGGTGGACGCGAGAACCTGGATGCGGTCTCGTTCCTGAAGCGCTTCAACGAAGTGGTGCACGCCGAATATCCCGACACCCTGACCTCGGCTGAGGAGTCCACGGCATGGCCGATGGTCTCGCGCCCGACCTACCTTGGTGGCCTGGGTTTCGACCTGAAGTGGAACATGGGGTGGATGCACGACATGCTGGACTACGCGGAAAAAGACCCCATCCATCGCCGCTATCATCACAACACGCTTACGTTTTCGCTGCTGTACGCGTTCAACGAAAACTTCGTCCTTCCCTTCTCCCACGATGAGGTAGTCCACGGCAAAGGCGGAATGCTGAGCAAGATGCCTGGCGATTACTGGCAGAAGTTCGCCAACCTGCGCACGCTCTACGGCTACATGTACGCCCATCCCGGCAAAAAGCTTCTCTTCATGGGCGCGGAGATCGGGCAGTGGAGTGAATGGAATTTCGACGCGCAACTCGACTGGTCGCTGCTCGGGTTCGATCATCATCGCCAGTTGCGCGAATATGTGGCAGCCCTGAACCATGTCTACAATGCCGAACCTGCCCTGCACCAGGTCGACTTCACTTGGGAAGGCTTCCAGTGGATCGATGTTCACGACGTCGACAACAGCATCGTGAGCTTCCTCCGCCGCGCCAGGGACCCGCACGATGTGGTGGTTGTGGTGGTGAACTTCACACCCGTGCCACGCACGGGGTATCGCGTAGGGGTACCGGTGCCGGGAGTGTGGCGCGAAATTTTGAACAGTGACTCCGCGTACTGGGGCGGCAGCAACATGGGGAACGCCGGCGGTGTCCCGTCGGAACCGACCCCGTGGCAGGGCCAGCCTCATTCGCTGCTGATCACGGTACCACCCCTGGCGGCGATGTACTTTAAGCCCGCACAGGGTGCCAGCGACAAGCAGCACCTACAGGCTTGACGCATAGGAACCAATGTACATCGTCGAGATTGCATCGGAATGCGCACCGGCAGCCAAGGCGGGCGGCCTAGGTGATGTGGTCAATGGTCTGAGCCGCGAGCTCCAGACTCGCACGCAGTGGGTAGAGATCATCCTGCCCCTGTACGACTGCATGCGGTACGACCGTATGGGGCCGCTGGAGAAGGTCTACCACGACCTCTGGGTGCCCTGGTACGGCGGGAGCATTCATTGTTCGGTCTTCTTTGCCACGGTCGATGGCCTGCGCTGCTACTTCATCGAACCGCACTCGCCGGACAATTTCTTTCGCCGCGGACACTTCTATGGCTCGCCCGATGACATCATGCGGTTCGTCTTCTTCTCCAGAGCCGCACTGGAGTTTCTGCTAAAGAGCGACCGCCGCCCTGACATCATTCATTGCCACGATTGGCAAACCGGTATTGTCCCTGTCCAGCTCTTTGAGATTTACAAATTCCTCGGAATGGGAAATTCCCGCGTCTGCTACACCATCCACAATTTCAAGCACCAGGGCGTCTGGGACGCGGAAGTGCTGAAGGCCAGCGGACTCAATCGTCCGGAATTCTTCATGCACCGGGATCGCATGCAGGATGATTTCAATCACTCTGCCCTCAACTTGCTGAAGTCCGGGATTGTGTACAGCAACTTCGTCACCACCGTCTCGCCCCAGCATGCCTGGGAGGCGCGCTTCACGGAGCAGGGCTTCGGAATGGGCCCCACCCTGGCAGTTCATCAGACGAAATTCGCCGGCGTGCTCAATGGTCTGGATTACAGCGTGTGGAACCCCGAGATCGACCCCTGTATTCCCGTTCACTACGGCCCTGGAAATCTGGACTCCAAGTATGCCGACAAACAGGAGTTGCGCAACCGGCTTGGATTGGCAAAGGAATTTAAGCCGCTGATTTCGTTTGTTGGCCGCCTCGATCCGCAGAAAGGCATACACCTCATCCAGCATGCGCTGCACTATGCCCTGGGGCACGGCGCGCAATTCGTGCTGCTGGGCAGCAGCCCCGATCCGGGCATCAACAACCTTTTTTACAATCTGAAGCGCTATCTGCAGGACAACCGCGACTGCCACCTCGAAATCGGCTACCGCGAGGAACTGTCGCACCTCATCTATGCCGGATCCGACATCTTTATCGTACCGAGTATGTTCGAACCCTGCGGGTTAACGCAGATGATTGCGCTGAAGTACGGCACCGTTCCGGTGGTTCGTGCCGTCGGCGGCCTGGTGAATACCGTTTTCGATCACGACTACTCCGACAAACCCGGCGAGGCGCGCAACGGCTACGTCTTCCACCAGGCAGACCCGGCCGCCATTGAATCGGCGCTATCCCGGGCCATCGGCCTGTGGAACAACTATCCCGAGGAATTCCGCTCGCTGATCCTCAATGGAATGCGCTATGACTATTCCTGGAGAATTCCCGGAGAACGCTACCTGGACATCTTCCACGGAATCTCGTCAGGATGGTAGAGCGGAGTCACGGCTCCTTACTCCGACTCTCCGGAGCGACTTGTCCTTGCGGAAAAATCCGTCCGACTCTTGTGCGGCAAATTCTCGCCAGTAGGACAAAGTCGGGGGAAGAGCGACTCCGATTTCATTCGCATCCAGTTGGGGGAGGCCGTGTCCCGATCCGCGGGCGAACGCGTTCTGAAGCCGTTGTGCAAGCTCGGCTTCCACCGCCGCCGCGTCATCGTCTTGTACTAGAGTCAATCGGCCATGCGGAGTAAGGG
>Ga0209385_1000372_pt1 | contig 17976 bp, 16 predicted proteins | sample NGEPerB_FD_184506 | JGI IMG/M metagenome (GOLD analysis project Ga0209385, IMG submission 184506) | Arctic peat soil microbial communities from the Barrow Environmental Observatory site, Barrow, Alaska, USA - NGEE PermafrostAB12-B... | ecosystem: Environmental > Terrestrial > Soil > Wetlands >... | reverse complement strand
GGTTTCCTCGTCCACTCTGGGACGACCCCAGGATTTGCGAAACTTCGATCCGTCGAACTTGGCGGCGATGAGCTTTCGATACCAGGCCAGCAGCGTATCCGGTTTGGCGACCGCCGCCAATTCTTCCAAGGCTTTCCGTCCGAGCCGGTGGGCGATCTCCGCCAACGTAGCTTTTTCGGCATCGGATAACAACATCCTGCCTTTGATCTGGGCTCTCAGGATCCGGTTCTCTGCGGCCAGATATTCGTTCCTCAGAGAAGTTCCTGGTCTACGGTTCCGGTGATGTAAGCCAGTATGCGAGCCCAAATCATTCCAGAACCACCCTAAACTTGATCGTCGAACCCGGATTGTACATGCTCTTGAGGTTGCAGAAAGCAGCTGTGCGAGGAAATTATGAGACCGGAAACCAAGCCTTTTCAAAGCGTTTCAGATTTTTGACCATACGGGATTCGCGCCGGGGTGCTCCGGGCCAGCGTGCCCACCCATAAGCGCGAAGCCTGGTACCGCGAGCAACTCAAGCGCGGCATCGACGTCGTCATCTGCCATCCCAAGCTGGTCGAGACCGGACTCGATCTGCTGGAGTTTCCGACGATCCTCTTCCACGAAACCGGCTATTCCCTGCACACTCTGCGGCAGGCCAGCCGGCGCTCGTGGCGCATAGGGCAGAAGCATCCCGTGGAAGTGAAGTTCTTCGCCTATAGCGGCACCATGCAGGAGGTCTGTTTGCGCCTCATGGGGAAAAAGCTTCTGGTCGCTTTGGCCATGGAAGGGAAGTTCACCTCCGATGGGCTGCAGGCGATCGACGGCGACGACGACATGCTCACCGCCATGGCGCGGGAACTGGTGCAGAACAAGGGAATCGGAGAATCCGCCGACAACCTCTGGCGCCGCGTCGGTGCATTCCTGCCCACCTCCGAACAGCAAGAACCGGTGAAAGAGCTTCCATCCGTCAACGACGGGAACGGTGTAACCCTTCCATCGTTCCCGCTGCCGTCGGGCGCGGAACATGCAACCACTCCCGTGTGTGCCTTCACCGGAAACCACACTGATCAATCAACTGACTTCGCGGTGCAGCTGCCCCTGTTCTAGGGGCAGCACACCGCTCCCGCATCTTCTTCTTCCTTCACTCCCATGAAACTCAAAACCATGACGACTGCCGAAGCCTGCAGAAGTGCGCCCAGTGCGCGTAAACGCTGGTGCTCGCATTGCAGACGCAACGAACATCATCGATGCACGGGTTCGCGGCGCTGCAATCATGGCGTCACTCAGCCGTGCCTCTGTCCCCACACCAATCCCTCGATCAACCAACGCGGCAGATGACCCGGCATCAGTCGCCTGCTGCCATCTTGCCCTCACCGTCTAACCAAACTTCATCCCAGGAGAAACCATCTCATGCTCGCAACCGTCGAGTCGAAAAACCAAGCTGTCTCGAAACTCGAAGCCCTGATTGAGCGTGGCCGCTCGCGTGCCGCCAACGTGATCGACCACGTCATGCGCAACCAGCCGACTGACCGATTGGCGCGCGGCGAAGCGCTGCAGTTCCGCGCTGCCGACAACCTGCCAGAAATCCTCATGACCGTGCCCGATCGGGAGCACGGCGCCATCGAACAATCCCTGCATCGAAACGCCGTTTACCAGATGGCGCGAGCCACCGACATGCCGGTGAAGTTCATCGACAGCCTGCAGTCGGTCGCCGAGCCGTGGGGCCGGCAGCTGCTGGCCCACAATCTCCAGACCGTCTTTAACCGGCGGTTTCAGAAGAAGCACTATCTTCTGCGTTCCTTGCAGCAGGAAGTACGCGGCTTCCTTTCCGACTCATACCGCCGTATTGACTCGCGTCCCATCGTGGAGGCGTTTGCTACGGCAGTGCAAGAGAAGGGAGCGTTGCCTTATGAGGGCTACGTCACCGATACCAAGATCGCCATCCAGGCGATCATGCCGGAGGTGTATGAGCCGGTGCCCGGCGAAGTGGTCGCCTTCGGACTTTCGCTGGAGAACTCCGACTTCGGCAACGGCGCGCTCTCGCTCCGGGCCTACCTGCTGAGGATCTGGTGCACCAACCTGGCCATCACCCAGGAGGAGATGCGGCAGGTCCATTTGGGCAAGCGCCTGGATGAATCGATGGTGTACTCCCAGCGGACGTACGAGCTGGACGCACAGACCACGGTGAGTGCGCTGCGGGACGTGATTCAGAAACAGCTCAACGCCGGACAACTGCAGCAGAAGATGGACCTGATTCGCCAGGCGAACGGCAAAACCGTGGATTCCACCCAGGCACGCGAGCTTTTGCGTAAGGCGCTGCAGAAGAACGAGGCGGATTCGGTGATCGAAGCCTACAACTCGCTGGACACTGTGAACATGCCCGCGGGCAACACCATATGGCGGCTGTCGAACGCCGTCTCCTGGGTTGCGGGCAAGACCGAAGACGCTGAGCGCAAGCTCGAAATCAGCAAAGTCGCCGGGCAGATCCTCAATCCTGCGTAACAAACCACAGGGCGAGCTGCGTATCGCTCGCCCTGTAGTTCTTCGCTTGTAGAGTTCAATTCATCGGTGGTGCCAACGGTTGGACGCAACAGACATCAAGAGGCAATGGTAAGAAAAGCCGGGAGGCAAATGCTTTCCGCCTTTTTCTTTGACGCGGCACCCGCTCCATCGGTATCAATGCTGCGCGAAAGCACAGCATTGAGGCTTCTTTCCTGTCGCGGCCCGTCCGCGACCATGTTTGCCTGAGACGCCGTTGCGCAATTGACACTTGATCCGCAGCTCCTCCATCTGAACGCCTCCATCGCGACTAACGCGATTTGACTAAAACGAGCCTCGGCTAGGCAACTGGGTATTCTCCTCATCAAGCTTGCCATCGTTTCAGGGCCACAATTTCCTTGAGCGTCGCATGAACCGCTCGTTCCGCGACTTCACCCCAAGAACTTTTGCGGCTTCCTCCGCCGAGGTGGAGGCAACCCTTGAGGTCATTTCTTACAACCATGTGCACGGTCGCTCATTCCTGTTTATATATCCCTTGACTGAATGGCAAATACACGTCAAATGGTGCGAGTCAGACTGAGATCGGCCGTTCCAACTGATGTAGTGAATCAAGGCTGATGACGATTTAGTGACGGAGGCTGATGCCGACGAAGGAACGAACGGGCAAACTCGTTCACTAACCGTGAACAGTCTTCGGCCCTCATAACCACGCATGTTTCGAACCACAACGACTCGTCCGCAAGAGGTCGGATGACCACTCCTTCAACGCAAATACGGAGGGCACTGGCCTTGGTAAGGAAGGCGACCCCCATCTGCTCGGAAACCAGGTGAATCGCTTCGTGTGCCACCATGATGTGATGAGGGTCCTTGGGATTGATGGCCTCACGCTGCGCCAGCTCCATGATCGCATCATAAGCAAGTGGATTAACTTGTTTTGCAAACAAAATCCAGTGCTCCTTTGCCAGGTCTTGCAGCATCAGAGGTTCTTTGTGAGCCGCCTGATGTGTCTCGGGAAGAGCAGCGTACAGCGGCGCACGGGCAAACGGCGCAGCCGTGATCTGCCCGTCTTTGGGTGCCGCCGTCACAATGGCGAAGTCTAATTCGCCTGCCAAGACGCTTCGCACTAGTTCGGGCGCGAATTGGCTCTTCAGCCGAACCCGCAGCTTCGGAAACAGAGGCAGTCGAGTGGCTAGGACTGCCGAAATCCAGGCAGGGTCGGCGCAAGGTGAGCGGCCGATCGTCAGAACGCTCTCCGAGCCCTCGCTGATGGCGCGGGAAAGTTGGACCGCCCGTTCGGTGTGCAACATGGCAGATCGCGCTTCCTGAACGAAAGTACGCCCGGCATCTGTGAGTTCTACCGTCCGCTTCTTGTCGCGGACAAAGAGGCGGTATCCAAGCTGTTTTTCGAGCTCGGTGATCTGCTTACTGAGCGCGGGTTGGGTAATGTGCAACCTGTCGGCGGCACGAGTGAAATTGAGTTCTTCGGCTAAAACGGTGACAGCGTGCAAATGACGCACTTCAACATTGGGAAACAAAACCTCGGACCCCCACTTGGCAGGGCAGGTAATAGAGACGACGAGAGCGCGCATTCGTCACCAAGTGGACCTGCAGCTCAAATGTCCGCTGAGCGACGAGTTCCATATCGGGAAAATCCAGCAATTTTGTCAATCTTCGTACCTCCTGCTGTGAGCTTATTTGACGAGCCTTTAACGTAGCGGTTAGCTTATCGGCTGCGATCCTCGGACAAGTGAACACCGTGGCTGGTGTCCTCCGGACTAGGCTATTTGGTTTTCGCTTTGTGACTGCGGACATGCTCGACCACAGACGTATCGCTTTCAAATCTGCTGCTGCAACCCATGGTATATCGCGAAAGAGTAAAGCATTAGCCGCAACGCAGTGTATCGCCATGCGCATGTGTCCGGACCGATGGGGCAGCGCCGTCGAAACCATTATGAGCACGGGGAATAACAGCGATCCAAAAAGTCATTGGACAAGAAACGGAGGACGAATCAATGTAGCTAATATATTGGCTCCGCCCCAGAAAGGTTGGAAAGGCGCGGGTCGGTCTTCGCCGAGTCGGCGCTATAACTGCCTGAATTAGCGATGAACAGAATGAACACCAAGACAAGAGCAATCGGCACTCAGCTCCCCCTTGCAAAACATTTCTTGTCACGGCTTCATACGGAGCACCAAGCACGCCTGAAGCACCATTTCTCAACTCAGCGAAAGGAGACGAGTCAGATTCGTAAGGTAGTCCCATGCCCATGGTGTTCGATAATTCCCGCTCACGGTCGCCCCGCCAGCATTATGTCTGGGCGGAAAAGGCATTAAGCATCGTAAGGTCAACGAGAATACCCAAGAAGGACGGCGCGTTGGTTGTGCAGCAACTCCAAACGTTAACGGGTTACCCAGAAAAGGCATGTTGGAGGCTGGCGGAACGATTCGGCTTCCGCCGACCGAATGCACGTCGAGTCTGGAGCCAGGAAGACGTGGCCAGAATCATCGAGCTGTCCGAAACGACATGCATTCGGGAAATCGCCAAGCGATTCAAAACAACTACGCGCACGATTTACCTGAAGGTCTACAACCACCACAAGAGCGCAGGACACAGTGGAATGATTTATACCGTGTCGGCCATCGCCAACCTGCTGAAGGTAACGCCATCCACGGTGAAACAGTGGGGCGCGGAAGCCAGGCTGGAAATCCAGCCGCAGCAACGCGGCAGTGTCACCGCCTACATCGTCGAGGAGGATGAATTCGAACGCTTCTGCCGGGACAATCTGAATTACCTGATCTTCATGGTCGGAGGACGCGTGGCCCCGCGCGAGCGCATCCTCTTCCTGAAACAGTTTGTCATCGCAGCCGACATGCCGGACGATCACACGGCGCGCAGCCACCGGCGTGAGCGTGAAGCCTATGCTGAGCTCATTGATTCTGAGGAAATGGCAAACTGAATCGGATCTGCCTGACAGATCCCAAATCTCTGCCGCACGAGACCGGGCAGACAAATGGGCAAACCGACAAGGTTTGCCGGCCAGCGAATGCGCCGTGAAGGCCGCACGCGTTGAGCCAATCAACGAAAGTTCAAGAAACCGCAAGTGTCAGTGGAAAGTTCGAGCAGGGGTGTTCGTCTGGTAGCAGTCACGAGCACCCCTTTCTGTTTTCTTTTCTATTTAACCTAACTACTGCGGTCGACATACGAGATTCAATAGTGCCGAGTTGGCACGTCTACGGTACTCAACTTCGGCCAAGTCGTAGGTTAAGGACATCTTTTGTCCTGCTTTGCCACCCAGACCTGCTTTTCAGGTCAGCTGAGGTGCAAAACTAGATGGGTATATATACCCTCTGGTCTTGGAAGCGGTCTGTCGTCAGGTTATGGTTGGTGTGCTTTAGATTGCCCAGCAGGCGTTCTGCTTGACATATAACATAACTATTGTTATTGTTTGTGTGCAAAGGATCGCTCTGTGAGCCAACTGGAGAGCACACAACATAACGGCCAGATGAGGACCGTCGGACGGCAAATGGCCCGTCTCCTAACCGCCCTTTATGACCGGCCGCAATCGACGTTCACGCTCGCCGATGCCGAGGCAATCACGGGGCTCAACTCACGCCTTGCCAGCAGTCTGCTTCATAAAGCTGTGGGTCGCGGCTTGGTCTCGCGGTTGAAGCCGGGCGTGTTCATCATCGTTCCACCGGAGCTTGGAAGTAGTGCGGAATACGCTGGCAACCCGTATCTGACCGCTGTAAGGCTGGCTGGCAAAGCACCTTGTTTTATCTCGCACGCGTCGGCCATGGAGATACACCGGATGGTCACTCAGCCCCAGCTTGTCGTCTTTGCCTCAAGCTCTAAACGAATCCGGAGCCGTAAGCTCCATGGAACCGAGTTCCGATTCGTCTTCATTAAGCCCGACCAGTATTTTGGGACGGTGAAACACTGGGTCACGAAGCAGGAGACCGTGCAGATTAGCGACCTTGAACGGACGATCGTAGACGGCCTCCGCCAGCCGGAGTATTGCGGCGGCGTGACGGAAGTCGCCAAAGGCTTGTGGATGCGCCATCGCGATATGCAGGTGCCCAAACTCGTGGACTATGCGCTCCGCCTCGGGATCGGCGCAGTGATCCGCCGTCTTGGTTATCTGCTTGAGCTGTATAGAATCGCGCCGGAAAGCGAGCTGGCAAGAATGCGGAAATCTCTGACCTCGACCTACCTTCCACTTGACCCCGTGCTGCCAAAGGAAGGGCGGCATTTGAGGCGTTGGCGGCTTCAGCTCAATATCACTCCCCAGGAACTCGAAGCCGTTCGGGCCACCTGAAATGATTCCACAGCGCAACATCTCGCTTCTGGCAAACAGGCTCGCAGGGGAAGGTGGACACCGGCTGCGCGAGGACGTGCTCGAACGAGACTACTGCCTGGCCTGGCTCCTGGCCGGTATCGCGGAATCGGAGATCAAGGGAATTCTCGGATTCAAGGGCGGAACCGCCCTAAAGCGCTGTTACTTCGGCGACTATCGTTTTTCGGAGGACCTCGACTTCACCCTGATAGAACCCGTGCCGCCTGAAGAATTGGTGAGGCGTCTGGAGACGGTTTACGCCGCCGTGCGCGAGGCTTCGGGTATCGTTTTCACGTTTGACCGTGAAGATCGTCACGCACACGCCAACAGCTATACGTTCTATCTCCGATATGTGGGCCCCTTGCCCCGTGGGAACGATGTCAAGGTCGACATTACGCTTCGCGAGCATCGGGTTTATCCGCTCCAGGAGCGCCCCATTCTTCGCGGCTACGAGGAATTCGCGGACCTTCCCGAAAACCGGCTGATTCAGGTGTATTCGCTTGCAGAAATCGCGACCGAGAAAACGATTGCCCTTGCCGATCAGGCACGCAACGAACCGCGCGACCTTTACGACTTGTGGCATCTTACGTCGAGCGAAGGCGTCGAGCTTGGGGATCTCTTGGACGCCGTGAGGCAGAAACTGGAATTTCGCGGGAAGCCTTTTGAGGGTATCTCAGAGGCCATCCGCGTGAAAGAGGGCCGGCTGAGAGCGCTGTGGTCACACCGCTTGGCATATCAGATGACGATCCTGCCGGAATTCGACGAAGTATTTCGCGCCGTGCAACGAACCCTTCGTCAGTCTGGCGTTCCCTAGGCGGTCCTTGAATCCGTTACTGACTGCGCGCATAGTCGGGGTCTTGCGCCAGTTCGTCCTCGGTACAATGTCGCGGGATATCGCGCGCGGGGATCGGCGCCATTCGTAACGATCTATTTCATTTCAAGCGAGAAATCACAATGCAAGACCATCAGACTCTCGCTGTACACCGTAACTGGCTGCTGAACAAGATTAAGCAGGCGGAAGGACATCGCAAGATGGAGGTGCGGCCGTGAATCCGACCTCTAACGAACCGAAAAACTCCTCCATGAGACTGCTACCTCATCAGATCGCATTCGTAGAAACATTCTTCAATCCAGCCAGCAAGCGTGTCATTTTGTTGCGCGGAGAAGCAGGACTTGGAAAGAGCGGTGCCTTGGTCGCTCTCGCGAGCAAGTTTCTGCGAGAACGGCCGACGGCGCGGGCGCTGTTCGTAGTTCCTGGAGCCGCCCTGCGGGCGCACTTTGTAGACAAGCTGCGCGATGCAGGTGTCCCGACCCTGTCCGTGGATCGGTATCAGTTTCGAGAGATGCTCGACTCTGCACCCGGGAAACAACTATGGCCTGCCGGAGTCGTCGCCGTCTTGAGCCGGGAGTTTGCCAGGCAGGAGGACATCCGGGACGCTTTGGCGGCGGCGCGGTGGGATCTCTTGATTGTGGACGAGGCGCATCAGTTCAGGGGAACTCTCGCGGGAAAGGTCTTACGACAGGTCGGTGAAGCATCGGACCGAATTGTCCTAGCAACCCTACCAAACCTGGAATTGCCCGATGGTTTTCCGGAAGCCGAAGCTACTGTTGTGCAATGGCGGCGCGACCAGGTCGTCGACCACGACGGCGCGCTGCTCGACGCGATACCGCGGCCGATCTTGCATGAAGTTCCCTTCAGTCTGTCTCCGGCCGAGTTGAGCCTGGCAGAGACTGTAGGCGAGGTGTGTCGGATGTTCGAGGGGGGGACAACGCAACAGCGTTGGGTCGCGAGGTCATTGTTGCGCAGCCTTCAGTCAAGTCCAGCAGCGCTCGAAGGCGCGCTACAGAGAATCGCGGAAATCAGAAATCGAGTCGCGCACGGCATGGAACCGCCGCCGGAATCGACGGACGACGATTCGCTTGAGGACCAGTTATGCGGCTGGCTGGATCCTCCCACTGCCGACAAGGTGGCTAGAATCGCTGCTCGTGCGCTTTCAGCGATAGAGGCAGTGGGTAGCGATTCGAAGTTGGTAGCCTTTGGTGCGTTGTTGAGTCGACTCAGTGAAGTGAGGACACCGTTTACACGTATCACTGTGGTCACTGAGTACTTAGGCACGCTCTTCTACTTGGCTGCCGAGATCGAGAGCCTCGGCCAGACCTGCTACGTTTTCCATGGAGGTATGAACGCTGAAAGTCGTCAGAGCACCCTGGCTCTGTTCTCCAGCGGCGGAGGGATCTTGACGGCGACAAGAGCAACGATGTCCGAGGGTGTTGCGTTGAGTGAGGTAACGGATCTTGTTCTATATGACGTTCCCGGCAGGGAGGTTGCGCTACGGCAAGTCTTAGGTCGGTTCGACCGGTTCGGCAGACGAACCCAGTTGAACATCTACGCCTTGCTGCCCACAAACAGCGCCGAGGGCTCAATTTCTGAGTCCCGCGGGCTTCTCCGCCAGACTTTCGGCTGGCCAGTGCCGGATGCGCACAAATAGACGAGAACATTTCGTTGTATCTGGTTTCGCAACCGACGGTTAGCTTCCGCGTTGTCAAGTAGGCCGTCTTCGGCGATAAAAGGGGGCGGCTTCTGTTACTCCATGCGAATCGTTATAAGGCCACTGACTCCCCATTCGTCGATCCAAGTATCGCTCGGAGCGCGCCGCTGTGCCAGCCTGCCCGAAATCGTGTGTTTGTGGGCACGTGAACCGCTTGATCTATGGGGTCAGAATATCAGCCACTTAGCGGAACGGATTCGCGGGGGTAATTGGGCAAGCGGGAGAATGCAAGGAGCGCTACCTAACTAACACCACACTTCCTCGAACCAGACTTCTGGACAATCTTCGGGAAGACGGACTCGCCGAACACGAACAGCGAAGTAGATCACCGTGGCCGAGCAAACTCCATTGCACTTCGTTTTCTACTTCGCCGCACCCCGGATAAAGTCTGGGAGGGCTTCGTCTCCCCGGGATCCAACCGCATTATCTTTGTGGGGGCCGGACTCGAAGTCGATCTGAAGCCCGGCGGTCCCATGAACTGGGTCGGCACTGGGGCCGACGGCAAGCGCAGTACCTACGTTCGCGGCGAGGTGCTCCAGTCTGAGCCGCCAAAGTTGTTGCGATACACATTCGCCCTCGGCTCTTCCAGCAAGACCTCCCGCATCACGATAGAACTCGTGCCGGAGAGTGAGGCCACCAGGGTCTCTGTCACGCATGACCAGTGGGCGGAACACGGAAAGCAGGCGGTGAAGATGACACGACTGAGTTGTCATCGTTTCCGCTCGAACCAAGTGCGACTAGCGCTGAGCCTGCTGGCCTACAACCTGGGGAATTTGTGGCGGCGGTTGACGTTGCCCAAGCGAATCGAGAACTGGTCGCTGACGAGTTTGCAGCAGCGGCTGGTGAAGACGGGCGGACGGCTGGTGAAACATGCCCGCTACTACTGGCTCTTGCTGGCGGAGGGCCATCTGACGAAACGGCTGTTTGGTAGTATGCTCGGGCGGATCGCTGGGCTGTCGCTTCCGGCGGGGTAGCTGAGGACGTGGCAGCCGGAAAATCGATCCAGAGCCAAGAGGGGACGGAGGGGTGTCTGACAAAACCGGATGGGAAGGCCGTGGTCAACAGTTGCGGGACTCGCGTTGGGGCACACCGGACCCTGCGCCGCGCCCAGGGCCCGGCCAAAGGAAATAATTATGCGCTGGAACCACGCAAAGGGTATACAGTGTGGGGCTGTTGGGAGCTAAAACGGAAATTCCGGCTCAACAAATACGGAGCGCAGATGGCACCCAGCACCACTTCCAAGGTCACCACCGATCACGACGAGATCCGCCGCTGGGCGGAAGCGCGCAACGCGATACCTGCGACGGTCGTTCGCACGAAAAAGGACGAACACGCGGAGGTTGTCGGCCTCGATTTTCCCGGCTTCGACGGTGAGGGCTCGCTGGAGGAGATCAGCTGGGAGCAATGGTTCAACAAGTTCGACAAGCTCAACCTGGCGCTCCTCTACCAGGAAGACACGGCTGGCGGAGAGAAGAGTAACTTCAACAAGATCATTCGCCGCGAGACTGCCCAGGAAGTTAGTTCCGCAGTGGGCGGCCGTGGACGCAGCGCTACTCTGCGTGCCCCGCAGCGGCAAGCCTCGGGTGGTAAAAGGTCCGCGGGCACGGCGTCGAAGAAAAGCGCGAGTGGACGTAAGCAGGCGGCCGGGTCGAGCTCGCATGTTGCCGCCAGGAAGGTTGCCGGCGATGGACGTGCGAAGACCGCCGCGAAGTCACAGCCGGCGCGTGGCCGCGCTTCCAGCAGCGGACGGGCGAGCACCAAAAGCCGGACTTCCGAAACCAGCTCCGACGGTGGCGAAGCGTAGCATCAGCGCACGGAAAAGCCGCACCACCACCCGCAGGGGCAGCAGCCGCATTAGCCGCCGCTGGGGCGATTGGTCTTAAAGTAGTCGGAAGAATCATTGGAAGTAGCGCCTGACGAACAGCAAACACGCAGGACGGCCAGGCGCCCGAGGAGATATATTTTGAAATATTCAGGTGCCTTACAGAGCGACCTGATTACCCCGGTCTCAGTGTGGTGACAGCGGACGATGGCTACTCTATCGAAGTCGGAGATACGGCAACGAGGACCAGAGCCGTGCCTTTGCTTAACCACGGTGACCTGAACTGTGCCGCTCTCAGTATCTTTCTCGGCCTAGCAAAAAGCCCCCAAATTAGTCATCGATTGGGCCTTGTCATCCTTGACGATCCATCTCAGAGCTTGGATGCAACCTGTAAGTCGAAACTTTGTGACGTTCTAACAGATCTGTGCGATTCTAGGCAAGTAATCCTTTCTACAACGGACGACCAATTGGTGCACACTTTATGGGGTATTCCAATTTATATGTTTTTAATTTGGTATAAGCGGAATGAGCACTCAAAGGGCCGCCAGCACTTGCACTGTCTGACCGACATCCCAAGGTCGTGGCGACTCGGTATACATCGGCTTTTGACCGCCCCAATTCCTCTGCAATTTCGCCATAGCTCTGACCTTCTCCCCGCATCCGGCGAATCTTTTTAGCGTCCCGGTCATGCTCACGCTTCACCTTGGGTCGGCCACCAACCCGACCTTGCGCCTTGGCCCGTTCCAAACCCGCCTGAACCCGTTCAGACAGCCGTACACGCTCCTGCTTGGCCACTGCCGCCAGAATGCCGATCACGGGTCATTCCCCTGCACGATAATTACTTCATTGGCATCCACTTTAACTTCGATTTTGTCCCTCTTGGCGAGGGTGTGGTCGTAGATATACGTGCTCATTACGCCAATGATGAGTCCGGAGATGAGCTGTTGCTTCACGAACAGGCCCGACTCTCGCACAATGGCGGAAATTCTGGCCCGGAAACTGCCGTGCCCCAGCGCTTCGACCACTATCTCAATATCGACAGCGCTGTTCAGGGTTCGACCAGCGGCCTTCGCGGCATCCGCGAGCGCGACAATTGTCGATGCGAAAGCGTATGCATTGACCCGTGGCTCTGGAGTATCAAAATAAAGCACGAAGCCGCTAGCTGCGTCACTTATCCTTAGTTCTGCCAAGGCACCTCCGGCCGGAAACACACGATGGTATCAGGCGGGCGCAACATAGACGAGAAAAACCGATGTTGTAGAAGTGGTCTACCCGGATGAGTCCAACTGCTCTGTCGCGTCCGCCAGCGTATTCCGCGTCCGCTCCCACAGCCGCTCATCCCCATGCTTCAGCACGATCAGCAGAGCGTCTGCCTCCCGCAGGTACACGACGGCAAATCCCTTATCGTGTTCCGCGATGCTGACGCAGTTGTCGATAAGGTCAGCCAGCTTGATGGTCGCCCCGCCAGCGGACGACTTGGCGAGATGTTCCCTGTCCTTATCCTTCCTTACCTGGCGTTTGCCATCGCTGGGCCGGGACACGTCCGTCACTTCCAGCACAAGGTCGGTGATGGCATCCCCGAACACCCGGCGCATCTCCTCTGCCGTTACGTCGGTATCTTCCAGTACCTCATGCATGAACGCCGCGGCGATGACGTTGGCGTCGTCCGTATATTCTGCGACGGTTCGTGCCACGCGCTCGCAGTGGACGACGTAGGGCAGGTCCTCGTACTTGCGCCGCTGGTTGCGGTGGGCGCACATGGCGAAGCCTTGGGCGAGGAGGACGAGTCGGGGAAGATCAACCGGGGTGCTCATGACAACGTAGGTATACTTGTCAACCGCGTATCGCTGCAACAATCTTATCGGCAACAACTGCGGCACCCTCACTGGATTGGGCAGCATAGCGACCGGCCAACATAGGCGAATACTGCCTTATCTCCTGAGCTCCGATGCCGTGCCACACTGGTAAAAGCACTTTTTGGTCAATTTCCAAGGCTAGGATGCCGTCCAGCTCCCGTCGGTGAGTACGGATGGGCGACAGGCGATATCTGCCTCCGTGGACAGGACGCTGAAAGTTTGGGATGTGGAGAGCGGACGTGAGCTCCGCGCTCTCCAAGGCCACCCTGCCGCGGTTTCTGGCGTGGCGGTGAGTGCGGACGGGAGGCTGGCGGTCTCCGCTTCTTGGGACACCACACTGCAGGTATGGAATTTGGAAAACGGTCTTAAGTTGCGCACGTTACGAGGCCACTCCAGCATTGTCAATGGCGTGGCAATGAGTGCGGACGGACGTAGGGCGATCTCGGCTTCGAGGGACAAGACGGTGAAGGTTTGGGATGTAGAAAGCGGATGCGTGCTGCGCACCCTCGATGGCCACACTGATGCCGTCTGGGGAGTAGCATTTGTCGGCGACGAGCGGCTGGCGATCTCCGCTTCTAAAGACAACACGCTAAAGTTATGGGAGGTGGAAAGCGGGAGCGAACTGCGCACGCTAAAAGGCCACTCTGGTTATGTCTATGCCGTGGCTGTGAGCAGGGACGGGACGGTGGCAGTCTCCGCTTCTTCCGACAAGACGCTCAAAGTGTGGGATTTGGAATCGGGGCACGAGTCGCGAACACTTAAAGGACACTCCACCGCCGTTAATGGAGTAGCGGTGAGTGCGGACGGACGCTGGGTTGTCTCCACATCCGATGATCACACGATCAAAGTGTGGGAACTTGAAACGTGCGCGGACATTGCCACCTTTACCTGCGACGCCCCCACGCTCTGTTGCGCGTTCGTCTCAAAACACACATTGATCGCTGGGGACTTAGCTGGACGGGTTTACCTACTCCGGTTAGAGGATCCGAAAGGGAAGGGCTGAGAAACCCGAAACGAACCGGGGATCTGGCCATTTACGACATCCTGGCGATCGCTTAAGGCTGCCACTCACAGGCAATCTGTGTCGTCCGTTGCTGATACAAGAGGATCAAAGCAAGGGATCGTTGAGTTCGAGGGCCCCGCGGGTCATCTGTCACTCTCCATAGCCAGCTGTCGTTTTGTATATGGAGATCCGCGAGAAGCGCGCCCGGAAATCCGCAAAGAAGCCGAGAGCGTTACTGTGTCAACACTTTCTGTTTTCTTTCCGTCCGACGAAGGCTTCCTGTTCTACGAGCTAGTCGCGCCTTGATTGCAGGAGGCCACTCGCCGCGCACCAAGCGGTCTAGGCGATGGAGGAACAGGCGGCTCACATACCGACCGCCGAGAGTTTCCGGATATTCTTTTGATTCGTTGCCAGCCGACACTTCCCCGAAGCCGGTTTGAACGGGAGCTTCACGGACCACTTCGACGGTTTGCCGACTATACGTCCAAGTGGTTTCCGTAACCGGCGTGTCACGGGAGTGACCAGGTCGGGCCGGCAGACTTCCCACAAGATGACTTCTGGACAATCATCGGCAGATAACATCCGGTGCGGGCGTCTTCTTCCCGGCACGGTCTGGTACAAGCGATCGGCGTCCCGCCTTGCGAGGCGGCATCGGTCGGCCTTACTGCAACTTCGCATACTCCAACTTGGCTTGTTTAAGGACGGGGATGTCAGGGTCCGCGTCTTTCCAGAGCTCAAGAAACTCCAGGTAGGCGTGGCGTGCCTTGGTCTTGTTTCCAGCCAGCACGTAGGCGCGGCCAAGTTGGAGCCGCGCCAAAGCACCCAAAGGGGAATTCACTGCGATGCCACGGTGGTCCAGGAATTTCTGGAACTCCGCAGCCGCTTCCGCGCCCTGATGCAGCGACAAATACGCCTGGCCGCGAACATACGCCGGATAAAGCGAGCCGCCAACCTCGAACTGCGGAGTAGGTGTTCCCAATTCGTACTGCGCCGCGGTTCGTAATCGTTCGAGCGCTTTCGTCGGATTGTTGCGGCCAATCTCGATCGAGGCGTCGATAGCCGGCAGCCAGTAGCGGTTGATCATGGTGTCGAGCGGAAAGCGGTGGGCCAGATCGTCAGCGATTTTCCTTGCTTGCCCGGTATCGCCGGTTCGTGCCAACGCCAGGGCAGCAAGAATCTGCACATCACGGGTTGCGGCGGTGTCCAGCGCGGAGGCAGTCTCCTGGCGGGCGCGCGCGGTGTTTCCAAACTCGGCCTCCCGCAGTGCGGCGTTCATCTGCCATTCGGCAGCGGTCTCTTTCGCGTCGCTGTGGCGAGCGGATTCGATGGCACGCTGGGATCTTTCCCGGGCGCTGGCGAGACGCCCGTAGAAGGCATCGGTATCGGATGCGAAGGAGAGAAGCACGTCCTCGCCAGGTTTATCTTTCGTCGCGTCGACCTGCCGCTGCATTTCCGCTGTGTCGTCTTCGTAAAACGCCACCCCGTAACGATTGCCGCGCACGAGGGGGTTGTTCACTTTGTGCGCGACAGCCTCCTGATACTTGGCCTTCGCTTCGTCTGGACGGTTCAATGCAGTATAAAGACCAACGAGGTTGGTATAGGCAGGGGCGCTGCCCGGAAATAGACGGAGATCTTCCAGGCTAGCGTTGACCGCTGACTCATATTGGCCCAGGTAGGTGTAATCGACTCCCAGGTTGCCGTACGGTTCATTGTTTCGAGGATAGGTCTGGGCCCAGGTCTCATAGGTCTGGACCGCTTTTTCCAGTTCGCCGGTGACCAGGAGATAGTAGTTCGCTGAGATGCGGAATTTCTCCCGCTCGCTTACCTTGTCGCGGAGATCATAGGCCTTCTGCAAGTTTTCACTGGCTAATCCCGGCTCTCGCAGGTTGGTATACGAGATTCCCAGCGCCGAATACGCGGCCGCAAAATTCGGGTCCAGTTCGACTGCTCGCTTGAAGAAGGGAATCGCCGCCTCTGGGCCTTTCTCCTGCAGGTTTTTCCTTCCCACCGACAACGCCTTCAAGGCTTCAAGGGAAGGCGTAGTGACTTGATCGAGAGGAGCGTCGAACTTATCCACGCTGCTCAGCGATTCGCCGAGTTTTTTCCGCAGCTTAGTCGCCGCTTCGTCCAGGGCCCGCAGGACTTGCTCCTTGCTTCCCGCAGTCACCTGTTCCTGCGCCAGGAAGTCTCCCGTCTTGCAATTGATGGCATCCAGGCCGATCACATACTGGCTCCCCAGGCTCGCAATCGAACCGGCAATGTAAACCTTGCCGTCGGCGCGCTGGCAGAGATCGCGTGCCACCTCCGGTGTCAGCTTGGTATTCGGCGGCTTGGCCATCAGCCGCAACGTGGCGCGAGTTCTTGCGTCCGAGAGGATGTTCAGGAACGGCGACTGCCCCAGTTGTGCCGAGATCGCCTGCTTCAAGGTGTCGTCGAAGACGGCGTCGCCGGTCGTATTGTTGAAGTCAGCCAGCACCACCGTGTCCTGCTCGGTAAGTATCGGAGCGCGGTGCGAGCGCCAGTACAATCCGCCCGCGACAATGGCCGCAAGCAGAAAAAATGCAGGCCCGACGATCTTCCAACGAATGCCGCGCACTTGTTGAACGGCAGGCGAAGATTCGGCCCCGGGCACACTCGACGGTGCAACCCGCTGCTTTGAGCTGGAACCCCTGCTTGTGATCCCGGCGTGCGCCGCTTCCACTCCTATTTCCGGGGCAACAGCAGCCGAATGTTGCGATGAGTCAGTGTCGCGTTTCAGCCGCTGCAGGTCGGCGCGAAGGTCTGCGGCGTGTTGGTAACGCAGATTGCGGTCCTTTTCCAGCGCCTTGCCGATCACCGCTTCCAGCCCCGCGGAAACCTGCGGGTTGACCTGTGACGGCGGCGGTGGCTCCTTGTGCAGAATCGCGCCGCAGATCTCTCCCGAGCTCGAGCCGTCGAACGGCAACTTGCCCGTTGCCATCTCGTAGAGCACCGCGCCGAACGAGAACAGGTCGGTACGCGCATCCAGTTCCTTCGCGCGCACCTGCTCCGGCGACATGTAAGCCACCGTACCCAGCATCGCTCCCGGACTTGTCAGGTGCTGAGGATCAGGGTCTGACATCACGGTTTTGGATTCAGCGCTGCCTGCGGCGTATTTGAATGTCACTTTGGCTAGTCCAAAGTCGAGAATCTTGCCATGGCCGCGTTCTGTTACGAAGATGTTGGCGGGCTTGATATCGCGGTGGACGATGCCTTTGGCGTGCGCCGCATCAAGCGCATCGGCGATGTCGATCGCGATGGGAAGCAGTTGTTCCGATTCGAGCGGCCGCCTCGCGATGCGGTGCTTTAAGGTCTGCCCCTCCAGAAACTCCATGGCGATGAAGGCACGCGCGTCCTCTTCACCGATGTCGTAAATCGTGCAGATGTTGGGATGATTGAGCGCCGAGGCGGCCTGGGCCTCCCGCGTAAAACGGGCGAGAGCCTGGGGATCCTGGGCGACGCCGTCGGGCAGAAACTTGAGCGCGACAAAGCGGTGCAGCCGCATGTCTTCGGCTTTGTACACCACGCCCATTCCGCCGCCACCCAGCTTTTCGAGGATGCGGTAGTGCGAGATGGTTGTTTCGATCATCCTGCCCGTACGATTGAAGTGGCATGGTGATGGTAAGAGCGAACTCCCAATCAGTCAATTCACTGGCTGGCGCGGCCGCCGGACACATCTGTTGGCTGCAAGCGAACTGCACGATCTCGATGTAATGCCTCCAGATTGATCCCATAAACGCGCTTGTCTCTACGAATCGGGGCGTTCCCGATGGGTCGGTTAACCGAAGTTAGCCAGAAACCATCTTGTGGGAGATTAGTCGGCCAGCGTCCGGCAACCGCATTGCCACCGCCACTTGGCTGTAAAAACGCCCGACGCGCCTGCGTGCAGGCATAGGCTCTTGGCCAGCCGCGGTGG
>Ga0209385_1000371_pt1 | contig 17991 bp, 16 predicted proteins | sample NGEPerB_FD_184506 | JGI IMG/M metagenome (GOLD analysis project Ga0209385, IMG submission 184506) | Arctic peat soil microbial communities from the Barrow Environmental Observatory site, Barrow, Alaska, USA - NGEE PermafrostAB12-B... | ecosystem: Environmental > Terrestrial > Soil > Wetlands >... | reverse complement strand
GGTGTTGGCCGTGAACATGCCCGCGCAACTCCCCTCGCCGGGACAGGCCGCGCACTCGATGGCGCGCAGCTGCTCGTCGCTGATCGCCCCGACGGCGTTCGCGCCCACGGCTTCGAAGACCGAGGTGATGTCGAGGGCCACGCCGTCGAGTTCGCCGGGCATGATCGTGCCGCCGTAGAGGAAGACACTGGGGACGTCGAGACGTGCCGCGGCCATCAACATGCCGGGCAGCGACTTGTCACAACCGGCCAGGGTGACCATGGCGTCAAAGCACTCGGCGTGCATCACGGTCTCGACCGAGTCGGCGATGACCTCTCGTGAGACCAATGAGGCGCGCATCCCTTCGTGGCCCATCGAGATGCCGTCCGAGACCGCGATCGTGACGAATTCGAAGGGCACGCCGCCCGCGTCGCGCACCGCGACCTTGGCTCGCTTGGCCAGCCGGGCGAGCGGCAGGTTGCACGGCGTCACTTCGTTCCAGCTCGACGCCACGCCGATCTGGGGCTTGGTCATGTCGTCGTCGTTGAGGCCCATGGCCCGCAACATCGAGCGCGCCGGCGCGCGATTCTTGCCCAGGGTGACGTCGGAACTTCGAGGTGTGGGGTGATGAACCATGGTCGGAGTCTAGGGAATTAGAACTCGCGGGGCGAAACTACTCCTGCGTCGTCACTGCTCGCTACCGGCGAATCTGCAGTTCGCCGATCACGGCCTTGCCGTTCGCCTGGCCCTTGGTGAGCTTCATCACCTGACCGATGAAAAACTGCGCCAACTTCTCGTCGCCCTCGCGGTAGCGGGCCCATTCGTCGGGATGCTCCTCAATGAGTTGCGCCACCGTCGCACCGAGAGAGTCTGAGGAGAGCTGTTCGAAACCCAATGCGCTCGCGATGCTGGCGGGCTCTCCCCCGCGGGCCAACAGTTCGGCGAGGACGGTCTTGGCCTGGGTCGCCGAAAGTTCGCCGCGCTGTTCCATGAGCAGCGTCGCCGAGAAGGCGTCGGTCGTCAGATTCGCCAAACCCCCGATGTCGGCGGCGAGTTCGTTGCTGCAGCGAGCGAGCGCCAACGATGCGTCGACTCCTTGGGCGACGCCGGCGAACACGTACGAATCGAGGCCGAGGTCGGCGACGACCTGCACGGCGTCGACCTGCGCCTCGCTCGGACCGCTCAGCAACGCCGTCAACTCTTGTCGTCGCTGCGCGGGCATGGGCGGCAGGGCGTTACGCACGCGGTCCTGCCACGCCTGATCGGGAGCGAGATCGACGAGGTCGGGTTCGCGGAAGTAGCGGTAGTCCTCGGCCTCCTCCTTGGTGCGCATGGTCGATGTCGTCCCGAGGTTCTCGTCCCAGTGGCGCGTCTCCTGGCGAATGGAGCCGCCGGCCTCTAAGACCTCGACCTGACGCAGCGCCTCGTGGTCGATGGCGCGCTGGAGGCTGCGCAGTGAGTTCAGGTTCTTGATCTCACAGCGCGTGCCGAAGGGCGCGTTCGCCTTGCGCACCGAGACGTTGGCGTCGATGCGCATGGAACCTTCCTCCATGCGCCCGTCCGACGCCCCGGTTGCGATGAGGATGCCGCGCAACTCACTGGCGTAGGCGCGCGCCTGGGCCGAGGTACGAATGTCGGGTCCCGACACGATCTCGACGAGCGGCACGCCCGAACGGTTGTAGTCAACGAGCGACCGGTCCGCGCCGTGAATACGACCGGTGCCACCGAGGTGGGTCGACTTGCCGGTGTCCTCTTCGAGGTGGGCCCGCTCGATCGAAACCCGGCTCGCGTCGGGCAGGTCCAGGTACCCACCCGCGTTGATGGGCAGGTCGTACTGGGAGATCTGGAAGTCCTTGGGCATGTCGGGATAGAAGTAGTTCTTGCGGTGAAAGGTCGAGGGCGCGATGGTCGAGTGCAGCGCGGCGCCGATCGCCATGGCGAAGGAGACCGCGCGCTGGTTGAGTACCGGCAGGGAACCGGGCAGGCCCAGGCAGACCGGGCAGATGTTGGTGTTGGGCTCGGAGCCGAATTCGTTCGCGCATCCGCAGAACATCTTCGACGCGGTCTTCAGCTCGGTGTGGACCTCGAGTCCGACGACCATCTCCCAACCGTTCGGCAACATCACGAGCGCTCCTCGGCGATCTCGAGCACCCGCGCCGCGGCGAAGAGCTGGGCTTCGCTGCGACCCGGACCGAGCAACTGCACCCCGACGGGCAATCCCACTTCGCCCGTGCCGAAGGGCACCGACACCGCGGCCTCACCGGCGAGGTTGGTCGGGATGGTGAAGACGTCGTTGAGGTACATCGCCATCGGGTCGTTGGTCTTGGTGCCGAACTTAAAGGCGACCGACGGCGACGTCGCGCCGATCAACAGGTCGGCCTGCTGGTAGGCGCGATGGAACGCGGCGATCATCTGGGTGCGGACCTTGAGGGCCTGGCCGTAGTAGGCGTCGTAGTAGCCCGCCGACAACGCGTAGGTGCCGACGATGATGCGCCGCTTCACCTCGGCCCCAAAGCCCGCGGTGCGCGTCGCCTCGTTCATGGCCGCGACGTCGTCGGCGTCGACGCGCAGTCCGTAGCGCACGCCGTCGTAACGCGCCAGGTTGGACGACGCCTCGGCGGGCGCGATGAGGTAGTAGGCGCTCAGTCCCAACTTCAGTTCCGGTATCGACAGCTCCACGATCGTCGCGCCCGCGTCGCGCAACACCTCGACCGCCTGGTTGACCGAGGCGACCACGTCGTCGTCGGAACCCTCGAGCAGTTCGCGCACCAGCGCGACGCGTTTGCCGACGACGCCGTCGTTCACGTGGGCAACCAGTGACGGGGACGGTTCGGGCAGCGAGGTCGAGTCCATCGGGTCGTGCCCGGCGATCACCTCGAGCAGCATCGCCGCGTCGGTGACGTTCCTCGCGAACGGTCCGATCTGGTCGAGCGAACTGGCGAAGGCGATCAGCCCGTAGCGAGAGACGAGGCCGTACGTGGGCTTCATCCCGATCAAACCGCACAGCGCCGCGGGTTGGCGGATCGATCCTCCGGTGTCGCTGCCGAGCGAGATCGGGGTCATGTTCGCGGCGACCGCGGCCGCCGAACCGCCGGACGAGCCACCCGGGACACGCGAGGGGTCGAGCGGGTTCTTCGTCGGTCCGTAGGCCGAGTTCTCCGTCGACGATCCCATGGCGAACTCGTCGAGGTTCGTCTTGCCGACCGGGACGGCCCCCGCCGCGAGCACGCGGTCGACGACGGTGGCGTTGTAGGGCGGTCGCCAGCCCTCGAGGATCCTCGAAGAACACGTCGTCGGAATGCCCGTCTGGCACAGGTTGTCCTTCAGCGCAATGGGCACGCCCGCGAGCGGCCCCACGTTCTCGCCGCGCCCCACGCGCTCGTCGAGGCGCGTCGCCGCCTCGATGGCGCCCTCCTCGTCGACGTGCAGGAAGACATTCAGATCGTCGTTGCGTTCACGAATCGCGCGCAGCGCCGTCGTCAGTTCACTGATCGCACTGGTCGTGCCGCTCTGCACGCTCCGGGCGATCTCCTGGGCGGTCCTCACGGCGCCTCACCCATGATCCGCGGCACGGCGAAGCGCCCGTCCTCGGCATCGGGCGCCATCGCGAGCACTTGGTCGCGGTTGAGACTTGGTGTCACGACGTCGTCGCGCACGACATTGATGAGTCCGAACGGGTGAGCGGTCGCCACGACCCCGTCGAGGTTGAGCGAGTTCAGGTCGGCGGCGTGTTCGAGGACCTCGCCGAGCTGGAAGGTGAAGAGGTCGAGTTCCTCTTCGCTGAGCGAGAGTCGGGCGAGCTTGGCGACGTGGGCCACGTCGTCACGACGAAGCGGTGAGGTCATTCGCCAGAGACTCGCTTCAAGAAGCTCAGTGTCGTGTGTTCGAGGAACTCCTGGTCGTTGTCCATCGTCGCGACGTGGTACGAGTCCTCGAGCCAGATGCGTTCGAGCGGACCGACCACGGTGGCCTCGAGTTCGTCGCCGTTGTCGGACGTGACGACGTGGTCCTCTCGCGAGGAGAACAACAGGACCGGCATGGTGATACTGGCGAGATTCGCCTGCACGCCGATGAGTCCTTCGAAGAGGGTCTTCGCGCACGCGAGGGGTGTCGCGTCATTGGACAACGTGTCGACGCCCTCCTTCTTCACGTCCGATCCGATCGACTCGATCGTCTTGACGCCCGCCTCGAGCAACTGGTTCAGTCCGTCGACGATCTCGTGGGGTGGGGGCTTCACGACGGGATTAACGAGCACGCACGCCGCGACCCCGGGACGCGACTCGGCGACGAAGACACTCAAGCCACCACCCATCGAGAGACCCACGAGGGCGACGTGTTCGCACCGCTTCGCCAGTTCGTCGTAGGCGGACATCGCGGTGTTCGACCAGTCGGTCCAGGTCGTCGTCATCAGGTCCTCGACGTTCGATCCGTGGCCCGGCAGGCACGGCAGTTCGACGCTGAAGCCGGCGCCCGCCAGTCGTTCGGCCAGTGATCGCAGCGTCGCCGTACTGCCCGTGAAGCCGTGCAACACGAGCACGCCGAATGGTCCGCCGGCGGCCGAATACGACTCACAGCCGGGCTTGATCGCGGTAGTCATAGGCCCAGACTACCGGGGCCGTCAGTGACCTCGCAGTGCCCGCTCGCGCGGCACATCGCGAAGGAACGTCGCCGCGAGCAGACCGAGCACGCCCACGCTCGCGCCGATGATGAAGGGCAGCTGGAACGTCGCGAGCAGCGCCGGACCCGGTTTGGCACCGACGAGACCTCGTCGGTGCACGAGCGCCTGCTGGACCGTCTCGAGGACCTGGATGCCGGCGACCTCGCCCACTTGCATCGCGAGCATCTGGGCGGCCGACATGACGCCGAACTCGCTGGTCTTGACCTCGTTGGCCATCACCGAACTCGACGACGGCATCGCAACGCCCATGCCGAGACCCGACAGCGCCAGGGCGATCGCGACGACCCACGCGCCGGTCGTTGGCTGCAGCAGGGCGAACAGCACGAGCGAGCACGTGAGGAACGTGGCACCGGCGATTGCGCTGACGCGCTCGCCGATTCGCACCGCGACGTATCCCGCCAACGGTGAGCACAGGGCGAACGTGATCGGTCGGGCGATGGCGAGCCCGCCGACGTGGGGAATCGAGTAGCCGTACCCCTCTTCCATCAACAGCGGGAAGAGGAAGAAGGCACCGAAGTAGGCGAAGTTAGCGCACGCGCGCAGCACCATCGGCATCACGAAGTTGCGGCGACGAAAGTAGTGCGCGGGAATGAGCGGATTCTCCGCGTGACGGATGCGGTGCACGAAGAGCGACAGCATCACGACGCACAGCACAAACATGCCGAGACACCAGACGCTGGTCCAGCCGACACTCGGCCCGATCGACAGCCCGAGCATCAACGCGGTCACCGAGAGTGAGAGGGCCCAACTGCCGAGCCAGTCCATCTTCTTGAACTCCTGACGCGCCCGCTCCTTCTTCGCGGCTTCTTCGTCGTCAAAGCCCCTTCGTCGCGGCAGGACGAACGACACGACCACCAGCGCCAGCGCGATCAGCCCGAGCTGGAACCAGAACAGCGCCCGCCATCCGAAGGCCGCGATGATCGGCGAACCGAGCGAGACCCCGATGACCGGTCCCCCGGCACCGACGAGCGACCACCAGCCCATGGCCTTCACCCGTTCCTGGGGCGAGAAGACCATGTTGATGAGCGCCCCCGACGCCGTGCCCGTCGCGGCCCCCTGGACTCCGTCGAGCGTTCTGGCGAAGAGCAGCATGTCGACGTTGAACGCGAGCGCGGTCAAGACGGCCGAGATCATCGCGCCGACGAGACCGAAGAGGTAGAGGCGACGGTGCCCGTAGATGTCGCCGGTCTTGCCGAGGATGGGCGCGGCGAGGCCGTAGGCGAGGAGCGGTCCGACCATCGTCCAGGTGAGGACCGTCACCGACGTGTGGAACTGGCCCGCGACCGTGGGCAGCGCCACGATGAAGACGGTGAACGTGAAGTTGAGGGCGAACAGGCCAGCGAGCAGCGACCACAGCACCCACCACGGGTACCTGGACGATCCCGCGGCGCGGTCCTGGACGCGCTGGCGCAGAAGGAAAAACCAGTTGAGGTCGCTGCCGGCCTCGCTGCCGAGCGTGCCGAAGGCGGCGCTCGCCGGGTCGGTGCGGGGATTGAGTAGCCCCTCGGGATCGTCGCGCTCGACGTGCGACCCGGGGTGCGACGTGCTCACGCCAGCAGAGTGGGCAGTTCGACCGCGAGGTCACTCACGGACCAGCGGTCGTCCTTTTCCAGAGCCTTCGTCATCGTCCAGTTCTGGAAGAGGCGCACGGTGCCACCCTGGACGAAGTAGACCTGACCGGTCGAGGTGCAGTCCTCCATGGCGAGCGTCGCGACGAGCGGCGAGATGTTGGCGGGGTCCCAGACGTCAAAGACCGCCGCGTCCGAAGGCTTGACGACGTGATCCGAGAGTCCCGGCGTCGACTCGGTCATGCGCGTGCGCGCGGCCGGGGCGATGGCGTTTGCACGCACGCCGTAGCGACCGAGCTCCTCGGCGATGATGACGGTGAAGGCCGCGATGCCGGCCTTCGCCGCGCCGTAGTTCGACTGACCGATGTTGCCGAGCAGACCCGAGGTCGAGGACGTGTTGATGATCGACGCCTTGACGGTCTTGCCGGCCTTGGCTTGCTCGCGCCAGTACGTGGCGGCGTGACGGGTGGGCACGAAGTGGCCCTTCAGGTGCACGTTGATCACCGCGTCCCAGTCCTCCTCGCTCAGGTTCACGAGCACGCGGTCGCGCAGGATGCCGGCGTTGTTGACGAGCACGTGCAGGTCACCGAACGCTTCGAGCGCGCACTCGATCAGACGGGCGCCCCCGTCCCAGGTGGCGACGTTGTCGTGGTTCGCCACCGCCTCGGCGCCCATGGCTCTGATCTCGGCGACGACCTCTTCGGCCGGCGACGCTTCAGCGGACGATCCGTCGAGCGCACCGCCGAGGTCGTTCACGACCACCTTGGCGCCCTCGGCGGCGAAGAGCAGCGCGTGCTCGCGTCCGATACCGCGTCCGGCACCGGTGATGATGGCTACGCGGCCGTCGAGAGTACCCATGGATGTCCCCTTTTGAAAAGAATGTGGTGCCCCGATTGTACCGACGAACGCCCACGTGTCCGTTCTACGCCCGGCGCCACACGAAGGGTCGCCGGGCGTGCGCGTGGTAGTGGTCGGGGATGTTGCGCATGTGGTCGTCGAAGGTCCACTGGCCCTCACCGATCTCGCGGTCCGCGACGACGACGAGCCGCACCCGCATCCCCTCACGCTGTTCCTCGGGGGGCGTCGCGCCGTGTTCTCGCCACACGACCATCGGCACGAGACAGATCTCGCAGTCGGCGATCCAGCAGAGTTCGTCCTCGAAGTAGCGCGTCGTGATGACGGCCGCCTCGCAGAGCTCGCAGGCCTCGCTCACTTCACGTTGACGATGACCGTCGAGAGCCTCTTCACCTTGGTGCCCGCAACGGGCACGGTCGAGACACCGGTCGTCCACGCGGACGTTCCGGCCCCGGGACCCCGGGTCGAGAAGTAGAGGCCGGCCGTGTGCATCGCGGCGAAGACCTGCGTGCGAGAGAGCCCCGCTACGCTGGGCACCGCGACCAGCGCCTGACTTACGGTGGTCGTGGTGGTCGACGTCGTCGTGGTGCCGGCGACCGTGGTCGTCGTACCCGGACCGCTACTCAGTACGAGTGTGACGATCGCGCCCCTCAGCACCGACTTGGGGTCCGTCGTCGCGTGGTAGAGGAATTTGACGATCTTGCCCGCCGCCACGGTGGGACTCGTCACCGCGGCCGAGGACGGACACTGGGCGACGACGTGGAGTTTGGAGAGTTGCGACGTCGCGGTGGCGCAGTCCTCGCCGATGAGGTTCGTCGGCATGATGACGTGGGCCACCGGTCGCGCACCCTTGGACACGACCACGGTGATCGCCAACCCCGAACCGCCCGTCGTGCCAGCGGCGGGAACCTGGGAGATGATCTTGGTCTTGGGCGACGCGGCCGAGAAGGCGTAGTCGACCTTCAGCGTGAAGCCACCACCGTTGTCGGTGAGGGCCGTCGACGCGCCACTGATCGTGAGACCGACGAGCGAAGGCACGGTGTGCTTGGAACTGAGCAGTCCGAACTTCCAGACGACGCCGCCGACCGCGGCGATGAGGACCAGCAGGACCGCGGCCGCCGCGAACGCGAGGCGCTGGCCCCGCGGGGGGCGTGGTGGCAGATCGTCAAAATTGCTGTGCTGGGGTCGACTGGGCGCGCGGTACCCGCTGTCGATCGACTCCGGGCCGATCGCGAACGGATTGGTACTGACCGTGCGCGGCACCTGGGTGCGCGGAAAGGATTTGGAAACGACGGGCACGTTCTGGGTCGTGCCGGCGATCTGGTCAGGCGACGGAGCGCGAAACCCGATCGAGGTCCTCGGTTCGTTCGGCGTGAACTGGGCGAGCAAGGGCATCTGGTCGCGAATGGGCGCCACCACCAGCGGTCGCCCGTCACTCACCGCCGAACTCAGACGGTTGGAGAACTGCTCGGCGTCGAGGCGCAGGCGCGGATCGGGAACGGCCGCCTGGGCGAGCAACATGTCGAGGGTCCCCAACTCGGCGCGCACGGGCAATGGCGTGTTGACGCGCACGTGCAGCATCGCCTCGGCGGTGTTCGCCTCGAACGGTGACGTGCCGGTCGCGGCCTCGAAGAGGATCAGCGCGAGGGCGTACACGTCGCTCTTCGCTTCGGCCGGTTCACCGAGCGCCTGTTCGGGACTGAGGTAGCGCACCGCGTCGTAGGTGAGCGGTGCGCCGTGCATGGCGCCCAGCCCGGCGAGCGCCACGTCGGTGACGCGCACGCGGCCCTCGTCGTCAAAGAGCAGGCTGCTCGGCGACAGGGACCCCATCACGAAGCCGTTCGCGTGCAGGTACGCGAGCGCACCGCTGACGTCGCGCCCCAGGCGGGCGGTGTCGTCGGTGTCGAGCAGGCGCCCCGACGCGAGCACGTTCTCGAGTGATCCGCCGCTCAGGTACTCGGTCACCATGAAGATCGCGCCGGACGACTGCCCACCGTCAAAGACCCGCTCCAAGTGCGGGTGGCTCAGCGTCGCCGAACGCACGATGTGGTCGCGAAAGGTGCGGCGCACGTCCTCGTGAGCGGCGAGATTGGCGAGCAGGACCTTGACGACCACGGTGCGGCGAAGCGACAGGTCCTCGGCCGTGTAGACCTCCGCGGTGTGTCCGACGCCGAGCAGTTCGACGATGCGGTATCGACCGACGAGATCGTGACCAGGGGCGAAGGTTGGTGACGGCATGACTATTCCTTAACCTACCAAGGGAAGCGTCAGGGCAGGGTGGCCAACCAGGTCCCCGAGGCCAAAAATTGTGCGAACTCGCCCGCGGCGATCATGGGAATCCCCAGATCGCGAGCCCGGGTGATCTTGGAGGCACCGGGGGCGTCGCCGACCACCACGCAGTAGGTCTTCTTCGAGACCGACCCGGGCGACGTCCCGCCACGCTCGACTATCGCCGCCTCCGCCTCGTCGCGCGAATACCCCTCGACGCTGCCGGTCACGACGACGGCCCGTCCGAGCAGGGTCAGTTCGAGCGTCGAGGCCGACTCGGGCTCGTGGAGGCTGAGTCCCGCGAGGGCGAGGCGCGCCATCCGCTCCTGCGTCTCGGGCTCGCGGCAGTACTGGTAAACCGACGCGGCGATGACCGGTCCCAGCCCGTCGACGGCCTCGAGCTCCTCGAGTGACGCCGCGGCGATTCGTTGGTAACTGCGAAAGGCCGAGGCGAGCGCGCGCGCCGCGACCGGACCGACGTGGCGGATGCCGAGACCCACGAGGACGCGACTCAGCGACGCGCCGCGTGCCGCGGCGATCGCGCCGACGAGCGACGTCGCGGAGAGTTCGCCGAGACCCTCGAGCGACGACAGGTCCGCAACGCGCAACGAGAACAGGTCGGCCACGTCGCCGACCAGGCGCTCGTGCAGCAGTTGCGCGACCCGCTGTTCGCCGAGACCTTCGATGTCGAGCGCCCCGCGCGACGCGAAGTGCTCGACCTGGGCGAGCAACTGTGCGGGACACGTGGGATTGACGCAGTAAGTGTCACTCCGTTCGCCGCGACGCACGAGGGGGCCATCGCACTCGGGACAGTTCGTCGGGAACTTCCACGGCGGCTTTCGTCGTCGACCTTTCTCGGGCACCGAGGCGACCACTTCGGGTATGACGTCGCCGGCCTTTCGCACGATGACGAGATCGCCCGGTCGCACGTCCTTCAACGCGACCTGGTCCTCGTTGTGCAGGGTCGCCATCGACACGGTCGATCCAGCGACGACCACCGGTTCGAGGACCGCGTACGGCGTCGCGCGCCCCGTGCGCCCGATCGAGACCTCGATGGCGAGCAGTCGCGTGGTGCGCTCCTCGGGCGGGAACTTGCGCGCGGTGGCCCAGCGTGGGGCGCGCGAGGTGAAACCGATCGCCGCGCGCAGCGCGAGATCGTCGAGTTTGATCACGACGCCGTCGATGTCGTAGTGCAGGTCGTGACGACGCGCCTCGAACCAACCGCTGCGCTCGATCATTGCCTCGGCGCCCGTGACGATCTCGATCTCGGGCGCGACGAAGAATCCCCACGCCGACATCTGGGCCAACGTCGCCGCGTGACTCGTGAACGAGAGCGCGTCGTCGAGGTCCACCAGTTGGTAGGCGAGGAACGACAGCGGACGGCGCGCACTGACGGCCGGATCCTTCTGGCGCAGACTCCCGGCGGCGGCGTTGCGGGGATTGGCGAACTCCTTCTCGTGCAACTCGCGTTGACGGTCGTTGAGCGCGGCGAAATCCTCCTTCGCGAGAAAGACCTCGCCGCGAACCTCCAGTCGTCCACTCGCGCCACCCTTCAAAGAACGCGGCACGTTGGCGATCGTTCGCACGTTGTCGGTGACGTCCTCGCCCACGCGCCCGTCGCCTCGCGTCGCCGCGCGGATCAGGTCGCCGCGCTCGTACGTGATCGAGAGCGCCAGGCCGTCGATCTTGGGTTCGACCGCGAAGACCAGCGAGTCGGGATCGCGGTTCAGTCCTCGCGCGACGCGTGCCGTCCATTCGCGCAACTCCTCGACGTCAAATGCGTTGTCGAGGCTCAGCATCGGCTCTCCGTGTACCACAGGGTTAAAGACGCTCGACGTCGGTGCGCCGACCGTGTGGGTGACCGACGCGGCGACGTCCACCTCGGGGTGTTCGCTTTCGAGGGTCCGCAGTTCGCGCACGAGAGCGTCGTAGTCGGCGTCGGGCACGAGCGGCTCGTCGTGCACGAAGTAGGCCTCGTTGTGGCTCGTGATCTCACGACGCAGCTCGGCCGCCCGTTCGGCGTGAGTGCTCACGCGCTGGCGACGATCGCGGCGCCCTGGACGATCGCTGGTTCATCGACTCGGTAGAACACGACGGTTTGACCCGGGGCCACGGGTCGCGCCGGCGCACCAAGCGTGAGCGACCACGACGGCGACGATTGCAACGTCGCTCGTTGGGGGCGACCGTGGGCACTCCATTGGGCGAACACCTCGGTGCCACCCTCCAGTCGTTGGTGCGAGAACGTGATCGACGACGCGTCGAGCGCCAACGCGCTGACCATCACCTCGTCGAGGCGTCCGACCTCGACGCGACTGGCGGCGAGGTCGACCTTGGCGACGTAGCGCTTCTCACCGTCGCGGCCCGGCACCACACCGCGTCGCTGTCCGACGGTCACCAGTTGAGCCGCGTCGACCGTACCGAGGACGTCACCGGTCGAACGGTCGACGATGGTGGCGGGCGTCACGGTCAGACGCTGGCGCAGGAAGACCTCGCGACCCTTGGAGGCCTCGATGAAGCAGACGTCTTGACTGTCGGGTTTGTTCCACGTGCGCAGTCCGAGCCGTTCGGCGTGCCCGCGGACCTCGTCCTTAGTCATCGCGCCGATCGGGAGCAGCAGCAGGGAGAGTTCCGCCTCGGTGAGGTAGCCGAGCACGTAACTCTGGTCCTTCTGGTCGTCGGCGCCGCGCGCCAGTAGGTGCGTGTCGTCGCGAGACACGACCTGGGCGTGATGGCCGGTCGCCACAGCGTCAAAGCCCAGACGCTTCGCACGCTCGAAGAGCAGGGCGAACTTGATATGACGGTTGCACTCGATGCACGGGTTGGGCGTGCGTCCCGCCGCGTGACCGGCGACGAAGGGCGCTACGACGTGACGTTCGAACTCCTCGGTGTAGTTGAAGATGTGATGGTCGATCCCGAGCATCTGGGCGACCCGGCGCGCGTCGTCGACGTCGGCGACCGAACAACAGCCCGAATCCGACGCGCCGCCCCAGAGCTTCAGCGTGGCGCCGACGACCTCGTGCCCATCTTCCATGAGGAGCCCCGCCGCGACCGACGAGTCAACGCCGCCACTCATCGCCACGAGTACTTTCATGATCCCAGTCTGCCAGCCGGCTGAGCGGCTCAGGCCTCTGCGCGCAACCGGTAGACCACGGACGACAGAATCGCGATCAGGGCGTCGACCTCCGCCTCGGTCGTCTCTGCGCCCATGGAGACGCGAAGCGAGCCTCGCGCACGCTCGGGGTCGACGCCCATCGCCGCGAGCACGTGGCTCGGTTCCGCGGCGCCACTCGAACAGCTCGCCGCGGCGGAGGCGAAGACACCCTCCTGGTCCAACAGGAACAACAACTCGTCACTGGCGAGATCCTTGAACGTGACGTGCACGGTGCCGGGCAGTCGGCTGGCGCCCAGCGCGGTGATCTCGACGCCCGGAAGAAAGACCAGCGCCGAGCACAACTTGTTCTGGAAGTCGATGACCCGATCGCACACCTCGGTCAGTTCTTGGCGCGTCGCGCGCACGGCGGCCGCGAGACCGACGGCGGCGGCGGCGTCGACGGTGCCGCCACGAAGCCCGCGCTCCTGTCCGCCGCCCGGCACGACTGCGTCGAGTTCGACGGGATTGCGCAGAATCAGCGCGCCGCTGCTCACGGGCCCACCGATCTTGTGCGCGCAGATCGAAATCATGTCCATCGTCGCGGTGACCGTCGGCAAGTGCAGCCACGGTGCCGCCGCAACCGCGTCGGTGTGCAGCACCGTTCCCCCCGGTATCGCCGCGTTGGTGATCGAGCTCACGGCGTCGAGTGGTTGGCGCACGCCGGTCTCGTTGTTGGCCGTCATCACGCTGACGATGGCGGTGTCGGGGGTGAGCGCTTCGTGCAGCGATTCAAGATCGACCACCCCGTCACTGTCGACCTCGACGTAACGAAGGCGCACGCTCGCAAAGTCACGCGCCATCATCCGGGCGGCGTCGAGCACGGCGTGGTGCTCGACGCGCGAGACGACGATGGAGGACGACTCGTGGTGACGACGATGATGGTTGGTGACGCCCACGATCGCGAGGTCGCACGACTCGGTACCGCCACCGGTGAAGATCACGCCGCCGGGCTGAACGCCGACGAATGAGGCGACCTCGTCACGGGCCTCCTCGATCGCCCGGCGCGCTTCGCGTGCGGCCCGGTGCGAGCCCGAGGGATTGCCCACCACGCCGTGCTGCCACGGTGCCATGGCTTCGGCGACCTCGTCGCGACGTGGCGCGGACGCAGCGTGGTCAAAGTAGTAGCGCGGCCTTACCGCGTCACTTCCGACCGCGGGTCCCTTCTTGTCGACACTCTTAGAACTCGCCATGTACCTAGTCTGCCAGCAAGATCGGGGGCTCTATTGGCGTCACCGCGATCTCTTCCCAGAACTGCGGGTGCGCGACGGTGACGGTGACGATCACGATCCCGAGCAGCGCGGCGGCGGTCTCGGTGACGTGGCGCACGCCCCAATCCTTGGCGACCGCCGCCTGCACGAGGGCGCCGATGGGGTACGAGAGCGACAGCGACAGCGTGTAGAGCGCCAGGATCCGCGAGCGCTCGTTGCGCGGCGCGTGCAGCTGTACCGACGTGTTGAGTCCCGTGAGCGCACCGACGTACGCACCGCCGAGCAGCACCAGGGCGAGGACCGCCCACACCAGGTCCGGGGCCAGTCCGTAGGCTGCTTCGGCGACGACGAGCGTGGCGAGCGAGGCGCGTAACACGTAGATCCGCGACGTCCGGCGCGCAAGTGCTGGCAACGTCAACGCGCCGATCACCGCGCCGACACCCTGACCGAACACGAGCCAGGGTGTCCCGGACTTGCCCGCGTGCAACACGTCGATCGCCATCGCCGGAATCAGGGCCATGAAGGGACCGACGATCATCGCCACTATGGCGATGCCGAGGATCGGATAGCGACATCCCCTGACGGCCCAGGCCTGGCGCGCGCCGGCGACCGTTTCCGCCCAGGGGCGGATCCTGGTCGTGACCTTGGCTCGCGGCGGCGTGCGCACGAAGGAGAACATCACGACGACGAACACAAACGACGCCGCGTTGAGCGCGAAGCAGATACCCGGAGATCCGAGGGCGAGGGCCACCGCGGCGAACAGCGGGCCAATGACGCGACCCAAGTTGAACTGCGCTGACGAGAGCGACACCGCCGCCAGCACTTCGTCGCGATCGACGAGGTCGGGCAACAACGACTGCCACGCCGCCCAGGACGCGGAACTGGCGAAACCTTCGATCACCGCCAGGTACACCGCGATACGCGGCGTCAAGTGATGGGTCAGCTCGGTGATCGCCAACACGCTCGCGCTGATCGCCATGACGGTGTTGCACGCCTGAATCCAGTGCTGACGATTCCAGCGATCGGCGATGACGCCGCCGGTCGGTGAGCCGATGAGACTCGGCGTCCACGCCGCGACGGTCAAGAGTCCCAACCAGATCGTGTTGTGCGTCGTCACGGTCAGGAACACCCCGAGCGCCACCGACTGCATCCACGTGCCGGTCGACGAGACGAACGACGATATCAACGACAGCGCAAAGCTTCGGTGACGGAGCGGTGAAAATGAAGCGGAGGCCATGTACTGCCACGCTAACGGTCGCTCCCGTCACGGCCGGTGTCTCGCGGACGACTCCGTTTCCTCGCGCCAGGTCGCGCAGCGAACCAATCAAAACCAGCCACCCGGCACTCTCAACATTCGAGGGCGCCGGGTGGCTGGGTGAAGCAGGTACTTCAGGAAGCAGTGTTAGTGACTTGACATCGAGTGTTCGGAGGAACCACCGGCGTTGAAGCCACCATTACTGAAGCTGCCGGTGCTGAATCCCGACCCGTGGTTGCCCGAGTTGGTGTGATGCGAGTGACCTCGGCCGAAGCCTTGGTTGCCACCGCCACGGCTGTCGCCCCAACGGTTGCCGCCACGGTTTCCGTTTCCGTTGCCGTCACACTTCTGGTTGGCCTCGTCCTTGATCGAAAGGACGACGACCGGGGTCGTTGTTGACAGCACCAGGTCGACGTTGTCGCCAACAACCGGAGCGGTCACGCCCGTCGCGAGACCGGTGATGGTCGTCGCGGCGTCAAGCGCGTAGAGCGTCGGGGTCGTGCTTCCCTTGGTCAACACCGAAATCGAGGTGCCCGCGACGTACGCCGAGACAGTCCCTTCAATCCGCATCGACGTGGTGGCGGCCGGGGTGGCCGGAGCCTCCGTCACGCCTTCATCCTTGATCGACAGGACGACGGCCGGGGTCGTGGTTGACAACACCAGGTCGACGTTGTCGTTGACGGCCGGGACGGTCACGCCGGTACCAAGACCGGTGATGGTCGTCGCGGCGTTGAGCGTGTACAGCGTCGGCGTTGTGCTGCCCTTGGTCGAAACCGAGATGGACGTACCGGCGACGTAGGCCAGGACGGTGCCCTCAATCTTCATGGGCTGGTGTGCTACTCGCGGCGCGTGGATCGTGATCGACGTCACGGTGACCGGCGTCGTGCTGGACAACATCAGTTTCACGTGGTCGCCAACGGCCGGCGCAGTCACACCGGTCGCCAGGCCACTGATGGTCGTCGTGGTGCTCAGCGCGTACGACGTGGGCGCGGTAGCGCCCTTGGTCAACACCGAGATCGACGTACCGGCGACGTAGCCGAGCACGGTTCCGAAGATCTCGTTGCTCGGAACGGTCGTGACGGCCGTGTCGTGGCTACCGACGTTCGAGTTTCCGTCAGCTGCGGCGATACCCGCGATGCCGCCGACGAGTCCCAGACCCAGCGTGGTTGCTACTGCTACGCGACGTACTGCCTTGGTCTTGGTTCTGTACATGGTGATCCCTTCGTTGCGTCCGGGCGAGATGCTCTCGAACACCACCAAGCCTTGTGGCTCCAAATGTGAGGAGCCTGTGAGGCACCGGAGTGTTGTGGGGTAATGATCAAAGATCGGTGCACGTACGGCTTTACGAACAACAATTGAAGAAGATTCAGTGTGGTCGCGACCAAGAACGTCGAGCGATAGGACTTGGCGACGACGAATCTCGCCTCTTGAAGTGACGAATTCACCACGCGCAATGACGCGACCAACAGATTGAGAGTGAGGAATCGAAGCCGTCGGGACCTGCGGGTAAGCCTCGCCACCGACGCGACATGAAGTGAGTGAGAGACAGTGGGACACCTGATGACCAAAGCAACGTTCGTGCGGTGGTTCACCCGTCGGGCGATCGCTCCGGTCGCACTGGTCGCGGCGCTGGGGCTCTGCGCGTGCGGGAGCGTCTCGTCGACGACTCCGACCACCTCACCGACGAACGGCGTCGCGTATCTCTGCCAGGTACTCCCCCGGGTCGACCGGCTCATCGTGACGCGCAAGGTGGCGGGCAACCAGTTCCACTTCACGTTCCCCGCCGTCGTGACGGTCACCAACGCCACCGCGGCCCGACGAATCGCCTTGATCGCCTGTGGGTTGGCGGACATGCCGAAGGGTGCCCAAGCGTGTCCCGTCGAGTTCTCGATCTGGTACCACCTGGACTTCGCCGTCCGGGGCGAGAAGGGCATGGGGGGCGAAGGCATCGTCGTGAACCCCACCGGCTGCCAAACGGTCACCGGCCTCGACGCGGTTCGCACCACCGCCCAACGTCAGGATTTCTACCAGCTCCTCGGCAACGCACTGGGCCTCAAGAACGCTGGCCAACCGACCTTCGCGGGAACCCTTCAGAACCTGGGCTGAACGAGTCGACGCCGCTCGCCTGTGCGAGCCAAGGAATCGAACGAGTCAGCGAGCGACGCTATTGGTCCTGGTCGCGCTTCTTCTTCATCGGCCGCAGCGCGAACCACCACACCGAGACGATCGTCGCGAGCGCGCCCAGCGCGCCCAGCGTCGATTTGACGGGCGGCTTGCTCTTGGAATCGTCGGCCATTGGACCATCGTAACGAACAAAGCGCCGGGGGCAAAAAGCCCCCGGCGCTTTGGTGCTACGAATGCTGGCGCTGCTTAGTTGGCACTCACCAGAGCTTCGCTGTGTGCCTCAACCGCGAACTCCAGAACGATCTTGTTGCCGACGACCAGGCTGCCGTTCTCGAGGCTTCCCTCGAAGTTGACGCCAAAGTCGCGACGGTCGATCTCACCGCGAGCTTCGAAGCCGGCGGCGAGGACGCCCGGGCTCATGCTCGGGCCGACGCCCAGGAATTCCAGGTCGAAATTGGTCGACTTGGTGATGCCCTTGACCGTCAGGTCGGCGACCATCTGGTAGTTGTCGCCACCCTTGGGGGTGATCTGGGTCGACTTGAGGGTCAACGTGGGGTTGTTCTCGATGTCGAGGAAGTCGGCGGTCTTCAGGTGACCGTCGCGCATCTCGTTGTTCGTGGTGATGCTGGCGGCCTGCACGGTCGCTTCCAAGGTCGAGTTCTCGGCACTGTCACCAATGGTGATGACACCCGTGAAATCGGTGAAATTACCGCGAACCTTGGCGGCCACGAGGTGGCGAGCCACGAAACTGACGGTTGAGTGAACGGCGTCGATACTGTAAACGCCGGGAGCGGGGAGGTTGCTCATTGTGGGACTCCTAAAATCTCTGGGCACTATCTGTGCACTTACGAGTATAGTTGCTTATACAACTACTTGTCAAGCAATTATTTGATAAACAATAATTG
>Ga0209385_1000370_pt1 | contig 18000 bp, 11 predicted proteins | sample NGEPerB_FD_184506 | JGI IMG/M metagenome (GOLD analysis project Ga0209385, IMG submission 184506) | Arctic peat soil microbial communities from the Barrow Environmental Observatory site, Barrow, Alaska, USA - NGEE PermafrostAB12-B... | ecosystem: Environmental > Terrestrial > Soil > Wetlands >... | reverse complement strand
CGCGCTCGGCGGCTTCCCTGGTGGTCTCGGTCTCCTCCTTCGCCTTGCGGATGCGCGCGATGAGTTCCTTCTCGCGCTGCCACGTCGCCTTCATCCCGGCGATGCGCTCCTTGCGCTCGGCGAGTTCCCCGTCGATCTCGGCGAGGCGCTCGGTCGAGGCCGCGTCCTTTTCCCTGGCAAGGGCGCGCTTCTCGATCTCGAGCCGGACCGCCGTCCGCTCCAGCTCGTCGATCTCGGTGGGGAGCGAGTCGATCTCGATGCGCAGCTTCGACGCCGCCTCGTCCACAAGGTCGATCGCCTTGTCCGGCAGGAAGCGGTCGGTGATGTAGCGGTTGGAGAGCGTGGCGGCGGCCACGATCGCGCCGTCGGTGATGCGCACGCCGTGGTGCACCTCGTACTTCTCCTTCAATCCGCGCAGGATCGCGATCGTCTCCTCGACCGAGGGCTCGCCGACCATCACCGGCTGGAAACGGCGCTCCAGGGCGGCGTCCTTCTCGATGTACTTGCGGTACTCGGACAGGGTCGTGGCGCCGATGCAGCGCAGCTCGCCGCGGGCGAGCGCGGGCTTGAGCAGGTTGGCGGCGTCGATGGCGCCTTCGGCGGCGCCCGCCCCGACCAGGGTGTGGATCTCGTCAATGAAGAGCACGGCCGCGCCATCGGAGTCCACGACCTCCTTGATCACGGCCTTGAGGCGATCCTCGAACTCGCCGCGGTACTTGGTGCCGGCGATGAGCGCGCCCATGTCGAGGGCCACGATCCGCCGCCGCTTGAGCAGCTCCGGCACGTCGCCCGAGGCGATGCGCTGCGCCATCCCCTCGGCGACCGCGGTCTTGCCGACGCCGGGCTCGCCGATCAGGACCGGGTTGTTCTTGGTGCGGCGGGTGAGCACCTGCATCACGCGGCGGATCTCGTCGTCGCGGCCGATGACCGGGTCGAGCTTGCCGGCGCGCGCCAACTCGGTGAGGTCGCGGCCGTACTTCTTCAGCGCCTCGAACTTGTCCTCGGGGTTGGCGTCGGTGACGCGGTGGGAGCCGCGCACCTCCTGGATCGCGCGCAGCAGGACGTCGCGGCCGACTCCGTGGCGGGCGAGGATCTCGGCCGCGGTCCCCGGCACGCCGGCGGCGGCGAGCAGGAGGTGCTCGACCGAGACGTACTCGTCCTGGAACTGGGGCGCGAGCTTCGCCGCGGCGTCGAGCAGCTTGCGCAGGTCGCGCGAGGACTGCGCCTCGGCGCCGCCGCGCGCCGAGGGCAGGCGGTCGAGGGCGTCGGCGAGGTCGTTGCGCAGCTGTCCGGCCGGAACGCCGACCTTGTCGAGCAGGCGCGAGGCCAGGCCATCCTCCTCGGCGAGGAGCGCCGCGAGCAAGTGGGCCGGGGTCGCCTCCGGGTTGCCGCGCTCGCTCGCCATCTCGAGCGCCTTCTGCACGGCCTCCGCGGCCTTGATCGTGAAGTTGCTGTTGGACGCCATGTTCGCACCTCGGACCGGGCGGTTCGCTGCTCCCGGTCACCCAGAATCCAGTATAAAGGATAGAATCTTAGCGTAATATTGTCAAGTCAATCGTCCATAAATCTTAGCATGAATGCATTAGATCGGCGCGACCGCGCGCGGCTCCGGGCCGTCGCCGGCGGGGCGCTCCTCGACTCGGGCCCGGGACCCCGCCGCTGAGATGATGGCTTCCCCACCCTCCCCGTGTAGAATGCCGCGAACTGCCACCCAGCATCCGCCGGTCACGGCGATGTGTGGCGACCTGACGGAGGACGAACGCAATGAGCGACCAGCGTTTCACCCCCTACGTGCCCGCCGACTCCAACATGCGCGAGTTCACCGTGCGGGCGCTCATCCTCGGCCTTTTCATGTGCGTGATCCTGGGCGCGGCCAACGCGTACCTTGGGCTCAAGGCCGGCATGACGATCGCCGCCACCTACCCGGCCGCGGTGATCGGCATGGCGGTCCTGCGCATGATGAAGGGCTCGCTCCTCGAAGAGAACTTCGCCCGGACCGTCGGCTCGATCGGCGAGTCGGTGGCGGCGGGCGCCATCTTCACGATCCCGGCGTTCGTCATCCTCAAGATCTGGAAGTTCGAGTCCGGCCACCTGTTTCAGGATTATCTGACCGCCTCGGCCCTGATGATGCTGGGCGGCGTGCTCGGCATCATGTTCGTGACCGTGCTGCGGCGGGTGATGGTCGAGGACCCGGGGCTGCCGTTCCCGGAGTCGGTGGCGGCGAGCGAGATCCACAAGGCCGGCCAGCGCGGCGCCGAGGCGGCGCTGCAACTGTTCCGGGCGATGGGGGTCGGGGCGCTCATCAAGCTCCTCGACGGCCTGGGGATCTTTCGCTCCTCCAACGACTTCCCGCTCGCGGTCGGGAAGGTCAACGAGAGCGTGGTGCGGCTCGGCCTCGACAAGGACGCTAAGACGATCGCGGCCGGCGGCGTGACGACGCTCTCGGCTCCGGCGGCGACGCCGGCGTACATCGGCGTCGGCTACATCATCGGCCCCGAGCTCGGCGCCCTCAACTTCGCCGGCGGCCTGCTGGCGTGGGGTTTGTTCGTGCCGCTGCTCGTGTACTTCCTCGGCCCGAGCATGATCGGCCAGTACACGACCAACGGCGTGGCCGATTGGGCGCTCCTGACGACCCGCCTCTATCAGTTCGTCGTCAAGCCGATCGCCGTGGGCGGGATGCTCGTCGGCGCCTGCTACACCCTCTGGAAGATGCGCAAGAACCTCATCCTCGGCATCAGCCGCGGCGTCGCGGACGTCCGCAAGTCGGCCTCCGCCGCGGCCGCGACCAAGCGCACGGAGCGCGACCTCAGCTTCAAGGTGGTGCTCTTCGGTATCGCCCTGATCTTCATCTTGATGATCGCCCTCTACGCCTACTTCACCAAGGCGATCGGGCCCGCGATCCTGGCCGCCATCGTCATGCTGATCACCGGGTTCTTCTTCGCCGCGGTTTCCGGCAACCTCGTCGGCATGATCGGGTCGTCCAACAACCCGATCTCCGGCCTCACCCTCGCGACGACCGTGGTCGCCGCGCTCACAATGGTCATCGTGGGCGCCAAGGGAACACAGGGCGTCGCGGCGGTCCTCGGCGTGGCGGCGATCGGTTGTGTATCAGCCGCCGTGGCCGGCGAGATGCTCCAGGACCTCAAGGTCGGGCACATCCTCGGCGGCACGCCGTGGAAGATGCAGATCGGCGACGTCATCGGGGTGGTCGTGGCCTCCCTCGTGATGTTCTTCCCGCTGTACGTGCTGCACGTTTCCGATCTGGCCGCCAACCCCCTCACCGGAGGGTTCGGCGGCAAGAACCTCCCCGCACCGCAGGCGGGCCTGATGGCCGCGCTCTCGCAGGGGATCGTCGGCGGCCAGATGGCGTGGCCGCTGGTGCTGGTCGGCATCGCCATGGGGGTCTCGCTCATCCTCATCAAGGTGAGGAGCCCGATGCTTTTCTCCGTCGGCATGTACCTGCCTCTCGAGACGACGTTCGCAATCTTCGTCGGCGGCCTCATCCGCGGCGTCGTCGACCGGATCCGCGAGAAGCGCGGGTTCAACGACGCGCAGAAGGCACGCGTCGAGAACGCCGGCATCCTGGCCGCATCCGGGCTGATCGCGGGCGAGGCGCTGATGGGGCTGTTCATCGCGACCGTGGTGTTCATCCGCGACCGCATGCACCAGCCGGCGCAGTTCTGGACCGTCCCGGGGTTCTCCGGCATCGCGCCGTGGCTGGCCATTCCCGTTTTCGTCATCCTGGCCGCGTACCTGGTGTTCGTACCGCTCCGCAAGGCCGGGGCTCCCGACGAGCCGGCGCCGCCGACCGCGGTGATGTAGGCGGACGGACAACCGTGACGGACTGAGACGGCGGGCCGCAGGGCGCTTCCTTGCGGCCCGCTTGCATTCGGAGACGGCGGCAATGGAACCCCTCACCATCGTCGAGATGCTCGAGAAGACCGGCTTCGCAACCGGTTCGGTGGTGCAGATGTTCGAGGCCGCCGCGGGCCTGGCGGCGCGCGGGCACAAGGTCGTCGTGGTGACCCGGCCCAGTTCCGAGATGGCCGCGCGCTGCGCCGCCGCCGGAGTCGAGCACCGAACGCTCGCGTTGCGCCACGAGTTCGATCTCCCGTCGATGGTCCGCTTCGCACGCCTGGCGCGCGAGCGCAAGGCCGACGTCGTCCACGTCCACAAGGGGATTGCCCACGCCGTCGCCTGGGGGGCCACGTTCCTCGGCGCCCGCTACGGCCTCGTCGTCAACCGCGGCGTCTCGTTCCCGATCGACGCCTGGAGCGCCATCAAGTACCGCTCGCGCCGCGTCGGCCGCATCGTGACCGTGGCCGAGAGCATCCGCCAGGTGGTGATTGCGACCGGCCGCATCCGGCCCGAGAAGGTCAGCGTCGTCTACGCCGGCGTCGACCTCGCACGTTTCGACCCGGCCCGCACCGATCCGAGCGTAGTCCGCAACGAGCTCGGCATCCCGCCCGAGGCGCGCGTCGTCGGGCACGTCGGGATGCGCGACTGGAAGGGGTGGAAGGAGCTCGTGCGGGCGTTTCCCGCGATCCGCGGCGACCACCCGGAGGCGCACCTCCTGCTCGTGGCGTGCACCTCCACGGCGCAACGCGAGGGGGTGCTCGGGCTGGTGCGCGAGATGGGGCTCGCCGGCGCGGTCACGGCGACGATGGCGCGCACCGACATGCCGGACGTGCTGGCGGCATGCGAGGTCGTCGTCGACCCCTCCTGGGCGGGGACCGGGATCACCGGCACGGTGCGCGAAGCGATGGCGCTCGGCAAGCCGGTCGTGGTGACCGCGGTCGCCGGCAACCCCGAACTGGTGGAGGACGGCGCCTCGGGGATCGTGGTGCCGCCGCGGGACGTGCCGATGCTCTCGGCGGCGGTCTCGCGCCTGCTGCGCGACGCGGAACTCTCGGCGCGCCTCGCCGCCGCGGGCCGGGAGCGGGTGCGCCTGCACTTCTCCACCGAGGCCAGGGTGGCTCGCCTGGAGGCACTCTACCTGCGCGTCGCCCACGAGAAGCGCACCGGGGCGCGGTAGCCGGGCCCGCGACCGGCCGCCGCCTTGGCGGTCACGCCCGCAGGCAGGTGATCCAGAGCTCGCGCTTGCGCGGCCCGTCGAGTTCGAGCAGGTAGACGGCTTGCCACCTCCCGAGGGCGAGCTCCCCCGCGCTGACCGGCACGCTCACCGAGTGCCCCACCAGGGAGGAGAAAAGGTGCGCGTCCGAGTTCCCCTCGGCATGCCGCCAGGCGACGGCCGGGAGCATCGCGGCCAGCGCCGCGAGGATGTCGTCGCCGACGGCGGGGTCGGCGTTCTCGTTGAGCAGGACCGCGGCGGTCGTGTGCGGCACCGCGACGTGGCAAACACCCTCCTCGACGCCCGAGGCGGCCACCGCCTCCTGCACGAAGCTTGTGACGTCCACGAGTTGGCGCCGGCGCTGCGACGACACTCCGATCACGTCCATGGGTACGGCCTCCCGTCCGGCCAGTAGAGGATCCGGTAGCCCTCGGCCAGGAGCACGACCCGGTGCACGTAGTCCCAGGTCTCCGGGATCTCCAACCCCTCGACGAACTCCGGCCCGTCGCGGCGGCCGCACCTCTCCCAGGCTTCGAGCACCCGTTTCGTCCCGGCGTTGTAGCTCGCGAGCGCCGCCGCCCACGAGCCTCCGAACGTCCACCGCACGCGCGCGAGCAGCGCCGCGCCGAGCGTAAGGTTGCGGTCGGGCTGGAAGAGGTCGCCGGGCGGCGCCCCCCCCGGCATCTCGCGCGCCGCCTCGGCGGCGACGTCCGGGAGCACCTGGGCCAGTCCGACCGCCCCGGCCGCGGAACGCGCGTGCGGGTTCCACGCCGACTCCTGCCGCACCAGGCCCGCCAGCACCCACGGCGGTACCCCCGTCCGGCGCGCCGCCGCCTCGATCTCGGCCCGCCACGGCAACGGCAGGTAGCGCTGCAGCAGCTCGCGGCTCAGCCCCTGCCACGGGCCCGCCAGCAACCTGGGTTCACCCTTCACGAGCAACGGGATCGCCTCCAACGGCGGCATCGCGGCAAGCGTCGCGAGGCCGAGCCACCCCCGCCTGTCGGCGCCACCCGCCTCGAGCTCGAACCGCCACGCCAACACCGCGTCCGCGACCCGCCCGGCCGCCATCAGGTCGGCGGCCCATGCCGGCGGCGGCGGCACGGCCAGCCGTTCCTCCCCCGGGACGGCCGCGACGCCGGAGCGGCCGAGCGCCTCGGCCGCCCACTGCGCCGGCAAGTCGGGGAACCCGCTCCCGGCCAGGGCTTCGAGGCCCAAACGGTCGCCGCGCCGGGCCTGCGCCAAGCCGTGCCAGAGGGCCGCGAGACGCCGGCCCCGCTCGCTCCGCGCCAGCGGCTCGATCCCGGCCGGCCACACGCTCCCATCTCGCGACTGCAGCATCACGAGGCGCCGGCACACCCACTCGAAGCGCGGCTGAGCGGCGGCCGCGGCGCCGGCCAGGTGCGGCATTGCCTCCGCGAAGCGCCCCAGCTCCACGAGCGCCTCGGCCTCGAGCACCTCGCCGCGCGCCCGCAGCGGGTCCGAGGAGGGTAAGACCTCGTCCGCGCGTCTAGCCGAGCGCAGCATCGCGCCGAAACCACGGGCGCGCAGGGCGGGCAGCGCCCCCCACGCGAGCTGGCGCTGGGCCTGGGCGCGTTCCACCAGGCAGGTGCCGCAGCGCTCGCCGCCGCGCTCGGCCCACGCCAGCGCGGCCGCGGGGCGGTGCAGCCGCAGCGCGGCGCGCGCGGCGATCACGAACCCGGTGCGCCCCGCCTGCTCGGCGGCGCGCAGCGCCGCCACGGGCTGGCCCGCCTCCAGCCACGCCTGCGCGTTGGCCGCCCACTCGGGGGCGGAAAACGATGCGGCGAGGCGCACGGCGCTGCCCGGGCCGGCGAGCGCATCGAACAGCTGCGGGAACTCCACGGCGAGCGCGCGCCGGGCGGCAGCGGCGGCGGCGCCCCCCGACCACGCGACGACGCCGAGCGCGCGGGCGCGCGCCTCGCCGGCCAGCCGGCCGGTGTCGGGGACCAGCGCCAGCGCGGCGGAAACGTCGCCCTGCGCAAGGAGCGCCTCGGCTCCCCGCAGCTGCAGGCGGGTGCGGTCCTCGGCCGCAAGCCAGGGGGCGTGCGTCGCCGCCGTCCACGCCGCCGGCGACGGGCGCGCCGCGGCGAGGGCGTCCTCGAGCCTGCGGGCTGCGAGCCGCGCCAGGCCGCCCGCGGGACGCGCGAGGTTGAAGCCCGCCAGGCCGGCGAGCGGGGCGCGGGCGTCGCAGGCGTACAGGCCCCACAACATGGCGGCGCGGGCGCGTTCCGCTTCGCGCCCCTGCACCGCCACCCGCATGAACGCCTTGGCCCGCGCGTTGGCGTCGCCCTTCGCCGACAACGCGTGCGCGAGCGACGGGGGAGGGGCCGCCCGGCAGGCGCAAAGGAACGCGAGGAGAACGGTGAGGGCCGGCCGGAGCAGGGCGCGCTTACACGCCGAGGGCGTCAGCGTCCCCATCCGCCAGGATGCGCACCATCTCGTCGTGGAAATAGTTGCTGTCCGCGCGCACCTCGGCGGAGACCCGCTGCTCGTACATCTCCCGCGAACGGTCGATGTCCTCCCTGAGGTGGCCGTAGACGTCACGTGCGAGCTTGCCGGTCTGCACCGCCTGCTCGTTGTACAGGCGGATCTCGGACACCAGCAGGCGCGCGAAGCGGCGCGCCTCCTCGTGCTTGCGCTCGTCTTCCGGGGCGCGCGCCGCCGCGACCGGCGCCGCCGGGGCGACGGGCACCTTGAGCTCGACGGTCTCCGAACCGTCTCCAACCGCCGGAGGCGCTTCCGCCGCAGCGACCGGAGCCTCCTCGACCGCGCGGGGAGCCTCCTCGGAAACCGCCGGCGGCGCTTCGACTGCGACCTCGGCCTCGCCGGACATCACCTCGGGCGGGGTCAGCGCCGGCGTCGGCACGTTCGGGCGTGAGGTCAGCGTTTCGAGCATGAGCCCGACGGTATACGTGACCTGCTGCACCATCGGGACGTTCAGGCCGGGGCCGCCCTCGAGCGCCAGCAGCACGCCGACGACCTTGCCGCGCAGCGACATCGGCACCACCAGCAGGCGTCCGTCGCTGGGGCCGAACCATTCGGAGAGCACCGCGTCGGCGCGCGGGCGCACGATGACGGGCGTCCCGGAGGCCGCCCTGGCGAGCGCCGGCGAGTCGGCCAACGCCCCGTGCCACGCGCGCGGCGGGTTGCCCTCCTCGAAGCCGGAACCCGACCATCCCTGAGCGTTGCCGTCGCGGAAGACGGCGATGGCGCGCGGGCCGCACCACGCCCCGAGCTGACGCAACAGCTCCTGCAACACCACCGACTGGGCGCGGCCGGCGTCGAGCGCGCGCAAGATGTCGAGATCGAGCGCGAGCACCGGCGGCGGAGGCGGAGGCGGGGGCGCCGCCAGGCTCCTCAGGCGTTCCGCCAAGGAGGCGATCGGGAGCAGGGCCTCGAGATCGGGAGGCACGACAACGTCGAGGTCGCCGGCGACCCGGTTCGCCTGGTCGCGGATCTGACCCGCCATGGCGTCCAGCTTGGCGCGCAACAGCGCCGCGGCACCTTCGCGCATCTGCTCGATTTCGGCAAAAATGGCTTCGTGCGTCTCCATGGTGCCTCCGTGTGCTCGATCCGATCGGCATTATCCGCGTGGCGCGCAAAGACTGTCAAGGAAATGGCGCGTTGCCTCAAAGCCCGCGTCTCTGCTAGCGTCCTCGTCCAGGGGGGGCCTTGCGGACCTGGAAGAGGCGTGCGGGAAGCGGCGTCATGCTCGTGCTCGCGGCCGCGTGCGGCGGCCGGCCCGAGCCCACCTCCGCGCGGTTCGACGCCGCTGCCGAGTTCGCCAAGGTGGCGGCCGTGCACGCCCGGTTCGCGGCGGCCCGCGACCGGCTGGAGCGCGCGCAGTTGCAGGCGCCAGGGCCGTCCGGATCGCCCGGGGAAGCCGTCCTCGTGCGCGAGGCTGCAACGGCGTACGACGCGGCATTTGCGCGCGACCAGCTCGTCCTGGCCGCATTCCTCAACCAGGCGCTCAACCTTGCGCCCGAGAGGCCGGAGACGCGCGAAGCGCTCGCCCTGTACGCCGAGGCGGCCGTCGCCAACGCGCGCTTTCTCCTGGATCGGGGCGGCGATCACCGGCAGGCGCTCGAACCCCTGACCGTGGCGGAACGCGCCTACACCGTTCTGGGCGTCCCGGTCCCCGCGCGCCTCGTCGCGGCGGCGGCGGAAGCGAGGCGCCCTCCGGCGTCCACCGTCACGCCCACTCCTGCCCCTCGCCCGAGCCACCGCCACCGCCGTTGACCGCGGTCCCTCTCGATGTGCTAAGATTCTCTCCCTTTGACGAGCGCGCTCGCGCCCACCCCGTGTGGCGCGGCAAGACCAGCGCAGAGGGGGGGTGAGATCGCGCAATGCCCACAATGGTGCATGTTCGGGATAACGAGTCGTTCGAGCAGGCGCTGCGCCGCTTCAAGCGCAAGTGCGAAAAGGCCGGAATCCTGTCCGAGATCAAGAAGCGGCAGCACTACGAGAAGCCGAGTGTGCGGCGCAAGCGGAAGTTGATCCAGGCGCGCAAGAAGCTCCTCCGGAAGCTGGCCCAGCAGCGCAAGGCGGGGCTGCTGTAGCCCCGCCGGCACGGCCTTGACCTTCGCCTCACTGGAGTTCGACCGGGTTCTCGAACTCGTCGCCTCGTTCGCGCGCAGCGAGCGCGGGCGGCGAGAGGTCACCGCGGCCCTTCCCCGTTTCACCCCAGGGGAAGGGCCGTCGGCTTTCCGCCTGACTCGCGACGTGCTCGTCTTCGTCGCCGAGCACGGCTCGCTGCCGTTCACCGGCCTCGACGCCGCCGAACTGCTCGTCCACGACGCCCCGGGGCCCGCCGACGCCGCCGACCTCGCCCGGCTGATCTCCCTGGTGCGCCGGATCGTCGAGGTGCGCGCGGCCCTGGTGGGCGCCGGGGTCGGCGCCGACCTGGCCGCCATCGCGGCGGTGCTGCCCAGGCTCGAGCCGCTTCTCGCTTTCTGCGAGCTGCGCCTGGGGCCGTCCGGCGAGGTCCTGGACAGCGCCTCGCCGGCGCTCGCTCAGGCCCGCGCCGCCCGCGAACGCCACCGCGCGGCGATCGTGGCGGCGGTCGAGCAGGTGCGGCGAGCGCACGCGAGCGCCCTCAGCCCCTTCACGCTCCGGCGCGACCGCTACTGCATCCCGGTCCCCGCCGCCGAGCGGTCCACGGTCCCCGGCCTCGTCCTCGACGTCTCCTCGTCCGGCGCCACAGTGTTCCTCGAGCCGTTCGCCGTCGTCGAGCTCAACAACGCGCTCGCTGAGGCGACCGCGCTGGCGCGCGCCGAGGAGGAGCGCGTCCTCGCCGAGACCGCCGCCGCGTTCCACCGCCACCGCGGAGAGTTGCTCGGGGCCGCGGACACGCTCACCAGGCTGGACGCCAGCCAGGCGCGCGTTCTGTTCGGCCAAGCCTGCGGCGGTGCGCTGCTGGAGCCCGGCGCGGGCGTCGCGATCCGCCTCGTCGGCGCGCGCCACCCGCTCCTCGAACCCGCGCTCGCCCCCCTGCGCGCCGAGGTGCTCGGAAACGCCGGCAACACCCGCCCGGTCGTGCCTCTGGACCTCATGCTCACCGCGGAGCAGCGGCTCGTCCTGCTCTCGGGGCCCAACGCCGGCGGCAAGACCGTGGCGCTCAAGACCGTCGGCCTCGTCACCCTGATGGCGCAGGCCGGCATCCCGGTGCTCGCCGAAACTGGCAGCTCCCTGCCGCCCTTTTCGCGTCTGTGGTGTCACCTCGGGGACGAGCAGAACCTGTTCTCCGACCTCTCGACCTTCACCGGCGCGATGCGCGCGACCGCCGAGCTGCTCGCCGAAGCGGACGCCGACACCCTCGTGCTCTACGACGAGCTCGGCTCCGGCACGGACCCCGAGGAGGGCGCGGCGCTCGCCGCCGCGCTCGTCGAGGAGCTCGCCCGGCGGCGGTGCTGGACCGTGGCGACCGCCCACCTGATCACCGTGGCAGCTCACCTGGAGGATGTTGCCGGCGCCGTCAACGCAGCGATGGGCTACGACGAGGCGAACGGACGGCCCACGTATCGGTTGCACCTCGGTGTGCCCGGCCGCTCGCGCGGGCTCGCCATCGCGAGTTCGTGCGGGGTGCCGGCCGCGGTGCTGGCGCGCGCCCGCGAAATGGTCTCCCGCTCGTTCCTCGCCATCGACGCCTACCTCGAGAAGTTGGCCCACGAAACCGAGCGCCTGCGGGGCCAGACCGAGCGCCTGCGCGCCGCCGAACGCCGCGCCGAGGAGGACCGGTCGCGCCTGGAGCGCGAGGTACTCCGGCTCGACGAGGAGCGCGAGAGGGTCCGAGCGCGTCTGGACCAGGAGCGGGACGCGCTCAGACGGCGAGCCAGGGAGCAGCTCGCCGCGGCACTCGTGGAGCTCGAGCGGGCGCGGGAGCGCGGCGAGTTCCCGGGCAAGAAACGCGTCGCGGCGCTGCGCCACCAGGCGCTCACCCTCGATTCCGAGGCACCCGCCCCCCACTCTGCCGCCGCGCCGCTCGCGCCGGGCGCGACCGTCCGCGTCGAGGGGACCACGGCCAGCGGGCGCGTCCAGAGAGTGGTCGGCGAGCGGGTCGAGGTGCTGGTCGGGGACAAGCGGGTCTGGGTCGAGGCCTCGGGCTGCGAACCGGTCGCACCGCCTACCCCCAGCCGCGGCCCGGAGGTCGAGGTCGTCGCCGCAGACGCCCCCGCGGCCGAACTCAAGCTCATCGGCTTGACCCAGGAGGAGGCCCGCGACGAGCTTGAGGCGTTTCTCGACCGCGCCATGGTCTCCGGAACTGCGCGGATCAGAGTGGTCCACGGACACGGCACCGGAACCTTGCGCCGGGTGGTCCGCGACGTGCTCGCGCGGCACCCCGCGGTTGCAAGCTTCGCGCACCCGCCTCAGTATCGTGGGGGGACGGGCGTGACCGAGGTGGAGTTGGAGGGCAAGTGAGGGTGGACCGTAAACCGTGCCCCGGGCTGCGCCGGAACGGGCGCGGCGCGGGCGGCACGGCGAGGACCGCAGCCGGCCGCACGGAAGGGCGGGGATGAGCCAGTACGACCTGTCGCGGCCAGTGCTCGAGCAGGTGCGCGAAGCGGCCGACATCGTCGCCGTGGTGGGCGAACACCTGACGCTGCGCAAGACCGGCCGCAACTACGTCGGGCTTTGCCCGTTCCACGGCGAGAAGACGGGCTCGTTCAACGTCTCGCGCGAGAAGGGTACCTACTACTGCTTCGGCTGCAAGCGCGGCGGCGACGTGATCGACTTCGTGATGGAGATGGAACGGGTCACCTTCGCGGAGGCCGTGGAGCGCCTCGCCGACCGCTTCGGCGTCAGGCTCCCCCCCGCGTCCCCCGAGGCGCGGCGCCGCAGAGACGAGCAGGAGCAGCTCGCGGACGTCATGGAGGCGGCGCAGGCGGTGTTCGCGCGCCAGCTGAGCCAGGACCGCCCGCGCGCTTTTCTCGAGCGCCGCGGCGTGCCGCTCGACGTCGCCGCGGAGTTCGGACTGGGTTTCGCCAGAAATGAGTGGCGCGCGCTCTACGACGAGCTGCGCAAGAAGTTCTCGGAACGCGCCCTCGTCGGCGCCGGCCTCGTGGTCGAGGGCGAGGGCGGGAAGGTCTGGGACCGGTTCCGCGACCGCATCACCATCCCGATCCGCAGCGCCCGCGGACGCATCATCGCCTACGGCGGCCGCGCGCTCGGCGACGAGAACCCCAAGTACCTGAACTCGCCGGAGACGAGCCTGTTCTCCAAGGGTCACGTCCTGTTCGCCCTGGACCGGGCCATGCGGGCGTTCCCCAAGGCCAACCGGGCGGTCGTGGTGGAGGGCTACTTCGACTGCATCGCCCTGCATCGGGTCGGCCTGACCGAGACCGTCGCAACCCTCGGCACCGCCCTGTCGGAACACCACGCGGCCGAACTCGCCCGCCGCGTCCCACACGTGGTCGTGTGCTTCGACGGCGACGCCGCCGGCCGCCAGGCGGCGGTGGCCGCGCTGCGCACGCTCCTCGCGGCCGCCCTCGAGGTGAGCGTGCTCGTCCTCCCGGACGGGCAGGACCCGGACGACGTCGCCCGGCGCGAAGGCGCCGAGGGGTTCGGCCGCAGGGTCGCCACGGCACTGCCGGCGGACGCTTTCTTGCTCCGAAGCATGGGCGAGAGCCCACTTGAGCGTCGCCAAAACCTTCAGTCGATGATGGAGATCGCTAGGGCGTGTTCAGACCCCGTGCGACGCATTAGGATCCAGGAAACACTGGCGTTCGGCGCCGGCATTCCGTTGGAAGAGCTTCGGAGCCTCGAAATCTTCCGGGTGATGGCGGCACAGGCGGCAACTGAGCAAGTCCCGGAAAATGCGGAATTGGCCCTGTTGCGGTCTTTCCTCCACGACCTGGAGCCGGCGGCCAGCGCCGAGCACCTCCGCGGCTTTCCGATCGACGGCATCTGCCACCCGGGGGTGCGGCGCGTGTTCGAGGTCCTGCAACGGCGGCTGGCGAACGGCGGCGGAATCGAGATCGTCGGGGTGCTGTCCGAGATCGAGGATCCGGCCGATCGGCGCCTGCTCGCCGGGCTCGAACTCGAGGCGCCGCAGACGCCGCACGAGCGGATCCCGAGCCTTGTCGACCTGGTCCGCCGCCGGGCCGACCGGCTGCGCAGAAGCGAGATCATCGTGAGGATCCGGGCCGCCGAGCTTGCCGGCGACAGAGACGCACTCGCCCGTTTGCAGGCGGAGCAGAGCGAACTCATCAAGCGCCCGAAGCGGGGGGCGTAAGCGGGGTTCTGCGGTGCCGGAGGGGTTGCGCCCGGTGGTACCCTTGAAATTTCGTGACCGACGTCCCACATTGAAGAAGGTGAGGGGTGGCGGGCGGCTTCTACCCTGGAGCTGGAGGCGCCGGGAACGAAAATGAGCGCCCCAGACTCATCAAACCGAGGGAAACTTGCGAAAATCACACGACAAGAAGAAAACTCGTTCGATCGGGTCCGGCGGCAGCGAGCACAAGAAGGCAAGACCGTCGTCGCCGGCCCGTACAGCAAGAGCGGACAAACGGGCCGCAACCGGCCGTGCCACGTCTCGCACGGCGCCGCGGGCGGTCACGACCTCCTCGCGGCCCTCGCGGGACTCCCTCGCGGCCGCGGCCAAGGGCCACCCGGCCGGGCACCCGGCCAAGGCGGTCCCCCGGCCCCGGCCGGGGACCCGTCTCGGTGGCCCTCCGGCTAAGGCCAGGCACGCCAAGCTCCCTGCGAAGGCGGTCGCCAAGCCATCGCCGGCGACCCGGCCCACCGCCGGGGCCGGCAAGGCCGGGCCGGCGAAGCGCCCGGCCAAACCCGCCGCCCGGCTGAAGCTCTCGGCCAAACCGGGCAAGGGCACTCCCAAGCCAGCGCCGGGCAAACGCCCGGTCAAGCCTGCCGCCAAGCCGAAGCCGCCGGCCAGGGCCGCCAGGGTGACAGCCAAACCGGCGCCGGAGAAGCGTCGGGTCAAGGCGACCACCCGCCCGACCCGGCCGGCCAAGGGTCACGCCAAACCGAAGCCGCAGGCCCCCACTCCGCCCGTCCAGGGTCACCCGGCACGCATCCAAGCAGGGCCGACGGCAAAACCACCCGTCCGGCCACCGCACACCCGGCCCGCGGCGAAGCTCCAGACCGAGGTCGTGCCGGCTCAGCGCGCACCACGTGCGGCCGTAGCGGGCGTCGTCCAGCCGCATCCGGCCAAGGCGCGCGCGGCGCAGGCAAAGGATTCGCGCCCACGCAGGGAGAGGGAGCACCAGGGCTCCGAGGCGCCGGCGGCCCCCGGCGTCCGCGATGCCCTCGCCCTCACGGTCGAGGAGAAGTACGTCGAGCTCGGCCGGCTGCTGGGACTCGGGCGCGAGCGCGGCTATGTCCTCGTGGACGAGATCCTCGAGGTGCTCCCCGAAGAGGTGGCCTCGACGGCCGAGGAGCTCGACGAGATCTATTTGCGTTTCACGGAGAACGACATCGAGATCGTGGAGAGCATCGAGAAGCTGGCGGCGCTCGAGGAGGAAGGCCCCGCCGGCGAGCGGGCCGAGCCCCCCGAGCCGGTCCCGGGCGCGGGCCTCGTGGACCCGGCCATGCTCGAGAAGACCAACGACCCGGTCCGCATGTACCTGCGGGAGATGGGTACGGTCAAGCTCCTCGACCGCAACGGCGAGGTCGCGATCGCGATGCGCATCGAGTCGGGCGAGGCCCAGGTCTTCGCCGGCCTCGCCTCGAGCCCGCGGGTCTGCGAGCTCTTCCTGCGCGCCAATGAGATGGCCCGGCGCGACCGCCGCATGATGCGCGACATCCTCGCCGGCCTCAACGGCGAGCTGGACGAGCGCGGCCAGCAGCGAGTCGCGGAGACCATGAAGCTTTTCGCCCGGATCCGGCAGCTGGACGAGCAGTCCAAGCAGCTCAAGGAGCGCCTGCGGCGCTGCAAGAGGGGCACGCGGCGCGGCGACGAGCTGCTGCAGCAGATCGACGCGCTTTCCGGCGACACCTCGGTCATGGTCCGCTCCACCGACTTCACGACCACGACCCGCAACCGCCTGGTGCGCTTCCTGAACGAGGTCGAGCGCCAGTTCTCGATTCCCATCAACACGATTCGCAAGGATGACGCCAAGCTCAAGACCGAGCGCAACGCCGAGCGGCGCACCTTTTACCGGGAGCGCGTCAAGCGGTACAGGGTCGAGCTCGCCACGCTCGAGCAGCGGTTCGGCGTTGCGTACGAGGAGCTCAGGCGCGTCCTCGGCGAGGTCCGACAGGGCGAGCAGGAGACGGACGGCGCCAAACAGCAGCTCATCGTCGCCAACCTGCGGCTGGTCGTCTCGATCGCCAAAAAGTACACCAACCGCGGGCTGCAGTTCCTCGACCTCATCCAGGAGGGGAACATCGGCCTGATGAAGGCGGTGGACAAGTTCGAGTACCGCCGCGGCTACAAGTTCTCCACGTACGCGACGTGGTGGATCCGGCAGGCGATCACCCGCGCGATCGCCGACCAGGCGCGCACCATCCGCATCCCGGTGCACATGATCGAGACGATCAACAAGCTGACCCGCACGCAGCGGCAGCTCGTCCAGGAGCTGGGGCGCGAGCCCACCGCCGAAGAGGTCGCCGAGAAGATGGAGATCCCGGTGACCAAGGTCCGCAAGATCATGAAGATCGCGCAGGAACCGATCTCGCTCGAGACGCCGATCGGCGAGGAGGAGGACTCCCACCTCGGGGACTTCGTCGAGGATCGCTCCGCCGTCTCCCCGATCGACGCGGTCATCGCGGCCTCGTTGAAGACCCAGGCGGAAGGGGTCCTGCGCACCCTCACCCCGCGCGAGGCCGAGGTCCTGCGCCGCCGCTTCGGCATCGGCGACGGCACCGAGCACACGCTCGAGGAGGTCGGCAAGGCGTTCAACGTGACGCGGGAGCGCATCCGCCAGATCGAGTCGAAGGCGCTGCGCAAGCTCCGCCACCCGACCCGCGCCAAGCTGCTGAAGCCGTACCTCGACATGATCGGCTGAGAAGCTGGGGAAGGGGCACCGGGAACCAAACTCCGGTGCCCCGCGCCCCCTGACCACGGACCACGCCTTTTCTGTGCCCTGCGCCCTGTGCCCTGTCCTCGAGGTTGCGCCAAGTCTCAATAGCGCCTACAATTCGCCGCGCTGGGTCCATAGCTCAGCGGTCAGAGCTGCCGGCTCATAACCGGTTGGTCCCAGGTTCGAATCCTGGTGGACCCACCACGCACCGAGAGGGCTTGCGGCCTGCCGGTCCGGTCAGGCCGGGTTCGGGGTGCTTGAAAAACGGGAGGGGCGTTGACGGCGAGGGACCAACTTGCAGGGTACGTTGCGCTGCAGCGGCTGCTGACCCGCCGCGCGGCGCTGAAGCGGGAGCGGGACACGCCCCCGGAGGCGCTGGCCGCGCTACGCACGCAGTTCTCCGAGCGGCACGAGAAGCTCGAGGCCGCCCGCGTGCGGCGCGACGCACTGGCCGCGGAGCAGGCGGCGCTGCAACCGGAGGCCGACGCGCTGCGCGAGGAGCGCGAGCACTTCCGCAAGCAGAAAAGCCACGTCACCAACATGAAGCAGCTCTCCGCCGTGGTTTCGGAGCTGGATCACGTGGAGACCCAGTTCAAGGCCAAGGAGGACCGCCTCCTCGAGATCCTGCAGGAACTCGAGAGCACGGACGCCGCGATCGCGACGCTGGGGGAGGAGAGCCCGGAAGAGAAGGCACTGCGCGAGCAGGCCGAGGCGGCGTGGGAGCAGCTCCGCCAGGCGAGCGAGGGGGAGCTGGCCGCGCTCGAGACGGAGCTGCGCGCCGTGCAAACCCGGCTCGGGGACAAAGCGATGGAACGCTTCAAGAAGCTGTGGGTGTCGCGCAAGCCGAACGCGGTCGTGCCGATGGATGGGACGGCCTGCTCCGCGTGCCACGGCGACCTACGCCCGTCGCTCGTGCAGCTCGTGCGCACGGTCGAGGAGTTGCAGACCTGCGACCACTGCCGCCGGCTACTCTACGACCCCGAGCAGTTCCCGCCCTCCGCATGACCGCCTCGCCCGCCGCTGCGGCCGCGATCGACGGCGGATCGCGCGGCAACCCCGGCGAGGCGGGGTGCGGCGTCGTCCTCGAGCTCGCGGACCGGCGCGAGGAGCACTGCCTCTACCTCGGCACCGCCACCAACAACGTCGCCGAGTACGCCGCGCTGCTGGCCGCGCTCGAGCGCGCCCGCGCCCTCGGCGTCGAGCGCCTCGAGGTGCGCTCCGACTCGCAGCTCGTCGTTGAGCAGATGAAAGGGGCCTACAAGGTCAAGGCGGCGCACCTCAAACCGCTGTGGCTGCAGGCGCGCACGCTGGCCGCCGGCTTCCGCCGCTTCGCCATCGTGCACGTCGCGCGCGAGGCCAACCGCGCCGCCGACGCCCTCGCCAACCGTGCGATGGACGAACGCGCCTCGACGCTGCCACGGCCGGAGGGGC
>Ga0209385_1000369_pt1 | contig 18032 bp, 31 predicted proteins | sample NGEPerB_FD_184506 | JGI IMG/M metagenome (GOLD analysis project Ga0209385, IMG submission 184506) | Arctic peat soil microbial communities from the Barrow Environmental Observatory site, Barrow, Alaska, USA - NGEE PermafrostAB12-B... | ecosystem: Environmental > Terrestrial > Soil > Wetlands >... | reverse complement strand
ACGAGGTCGAGGCCGCCGGATTTGGCGAGCGCCTCCCGCGGCACCGCCACCGCGGACCGGGTCCCGACGGTGATCGCCGCGTGGCCCGAGACCCCCGCCGCGACCTCCCCGTTGATCGCGACCTTCACCGTGAACGCGTGCGACATCGGATCGGCGCTCGGGTACACCTCGCTCACCCGCCCGTCGGCGCCGCCCCCCGGTTGGGTGTCGATGCGCACCGCGACCGGCGCGCCGACCTTGAGGCCGGACGCGGCCAGCACCGTCTCGGGGACCGCCACTACGAGTCGCCTGCCGGTCGCGGATTCGACCATGACCAGCGGGCGCCCGGGGGCGGCGAGGTCGCCGACCTCGACCAATTTGGCTGCGACCCGGCCCGCGAACGGCGCGACCACTTTCCACTCCCGCGCGACCGAGGAGGTCGCCTCGACCGCTCCTTCGCCCTGGGCCACGGCGCCCTTGGCCTGTTGGTACTGCATCGTCGCCATGTCGAGTTCGAGCTCCGATGCCGCGCCCTTGGCGGCCAGCGCCTTGAAGCGCTCCAGGTTGCGCTCGGCGAGTGCCAGCGCCGCCTGCGCCTGGGCGAGCCCGCCGCGCGCTTGCCCCTCCTGGCCGCGGGTGGTCGCGGGGTCGATCTCCACCAGCACCTGCCCCTGCCGGACAACGTCTCCGGGTTGCACTCTCACCGCGGTGACCGTCGCCATCACGCGCGACGAGACCGCCGCCGTGCGCTCCGCCTCGACCGTGCCGTACAGGTCCACGACCTGCGGCACCTGGCCGGCTTCCACCTTGACGACCTTGGCCCCGACCGGCGCAAGCGGCGTCTCGGACCCCTTGACCCCACCTCCGCACGCCGCCGCGGCGATCGCGAACATACCCAATAGCACGCTGGTCCTTGCCATCAACCCCTCCAAAGCTCTCCGCTCGCGAACCGCCGCGGACATCTCAGCGCCACAAGCGCTCGTTCTCGTTGCTCTTCTGTGCCCTGTGCCCTGTGCCCTCTCCTCACGGCAACACGCTCTCTGCCGGGCGTCCCGCCTGCACCGCAAGGCGGAGCGCGGCCGCGGTCGCATCGGCGCGGGCGACCAGTTCTCGCGTTTCCGCCTCGCGGCGGGCCGTGGTGGCGTCGAGCAGGTCGATCATCTTCACGACCCCGGTCTTGAAACGCTCCTCGGTGATGCGCTCCGCCTCACGGGCGGCAGCCAGCGCCTTCACCGCCGTGGCTTGCCGCTGGCGCGCGGTGACCGCCTCCTGGAACGCCTGCCGGACCTGGAGCTGGATCCCTTGCGCAAACCGGGCGACGTCCTCGGCCCCCGCTTTGGCCTCCCAGCGCGCAGCCGCGACCGCCGCGCGGTCGGAGCCTCCGGAGAAGACGTTCAAGCTCGCGACCGCCACGATCGACGTCGAGCTGCCGTGGCCGCCGAACAGCGTGTCGTCCACCCAGTCGCCCCGCCCCACCAAACCCACACGCGGCAGGAAGGCCGCCCGGCGCACCGCCGCTTCCAGTTCGCCGGCCTGCAGCCCCCGTTGGGCGGCCGCCAGGTCCTTGCGCGATGCGGCCGAGGCCAGCCACCCGTCGAGGCCTTCCGCCAACGGCGCCGGCGGCGACAGAGGGTCTAGCTCCCAGGCCATCCCCTGGTCGGACCCGAGGCGGAACGCCAGGTTGGCCTCGGCGACGCGTTCCCGCCCCTGCGCCTCCTCCACCAGGTCGTCCAGCCGCGCCAGCTCGACCTCGGCCCGCAGGACCTCGGAGCGCACGATCATCCCCTGCTCCGAGTAGGCGCGGGCAAGCTCGACGTGCGCCTTCACCGTTTCGCGGGCCCGTTGCAGCAGCGCCACGTACTCCCGCGCCTGCTCCACCGTCACGTACGCCTCGGCGGCGGCGAGCGCGGCCTGATCGCCGGCCCAGCCGGCGGTGTTGGCGGCCGCCGCGGAAGCCAGCCGGGCCTGCGAAACCCGGCCAGACAACTCCCCGCCGGTGTACAGCGGCAGCGACAGCTCCACGCGACTGATCGCGGTGTTGAGGAAATCCGGCCGGTTCGGGTCGCCGGCGGTGAACGCCGCGAACGAGAACCGTTGCTGGTTCAGCTGCAGGGCGAAGACCTCGGCCGGCGAGTCGGTGCGCATCCAGGTTTCCTGCAGCGACACCGACGGCAGACGAAAGCCCTCGGCCTGCTTCAGGCGGGCGCCCGCCGCCTGCGCGCGATCAACGGCGGCCTTCGCCTCCTGAGCGTGCTCGTGCGCCCGGGCCATCGCCTCTCTGAGTGTGAGGCGCTCCGCAGCACCGGCCGGGAGCGCGGTGGCGACGAGCAGAACAACAGTCAAGTGAAGACGGCCACGCATACCACCTCCATCGCTATATGGTTATATAGGATTCAGCCCAGGGTGTCAAGCCCCTCCCCGCGGCAAGCGCGACGAACCGCCCGGCCGGACCCGCCGGCACGACCGTCGCGCCGATGATGGCACGGCGCTCCATGGCGTAACCGGCCCGCCGGCCATCACTAGCACAGCCGGCGCTTCGGACATCGTTGTCTCGTTGCAATATAAGCCCGGGTAACGAAACGGCGCCCGGGTGACCCCGGGCGCCGAGAGAGTTCCTGCTGCAGCCGGCTGCTACTTGCCGGGTCCCGCTGCCTCGGCCCTCGCGGCCGCGGGCGCCTTCTTCTTGCGCTCCTTCTTGGCCTCACCCTCGGCTTTCGCCTTCCCCTCGCCGAGCTTGAAGTCGACGAACTCGAGGATCGCGAGCTCCGCCCCGTCGCCGCGGCGGGGTCCCAGCTTCACGATGCGGGTGTACCCGCCGGGCCGGTTCACGAAACGGGGGCCGATCTCGGCGAACAGCCGGTGCACGAGGTCACGGTCGGTGAGCCACCGCGCCGCCAAGCGCCGCGCGTGGATGGACTCGGACTGACGGCCGAGCGTGACGACCTTCTCGGCGATCGGGCGCAGCTCCTTGGCCTTCGGGAGGGTGGTGATGATCCTCTCGTGCGTGATCAGGGACTTGAGTTGGTTGCGGAAAAGCGCCCGCCGGTGCTCCGACGTCCTCCCCAGCTTGCGCTTCGACATGTTGTGTCGCATGACTCTCCTCCGTTACGACTGCGGCAGGTCGAAGCGCATGCCCAGGCCGAGGCCGAGCGTCTCGAGCTTCTCCCGCACCTCGGTCAGCGCCTTCTTGCCGAACCCGGAAATGCCATCCAGGTCGTCCTCGCCGGCGCTCACCAGGTCGCGGACCGTCTCGATCCCCGCGTTGCGCAGCATGTTGTTGACGCGCCCGCCGAGTTCCAGGACCTCGATCGTCCGGTCCAGGACGCCTTCGTCCTTGGCCGCCGGCGCAGCCTCATGGCTCTGGTCGAGGTTCGAGAAGATCGGGAGATGGTCGGCCAGCAACCGGGCCGCCTCGACCACCGCCGCGGCCGGCGTCACGGCGCCGTTGGTCCACACCTCGAACACGAGCTTCTCGTAGTCCGTGGCCTGCCCCACGCGCGCGGGTTCGATGCGGTAGTTCGTCCTGCGCACCGGCGAGTACGCCGCGTCGAGATGGATGAAGCCGACTCCGAGGTTCTCGGCGTTCTGCTCGTCGGCGGGCACGTACCCGCGTCCGCGCCGGATCACCAGCTCGGCCTCGACCGCGCCCTCCTCGGCCAGCGTCGCCAGGTAGACATCCGGGTCGACGACCTCCAGCTCCGTCCCGCCCTTGATGGCGCGCGCCTGGAGCACTCCGGGATCGCTTACCTCGATGGTGGCCGTGAGCGTTTCGGGCCCCACCAGCCGCAGCGGCACACGCTTCAGGTTGAGGATCAAGTCGGTGACGTCTTCCATCACGCCGGGGATCGAGTCGTACTCGTGGTCCACCCCGGCGAAGCGGACGGCGGTGATCGCGCTCCCCTCGACCGACGAGAGCAGGATGCGCCGCAGCGCGTTGCCGACGGTCACCCCCCACCCGCGTTCGAACGGTTGCGCTGTGAATACCCCGTAGGTAGGCGTGCTGCGTTCGGCGTCCATCACGACCGCCTGGGGTCGATGCAGCTCCAATCCTCTCATTGCGACCTCCTCACCGCGAGTACAGCTCGACGATCAGCTGCTCCTGGATCGGCAAGCGGATGTCCTCGCGCGTGGGTAGCGCCAGAACCTTGCCCTTGTAGTTCTCGCCATCAAGCTCGAGCCACGGCGGCACGCCGCGGCCTTGCGCCGTGTCGAGCGCCTCGTTGACGAACGCGTTGGCGCGCAGCTTGTCCTTCAGCGCGACCTCCATCCCCGGCTTCACCTGGAAGGACGGAATGTCGCTCCGCCGCCCGTTCACCAGCACGTGACCGTGCCGGATGAGCTGGCGGGCCTGCGAGCGCGACGACGCGAAGCCCAGCGAGTAGACCACGTTGTCGAGGCGCATCTCCAGCAAGCGCAACAGGTTTTCGCCGGTGACGCCCTTTTGCCGGGCGGCCTCGGCGAAGTAGCGCCGGAACTGCGCCTCCAGCACGCCGTACACGCGGCGCACCTTCTGCTTCTCGCGCAGCTGCAGACCGTACGGCTGCATCTTGTTGCGACGTTTCCCATGCTGTCCCGGCGCGTAGGAGCGCCGCTCGACGGCGCACTTTTCCTTGAAGCACCGCTCCCCCTTGAGGAACAGCTTCATCCCCTCGCGGCGGCACAGCCGACAGACGGGCTCGTGATATCGTGCCACTAGTACCTCCCTATTGCCCTTACACCCGACGCCGCTTCGGCGGCCTGCAGCCGTTGTGCGGGATGGGCGTCACGTCCTTGATGCTCTTGATCTCGAGACCGGACGCGGCGAGCGCCCTGATCGCGGACTCCCGCCCGGCGCCCGGACCCTTGAGTTCGACGTCCACGGTCCGAACCCCGTGCTCCTGGGCCTGTTCGGCCGCGTTACGGGCCGCCAACTGCGCCGCGTACGGCGTCCCCTTGCGGGAACCTTTGTAGCCGATGCGCCCGGCCGAACTCCAGCACAGGGCCCCGCCGGTCGGATCGGTAATCGTCACGATCGTGTTGTTGAACGTAGCCTGAATGTGGGCCACGCCGTGCGGCACGCTCTTGCGCTCGCGCCGGCGGGTGCCCTTCTTTGCAGCTTTGGTCGCCTTTGCCATGACGTGCCTTCCTCTGCCCTAGGTCTTCGTGGCCCGCTTCTTTTTGGCCACCGTGCCGCGCCGTGGGCCCTTGCGGGTGCGCGAGTTGGTGTGGGTGCGCTGGCCGCGCACCGGCAGACCGCGCCGGTGCCGGATGCCGCGATAGCTGCCGATTTCCATCAGCCGCTTGATGTTCATCGCGACTTCTTTGCGCAGATCACCTTCCACCTTCACGTCATCCTGGATGACGCGGGTGATGCGGCGCACCTCGTCTTCGGAGAGGTCTTTGACGCGAACCATCGGATCGACCTTGGCCTTGGCGAGCACCGCCAGCGACAACGAGCGGCCAACGCCGTAGATGTACGTCAGACCGATCTCCACGTGCTTGTTCTGGGGAAGATCGACGCCCACAATGCGTGCCACAGCCTACCTCCTCATCAACCCTGGCGCTGCTTGTGCTTGGGGTTCTCGCAGATCACACGCACGACCCCCTTGCGCACCACGATTTTGCACTTGCTGCATATCTTTCGGACCGAAGAACGAACCTTCATACGCGTTAACCCCTTCCAAAGCTTTCCTTCACCGCCCCCCAAGCTTCTCGGGATCCTTCGTGGCGCCAGAGGTGCCACTCAGGATGATGCGAATTCGCGCAGCGAATTCGCATCACTTGTACCGGTACACGATCCGTCCCCGCGTCAGGTCGTACGGCGACAACTCCACCAGGACCTTGTCGCCCGGCAGGATGCGGATGAAGTGCTTCCGCATCTTGCCCGAGATGTGCGCGAGGACCTCATGACCGTTCTCCAACTCCACGCGAAACACAGCGTTCGGTAGGGCCTCCACCACGGTGGCCATCACCTCGATGGCCTCCTCTTTCGCCATACCCTCTCCCTACCTTCCGCCCACACCGAGAACCCAGGGGCCGTTCTCGGTCACGGCCACCGAATACTCGAAATGGGCAGAAAGCTTACCGTCTTCGGTGCGCGCTGTCCAGCCGTCGTCGTCAAAAGAGACGCCGGCCTTCCCCGCGTTGATCATCGGCTCGATCGCCAGGACGAGGCCGGGCCTGAGCTCCGGCCCCCTGCCGCCGGGCCCGTAGTTGAACACCTGCGGGTCCTCGTGCATCGCCCGGCCGATCCCGTGCCCGACCAGTTCGCGCACCACCGAGAACCCGGCGCCCTCGGCGTGCGCCTGGATCGTCTCCCCGATGTCGGTGAGCCGCTGCCCGGAGCGGACGAAATCCACCGCCAGTTCGAGACACTCCTTCGTCACCCGCATGAGGCGCGCGGCCTCGGCGGGGACCTCGCCGATCGCCACCGTCACCGCCCCGTCCCCCACGAACCCGTCGAGGACCACCCCGCAGTCCACTCCCAGGATGTCGCCCTCACGGAGCAGCTGCGAGCCCGAGGGGATTCCGTGCACGATCACGTCGTTCGTGGAGGTGCAAAGCGTCGCCGGGTACCCGCGGTACCCCTTGAACGCCGGCTTGCCGCCGCGGGAACGGATGTGCTCCTCGGCGATCCGGTCGAGCTCCTTCGTCGACACCCCGGGCGTGGCGGCGCCCGCCACCAGACGCAGCGTCTCGTGCACCAGGGTGTTGGCCCGGTCCATGATCGCCAGCTCCTCGGGGGTCTTCAGGATCATCATGCCCGCACGGTCTCCATCGCCTCGCGGACCCGCTTGAACACCTCGTCCGGGCTCAGTCCGCCGTCCGCCTCCCGCAGGATCTTGCGCCCGCGGTAGTAGTCGAGCAGCGGCGCGGTGTGCTCGCGGTAGACGCGCAGGCGCTCGCGCACCACTTCCTCGCGGTCGTCCTCGCGCTGCACGAGGGCGACGCCGCACGCGTTGCACATACCATCCACCTTCGGCGGCTGCGTCCTCACGTGGTAGACGGCGCCGCACGACGGGCACGACCGGCGGCCGGTGATCCGCGCCAGGATGTCCGAGTCCGGGACGTTGAGGTAGAGCACCGCGTCAACGCGCCGGCCGAGTTCGGCCAGCAGCCCGTCCAGCAGGATCCCCTGTGCGCTGGTTCTCGGATAGCCATCGTACACGCAACCGAGCGCGGCCCGCTGGCTGTGCAGCCGCTTCGCGAGCATCTTGCCCACCAGCTCGTCCGGAACCAGCTCGCCCCGGTTCATGTACCCCTTGGCCTCCTCGCCGAGGGCCGTGGCCTTGGCGACCTCCTCGCGAAGCAGGTCACCGGTCGAAATGTGCAGCAGCTCGAACGCCGCCGCCACGCGCTTGGCCTGCGTTCCCTTCCCGGCGCCGGGCGGGCCGAGCATCACCACGTCGAGAGCTCGTGTCACCATTCGTTCATCCCCTGCGGCCGCGCAAGCGGCGGCCTTTGACGAAACCGTCGTAATGGCGCATCACCATCTGCGCCTCGATTTGCTGCACGGTGTCCATCGCGACACCCACCACGATGAGCAGCGACGTGCCGCCGAAGTAGAACTTGATCCCCAGGCCTTCGGTGAACCACCGCGGCAGGAACGCGTCGAGGGTGCCGCCGATGAACGGGATCGTCGCCACCTTGAAACCCGCGATCAGGATCTCGGGAAGGATCGCGACAAGGGCCAGGTAGATCGCGCCGACCAGGGTGATGCGGGTGAGCGTCATGTCGATGAAATCGGCGGTGCGCTGACCGGGACGGATCCCGGGGATGAAGCCACCGTACTTTCGCATGTTCTCGGCGGTGTCCTGCGGGTTGAAGATGATCGAGGTGTAGAAGTAGCAGAAGAAGATGATCGAGACGAAGTAGACCAGGTTGTACAGCGGCTCCCCCCACTGCAGAGCGCGGGTGAGCGACTTGATGATCGGGTTGTCCACCATCTGGCCGATCGTCTGCGGGAACGAGAGGATCGAGGCGGCGAAGATCACCGGGATCACACCGCCGGTATTCAGGCGCAGCGGCAGGTACGTGCTCGCCCCGCCGTACATCTTGCGGCCCACGATACGCTTGGCGTACTGCACCGGGATACGGCGCTGGGCGCGCTCCATCAGGACGATCGCCCCCACCACGATCACCGCAAACACGATGAAGATCAGGGCCGTGATGATCGACATGCTGCCCGTGCGCAGGTCCTCGAAGGTGTTGATGAGGGCCCGCGGAAGGCCGACGACGATGCCGGCGAAGATGATGAGCGAGATCCCGTTGCCGACGCCGCGCTCGGTGATCTGTTCGCCGAGCCACATCACGAAGGCCGTCCCGGTCGTGAGCGTCAGCACCGTCATGAAGCGGAACCCCCAGCCCGGGTGCGGCACGAGGGCGAGTCCGCCCGGGGCGGAGGTCTTCTCGAGGAAGAACGAGATCCCGAGCGACTGCACGATCGAGATCACGACCGTCCCGTACCTTGTCCACTGCGTGATCTTCTTGCGTCCCAGGTCGCCTTCCTTGGACAGCTTCTCCAGGTACGGCCAGACCACCGTGAGCAACTGCAGGATGATCGAGGCCGAGATGTAGGGCATGATCCCGAGGGCGAAGATCGTCATCCGGCCGAGCGCCCCGCCGGAGAACAGGTTCAGGAAGCCCAGGAGCGTGCCCTTGGCCTGGTTGGTGAACTCGGCGATCGCCACCGGGTCCACGCCAGGCGTCGGGATGAACGCCCCCAGCCGGTAGACGGCGAGGAGCAGGAAGGTGAAGATGACCCGCTTGCGCAGGTCGGGGATCGAGAAGATATTGCGCAGACTTTCGATCATTGCCCGATCACCTCGCAGGCGCCGCCGGCGGCCTGGATCGTCTCCTGAGCCTTCTTGGAGAACTTGTGCGCGCGCACCGTGAGCTTGCGGGACAACGATCCCTCGCCGAGGATCTTCACGCCGTCGCGCAGCCGCGAGATGACGCCCTCGGCGAGCAGCAGGTCCGGCGTGACCTCGGCGCCGACCGGAAAGCGCTCGAGTTGCCCGACGTTGACGATCACGAACTCCTTGCGGAAAATGTTCGTGAACCCGCGCTTGGGCATCCGGCGCACGAGCGGCATCTGACCGCCCTCGAAGTTGCGCTTGTGGCTGTGACCCGACCGCGACAGCTGGCCCTTGTGGCCCTTGCCGGCGGTCTTGCCGTTGCCCGAGCCGGGCCCGCGGCCGACCCGCTTACGGTCCTTTGTAGATCCTGCCTTTGGTGAGAGGTTGTGGAGCTCCATGGCCTACTCCTCGTCCTTCGCCGCGGTGCGCGTGCGAGGGGCCCGCGCCGGGGCCTTGGCCGGCGTGTCGGCGGCCTCCGCCTCGACGGCCTTCTTCTTGCGCGGCGCCTTCTGGGCGGTCGCCACCGCCGCGTCGACCAGCTTGTCGACCGAGTCCGGCACCTCAACCGTTGCCGGCGCGGGCTTGGCGGCGTGCGCGTGCGCGGCAACCTCCTCGAACGTCACGATGTGCGCGGCCTTGGCGATCATCCCGCGGGTGTAGGGGTTATCCGGCAGCACGACCGACCGGCCGATGCGCCCCAGCCCAAGCCCGTCCGTGACCACCTTCTTCACCCGTTCCTGGTTGCCGATGATGCTGTGCACCTGCGTGATGCGCAGCGTCGCAGCCGTCGTCTTACGCCGGGTCGTCATACCTCGACCTCCGGGAGCGGGCCGCTCACGAGCTCGGCTTCCTCGACGACCTCGGTCTCGCCGACGCCGCGCCGCAACAGCGATACTTCCTCCGCAGTGGTGAGCTGCTCGAGCGCCTCGAACGTCGCCCGCACCAGGTTGTGCGGGTTGGTCGTGCCGAGCGACTTGGTCAGGACGTCCGCGATCCCCGCGGCCTCCGCGATCGCGCGCACGGCGCCGCCGGCGATCACGCCGGTGCCGGGCGAAGCCGGCCGGAGCAGCACCCTGCCGGCGCCGAAGTGCCCGATCACCTCGTGCGGGATCGTCGTGCCCTTGCGGCGCACGGTGATCATCACGCGCCGGGCCGCCTCGGTCGCTTTGCGGATCGCCTGGGGCACCTCACGGGCCTTGCCCGTGCCGAAGCCGACCTTGCCGTTCCCGTCACCGACGACCACCAGGGCGGAGAACGAGAAGTTCTTGCCACCCTTCACGACCTTGGTGACGCGGTTGATGTTCACCACGTGATCGATAAATTGGCTATCCCGATCGCTCATCGCTTTACCCCTAGAACTTCAGACCCGCTTCGCGGGCCGCGTCCGCCAGCTCCTTGACCACGCCGTGGTATCGGAAGCCGGCTCGGTCGAACACCACCGAGGTGATCCCCTTGTCCTTCGCACGCTCGGCGATCGCCTTGCCGACGGCGCGGCCCGCCGCCTTATTGCCGCCATGGGCGAGATCCTTGCGAAGGTCGTTCTCCACCGTCGAGGCGGCGACCAGAGTCGCGCCTTTCGCGTCGTCGATGAGCTGCGCGTAGACGTTCGCGAGCGACCGGAAAACCGCCAACCTCGGGCGCTCGGCGGTGCCGGCTACCACCTTGCGGATTCGCAGGTGGATGCGATGCCGCCGCTGCCTTCTGTCCTTCAATTGCGCCATGGCGTTACGCTCCCGTCTTCCCGGCCTTGAGCTTCAAGACCTCGTCGGAGTACTTGACACCCTTGCCCTTGTACACGTCGGGGGGGCGCACGCTTCGGATCTCGGCCGCGACCTGGCCGACCCTCTGCTTGTCGATGCCCTCGATGGTGAGCCGGTTGGCCTTCGCGTCGTAGCGGATCGCCACGCCCTCCGGCGCCTTGTAGGTCACCTGGTGGGAGAAGCCGAGCGAGAGCACCAGCTCACGAGGGCCCTTGAGCTCGGCCTTGTAGCCGACGCCGACGATGTCGAGTTCGCGCTTGAAGCCCGAGGTGACGCCGCTGACCGCGTTGGCGAGAAGCGCGCGGATGAGGCCGTGCAGGGCCCTGACGGAGGGAAGATCGCCCGTTCGAGTCACCACGACCTGCTCGCCCTCGACGGCGACGTTGATCCCAACGGGAAGGGGGTGCTGCAGCGCGCCCTTCGGCCCCTTGACCTGCACCACCCCGTCCGCGACGGTCACCTGGACCGCCTTGGGGATCGGGATGGGGTTCTTTCCAATGCGAGACATGGCAGCCTCCCTACCACATGCGGCACATGACCTCGCCGCCGAGGCGCGACTCGCGCGCCTTGGCGTCGGTCATGAGCCCCTTGGAGGTCGAGATCACGGCGACGCCCATGCCGCCCCGGACCTCGGGCAGCTCCTCGACGCCGCGATACACCCGCAGGCCAGGCCGGGAAACGCGCTCCAGACCGTGGATCGCGGGCTCGCCGTCCGGCGAGTAGCGCAGGTAGAGCCGCAGCGTGCCCTGGGGGCCTTCCTCCAGCACTTTGAAGGTGCGGATGAACCCCTCCTCCTGGAGGATCTTCGAAAGCTCGAGCTTGACCTTGGACGCCGGCGCGTCGCAGCGGTCCTTGCCTACGAGCACCGCGTTGCGGATCCGGGTGAGGAGGTCGGCGATCGGATCGGTCATCGTCATCACACACCCCCTACCAGCTCGCCTTGGTCACGCCCGGGAGGTATCCCTCCAGGGCGAGCTTGCGGAAGCACAGCCGGCAAAGCTCGAACTTGCGCATGTACGCGCGCGGGCGGCCGCAGAGCTTGCAACGGTTGCGGTGCCGCACGCGGAACTTCGGCGGCCGCAGCGATTTGGCAATAAGACAGGTACGAGCCACAGCGCCCTCCTAACCTTTCGCAAACGGGAAGCCGAGTTCCTGCAGGAGGAACCGGGCCTGGTCGTCGGTCCTGGCCGTGGTAACCACGGTCACGTTCATTCCCTTGGGGGTCTCGACCTTGGTGTAATCGATCTCCGGAAAGATCGAATGGTCGCGGATTCCCATCGTGAAGTTGCCACGTCCGTCGAAGCCCTTCGGCGACAAGCCGCGGAAGTCGCGGACACGCGGCAACGAGATGTTGACCAGGCGGTCCAGGAACTCGTACATGCGGTCCCGCCGCAGCGTCACCGCGCAGCCGATCTGCATCCCCGCCCGGAGCTTGAACTGCGCGATCGACCTGCGGGCCTTGCGGACCGTCGGCCGCTGGCCGGTGATCGCCATCAGCTCGTCCACCGCCTGGTCCATCAACTTGTTGTTGCGCGGCGCCTCGCCCAGGCCGAGGTTGCAGACGACCCGGGTGATCCGCGGCACTGCCATCGCGTTGGAGATCCCGAACTCCTTCTCGAGTTTCGGGATCACTTCCTTTTCGTACTTCTCTTTCAAGCGCGCCATCGCACCCTCTCTTCCTTATTGGTCGAGAATCGCGCCATCGACCTTTGCGAGCCTGACCTTGCGGCCATCCTCGAGAATCTTGTAGCCCACCCGCGTCGGGCGGTTTGTGTCCGCCGAGATCACCATCACGTTCGACACCGCGATCGGCGCCTCCCGCTCCACAATCCCGCCTGCCACGCCCTTGCCGGGGTTCGCCTTGGTGTGGCGCTTGAGCATGTTGACGTGCTCAACCACCAACCGGGCCGCCTTGCGGTCCACCCGCATGACCTTCCCCTTCTTGCCCCTGTCCTTGCCGGCGATGACCTGAACCTGATCGCCCTTCTTGATCTTGAAGCTCTTCGCCATCGCCGCCTCCTAAAGCACTTCCGGCGCGAGCGACACGATCTTCATGAAGCGTCGCTCGCGCAATTCGCGCGCCACCGGCCCGAACACGCGGGTTCCGATCGGCTCCTTCTGGGCGTTGATCAACACCGCCGCGTTGTCGTCGAACCGGATGTACGAGCCGTCCTTGCGCCGGTGGCTGCTGCGGGTCCGCACGATCACCGCCCGCACGACCGTCCCTTTCTTCACCTGCGAGTCGGGGACCGCTTCCTTGACCGCGCAGACGATCACGTCCCCGATCCGGGCGTACCGGCCGGCGTTGGAGCCGCCGAGCTGGCGGATCGCCTGCAGCTTTTTGGCCCCTGAGTTATCGGCCACCGTCAGCATCGTTTGCATCTGGATCATAGCCGCCTCCTCACGAAGCCCGCTCGATCACGCGCACGACCCGGAACCGTTTGCTCCGGGAGAGCGGACGGCACTCCATGATCTGCACCTTGTCGCCGACCTTGCAGACGTTGGTCTCGTCGTGCGCCGTGAACTTCCTGGCGCGCTGCACGAAGCGGTGGTAGAGCTTGTGCATGACGAGTCTCTCCACCCTAATGACCACCGTCTTGTCCATAGCGTCGGACACGACGATGCCGACCTTCGTGATTCCCCTGGTCTTGGTCGTGTTATCCATGGCTCACTCCGCTTCCCTGAGGCGCTCGGCGAGGATCGTCTCGACGCGCGCGATGTCCTTGCGCGCGAGACGGATCTTGGCCGGGTTTGCGATCTGACCGGTGGCCTTCTGGAAGCGCAGCTTGAAAAGCTGCTCCTTGAGCTCGGTCTCGGAGTTCCGGAGCTCCTCGATCGACTTCTCCCGCAGTTCCTTCGCTTTCATCGCACCTGCCCCCGTGCCACGAAGCGGGTCTTGATCGGAAGCTTGTGAGCCGCCAGACGCATTGCCTCACGGGCCACGTCCTCCGTCACCCCCTCCATCTCGTAGAGGATCCGCGCCGGCTTGACGACGCACACCCATTCCTCCGGCGCACCCTTGCCCTTACCCATGCGGGTCTCGGCCGGCTTCTTCGTGATCGGCTTGTCCGGGAAAACCCGGATCCAGATCTTGCCGCCGCGCTTCACGTGGCGCGTCATCGCAACACGGGCCGCCTCGATCTGGCGCGCCGTGACCCAGCCGGGTTCGAGCGCCTGGAGACCATAGTCGCCGAACGACAGCTCCCCGCCCCGGGTCGCAAGGCCCCTGCGGCGGCCGCGCTGTTGCTTGCGAAACTTTACTTTCTTCGGCATCAACATAGCAGCACCTCATCCCTCACAACGCGCGCCGGTGAGCCTTGCTCCGGTGCAACTCGCCCTTGTAGATCCACACCTTGACCCCGATCGCCCCGTAGGTGGTGAAGGCTTCGGCAAAGCCGTACTCGATATCGGCCTTGAGGGTGTGGAGGGGGAGCCGCCCCTCCTGGTACCACTCGGAGCGGGCGATCTCGGCCCCGTTGAGGCGACCCGAGCAGCGGATTTTGACGCCTTGCGCGCCGAAACGCAAGGCGTTCTCCATCGAGCGCCGCATCGCGCGCCGGAACGTGATGCGCCGGACGAGCTGGCTGGCAATCGATTCGGCGATCAGCTGAGCCTCGATCTCCGGCCTCTGGATCTCCTGGATGTTGATGTGGATATCCTGACCGTAGACGGCGCGCAGCTCGGCCCCGAGCTTGTCCACCTCGGCACCCTTGCGCCCGATGATGATCCCCGGCCGGGCGGAGAAGATGTTGACCCGGATCTTGTTGGCCGTGCGCTCGATGTCGATCTCGGCAACGCCGGCGTGCGACAGCCGGCTCTTGAGCGCCTTGCGCAAGCGGAGGTCCTCATGCAGGAGCTTCGCGTAGTCGGCGTCGGCGAACCAACGCGACCGCCACGTCTTGTTGTACCCAAGCCTGAAACCGTACGGGTGCGTCTTCTGGCCCACGATCGCCTCCTACTTCTCGCGCTCCGCGACCTGCACGGTCACGTGGCAGAACTTGTGCAGCCGGGGGAAAACGCGCCCCATCGAGGCCGCACGGAATCGCTTCAGGGACGGGGCCTGGTTGACCTGGATGCTCGTGAGCACCAGCTTTCCGGCATCCACCCCGGGCATCTTCTGCTCGAGGTTGGCCACCGCGGAGCGGACGAGCTTTTCGATGTCGCGCGCGCAGCGCTTGTGGGTCAGCTTGAGCATGGCCAGCGCCCTTGCGACACCCTGGCCGCGCACGACGTTGGCGACCAGCCGCACCTTCTGGGGAGAACCCTTGTAGTAACGCAGTCGAGCTTCGGCTTGCATAGCTTCCCCCTAGTGGGCGGCGCCCTTTTCCTTGCGCGTCGCGGAGTGGCCGCGGAACGTGCGGGTGAGCGCGAACTCGCCCAGCTTGTGGCCGACCATGTTCTCCGTGACGAAAACCGGGACGAACTTCTGGCCGTTGTGGACGGCGATGGTGTGGCCCACCATCTCGGGAATGATGGTCGACCGGCGCGACCAGGTCTTGATGACCCGCCGCTCGCGCGAGTCGTTGAGCTGCTCCACCTTCTTCAGCAGGTGGCCATCGACGAACGGTCCCTTGTGGATTGAACGAGCCATCCCGACCTCCCCTACTTCCGCCGCTTCACGATGAAGCGAGTGGTCCGCTTGCACGTGCGGGTCTTGTAGCCCTTGGTCGGCTGCCCCCACGGGCTGACCGGGTGCCGGCCGCCCTTGGTCTTGCCCTCGCCACCGCCGTGCGGGTGGTCGACCGGGTTCATGGCCGTGCCGCGCACGTGGCCGCGCCGTCCGAGCCAGCGAGTACGGCCCGCCTTGCCGATCGATACGTTGGAGTGGTCGGCGTTCCCGACCTGACCGACCGTGGCCCAGCACGTGGCGAGCACCAACCGCATCTCTCCGGACGGCAGCCGCAGCGTCACGTAGGCGCCCTCCTTGGCCATCACTTGGGCGCTGGCGCCCGCGGAACGCACCATCTGTCCGCCGTGACCGGGCTTGAGCTCGACGTTGTGAACCAGGGCGCCGAGAGGGATGCTCTTGAGCGGCAATGCGTTGCCCGGGACGATCTCGGCCTTCTCGGCGGCCACGAGCGTGGTCCCCACGCCGACACCGTCCGGCGCCAAGATGTAGCGCTTCTCGCCGTCCGCGTAGACCAGCAGCGCGATGCGCGCCGACCGGTTGGGGTCGTACTCGATGGTAGCGACGCGCGCGGGCACACCCCTCTTGTCGCGGCGGAAGTCGATGGTGCGGTAGCGCCGCTTGTGGCCACCGCCGCGGAAGCGCAGCGTCTCGTGCCCCTCGTTGTTCCGGCCGCCGCTCTTCGTGATCCCGCGGGTGAGCGACTTCTCCGGCCGGTCCTTCGTGATCTCGCCGAAGTCCAGGCGAGTCATGAAGCGGATGCCCGGAGAGGTCGGCTTGTATGATTTGAGCGCCATGGTCCTTCCCCCTACACCTGATCAAAGAACTCGGTGGTCTTCTCGCCCGCGGCGAGGCGCACGTAGGCCTTGCGCCAGTCGGGGCGCTGGCCGGTGTAGCGCCCGAACCTGCGCTGCTTGCCGCGGACGTTGACCACCCGCACCTCGACAACCTTGACCCCGAACAGGGTCTCGACCGCCTTGCGGACCTCGATCTTGTTGGCGTTTCGTGCGACCTGGAAGCACACCGTGTTCGTGCTCGCCTTGAGGTCTGCGGTCTTCTCCGTTACGATTGGGCGCAGAACGATCTGGCGTGGATCCTTCATGACGACAGCACCTCCGAAAGCTGCACCAGCGCGCGGCGCGAGAAGACGAGTTGCTTCGCCCGCAGCACCTGGTAGACGTGGACGTGCATGGCGTCCGCGGTGTTCAACTCAGGCCGGTTGCGGGTGGCCAGCAGCAGGTTGAGGTTGTCGTAGCTGTCGATCAGCAGGACCTTCTCCCCCGCCAGCCCGAGCTTCTCCAGACGCGCCACGAACTCCTTGGTGCGGTGTGAGTCGACATCGAGAGACTCGAGGACGCGGAGCTGTCCGCCGGTCAGACGCTCGGCGAGCACCGACTTGAGCGCGTTCTTCTTCGCCTTGATGTTGACCTTGGCCTTGTACGAGCGGGGCTGCGGTCCGAACGTCGTGCCGCCGTGCCGCCAGAGCGGCGAGCGGGTCGAGCCGTGCCGCGAACGCCCGGTCCCCTTCTGCTTCCAGGGCTTCTTGCCGCCGCCCGAGACCATGCTCCTGGTCTTGGTCGCATGGGTGCCGCTGCGGAGGCCGGCCAGGTAGGCCTTCACCACCTCGTAGACGAGATGAGGGCGGGAGGGATACGAGAAGACCTCCTGCGGGAGCTCAACCTCGCCCACCACTTCGTTGTCCCAGTTGCGCACGTCAAGCTTCATGGTCCGCCCCCTTACCCCTTCACGAGCCGCAGCAAGGCGTTGCGGCCGCCAGGAACGGCACCCTTGAGGAAGAGCAGGTTGCGCTCGAGGTCCACCTTCACCACCTTCACGTGCTTCAACGTGACCTTGTCGACGCCCATGCGCCCGGCCATCCTAGTGCCCGGGAACACCCGCGAGGGGTACGCCGACGGCCCGATGCTGCCCGGCGCCCGGTGGAACATGGAGCCGTGGCTGGCGGCGCCGCCGTGGAAGTGGTGGCGCTTCATCGCGCCCTGGAACCCCTTGCCCTTGGAGGTGCCGACCACACGGATCACCTCCCCGACGGCGAAGATGTCGCAGAGCACTGTGTCGCCGGGCTTCACTTCGGACCCGTCGGCCACGGGGACCTCGGCGAGCACCCGGGTTGGCGGCACGCCGGCCCTGGTGAACGAGCCCAGCAGGGGCTTGCTGACCCGCCGGGGCGGCTTGCCTGCGACGAGCCCGATTTGCGCCGCCTCGTGCCCGTCGGTTGCGGTGGTCCGGCGCAGCACCACGACGCACGGCCCCGCCTGCACGACGGTGACCGGCACCATGGCGCCGGAGTCGTCGAACACCTGGGTCATGCCGATCTTCTTGGCGAGAATTCCTTGCACCATGCCCGACCTCACTTCTTCCCGCCGTAGGCCTTGATCTCGACATCCACGCCGGCGGGCAGCTCGAGCTTCATGAGCGCATCCACCGTCTGTTGCGTGGGATCGAGGATGTCGAGAAGCCTCTTGTGCGTGCGGATCTCGAACTGCTCACGCGACTTCTTGTCCACGTGCGGCGAGCGCAGGACGGTGAAGCGCTGGATCTGCGTCGGCAGCGGGATCGGCCCCGATACGCTCGCCCCCGTGCGCTTCGCCGTGTCCACGATTTCCGCCGTGGACTGGTCCAGGAGACGGAAGTCGTACGCCTTGAGCCGGATCCGGATCTTGTCCTTGACCATGGCCACTCCTACTCGATGATTTCGGTGATGGTGCCGGCGCCGACGGTGCGGCCACCCTCACGAATCGCGAACCGCAGCGCCTTCTCCATCGCGATCGGCGTGATCAGCTCCACATCCACCGATATTCTGTCGCCCGG
>Ga0209385_1000368_pt1 | contig 18147 bp, 20 predicted proteins | sample NGEPerB_FD_184506 | JGI IMG/M metagenome (GOLD analysis project Ga0209385, IMG submission 184506) | Arctic peat soil microbial communities from the Barrow Environmental Observatory site, Barrow, Alaska, USA - NGEE PermafrostAB12-B... | ecosystem: Environmental > Terrestrial > Soil > Wetlands >... | reverse complement strand
TTCCCGACGTGCTGCCGGTCATCGGCTTCACCGACGATGCCGCGGTGCTGGCGACCGCGATCAGGCTGGTCGCCAGCCACATCCACCCGGCGCATCGCGAGGCGGCGCGTAACGCGTTGGCAAAGCTTTAAGGCCGCAAGATCGCCTTGCCCATCACCTGGCGCGCGGCGATCGCCTTGAGTGCGGCCGGCGCTTCCGCAAGCGGATAGACCGCGTGCACATGCGAGGACAATTTGCCGTGCGCGCCCCAGTCGAGGATTTGCGTCATGTTGGCGCGATGGCCTTGCGGGTCGCGCAAGATCCAGGCGCCCCAGTAGACGCCGAGCACGTCATAGCTGCGCAGCAGCACCAAGTTGAGCGGCAGCTTCGGCATGTCGCCGGCGGCAAAGCCGATGACCAGGAAGCGCCCGCCCCAATCCATGCCGCGCAGCGCGGCTTCGCCCTGCGCCCCGCCGATCGGATCGTAAACCACATCGACGCCCTTGCCGCCGGTCAACTGGCGTAGCGCGTCCTTGAGATCGGATGCGGCATAATTCACCCCGTCGTTGGCGCCATGCTGGCGCGCGAAGGCAATTTTTTCGTCGGACGACGCGCAGGCGATGACGCGCGCGCCCATGAGCTTGCCGAGCTCGACCGCGGCGAGGCCGGTGCCGCCGGCGGCGCCCAGCACCGCCAGCGTCTCGCCGGGCTTGAGCTTGGCCCGGTCTTTCAACGCATGCATCGTGGTGCCGTAGGTGACGGTGAGGCCGGCGGCATGGTCGAAATCCAGGCCGGCCGGCATGGCGATGAGCTGGCCGGCGGCAACGGCGACCTTCTCGCGCGCGGCGCCCCAGCCAATGTTGCCGATGACGCGGTCGCCGCGCGAAAATCCGGCGACGCCGGCACCGACGCTTTCGACTTCGCCGGCGAACTCGGCAGCGGGCGAGAATGGGAAGGCCGGCTTATGCTGGTATTTGCCGGCGATGATCAGGTTGTCGAAGAAATTCAGCGCCGCCGCCTTGACGCGCACCACCGCTTCGCCCGGCCCGGGGACGGGGTCGGCGATGTCGGCAAGTTCGAGGTCGTCGGGGGTGCCGTAACGGGTGCAGAGCAGGGCTTTCATGGTGGCTCGGTCGGATACGCTGGCGTGGCAAGGTATCTAGCACGCTACCCGGCCGGTTTGGCGGCGTCGGGTTTCGGCCTATAGTTTCGCGGGTGGCGACGGATTACCGCCTTCAGCTTGCCGATATTCGCCCCTAATGGGTTAATATCCAGCTGTTCTTTAGAGAGGGCGGCTTGAATGCCGTCATTTACTTCAACCGGTAGGGCCTGATGACGAAGACGCTTTGGCAAAGCCCCGCGATTGCTCTGCTGACCGCCGCCGCCGTGATCTATTGCACGGCCGCCTATGCGCAAGACCCAAAGAAGCCGGCCAAGCCCGAGCCCACCGAGCAGGCGGTGCTGCTCGGCCAATTCGGCGGCTGGGGCGCCTACACGGCGACGCCTGGCGGCAAGAAGGTCTGCTTCGCGCTGGCCAAGCCGGCTTCGGCTGTGATCGAGCCGGCTGGCCGCAAGCGAGACCCATCCTATGCCTTCGTCTCGACCCGGCCGGCCGAGAAGGTGAAAAACGAGGTGTCGATGATCGTCGGCTATCCGCAGAAGGCCGGCGTCGACGCCACCGCCACCATCGGCTCGGCGAGCTACGCGATGTACACCCAGAACGACGGCGCCTGGGTGAAGAACGCCGCCGAGGAAGCGCAGATGGTCGAGACCATGCGCAAGAGCGCCGATTTGGTGGTCAAGAGCGTGTCCACGCACGGCACCAAGACCACCGACACCTATTCACTGAAGGGGTTAGGCCAGGCGCTCGATAAGGTGGCGGAGGAGTGCAAGTGACCCGAAGGGTCATCACCGGGCCGCCACGCAGTGGCGAGACCCGGTGATCCCGCTTAGATAGCCTGTGCCTACCCAAGCGGGATGGTCGGACCGGACCCGGCCATGACAATGAGTAACCTTTGCCAATGACGCTGCAGCTAGAAACCGCCGGTTTCGTCGAAAAGACGCCGCTTGAGCACTATGTGGCGCCGGACAAGCCGTCGCTGGTCGGCCTCACGCGTGTGCAACTTGGCGCGCTGCTGGGCGCGATCGGCGTGCTGGAAGCGCAGCGCAAGATGCGCGTGCAGCAGCTCTGGCACTGGATCTATTTCCGTGGCTTCACCGAATTCGACGCCATGACCAGCCTATCCAAGGAACTGCGCGCCGCGCTCGCGGAGAAGTTCACCCTGGCCCGCCCCGAGGTGGTGGCCGAGCAGGTTTCGGTCGACGGCACGCGCAAATGGCTGCTCCGGCTGCCCGGCGAGACGCAAGGCGAACGTCCGCACGAAGTGGAATGCGTCTATATCCCCGACACCGACCGCGGCACGCTGTGCGTCTCCAGCCAGGTCGGCTGTACGCTCACCTGTTCGTTCTGCCACACCGGCACGCAGCGCCTGGTGCGTAACCTTACCGCCGACGAGATCGTCGGCCAGGTGATGATGGCGCGGGATCGTCTCGGCGATTGGCCGGGCGCAACGCGTCCGATCGACGGGATAATTCCCACCGGTGAGCAACGATGCATCACTAACATCGTGATGATGGGCATGGGCGAGCCGCTCTATAATCTCGATGCGGTGCGCGACGCGCTGCTGATCGTGGCGGACGGCGACGGCATCGCCATCTCCAAGCGCCGCATCACGCTTTCGACCTCCGGCGTGGTGCCGAATATCGAACGCGCCGGCGCCGAGATTGGCTGCATGCTGGCGGTGTCGCTGCACGCGGTGCGCGACGAATTGCGCAACGAGCTGGTGCCGCTCAACCGCAAATATCCAATTGCGCAATTGCTGGAAGCCTGCCGCAACTATCCCGGCCTTTCCAACGCCAAGCGCATCACCTTCGAATACGTCATGCTCAAGGGCGTCAACGATTCTATCGACGATGCCAAGGCGCTGGTGCGGCTGCTCAAGGGCATACCGGCCAAGATCAATCTCATCCCGTTCAATCCCTGGCCCGGCACAAAGTACGAATGTTCCGACTGGGAACAGATCGAGAAGTTTTCGCAAGTGGTGTTCGACGCTGGTTATGCCTCGCCGGTGCGCACGCCGCGCGGGCGCGACATTTTGGCCGCCTGCGGCCAACTCAAGAGCGCGACCGAGAAGCTCTCCGCGCGCGAGCGCATGGCGCTGCGGGCGATGGCGATGGTGGATTAGCGCTTGTCACTCCTCGGCCGCATCATCGTCATCCTCTTTGCCCTGTTCATGGCGGCGCTGGCCGGCGGCATCGCCGCCGCCATCGCGTTGCTCGGCGTCGAGGTGCATGTGATCGGCCCCGACCCGCTCGAGCATGCGTTCTTCTGGGGCACCGCGGCCTTCGCCTCCGGCATCACCGTCCTCGTCGGCTTCCTGCCTATCCTGATCGCCGTCGTGCTGGCGGAAGCGTATTACATCCGCTCGCTCTTAATCCATGCGGCGGCCGGCGCGGCTATCCTGCTGCTCGGCTATTACAGCGCCGGCTTCTCCAGGAGCTATGAGGAATCGATCGATCATCCGCCGCCACCGATCTCGCGCGAGGCCGAGATCGCGGCCGCGGTCGGCGTGGTGTTCGGCTTTACCTATTGGCTGATCGCCGGCCGCAATGCCGGCCGCTGGCGCGGCCGCTGACTTCCCTTCGCGGCCTTGCTCGGCTAGACCGCAGGCCGCCCCTGCGGAAAAAACCATGAACCGTGCCGGACTGATCATTGCGCTTGCCATCGCCGCCGTCGTCGGCGTGGTGTTCGGGCTCTATCCACAGCTCGATCTGATGATCGCCGCGCCGTTCCACGACATATCGCTGCGCGGCAATCCTTTCGGCCTGCGCATTTATCCCCCGTTGCTGCTCGCCCGCGACATCGGGTTGTGGGTTGGAACCGCGGTAATCGTCCCGGTGGTAGCGGCGCTGGTGCTCAAATTGCTTCTGCCGCGGCGGCGGCTTTTGCTGTCGGGCCGCGCCATTCTGTTTCTGATGACGACCATCGCGCTCGGCCCGGGGCTCCTGGCCAATGCCGTGCTCAAGGAGCACTGGGACCGGCCGCGGCCGATCGAGGTGACGCAATTCGGCGGCACCGAGCATTTCGTCGCCTGGTGGGATCCGCGCGGCGAGTGCGACAAGAACTGTTCGTTCGTATCCGGCGACGTCGCCGGCGCGTTCTGGACAATCGCACCGGCGGCGCTGGTGCCGCCGCCATGGCGGGCGCTCGCCTATGGCGCGGCACTGGCGCTGGGCGCCGCAATGGCGGCGCTACGCATCATGATGGGCGGGCACTTCTTCACCGACACCGTGTTTGCCGGCGTGTTCACGTTCCTGATCATCTGGCTGGTGCACGGCTTGATCTATCGTTGGCCGCGCACGCGGCTCACCGACGAGGCGGTCGAGCGCGCCATCGAGCGCTTCGCCCGGCCCGGCCATGATTTCATTGTCGGATTGCTGCGGAAGCGGAAAACCGAGCTGTGACCGGTTAACCTTCGCGACGAGGAGCGCGGCGCAGCCGCTTGGCCGGTCTGTCGCCGGTGCGCTACAGTCGTTTTTTCGTCGCGTGGCCGGCAGGGCACTTGAAAAAACTCACATCGTTATAACGCCCGGAGTTCGTCGTGCTCGATTCGACCGCAAAGCTGCACCCGCCGGCCCCGACGCCCCGGCTCAAGTCATTGGGTCCGCTGGCGCTGCTGCGCGTGCTCGCGAGAAACCCACTCGAGGCCTGGACCAAGGCGCATTTCGAAAAGCCGATCGTCATGGGCGGGCTGTCGATCGGACGGGTCGCGCTGGTCAGTGACCCAGCCGCGATTCGCCGCGTGCTGATGGACAATAGCCAAAACTATCACAAGGACTGGCTGCAACGGCGCGTGCTGTCGGCCGGCCTGAGCAACGGGCTGCTGACCGCCGAGGGCCAGCAATGGCGGATGCAGCGCCGCGCGCTGGCGCCGCTGTTCGCGCGCCGGACCGTCCTGAGTTTTTCGGTCGCCATGATCGATGCCGCGGCAGCCCTGGTCGAACGGTTGAAATTGCGCGACGGCCAGATCGAGGACATCGCAGTCGAGGCGACGCGCCTGACCTTGGATGTGCTGGAACGAACCATGTTCTCCGACGGGCTCGGTCGCAGCCCTGAGGAAATCCGCCTCGCCATGAAACACTATTTCGAGGCGATCGGGCGTCTCGATCCGTTCGACGTGCTGGGCTTGCCGAATTGGGTGCCGCGGCTCAGTCGTTGGAAACTGCGGCCCATGCTTCGCCTTTTCGAATCCGCAATCGATGCGATCGTATCCACCCGCCGCCGGCGCATCGCCGAAGATCCGGATAGCGTGCCGCGCGATATCCTCACGCTTTTGCTCGAAGCGCGCGATCCGGAAACCGGCGAGGGCTTGAGCGAAGTCGAGGTGCGGGCGAATATCCTCACGTTCATCGCCGCCGGGCACGAAACGACCGCCAACAGCATCACCTGGTCGCTATTCCTCTTATCGCAATCGCCCGAATGGCGCGCCCGCGTGCAGGCCGAGGCCGACCGCGAACTCGACGGCGACGTCGAAGGACTTGCCGAGCGTCTGGTTGAAACGCGCGCCGTGATCGACGAGGCGAACCGGCTCTATCCGCCCATCGCCGCGATCAGCCGGGCCGCGCTCGCGCCCGACGAACTCGCGGGCGAACCCATTCGGCGCGGCACCATGGTCGTCATTGCGCCCTACGTGCTGCACCGGCATCGCGCATTATGGGCCGATCCCGACGCGTTTGATCCGAATCGTTTCCTCGACGGTGCGCGCGAGCGCATCGATCGATTTGCCTATCTGCCCTTCGGCGTCGGCCCGCGCATCTGCATCGGCGCCACCTTTGCCTTGCAGGAGGCCTCGATCGTTGTCGCGACCGTCATGCGGCATTTCACATTGGAGCTGGCGCCGGGTCATGCGGTCTGGCCAGTGCATCGCGTGACCGTGCGGCCGAGCGACGGCCTGCCGATGATTGTAAGGCGGCGATGGCGGTAACCTAAATCCGCGCGGTTACGCTTTGATGACCGCGCCGGCGCGCGCGATGCTAGAATCGCTCCGATTCGTGCCGGGAGGGCCTATGGCGGAACCTGCGGAAGACATCAAACGGGTGCTGCAAATCAAGATGCGGGCGCTGGGCGACCCACAGCAAGTGCTCGCGCTCATCCGCGGCGCCGCGCCGTTCTACCGGACGCTCGGCGGCACCGGCTTTCGCGTGCTGCAGAATGTGGACGACCCGGCCCAGCTCCTGGTCGAGATCGAATACGCCGCGCACGCCGCGCTCGAACTCAACCGCCACAAGGTGGCGAGCGACCCGATGGTGCGCACCTTCCTGCAAGGCTGGCGCGCCATCCTGGCCGGCAGCGCGGACATGGATGTGTATCAGGATGTGACGCGGTAGGGCACGCCTTGCGCGCACAGGCATTCCCCCTATAGTCCCCGCGCTTTCAAGGATTTAGGGACGGTCAGGCGCAACGACCGGCATCGCATGGCAAAAGCCAATATCAAGAAGGTCGTGCTCGCCTATTCGGGCGGGCTCGACACCTCGATCATCCTGAAGTGGCTGCAAACCACCTATGGCTGCGAGGTCGTCACCTTCACCGCCGATCTCGGCCAGGGCGAGGAACTCGAGCCGGCGCGCAAGAAGGCGCTGCTGCTCGGCATCAAGCCCGCGAACATTTTCGTCGAGGACCTGCGCGAGGAATTTGTGCGCGATTACGTGTTTCCGATGTTCCGGGCCAATGCGCTGTACGAGGGGCAGTACCTGCTCGGTACCTCGATCGCGCGGCCGTTGATCGCCAAGAAGCAGATCGAAATCGCCGAGAAAGTCGGCGCCGACGCGGTGGCCCATGGCGCCACCGGCAAGGGCAACGACCAGGTGCGCTTCGAGTTGACTTACTATGCGCTGAAGCCGGACGTGACCGTGATCGCGCCCTGGCGGGAATGGGACCTCACCTCGCGCAGCAAGCTGATCGAGTTCGCGGAAAAGCATCAGATTCCGATCGCCAAGGACAAGCGCGGCGAAGCGCCGTTCTCGGTCGATGCCAACCTGCTGCACGCATCCTCGGAAGGCAAAGTGCTGGAGGATCCGGCGCAGGAAGTGCCCGACTATGTCTACTCACGCACCATCGATCCGGAAAAGGCGCCGGATAAAGCCACTTACATCACGATCGATTTCGAGCGCGGCGACGCAACGGCGATTGACGGCACGAAATTGTCGCCAGCGATGCTGCTCGCCAAGCTCAACGAGCTCGGCCGCGCCAATGGCATCGGCCGGCTCGACCTGGTGGAAAATCGCTTCGTCGGCATGAAGTCGCGCGGCATGTACGAGACGCCGGGCGGCACCGTTCTGCTCGCCGCCCACCGCGGCATCGAATCGATCACGCTCGATCGCGGCGCCGCGCATCTGAAAGACGAGCTGATGCCGAAATATGCCGAGCTGGTCTATTACGGCTTCTGGTTCGCGCCGGAGCGCGAGATGCTGCAGGCGGCGATCGACCTGTCGCAGAAATTTGTCAGCGGCCGCGTCAAGCTCAAACTCTACAAGGGCAATGTCGCCGTGGTCGGGCGCGAGAGCAAATATTCGCTCTACGATCAGGAGCTGGTGACGTTCGAGGAGGGCGCGGTCGCCTACGATCACCGCGACGCCGAAGGCTTCATCAAGCTCAACGCTCTGCGGCTGCGCACGCTCGCGCAGCGGCGGAAAAAGCTCAAGCTCGATTGAGCGTGGCCGCGGTTGATATGACGAGGAGGCGTCCGATGAGCCAGCCAGCCGAAAACTGGTTTCTGACGGCGGTCGTTGCCGGCATGCTCGCGGCCTGTGCAAGCAGCGAGGACAAGCCGGTCGAAGCGAACCTGTTACCCACCAACTACAAGCAGGAGATTCTCGACACGCTGTCGCGCACGATCGGCTATCCGACCAATGTGCGCGAAGCCTATATTTCCGATCCCGCGCTGGGGCCGGTCGGCAAGGACCAGCGCTACATGGCCTGCGTCCGTTACAATGCGCGCGATGCCAACAATCATTACGAAGGCAGCACGGACCGCATCGCCTATTTCTACGGCGGCCACCTCAACCAGTTGATTAAGGCAAGCAAGGAGCAATGCGGCAACGCGGCCTACAAGCCGTTCCCCGAGCTGGAAAAGCTCTGCGTGGCGACCAAGTGCGAATAGGCGGGCGCTACCCCTTCAGCCGCGCGATCAGGCCGTAAATATCGCCGAGCACGAACAGGTTGCGCATCTTGACGACCTCGTGCTGCGCTACGCCCGGGACACGAAACCTCACACCTGCCTATCGATCATCGCCTTCTTCAACACGGCGATCTCCTTCGCCGGGTTGAGGCCCTTCGGGCAGGCCTTCGAGCAGTTCATGATGGTGTGGCAGCGATAGAGCCGGAATGGATCCTCGAGATTGTCGAGCCGTTCGCCGGTTGCCTCGTCGCGGCTGTCCTGCACCCAGCGATTGGCCTGCAGCAGCGCCGCCGGCCCGAGGTAGCGATCCGAATTCCACCAATAGCTCGGGCAAGAGGTCGAGCAACAAGCGCACAGAATGCATTCGTACATGCCGTCGAGCTTGGCGCGATCATCGTAACTCTGCTTCCATTCCTTCTCGGGCGTCGGCGACGTCGTCTTGAGCCACGGCTCGATGGAAGCGTATTGCGCGTAGAAATTCTTCATATCCGCCACCAGGTCCTTCACCACCGGCTGGTGCGGCAGCGGATAAATCCGTACCGGCGCCTTGGCGTCGTCCATCGCCTTGGTGCAGGCGAGCGTATTGGTGCCGTCGATGTTCATGGCGCAAGAGCCGCATACGCCCTCGCGGCAGGAGCGGCGGAATGTGAGCGTCGGATCGATGTTGTTCTTGATCCAGATCAGCGCATCGAGAACCATCGGCGCGCAGTCGTCGCGATCGACGTAATAGGTATCGACGCGCGGATTAGCCCCATCATCCGGGTTCCAGCGATAGATGCGGAACTCGGTCTCGTGCACGGCCAAGCCCCCAGACTTGGGCGCGTGCGGCCAGGTTTTCCCCTGGGTGATCTTGGAATTTTTCGGCAGCGTGAATTCGACCATGTCGGCTATCCGCGTTTTGGGTCAGGGGGCCACCGCGTCAGTAGACGCGGGCTTTCGGTTCGATATAGGCGATGTCATTGGTGAGCGTGAAGGCGTGCACCGGGCGGTCGTCGATCTTCACTTTGCCCTTCTCGTCCATCCAAGCCAGCGTGTGCTTCATCCAGTCCTTGTCGTTGCGCTTGGGGAAGTCCTCGCGCGCGTGGGCGCCGCGGCTTTCCGTGCGGTTGCGCGCTGAATCCATGGTGACGATCGCTTGCGCCATGAGGTTGTCGAGTTCGAGCGTCTCGATCAGGTCGGAATTCCAGATCAGCGAGCGGTCGGTGATTTTGATATCGGCCATTCTGGCATGGACGTCGTGGATCAGCTTGTGGCCTTCCTCCAGCACCTCCCCGGTGCGGAACACCGTGCAATTGGTCTGCATCACCTTCTGCATATTGAGCCGCAGCTCGGCCGTCCGCGTGCCACCTGCGGCCTGACGGAACTTGTCGAGCCGCGCCAGCGACATCTCGGCGGAGTCCTTCGGTAGGTCGGGCTGCCGGTCGCCGGGCGTGAGCAGTTCAGCGCAGCGCAGAGCGGCGGCGCGGCCGAACACCACGAGATCGATCAGCGAATTGGAGCCGAGCCGGTTGGCGCCGTGCACCGACACGCAGGCCGCTTCGCCCAGTGCCATCAGGCCGGGCACCACGGTATCGGCATTGCCGTTCTTCTTGGTCAACGCCTCGCCGTGATAGTTCGTCGGGATTCCGCCCATGTTGTAGTGGGCGGTCGGCAACACCGGAATCGGCTCCTTGGAGATATCGATCCCCGAAAAGATGCGCGCCAGGTCCGCAATGCCCGGCAGCCGCTCATGCAGCACCTTGGGGTCGAGATGATCAAGGTGCAGGTAGATATGGTCCTTGTCCTTGCCGACCCCGCGGCCTTCGCGGATCTCGATGGTCATGGAGCGCGAGACCACGTCGCGCGAGGCCAAGTCCTTGGCCGACGGCGCGTAACGCTCCATGAAACGCTCGCCTTCGGAATTGACCAGGTAGCCGCCTTCGCCGCGCGCGCCCTCGGTGATCAGGCAGCCGGCGCCGTAGATGCCGGTCGGATGGAATTGCACGAATTCCATGTCTTGCAGCGGCAGGCCGGCGCGCAGCACCATGGCGTTGCCGTCGCCGGTTTGCGCGTGAGCGCCAGTGCAGGTGAAGTAGATACGGCCATAGCCTCCGGTGGCGATGATGACCATATTGGCCCTGAAGCGATGGATGGTGCCGTCGTCGAGATTGAGCGCGACCACGCCGCGGCAGCGGCCGTCGTCGTCCATGATCAGGTCGATGGCGAAATATTCGATGTAGAACTCGGCCGAATGCCGCAGCGCCTGGCCGTACATGGTGTGCAGCATGGCGTGGCCGGTGCGGTCGGCGGCGGCGCAGGTGCGCTGCGCGGTGCCCTTGCCGTAATGGGTGGTCATGCCGCCGAACGGACGTTGATAGATCTTGCCGTCCTCGCTGCGCGAGAACGGCAGGCCCCAGTGCTCCAGCTCGTAGACCGCGTCGGGCGCGTTGCGGCAGAGATATTCGATGGCGTCCTGGTCGCCGAGCCAGTCGGCGCCCTTGACGGTGTCGTACATGTGCCAGCGCCAGTCGTCCTCGCCCATATTGCCGAGCGCGGCGGCGATGCCGCCCTGGGCTGACACGGTGTGCGAGCGGGTCGGGAACACCTTGCTGATGCAGGCGGTGCGCAGGCCGGCCTCGCCGCAGCCGACCACGGCGCGCAGGCCGGAGCCGCCGGCGCCGATCACCACCACGTCGTAGCTGTGATCCTCGATCGGGTATGCGCTGCCGTTGACCGCGGGCGCTCCATTCGATTTTCCGTTCGTGGCCATGGTTAGACTCCGAACGAGAGTTTGAGGATTGCGAAGGCGCTGGCAAAGCCGATGGCAAAGCAGAAGAAAGTATTTCCCAACAAGGTCGCGAGCTTGAGCTTATCTTCATGCACGTAGTCGATGATGATCTCCTGCATGCCGATCCACATGTGATAAACGGTATTGATGATGAACAGCAGCATGATGATGGCCACGATCGGCGACCCGAGAATTTGCACGACCGCGGCGTGACTGCGGCCGAGCAGCCCGACGACGATGATCACCAGCGCGATGCAAAGCGGAATCCCGGCTACCGAGGTCACGCGCTGATGCCAAAAATCTCGCGTGCCGGTGTGGGCGGCGCCAAGCCCGCGCACGTGGCGCATCGGCGTGCGCATCTGAGGCTCCTTCATCGCGGGCCTCCCATGGCGAGATAGCCGACCACCCAGACGATGAGCGTGAGCGAGATCGAGCCGACCAGCGTCGCGAGCGCCAGCAGCTCGCGCTCGGCCGGTTCGAATCCATGAATGGTGTCCCAGATCAGATGGCGAATGCCGCCGAGCAGGTGATGCAGCAAGGCCCAAGTGTAGCCGAACAGCACCAGCCGCCCGATCAGGCTGCCCATGAACCATTCGAAATTGGCGTAGGCGTTGGGGCCGGACGCCGCCGCGATCAGCCACCAGGCGATCAGCAGCATGCCGAAATACAATACGGCGCCGCTGATGCGATGAAAGCCGGACATCACGAACGTCAGCATCAGCTTATAGACTTGCAAGTGCGGAGAGAGCGGACGCGCGCGGCGCGATCCTGTCGTCGAACCCGCCTTAAGCTCGGCCATTGTCATTCTCCAGAACGCTCAAAACTTGCCGTTGGCTCACATCGAGGAAGCGTGGCCGGCTCCTAACCAATGTCCACCAGAGTCGCAACGCGCTCATTGACAGATATCAAACCTCACCACCGCAGTTTCGATGCGTGAGACTGCGGAGCGGCTTGGCTTGGCATGAACTGCCGTGAGATGACTTCAGGCTTGACCGGCAGCCAAAACCAGCCACTTCATCAATTGCGAAGCTTGAACCTCTAATTGTTATGGTGCAATATGTGTTTTACGTAGCCTGCCTTCGCGAAATAAGAAGGTAGCGGTCCCATGCGCTTCGACTTCACCGATCTCAACCTGTTCCGCCACATCGTCGAGGCGGGCAGCATCACCCATGGCGCGGTGCGCTCGAACCTGGCGCTGGCCGCCGCCTCAACCCGCATCCGCAAGATGGAAATCAGCTTCGGCACCGAATTGCTGGTGCGCGGCCGGGCCGGCGTGACGCCGACCCAGGCCGGCCGCACGCTGCTGCAGCACGCGCGCTCGATCTTGGCGCTAAGCGAGCGCTTGCAAGAGGACTTGAGCCCCTATGCGCGCGGGCTCGCCGGCCAGGTGCGGGTGCTTTCCAACACCAATGCGCTCACCGAATTTCTGCCAGAGACGTTAAGCTCGTTCCTGATGGCCTATCCCGATATCAGCGTCGACCTCGAGGAGCGCCTGAGCGACGAGATCGTCGGCCTGATCGCGGATGGTTCAGGCGATATCGGCATTGTCGCCGGCACCGTCGATTACGGCGGCCTGCATACGTTTCCGTTCCGCAGCGACCGCTTCGTGCTGGTGGTCGCGCGCAGTCACCCGCTCGCCAGCCGCTCGCGCATCGGTTTCGCCGAGGTGCTCGATTACGACATGGTCGGCCTCGACCGCGCCAGCGCGATCCAACGATTTCTTGCCGACAAGGCGAACCGCGTCGGCCGGCCATTGCGGCTGCGCGTTCAGCTGCGCAGCTTCGACGCCATCTGCCGCCTGGTCGAATGCAATGTCGGCGTCGGCATCGTGCCGGAGACCACCGTGAAGCGGACCGAACGCAACATGGCAATCAACTCGGTCCGCCTCACCGATGCCTGGGCGTTGCGCGAATTGTCGATCTGCGTGCGCGACATTGACACGCTGCCGCCTTATGCGCGGCAGCTCGTCGATCATTTGCGCGCGAGCGCCTAGCTTGCCGCCGATTTGATCCTCATCAATGCGGCATAAGTCAAAATCGATAATATTTTGCACTTCGACTGGGAGGGCGCACCGCGAGACAAGAGGAGATCATCCCGATGATCACCCGACGGGAAGCGAGCGCTGGATTATTGTCGGCAGCCGTTTTTGCAGGCACCTCCGCGCAGGCGGCAAGCGAAGCGATAATCATGCAGCTGCCGGCGCCGCAGACGAGCGGCGGTATGCCATTGATGCAGGCGCTCAAGCTGCGCCATTCGACGCGCGAATACGCTGACCGTCCGCTGCCTCTGCCGGTATTGTCCGATCTGCTGTGGGCTGCATTCGGGGTCAACCGTCCCTCCGGCGACCGCACTGCCCCATATTGGCGTCACATCATGGTGATTGACGTCTATGCCGCCATGGCGGACGGCGTTTGGTTCTACGATCCGAAAGCTCATTTGCTCCGCAAGCACTTGAGCGTCGATATTCGCGCCGCCACCGGCCAGCAGGACTTCGTGGGGAGCGCGCCGCTCAACCTGATCTATGTCGCGCACGGCGAGCGCATGCACGATGTCCCTCCTGAAGGTCGCCGTCTCTATGCCTCGGTCGATACCGGCTTTATCGGACAGAACGTCTATCTCTTTTGCGCGTCCGAGGGGCTGGCGAGCGTGTTCCGCGGCGCAGTTGACTACAAGAAGCTGGAAAAAGTCATGCAGCTCGAGGGCGAACAATTCGTGACGTTTGCCCAGACGGTCGGATATCCGAAGAGCTGAGCGCGCCCGCTCACTTCGGCATGAGCACCCAGTAATCCAGATCGAGGATCACCGACGGGTCGTAGTCGTCGCCGCTCTTGAGCGGAAAATCTGCGCACGGCTTATCCTTGGTGGCGATAGTGCGCAGGCGCAGCGCGCCGACGTCCTTGCGGCCGGGCACTTCGGCGGTGGCCAGCACCTCGGACCAGGCAAATACCGTCAGCCCTGCGAATAGCGGCGCCACGTGCCGCCCGCCATTGATCGCCGCCACGTGGAAGGCATTGCCGAGCCCGTTGAACGAGAGCGCGCGCGCCAGCGAGATGGCGTGGCCGCCATAGATCAGCCGGCGGCCGAAGCGGCCCTTGCTCTCGGCGAACTGATTGAAATGAATGCGCGCGGTGTTCTGGTAAAGCCGCGTCGCGGTCATGTGCTCAGATTCCTCGACCGTGATGCCATCGACGTGATCGATTTTCTCGCCCGCTTTGTAGTCGCCGAAACGGTGCCGGCTGCCGGAGAGCACGCTATCGTAGGCCGCAGCATCGATCGGCGGGCAGGCGGCGCCAAGCGCGGCGGGCTCTACGTGCTTCGGCAGCTCGGGCACTTTTTCAGCCTGCGCTGCTGCCGCCTCGTCGCGTTTGCGCACCATCACCCAGCGCGCATAGTCGAGCACCGTGTCGCCGTTCTGATTGAAGCCGCGCGAGCGCACATAGACGATGCCGGTCTTGCGGTTGGAATTCTCCTTCAGCCCGATCACCTGCGACACCGAATTCAACGTGTCGCCGGGATAGACGGCTTTGAGGAAGCGGCAATCGGCATAGCCGAGATTGGCCACGGCGTTGAGCGAGATATCGGGCACGGTCTTGCCGAACACCACGTGGAAAACCAGCAGATCGTCGAGCGGCGAGCGCGGATAGCCGATCTTGGCCGCGAAGGCGTCGGACGACTGCACGGCAAAGCGCGGCCCGAACAGGCCGTTATAGACCGCCACATCGCCGAGCGTCACCGTGCGCGGGGTGGCGTGGCGAATCTCAAGGCCGAGGCGGAAGTCCTCGAAAAAATTGCCGGGGTTGGTCTTGGCGACGCACGATTGGCTCAACGCTGGGGCTCCTTCTTCATCCGATCCGGCCCGGCTTGGCCATTCTCACAAAACCGTGAGCCAAACGCTAGGTTGCAGCAACGGGAAACTGATGAGGACGTGTTCAGCCCCCGTGATAGCGGATGGATTGCCAAGTTCATTCCTCAGGAGGACACGTGATGAAAAAGACTCTGTTTTCGGCCGTGCTGGTGACCGCTATCGCCGCCGGTTTCGCCATGGCGCCGGCTTTCGCGGACGACATGAAGAAGGATGACGGCATGAAGAAGGACAGCATGTCCAAGGACACGATGAAGAAGAACGACGGCATGGCTAAGGACAGCATGGCCAAGGACTCGATGAAGAAGGACGACGGCATGGCCAAGGACAAGATGTCCAACGACGGCATGAAAAAATAAGCGCAGGCACGCGGTCGGGCTCGTGCATCCGCGGGCCCGGCCGCGCCGTATACTCATTCGGGCTTGGATTGGTTAGGATCACAGGGCAGGTTCGCGATGACCGCTGAGACCATGACAACCACCCCCGCCGATGCGGCCATCCATCCAGTCTGGGTGCGCGCGTGCCATTGGATCAACGCGCTGGCGATTCTGGTGATGATCGGCTCCGGCTGGCAGATTTACGACGCCTCGCCGCTGTTCAAATTCGAATTTTCCAAGCACATCGCGCTCGGCCAATGGCTGGGTGGCGCGCTGCTCTGGCATTTCGCCGCCATGTGGGTGCTGGTGATCAACGGCATCGTCTATGTCACGCTCGGCCTCGCCACCGGCCGCTTCCGCCGCAAGCTGCTGCCGATCACTCCGTCGCAGGTGTTGGCCGACGCCAAGGCCGCGCTCACCTTCCAGCTCGCGCACGAGGATATCTCGCACTACAACGCGGTGCAGAAGCTGCTTTACGCCGGCGCGATCCTCACCGGCATCGTGATCGTGCTGTCGGGGTTGTCGATCTGGAAGCCGGTGCAGTTCCAGGAATTGACCGCGCTGTTCGGCGGCTACGATGTCGCCCGCTACGTGCATTTCTTCGCCATGAGCGCGATCGTCGGCTTCCTGGTCGTGCATGTGGCGCTGGCGCTGATCGTGCCGAGGAACCTGCGCGCCATGGTCGTCGGTCACTAGGAGAACAGAGCATGATCCCGAAAAGTGGGAACCGGTTTTCGGATAAGATCATGCTCAAAGGAAAATAATATGCGCCAACGCAAAATTATTCCCGGCGTCGATCCCAAGCTGCTGATCAAGGATGCAGCCTCGCTGATGCCCGGTCCGGCGCGGCGCGGCTTCCTGCGCGGGGCGGCGAGCCTCGGCGCGCTCGCCTTCCTCACCGGCTGCGATATCATCGACGGCGACACCGCGGAAGGCGTGCTACGCAAGATTTCTTCGTTCAATGACGGCGCGCAGGCCGCGCTGTTCAGCCGGACCAAGCTGGCGCCGACTTATCCCGCAAGCGCCATCAAGCACCCGTTTCCGTTCAATGCCTATTACGACGAGGACGAAGCGCCGGAAGTGGACGGCAACGCCTACAAACTGGAAATCGCCGGCCTGGTCGACAACAAGAAGCCGTGGACGCTTGCCGAGCTGCACGCGCTGCCCGAGGTCTCGCAGATCACGCGCCACGTCTGCGTGGAAGGCTGGAGCGCCATCGGCTCCTGGCAGGGCGCCGTGTTGTCCGACTTCCTCAAGCGCATCGGCGCCGACACCAGCGCCAAATACATCTGGTTCAAATGCGCCGAGGGCTACACCAACACCATCGACATGCCGACCGCGCTGCATCCGCAGACGCAGATGTCGTTCAAGTTCGACCACAAGATATTGCCGCGCGCCTACGGTTTCCCGATGAAGATCCGCATGCCCACCAAGCTCGGCTTCAAGAACCCGAAATACGTGGTGGCGATGGAGGTCACCAACACCGACCGCGGCGGGTATTGGGAAAACCAGGGTTACAATTGGTTCTCAGGGCTGTAGCGCCTTCTCGCCTTGCCAATCGCGGCGCGGACCTTTAGCACTCCGCGCAGTTCCGCAATGGCGAGGCGTAAAAAATGGCAACCCACAATCTCCTGCTGCTCCCCGGCGACGGCATCGGCCCCGAAGTGATGGCCGAGGCCAAGCGCGTCATCGACTTCTTCAACAGACAAGGCGCGGACAAGTTCTTGACCGAGGAAGCCCTCGCCGGCGGCTGCTGCTACGACGCTCACGGGGTCGCCATCACCGACGCCACCATGGAAAAGGCCAAGGCCGCCGACGCGGTGATCTTCGGCGCGGTGGGCGGGCCGAAATGGGACACGGTGCCCTACGACGTGCGGCCCGAGGCCGGGCTGTTGCGCCTGCGCAAGGATCTCGACCTCTACGCCAACTTGCGCCCGGCGGTGACCTATCCGGCGCTCGCCGATGCGTCTTCGCTCAAGCGCGAGCTGGTCGAGGGCCTCGACATCATGATCCTGCGCGAACTGACCGGCGGCGTGTATTTCGGCGAGCCGAAGACCATCACCGATCTCGGCAACGGCCAGAAGCGCGCCATCGATACTCAAGTCTACGACACCTACGAGATCGAGCGCATCGGGCGCGTGGCCTTCGAGCTGGCGCGCAAGCGGCGCAACAAGGTCACCTCGATGGACAAGCGCAACGTCATGAAATCGGGCGTGCTCTGGAACGAAGTGATGACGGCGCTGCACGCGCGCGAGTTCAAGGACGTGAAGCTCGAGCACATGCTGGCGGATGCCGGCGGCATGCAGCTGGTGCGCAACCCGAAGCAGTTCGACGTCATCGTCACCGACAACCTGTTCGGCGACATGCTGTCGGACGTGGCCTCGATGCTCACCGGCTCGCTCGGCATGCTGGCCTCCGCCTCGCTCGGCGAGGTCGATGTCAAGACCAAGAGGCGCAAGGCGCTCTATGAGCCGGTGCACGGCTCGGCGCCCGACATCGCAGGCCGAGGCATCGCCAACCCGATCGCCATGATCGCCTCGTTCGGCATGGCTTTGCGCTACTCATTCAACCTGAGCAAGCAGGCCGACATGATCGACCAGGCGATCGCCGCAACGCTCGCCAAAGGCCTGCGCACCGCCGACATCAAGTCGGAGGGCAGCAAAGTCATCTCAACGTCGGAAATGGGCTCGGCGATTCTGGCCGAACTGGAGCAGCTTGCCGGCTAAGCGCCTCGCGCAAGATTTACGACGGTCAAATAGCAAAGCTCAAAAATAAACACGCGGCCAGTTGGCCGCGTTTTCGTTTCAGGCCTGCGATCCAGCCTAGTACTGCACGAAGGGATTGTTCTTGCCCGGCAGCGTCCACAGGTTCGGCAGCGCCGACTGGTTGCCGCCGAACGGCGTGTTGTCGAGCACACTTGTGGCG